>Ga0136601_1000168_pt1 | contig 33841 bp, 39 predicted proteins | sample AntRauMFilla2699_FD_181020 | JGI IMG/M metagenome (GOLD analysis project Ga0136601, IMG submission 181020) | Saline lake microbial communities from Rauer Islands, Antarctica - Metagenome Filla 2 #699 | ecosystem: Environmental > Aquatic > Non-marine Saline and Alkaline > Saline | place...
AGGTAATGTCTTCATAGGATCCACTCTGCTCAACTGTTATTTCTTGTTGTTTTACTAATTCTAACACAGCAAGGAAACTGATGATAATATTCTTTTTTTCTTTAAAATCTCCAGAGAAAGACCTAAAACTCATTCTTGCTGACTTTGAGATTCTTTCCATTAGATTAATTATCATATCTTCAAGCCTAATAATTGGCTGTAATGATGCTTTAATTTTTTCTTTTGGTTTTGGGAGGGTTTTTATAAACTCAGTAATCTGTTCTTTTAGTGATCCTATACTCATTTTTTTGTCGGGAGCAAATACGGTTACTGTTGATGTTCTTTTTTGTGATCTCCATTTTGTTTGTTTTTCAAATAGAGGTTTTATTGTTCTTGTGTGAGATTTAATAAGATTATATAAGGTCAGTCTTTTTTCTAGTTCATTTATAGATTGTTCCTCCTCATGTGTTAAAACCATTCCAGGTAGAAGAGATTTAGACTTAATTAATAACAGGGTTGATGCTGTTGTTATAAAATCAATGTTCTGTTTAATTGTTGAATCACTATCTTTAATGTAAGCAATATAATCATCAGTAATCTTTGCTAATGATATGTCGCTTATATGTAATTTATTTTTCTCTATCAGGTGAGTTAAAAGCTCAAGAGGTCCCTCAAAATGTTCCTGTTGAATTTTAAAACTTTCTGACATAATGTTTTATTACTTATCCTCCTTCTTTTTCTTCACCATGATTCCTAAATCATCAAGTATTTCATCTGAAATCTTTGATGGACCATTCATTACTGCTGTTTTACCCTTACCCGTTGTTGGAAAAGCTTGAACCTCACGAAGTGCTGTTTCATTTAATAGATTCATTACTTGTCTTTCTACCCCCATTCCAATACCAGCATGAGGAGGAGTTCCATATGAGAAAGCTTCAAGTATGTGTCCAATACTGTCTTGAATTTCTTCATCTGTATATCCCATAATTTTGTATGTAGCCTCTAGAATCTCTGGTTTATGTGCACGAACTGATCCTCCTCCTGCTTCATATCCATTACATATAAGGTCATATTGTTGAGCCATAATATTCTCAATATCTTCTCCCTTCATTAGTTTTTCAACATCCTCTTCTTTTGGCATTGAGAATGGGTTGTGTGTAAATGTCCACTTACCGTCATCTGTTTTTTCAAAGAAAGGAAAATCAACTACCCATGCATATGCAAGAACACCATTTTCCTTATCTTCTTCTGTACGAAGATCAAATTTATCATCACCATATTTTTCCATTGATTCTTTGTATGACAATCTTGGGAAAGGAGTTTCCTTGATAGTTTTACCAAGTTTTTTTGCAACCTTTATTGTCATATCTTCAATCATATTCATCAATTCTTCTTGTGATACAAATGACATCTCAACATCAACTTGTGTATGTTCAAAACCTCTATCTGCTCTTAGATCTTCATCGCGAAAACATCTTGCTATTTGAAAGTATCTATCAAAACCAGAGTTCATTAGAAGTTGTTTATATTGTTGAGGTGATTGTGGTAGTGCATAAAACTCTCCTTGGTTGATTCTTGATGGAACAACAAAGTCACGAGAACCTTCGGGAGTAGCTTGTGTAAGGTAAGGTGTCTCAATTTCCGTAAACTTATTTTCAAACAGATATTCTCGCACAGCTTGTACATAATCGCTACGAAGTTTAATGTTTTTTTGTAGTCTATCTGTACGAAGATCTAAATACTTGTACTTAAGTCTAACTTCTTCATCTACCAGTATTGTATCTTCATTGATTTCAAATGGGGATGTTTTTGCCTCGTTGATTATTTCAATTCCCAGAATTTCAATTTCAATATCTCCATTAACTCCCTCTTTCTTCATTCTGTCGGGTCTTTCATTTACTTTACCTTTGATTTTTACAACCCACTCAGGACGCAAATTTGATGCTTCTTCAATTACTCCGTCGTGTTCTGGAAGTGCAACCATTTGTACTTTTCCTGTTGTATCACGAAGATCTAGAAAAATTAGTTTTCCATGATCACGTCTAATATGAATCCATCCAAATACTTCTACTTCTTGGCCTTTTAGGCTACTTAATTGTTCAATATATGTTCTTTCCATATTAATTATTTATTGTTAATCCAACCTTTTCTTTTATATCCACAAGCTTCTTTTCAATTATTGGTCTAATCTTTTTATTACCCTCTTGTATTACCTTTATCGCTTCTTCGTCTGATATTTCTTCATACTTATCCCTCATTGGTTTTATGAACTTATCTAATGCTTCCAATAGATTATCCTTAGCCTCTTTCCATCCCAATCCCCCATCAGTGTATTGTTTCCTTAGAGACTCATCTTCTTCGGTAGTAATTACAAGCTTATGTATCTGATAGATTATTGATTCATCAGGATCCTTTGCATCCTCCACAGCGGCTGACGTTGTTGGTATCTTCATAACAAGTCTCTGTATTTCTTCTCTTGAAGCAAATAATGGAATTCCGTTGTTATAGTTTTTACTCATCTTTTGTCCGTCTATTCCGGGAACTGTTTGAACTGATTCTAATAAGTACTCTTTTGGTTCTTCAAAAGTATCACCAAATTTTGTATTAAATTTTCTTGCCATGTCACGTGATATTTCAACATGTTGTTTTTGGTCTTTTCCAACGGGTACAACATTAGCATCTTGAATTAGAATATCAGCAGCCATTAGGAGAGGATATGTAAATACACCAACATTTATTTCCTTATCTTTTGCTTCAGCATCCTTAAATGAGTGTGCACGCATCAAGTATGGCATTGTTGATATACAACTAAATATCCAAGATAACTCTGTAATTTCTGGAAAGTCAGACTGCTTAAATATAGTAACTTTCTCTGGATCTAATCCAATAGCTAAATATGCCTTAACTTGGTCTAAGATAAGTCTCTGCATTGTTGATTTGTCCTGCACTGTTGTAATAGCGTGCAAATCAGCTAAAAAGATACGAGACTCATAGTCATCTTGCATGTCAACAAATTGCTTCATTGCCCCAAAATAATTTCCTAAATGAATATCCCCTGTTGGCTTTACTCCTGATACTAATATGTCTTTCATGTCGCTAATTTTAGCATATATATACAAAGAAAAAAGCGCAGTACTGTGTACTGGCGCTTGATATGATTTGTGGGTTATTGATTAGGTACAGTACCTTTTTGATTTTCGTCTTCTTTGGCTGTTGATGTTAATTGATCTGCGTGCTTTGTCTCTTTTATGGAAACAAAATCCATATATTCTTAGAACCCAGCAGTTTAAGTGTGTGTCATTTCTGTTACCTTTGTACATATCTATTTAAATTTATCATATTGATTTTTATTTGTCTCCTTTACTTATCAACATAAAACTTACAAAAGGAAGTAAGAAGAATATTCCCAGCTCATATTCATATAGAAAGAATAAATCTCTAAAAGGTGTTGAGAATGTATAGTAGTCTTCTGGTATGAAATAGAAATATGATGCTAAAACAAATATTGCTAGTAGTATTGATGAAATCGTAAGCATTATGTTTGCAAGGTTTCCTACCAGGTTTTTATTCCTAACAAAGCCTTTTAGTGACTTATAAATAAACACCATAGAAACAATAAATACTAAAATTGTCATAAATGATGACAATACCATAATAGATGAGTCTATTACTAAATATTTAAGCAATACAACAGAGGCTAATACTGATATTGAACCACTAACCAGTATTCTAGTACCCATAAACTTCCCCGCTAAAAAGATAAAGAATGCAATTATTAAAAATATTAATATTTCAAATGTCATTGAAATATTATACCACCATTTTATAACTTTATTTTAGTTTTCCACCGACATATAAAATTATAAAAATAATAATGATATAATTAAATAGAATTCAACAGAAAAGATCATCATGAAACAACTCACATTTAAGTTCTTAGTCTTTAGTTTGTATTCTCAAAGAGCAGAGAAAGACAAGACAGACAAAGAGACAAATAGTAATCTTTATTTAAATTTTGGTTTTAAAGATTTGCCACTATTTCAATAAAACAAAAACCACATGGTTCTCATGTGGTTTTTATATCCCCTCCTTTTCCAAATCCTCTACAATCTTTTTAACTTTTTTAGATAGTTTCTTTGGTATTTCAAGCTTTGTTTGTAGTAATAAATCACCTCTTGATCCGTCTCTTAATCTCACACCCTTACCCTTAACCCTTAGAAGATTACCCTCATTAACTCCTTGTGGTATTTTTACCGTAACTTTTCCATCCAACGTTTCAATTTCTCTTTTTCCTCCTAATAGTGATTCTGTAATTTTTACTGGAAATACCATTACAATGTTTTCTCCAACCTTTCTCATCTTTTCGTGTTGTTTTATATGAACTCTTACGTATAAGTCCCCCGGCATACCACCCTCTACAGGCTCTCCTTTTTCTCTGACTCTCAACATCTCCCCAGTGTCCATTCCTGCAGGAATATCAATATCCATCTTTTCTGGAAGCTTATTTGCATCTCTTGTAAACGAAATATTTTTCTTAATTCCAAATACAGAGTCCTTAAAATCTAGCTGTACATCAATATATATATCTCTCCCCTTTGGAACTCTTTGTCGTCTACCTCCTCCTTGAAAGAATTGATTAAAGATATCTCCAAGATCAAAGTCTGCTCCCCCGTTTTGTTGAAACCCATTAAAGTCAAATCCACCAAACCCTCCTGCAGGGCTTCCTCCACCTCCACCTGAATATTGACCAAATTGATCATACTCTTGTCTTTTTTTATCGTTACTTAATACTGTATATGCTTCATTTATCTCCTTAAACTTAGCCTCATCACCATCTTTCTTATCAGGGTGATACTTCTGGGCAAGTTTACGAAAAGCCTTCTTTATTTCATCTTTCGATGCTGACTTCTCTATTCCTAATGTATTGTAGTAGTTTGTTGCCATGTTGAGATAGTTTACTTGATATGTTATCTAATATCAAGAATAACAAAACCCTTGCATAATTATATTTCAAGGGTTTTGTAGATTCTAATTATTCTTTTCCTTCTTCCTTTTCGTCTTTCTTCTCTTCTTCCTTTGGTTCTTCCTCTACTTCAGCGTCTTGTACCTTTTCTCCTTCTGGAGTATTTTCTTCTTCTGTTGCCTTTTGTACTGCTTCGTATATCTTTTGCATCTCTGTAGTTAGTGCAGCTGTTGCAGTCTTGATTGCTTCAAGATCATCTCCTTCTTTAGCCTTCTTTAGTTCTTCAATCTTTTCATTGATTGGATTTTTGATTTCGTCTGTTGCATTATCTCCTGCATCAGTAAGTGCCTTTTCAGCAGTATAGATTGTTTGTTCCGCAATGTTCTTTCCCTCAATCATTTCTGCTTTTTTCTTGTCAGCCTCTTCATTAACCTCAGCATCTTTTTTCATCTTTTCAATATCCTCATCAGTAAGACCTGAGCTTGCCTCTATTCTAATTGATTGTTCTTTTCCAGATGCCTTATCAACCGCCTTTACATTTAAAATACCATTAGCATCAACATCGAATGTAACTTCAATTTGAGGTACTCCACGTGGTGCTGGTGGGATTCCATCAAGTACAAATTTACCAAGTGATTTGTTGTCTGCAGTTAATGCACGCTCACCTTGAGAAATATTAATCTCTACTTGTGGTTGATTGTCAGCTGCTGTTGAAAAGACTTGTGACTTAGAAGCTGGGATAGTTGTATTCTTTTCAATTAGTTTTGTTGCTACACCTCCCATTGTTTCAATTCCAAGTGAAAGTGGAATAACATCCAACAGAAGAATGTCTTTAACATCTCCTCCTAAGATACCTCCTTGTAGTGCTGCTCCAAGAGCCACTACCTCATCAGGGTTAATGCTTTTGTTTGGTTCCTTCCCGTTGAATAGTTTTTTCACTTCCTCTTGAATGAATGGCATACGAGTTTGTCCTCCAACAAGTATAATCTCATCAATATCACCAATTTCAAATGGAGATGCATCAATTGCTTGCTTTGTAATTTCTATAGATCTCTCTACAAAGGTCTTTGTTAATTCCTCAAGTTTAGCTCTTGATAGCTTTAATACAAGGTGAAGTGGTCCAGATTCATTAGATGTGATAAATGGTATGTTAATCTCGTACTCATTAGCCGTTGAGAGCCCTATTTTGGCTTTCTCAGCCTCGTCATACAGTCTTTGCATAGCAAGTGCATCATTTGCAATATTAACCCCAGAATCCTTCTTAAACTCATCAAGTATCCATTTGATAATTGTTTGATCAAAGTCCTTTCCTCCCATATGTGAATCTCCATCAGTTGATTTAACCTCGATTACATCATCTCCAACCTCAAGAACAGAAACATCGAATGTTCCTCCTCCAAAGTCAAATACTACGATTTGCTCATCCTTCTTTTTATTAAATCCGTATGACAAAGCAGCTGCTGTAGGCTCGTTGATAATTCTTTTAACATCAAGTCCTGCAATCTTACCAGCATCCTTTGTTGCTTGTCTTTGAGAATCATTGAAGTATGCAGGAACAGTAATTACTGCTTCTGTAATTTTCTCTCCTATCTTAGCTTCTGCATCAGCCTTAATCTTTTGCAGAATCATTGCTGATACTTCTTCTGGAGAATATTTCTTGTCTCCAAGACTAATCTCTACTCCACCCTTTGAACCTTTATGTAAATCGAAAGGTATTGTTTCAACATCTTTTTGGACAGATGAATCATCAAAATCATGACCGATAAATCTCTTAATACCAAAAACAGTATTCTTTGGGTTAGTTACAGACTGTCTTTTGGCAGCTTGTCCAACAACTCTTTCTCCCTGTTTTGAGATAGCAACAACAGATGGTGTTGTTCTATTTCCCTCGCTATTCTCTAAAATTGCAGGTTCCCCTGCTTCCATAATAGCAAACGCTGAGTTTGTTGTTCCTAAATCAATTCCTAATATTTTTGACATATGTTAATTCATTTATTAAAATTTATAATTTACTCTTTTTTGTAAGAGCCAACTTTTACACTAGCTGGTCTCACAACCTTATCCCCCATTTTATATCCCTTCTGTACTACTTCAAGGACAGTATCATCTTTTTTCTTGTCATCAGTTTCTATTAGTTCAACCGAGTTGTGTTCATCCTGATTAAAGTTTTCATTTAAAGGACTGAAGCTTTGTATATTCCTATTATTAAATACTGTGGTAAATTGAGACTGTATATATTGTATTCCTTTTACCCAGTTTGGATCTATTTTTTTAAGCACAGATTCGTCCTTGAACACCATGTCAAACGCATCTAATACAGGAAATAGATCTTGTAGTAAGTTCTCTGTTGCATATTTAACAACATTCTTTTTCTCCTCTTCAAACCTCTTTTTCATATTAACAGCATCAGCTTGTGCTCTCTGCCAACCATCTAGAAATTCTTGTCTTTCTTTCTGACAAACTTTTAGTTTATCTTGAGTCTTCTTAATCTTGTTTCCTTCCAACTCTTCAATAATTACATCATCATCAAAAACGATATCTTCTTCATGAGTAGATTCTGTTGTTGATTTATCTTTTGACATAGTTGGTTTATCTCTTAGACCATTGAGCTCTCTTTCTCGCCTTCTTAAGTCCTGGTTTCTTACGTTCAACACTTCTTGGGTCTCTCTTAAGGAATCCTGCCTTTTTAAGTTGAGATCTTAGTTCTGGATCATACTCATTAAGTGTTCTTGCTAGACCGTGTCTAACTGACTCTGCTTGTGCGTGAATACCTGATCCTGATACTCTAGCTGTAACTTCAAATGTTGTACTAAAGTCTTCTAGTGATAGTAGAGCTTCTGTAGCAATCTTTTGTAGATCTGCTGTTGGGAAGTATTCCTCAAGTGATTTATCGTTGATTAAGAATGAGTTTTTCTTGGCTGGTGTAATTCTAACACGAGCTGTTCCACTCTTTCTACGTCCAATTCCTTCTATGTATTTTTCTGATGTTTTAGTTGCCATAATACTATTCTGTAATAGTTACATTTTTAAGTGTTTCTGAGCGAAGTCTGTTGTCTGGAAGCATTCTTTTGATAGCTCTCATAAACACCTCTTCGTATCCTTTGTCTTCAATAACTTTTCTAAGTGTTTCAAAACGAAGCCCACCTGGGTATCCTGAATATTGTGAATACTTCTTCTCATCCTTCTTCTTTTCTGATATATCTGCTTTAGAAGCATTTATAATTTCCACCTTATCTCCTGAAACAGCATTCTTAACAAATGAAGGATCATTCTTCCCCATTAGGTGTGCAGCAGCTTCTGAAGCTACTCTACCAAGTTTTTTGTTTGTTGCATCAATAGTAATCATAATATTATTTTACAAATTCAATATGTGCCATCTTAGCAGCATCATGCTTACGAAGTGGAAGTTTAGTAATTCTTGTGTACCCACCTGCTCTTTCAGCAAATTGAGGTGCGATAACATCAACAAGTTTCTTTGTAATGTCCTTGTTGTTGTTTAACTTAGAAAGAATAAGTCTTCTTGTAGCAACATCACCTTTTTTAGCTTTTGTAACTAGTCTCTCAATATGTGGACGTAGTTCCTTTGCCTTAGCTTCAGTTGTTGTAATAGCTTCATCACGAATAAGGGCGTACATTAAAGACTTTAGTAGTGCTTGACGTACTCCTCTTTTTCTTCCAAGTTTTCTGTTTTTATCGTGATGTTTCATGTTGGTTTGAATAGGATATCAAATAAATAGGATTTGTAAAGCTATTTAAGTGTTATACCATTAGTTTTTAGTAATTCTATAATTTCAGTAACTCCTTTTGATCCCAGACCTTCAATTTCATTCAAATCTTCCTCTCTTTTACGAGCTAATCCTCCTACTGTTCTAATGTTTGCATTAGAAAGTGCAGTTATAGTTCTTGGAGATATATCAAGTTTCTCAACTCTTGTCTTTAAGAAATCTTCAATCTCTTTTTCATCAACCTCAACTTCTGCTTCTTCAACTTCTGCTACCTCAACTTCTTCCTTGAAACCAACAACGGCTCTTAATTGATTAATCATAATTTCAACTGATCTCTCAAGAGCTTCTTTTGGTGTTATTGTTCCATCAGTTTCGATGAATACTCTTAGTCTGTTGAAATCTGTTCTATCCCCAACACGCATGTTTTCTACTTCATAGTTAACACGTCTAATTGGTGTAAATGAAGAATCTAATGAGATTGATCCAGCATCTAGTCTTTCTTTATGAACTTGTTCTTTTGAAAGGAATCCTAGTCCGTGCTCTACAGTCATATCAATTATAACTTCTGTATTGTCAGTAATCTCAAATAGAGGTTGTTCTGGGTTTAGTACCTCAACTTGTCCTGGTGCATCAATATCTGCAGCAGTAACTGTTTTTGGACCCTTAATTTTAAGTGTTAGTTGTTGTTCTTCTTCTGTAAGCATTTTAATTCTTACTTTTCTGAGACTTAAGATAATGTTAATTACATCCTCTTTTACACCCTTAATAGTAGAAAACTCATGATTTACACCATCAATTTTAATATTTGTAATTGCTGATCCTGGAAGTGAAGAAAGAATAATTCTTCTTAGTGAGTTACCAAGAGTATGTCCATAACCTGGGTAAAGACCATCAATTTCGTAAATTCCTGTGAACTTCTCTTCTGAAACGATACGTGGCTTAGAAGGAAGTGCTATTTGTAAGTCTGACATCATAATATGCTTGCATTATATTATTTATAAAAGTTGAATATGTACTGTACACCCTCCAGTATTTCTGATTATCTTTTGTAGAACTGGATTACTGTTTGTAGGTCGAAAGGTAAGTTTGTTGGTTCGTAAGTAGGTGTATCTTTAAATGTTATTGATTTAGCTTTAACATCTGGCACCAACCATGCTGGTACAGTGATATCCTTAACTTGTTGTTCTAGGTTTTCGAATAAAGTCCTATCTTGACTAGATTCTTTTATTGAAACTACATCACCTTCTTTGATTTGGTATGAGGGCACGTTTGTTCTTGTTCCGTTAACCTTCATATGACCATGTGAGGCTATTTGCCTAGCCTGTTGACGTGTTGTGGCAAAACCTGATCTTAGTATAACACTATCTAATCTTCCCTCAAGCAATAAGTATAGTGCTTCTGGAGCATTATTACCCTTTGAATCAATAGCTTTCTTAACATAGTTTGAAAATTGTTTTTCAGAAAGGTTGTACATAATTCTAACCTTTTGCTTTGCTAGCAACTGTGTACCGTAAACTGACGGTGGACGTCTGTAACCTCTTTTTTCTTTTCTCTTTTGCTCAGAAAGAACAAATTTAGGAGATTGTGTTTTCTCAAACACTTCTGCTCCTAATCTTCTTGCTATTTTGTATTTTGGACCTAGTTTCATATAAATACTTTAATTAATAATATTAAACACGTCTTGGCTTACGAGCTCTTGGGCCATTAAAGGCAACAGGAGTAACATCCTTTATTGAAGAAATAGCAATTCCTCCAGCAACGAAGCTCCTGATTGCAGACTCGCGTCCACTACCAACTCCCTTAACAATTACAGCAACTTCCTTTACTCCCATATCTTTAGCAGCTTCTGAAAGAACCTCTCCAACTTTAGCAGCTGCGAAAGGTGTTCCTTTTTTAGCTCCTCTAAATCCTAAAGCTCCAGAAGATGAGGCTGCAGCCTTATTTCCTTTAACATCAGTAAGAGTAACGATGGTATTGTTGTATGTTGCTTGTACATGCAAAACAGCAGAATCAATCTTCTTTTTTGAAGACTTTCTACCTTTAGTTTGTTTTGTTTCTGTACCACCTTGAGTGATAATTCTTTTCTTTCCCATATATTATTTATTATTTTTTATCAACAGACTTACGTCCTGATCCCATAGTCTTTCTAGCTCCTCTAAGTGTTCTTGAGTTAGTTTTTGTTCTTTGTCCACGTGAAGGAAGTTTTTTAGCATGACGTGATCCTCTGTAAGAACCAATATCTTTAAGTCTTTTTACATTACCTGAAACTTCTCTTCTAAGGTCTCCTTCAATCTTCTCTCCTTCAATCTTTTGTCTAATAGAGTTTTCTTCATCTGGAGACAATTCTGTTGGCTTTTTTGTTGCTTCAATTTTTAGTTCTTTTAATATTGAAAGTGCTTTTGCGCGACCAATACCGTACACTTCTGTAAGTGCAAATTCTAATTGTTTTTTGTCTGGAAGTGTTATACCTGAAATTCTCATATGTGTGCGAGCTAGCTTAGCAAAAATAATATCACTTGTAAAGTTTAACCTTGACGTGCTTTACGTCTTGGATTTGTCTTGTTGATTCTAAAAAGCTTACCGCGTCTTCTTACGATTTGGTCTCCTGCTTTTTCAACTTTAATTGATGATTTTACTTTCATAATAATTATAATCTTTTTTTAATACGTGCTTTACCCCCATATTCGTCTAGCTCACATTCAACTTTGTCTCCTACGAGCACACGAATACGGTGATATCGCATCTTTCCTGCCATTACAGCAACCATTTCATCACCAGATTCTATCCTTACACGAAACATCGCGTTAGGCAGAGCCTCAATGACTACTCCTTGAATTGTCTCTTTTTGTGACACGAAAGCTATTGTAACAGAATATTACTCTTCGTCAACTGAAATCTCTGAGTCTATAACAATATTAATCTTTTCTGGGTCTGTTGGGAATGATCTTTTCCAGAAAGGTCTAATAGAATGACTAACATTAGAGATTCCTTCAATATTTCTAACAATATCTTTAACCTCTGTCTTTTTAGCTCCTACAAACAAATCTTGGATCATCATTTCATCTAATTGCCACTCAAATATAGGGTTTCCTACTATGTTTATAGTTCCTTCATTATCTGAATTAGGGTCAAATTCCTCTCCCTCAAGAAGAGATAATGTTAATTCGTCTATATTTACTATTTGAATTGCTTCTGTTCCATCTGCTGCTTTTACAGAATCTCTCACGATGTTTGATGTAACTTCTGATCTATCAAACAGTAACCCAACCAGCATACCTTTTTCTTTTATAACTAGAGAGTCTCCACTAACATCTGTTGGTAGTGAGATGTAATCTATAAATTCTGGCATGTAGTAAAAAATCTTATCGTCAGAAATTGTACTATCAATTTTAGAAACCAGGCTTTGTTCTAGATCAGCTCTCAATTCTTCCCTGGCATTTTCTTCATCCTCTTCTGTTACAACTTTTTTCATCCCGATAAATCCACCAGTTATTGCTGTTGTAGATTCAGCACTCATAGTATCGTATTGGTCTGTACCCTTAAGCCCTGGAATTGTAAAATTACCAAGTTCCATATTATATTGATCTCCTGCTTCATCTGCATATATTTGAACCTCAACACTACCTGGAGTTCCATCAGAACTCATACCTGGTACGTTTACAGAATGACGAACTCTATAAATCTTACCATCTTCACTCTCAAAACGAGTCTTGTTAATAAGTCTCTGTGTGTCTGTACTATAGTTGTTTAAAATTTTTATTGTTCCTGATGCAAAATCCTCAACATTCTCTTCTCCTGTTGCAGGTATTTCTTTAGATGATTCTACTGAAATATCAGTAAGAATGTATGGGATGTATGTTTGTGGAGTATTTTCCGGAGGATTTACCTTATTATATACAACATATGATAGGTCTACCTGAGCAGAATCTATCTTATATGGAGTTAGTGTTACTGTGGCCTTGCTAAACATAATACTGTATGCAGCGTAACCGATTATTAGAATTATTATAAGTTTTACAATTGTAGGCATTTTACTTCTTGATTTACGACTAAAATCTCCGTCCTTTACTGTTCTTGTGTTTGCTCTAGACCTATTAGCTCCATTTGTTTTATTAATACTACTCTTTGGTAATGGTATATCTCGTATGCTTTTTTTGTGTGCAGGTGGTATTACATCCTTTAAAAAATTTTTTTCCATAGAGACATTATATCCAAACTATACTAAGACTGCAATCTGTGGATATTAACAACTTTTTCTTCTCTCCTTTTCCAGAAAGCAATAACCATCAAAGAAGTTATATTTAAATCCTTATAATCAGTATCTAACCCATGAGCAAAATAGCTTTTATCTAAAAACTGAATATCTTTATTGTGATCTCCATAGCTTCCCTTTAATGCTTCAGAAAATATTTTTTCTGTATTGTTTTGGGAAATTAAAATAATATTATTGTTTTCTCTAAAGTCTGGAATTGCGTTTAATGATTCTACCCACTCCGAAAGAGCTATTTTTATATTTTCTTTTTCTTCTCTACATTTAATAGGATCTATTAGTCCCTTTAATATGTGATTAAACTCCTCATGTGTCTCTTGATATGATTGGTTTTCTTTTCTAATAGATCTTATCAAACTATTAATTCCTGATGGAATAGATCCTGTACTATCAATACTATCATTTTGAATATTTATAATGTCAGTAGCTTCTCCATGTATGTCCAATACGTGGTATGAATTACTATGAGAACCAACAACAGTGTTAATGATGTGCGGCAATGTAATATGTTGTATTTCTCTATCATTTAATACTTTATGTATCACTGATTCTACCCCCTCCTTTACATCATTTGTTATCCAACTTGTTAAAAAGGTTACTGTACCTTCTGAATACTTTTGTCCTTTTGGATTATTTGTTTTATATCCATTTAAAGTAATTGACTCAATATTTTGATCAATTAAGATAACATCAGAATCTAAATCTGAAGCATCACTAGATAAATCATCTAATAATTTATAGCTAAACCCTTTTTTGTTAAAAGGTATATCATATTCTGATATTTGAGAATCAAACCAAGGAGATGAGTACACACAAACCACCTTATCAGGTAGTGGCAAGTTTAAACTTCTATTTATACAAGCTTCAGCAATGGATTCTAGAGTATTATATGTCTCAGTATCAAATGACTTATGAGACTTTGTTGTATCAAAAATAATATCCTTTTTAATTTCTACATAGTCAGAATTACCCTCTTTGTCATAGGACGAAAGTAAGCCAGTAATACTACCGCTTCGAATTATTAAAAAAAGTATATTAGACTTGTGCATATTGTGTATATTTTAACATATAAAAAGAAAAAAGATGTGTTAATATGTATATATGTTTGAATCAACAATAGGAAAAAATAATAATACAGAAGAGGCAGATGAAAAATTATACAAAGAAGGAGAGGAGATGCTAAAAGAATATCTTAAGAACAATCAAGATATTGAGAAAATTCCATATACTAAAGAGCATACAGAAAAAATTGAAAACTTACTTTCTTCATTTGAAGAAAGGTTTCCACTTGACCAACTTATGTCAATTACTACAGCTGAAAAGGCAAGGGTTAGTCCCCTTCGTGATGCAGCTAAGAAAGAATATGAAAATATTCATTATCACGTTATGCAAATTAAAGAAAAGACGGATATTAGTTCTGACGAGTTAGATAGATTAATAGAAAAGAAGACAAAAATATTATTGGCAATAGGTTTTGTTAACGATATTCTAGGAAAAGTTAGACATGAATAATAAAAAACCCTTATATAGGGTCTTTTTTTTACTCTAGTATTGCTTTAATTCTTCTAACTCCAGCACTACTTGCCTCTTCCTTTTTAATTCTAAACTTTCCTAAATCACCTGTTTTTTCAACGTGTGGACCTCCACACATCTCTTTTGAAACGTCTCCAATAGAATATACAGTAACTCTATCACCATACTTATCACCAAACAATCCTGTAGCTCCAGCTTCCCTTGCTTCTTCTGGTGACATTTCTTCTAATACAATAGTAAGATCTCTACTGATCTTGTCATTGACCCACTCTTCAACAGCTGCCTTTTCTTCATCCGTCATCTTAGATTCATGATTAAAATCAAACCTTAGTCTCTCTGATGTTATATTACTTCCTCTTTGTGTTGCATGTTCACCCAATACTTCATGTAAAGCCGCATGAAGAAGGTGTGTTGCCGTATGAAGTTTTGTTTCCATGTCTCCATGTCCTGCAAGTCCTCCTTTAAACTTTTGTTCAGCCCCTTTTCTTGATTGTTCTTGATGCTTTTCAAACTCCAGAGAATATCCTTGCATATCAATACTTATATCACGTTCTTCCGCCAACTCTTGTGTTACTTCAATTGGAAAACCATATGTAGAAAAAAGAAGAAATGCATCTGTTCCAGACAACTTCCCTTCATTTGTCTTTTTCTCAAACTCCTTAATACCTTTTGAAAGAGTTTTCCTAAATTTTTCTTCTTCAGCTTCTATAACACTATATATTAAATTAACATTCCTTGTATTTTCATAGATATCTCCATATGTTTTAGAAACTTCTTCAACAAGTGGTCTAAAATCTGAATATCCAATCTTTTCTGCTATACGAATAGCACGACGAAGTAGTCTTCTAAGTATATATCCTTGATCCTTGTTTGATGGGTGTACACCATCAGATATTAATATTACTGAAGTTCTAATGTGATCTGCGATAATTCTAACCTCTCTAGAGTCTCTATCAGCTCCTGATGTAGAAGTTATCACATCAACCATACCTTTAAAAAGATCTGTAGCAAAGATATCAGTCTTCTCTTGTGCTGCCATAACTAACCTTTCAAACCCTCCTCCCATATCAACATTCTTTGATGGTAGTTCACCAATTACTTTTCCATCTTTCTTCTCATATGACATAAATACATTGTTTCCAATCTCAACAATATCTTGTCTTTCATCTGCTTCAAGGAATTCATCATGAGTTAGTTTTCCTAAACCACCCTTCATATCATAAAATATTTCAGAGTCAGGACCACACGGACCTGTTTCTCCTGGACTCCACCAGTTACTATCAGCTCCTAGAAAATATATTTTGTCTTCTGAAATACCAACTTCCTGCCAAAGTTTTGAAGATTCTTCATCCTTTGGTGCATTCTCATCACCTTCAAAACATGTAATATATATCCTATTTGGATCAAGATTTAGTTCCTTTGTTAAAAAATCAAATGATTGTTGAATGGCCTCTTTCTTAAAGTAATCACCTAGTGACCAATACCCAACCATTTCAAAAAACGTATCATGTGTCTTGTCTCCAACCTCCTCAATATCCTGTGTACGAATACATTTTTGAATATTAGAAAGTCTTATACCTTGTGGATGTTTCTCCCCCATAATATATGGAACAAGTGGTTGCATACCAGCTGTTATAAAAAGAATTGATGGATCATTCTCTGGAACTACAGAAGTAGAAGAAATCCAGGCATGTCCTCTTGCCTCCATAAAGTTCTTAAATTTTTCACGTATTTCTTGATGTGTCATGAAAGGTATATTAACAAATAGAAGCAATCTCGTCCAAGAGTTTCTTTCTTTTTGCACCACTCAATCTAATTGAGTCTAGTGCCATCTCATCATTTCTAAGTTCATTACAAGTAACAATATTCCTATTCAATAGACTTTCTTTTTGGTTTTTTGTTATCTCAGTAAGGCATGTTACTGGATGAAGACCTGTTTCATCAATTAAGTCGTACAGGCTACCATTTTCTGGGTAATCAAAACCGATCATATCTATTCCTGCACAATGACCATACTTTTTAGCATTGTTTGTGAACTTTGTATTAGTAATAATCATTCCCCTAGTCATTTTTGTTGGCCCTCCATCGTTTATGAACTCATTATCCATAAGATCATCAAATCTAGCCTTTACATATAAGGCAACTTTAGTATCTGTCTTAAACGATGTTTTATTATGAAACTTAACTTCTGCCATTAGTAGTTCACCTTTGTTTCTAGCAACAATATCAACCTCATGAGATACACATTTTCCTTGAAGATGCTGTCCAACAAGAACCTCATACCCCTTGGCTTCAAAGATCTTAGCCAAGAACATCTCAAAAGGAAATCCTGATGGGCCAAGTGTAAGTAATGATCTCTTTGTGGTATATCTTGGTAATGATTTTTTGTTCTTTGATTTTAAAATCTTAGTAACAAAATTATATATTTTTGTAGTATCTGTTACACCACTAAACTTTTTATTTAGTTTATTATGAATATCATCAATTAGCATTGCTGGTACTTTCGCACGTAACAATGATTTTCTAAATTCTTCTTTATTGAATGGTTCTCTTGAACCATCTTCTGTGATTACTTCTAGAATTGCCATATTATCCTTTGAACATAAATTCTTCTAAATCAAATTCACTACCTTCTTCTAATTCTGTAATAGTAAAACTTACTAGTTTGCCATTAAGTGCTCCTAATAACACAGAATCTTCATCAGCTTCAAAAGAATAGATGAATGGCTTGTCTGTGATTACTTGTGTACACATATCTTCACCCTCAGTAAGAGTAATATCAATCATTACCTCTCCATTTTCTTCATTAGAATCTATACTTAATTCGTGACATGGAGTAGGGGCTGATATGACACCGTATAGTGTATGTTTACCATTTCCATACTTATGTTGTACAGGAATTCTTTCAACGAAAGCTTCTTCACTTCTATCAATATTAATTTCATCAACATTATCTTTATCCTTAAGGATTAAAAATAATCCAAAGATGATAATTAATATTACTATTATGCTAATTTTTTTGTTCATAATATATTTTTAGGCTTTTACATTTTTAATTATATCATGAAAGAACTGGATATCTATACAACTCCTCCACCTAAACAAACACCATCATCATATAAAACCACAGATTGTCCCGGAGCAAGTAAATCATCAACAAGTTCTAAGGAACAAACTATTTGATCATCCTTCTCTTCTAATATTTCACAAGGAACTTCTTCTCCGTGATACCTAATATTTGCTATACATTTCTTAGGTAATTTATTTCTAAGAACAACATCTTTAAGAACAACTCTTTTTGGGTCAATACTAATATTATGTTTGTTCATTGATACTGTAATTGTATTATTTTCAACATCTTTTGATACAACAAAATATGGCTCTGAGGCTCCAGGAATTTCAAAACCCTCTCTTTGTCCTTCTGTGTACATAACAGCTCCTGAGTGGGTTCCTACGACCTTTCCTGATGTGTCTAGAACCTCACCTGGTAACATATCCATGAATTCACCAAGAAAATCCTGGAGATTTATATGTCCAATGAAACAGAGTCCCTGAGAATCCTTTTTTCCAGCTGTATATAACTTATATGAATCAGCAATTTTTCGAACATGTTTCTTGGGAATATGTCCAATTGGGAAAAGGATTTGATCTAGTTGATCTTTTTGTATTTGCCATACAAAATATGATTGATCCTTTCCTTTGTCATTTCCTCTAACAAGTCCCCTTTCATCAATTTGTGCATAATGTCCTGTTGCGATGAAATCAGCACCTTTTATAATTGCATAGTCATAGAACCCTCCAAACTTTACATATGCATTACACATAACATCAGGATTAGGAGTTCTTCCTTTCTTGTATTCAGATATCATATAGTCCACAACGTGTTCCTTGTACTCTTTTTCCAAATCTAACATTTGAAATGGAATATCTAATTGAGCACAGACTCTCATTGCATCTCTTTTGTCTTCTTTCCATGTACAACTAAGAAAGTCTGGTTGCCAGACCTTGATAAATACTCCATGTACGTCATATCCCCTTTCTTTAAGAATTGCTGCAGAAACTGATGAGTCTACGCCTCCTGACATACCAACAAATACCTTACGACCTTTGCCGTGAGGTACTTTAGAAATATATTTTCTTTTAATTAAATATTTAAACATTAGTCTAGAAATCTCCTCTTGTTCGCAAGATGATCTTCATAGGTTACAGCATAATACATTTCTCCGTCACGTCCAGTCAAAAAGAATATATTATCATTTTCAATAGGTGCAATCGCGGCCTCTAGAGAATCTCTACCAGGATTTGCGATAGCTGTTGGAGGTAATCCTTTTCTCTTATATGTATTATACGCACCATCAGTTGTTAGGTCTTCTATTGTTAAATCAAACGTACCCTTACCAATTCCATAAACAAAAGTAGCGTCTACTTGTAGTGGCATATCAATTTCTAGTCTTCTCCATATAATATCTGACACCATTCTTCTTCCTTCTGGAGTATCAGCCTCTTTTTCAATGATTGATGCAGCGATCACTATATCTTCTATATCTCTTTCATTTTCTGGATACATCTCTAATAATTCCTCCATAACCTCATCATGTTTATGCTCTAAACGATAAACAAAATCTTCAGTTGTTGTGTATTCAAGGAACTTATATGTATCAGGAAATAAGTGGCCCTCTTTTGAAATATCAAAGAATACTACAGGATCAAAATTATCTAGTCTGGATCCAACAATTAATGCAATATCTTCCAGGGTATGTCCTTCTTTTATTGTGATAGTAACAATATCTTGATCAAACACACCGTTTGATATTCTTTTTGCCATACGAAAGATTGATGTTCTTTCTTTAACAATATAAGTTCCAGACTTTAAACTTTTTGAATTTCCAGTCAAGAGTACCCAGATATTAAAAAATGATTTAGAAAATATTAAATCATCTTCTTTAAGAGTGTCTGATATCTCTTGTAATGTAGCTCCTTCTTCAATAACTAAGTCATGAGGAAAAAATCTATCGGGAGTATGTAAGATAAAATATGCAAAAAACATTCCTACAACAAAGACAACTGCTGCAATTAATCTTATCTTATTTGCTCTTTGTGCTAATTCTATATTAGGTGTCATGTTTATATTGGTAGGTTTGCTGGAGGCTCAGCCTTTGTGGAAGAAGTTCTCTTAAATGACGGCGTAGCAACTGATAATCCTGGTAAGTGATATATGGTTGCTAATTCTTCTGTATTTAAAATAAATACATTCTTCTGTTTATATGGTGGATGGAAATATCCTCTATTAATATATGCATCAAACATTTTCTCCTTTTTTTTCTTCACTTTCTTACCTGTTATATCTTGCCATGGGTAGTCAACAGAAGTTGTACTATCAGGTCTAAATCCATTTAAATTAAGTGATCCATACTGTTTAAATGCACCAACAATACCACCAATATTTCCTGGATTAAAATCATCCTTTGGTGCTAGATAGATACTTCTAATACCAACATCAAAACCATATTTTGAAACACTTCTCTCTAGTGCTGCAATCTTAGTTTTATCCCCCTCTGTAAGTTGTGCTTTTGATATATCAGGCTTTCCTTCCTCATTTTTAGGAGAAACTTTTTCTTTAATATCTTGAATTTCCTTCTTGGCATCTTCTTGCCAATTGTCTTGTTTTGCAAACCAAGTTTTTGGCTTATATAATACAAATTTAGAATGATCAGGATCCTCTTTTTTATGTGCACGAACCAAAATCTGTATCCAAACATGCTCACCCTGATTAAGAGAACCTAAAAACTCAATAGTTGCTGTCATGGGGTCAACTTTCATTGATTCTTCAGATTCTTTATCTAGACCAAAATCAACATAGGTTTGAATGGGATATGCATCCTTTGCGGTTAAAGCATATTGTGAACCCCACATTGCATAATCACCACTTTTGTAATCAATACCATGAATATAGTCTGAGACTTCTTTAATCTCTGCTGTTGGATATTGACCATATATTTGAGTCTCAATGTTTTTAGCAAAAGATTTTCTAGTCCATATATAGAAAGCAACCTTTCCTTCAGTAGATACCATCTCTAGTGAAAACCATGCTCTGGTTTTTCCTAACCAATACCTATCATACCAATTACTCTCTCCACCTGTTTGGTGAAGTGATGTAAGGAAGAGTTCTGCAGCTTTGGGAGATTTCTCAACTTCCTTTGGTGGAATAATTTGCAGTAAGATAGTCTCTTGTTTATTTATAAAATTAGTTCTTACGTACAAAACCCATCTCTCCCAGAATAGAGATGTAATAACAGCTAAAAGGACTAAAGGTAAAAACAATAGAACTACCTCTGTAACCATATTAAATACTGATAAGTAATCCGACATTAAATACATTATATGCTATCTTCTTTATTTTTAAAAGGTATTACTGTTAACAAAAAAGACCCCGAGTGGGGTCTTTCTATTATTTAGATATTGAATATCTTCCTTTTGTATCTTTTGAGAAATGCTTTGGATTTTGTAGATTCACGAGAATGGTATTTTCTTTAACGTATCTCTCCTTCAAAACCTTATCAATAATCTCATCTTTTGTTAGAGAACCATTATCATCAATTACTTGCTTGATAACATCTCTTACAACTCCACTTAGATATCCCCAGTCAGATAGAGCGTATAGTCCACGTCCAACTAGAACAAATCTCTTATCTTTAATTAACTCATTATGAGTTGTAGCAACATGAGCTTTTTTACCAAACAGCTTCTCAATTTGTTGTGCTACTTCTCTAAAGTGAATTGGAGATCCATGACGACGTATTACAAGGTATGCATAATCTCTCATTCCTTTAACGTTTACATTTGGTGAATCTGATCTTCCCCATTCTCCAAGAGGATTTTTATCAATCTTTTTAGATACTGATAACCATCTCTTGATAATTTCTTCTTCCTTGTATTCTTCTGCAACTTCTCCAATATGAGAAATGAAACTATCAACAATTTCTTTCTCTGAAAGTAAATCTTCATTTGAAAGATTTTTGTAAAGAGACTTAAGTCCATCATGAATTTTTTGTGCAAGGTTTGCATCAATAGTCCATCTGTGAGAAAAATGTTCATTCTCCTTGTGGTGATCAAACTCATTTCCAACAACCAATAGGAAGTGTGTATGATTTTGAACACTGTCACTCTTTGAGATGTGTCCTAAAAACTCTGATTCAGAAACAAGACCTCCCATCTTTGTAATTAAAGAATGTAATTCTGTGAATACTTCTTGCTCTTTTGTATATTCATCAGATTTTCTGATGTTTTTAATTGCATACTCTTCAATTTGTCTCACACGTTCACGTGTAATGCTATAACTTTGTCCAATTGATTCTAAAGTTTCTCTATTTGTATCTTTTCCGAGACCAAAACGACGTGTAAGGATATCTTGTGCACGCTCAGGAAGACTCTTTAGTAACTTTTTAGTAACTTGTTTAGCATTAAATGTTATTGGTGCTTTTGTTGGCATAATATTTTATATCTAAATTCTATTAATCCGTAAAGGAGTTCTTGAATATATGATGATATATTATCTTAATATTTCAACATGTCAAGCCCCAGTCACTATCTCTAATTTTTCACTACAACATTCACAATTCTTCCTGGAACATATACCACTTTTAGTATTTCTTTACCCTCTGTCCACTTCAAAATCTCAGGAATATCTTTTATTACAGACTCTACGTCTTCTTGAGAAGCATTAGTTGCAAAGTTATATTCTGCACGAACTTTACCATTAACCTGAATACCAATTGTAATAGTGTCGTCTAGCACTAATCCTTCATCAAATTTAGGCCATGACTCTAAATGAATTGATGTATCATTTCCTAGTATATTCCATAACTCTTCTGTGAAGTGTGGAGCAAAAGGTGAAAGAATTTTTAATAAATTTTCATATGATTCTTTTGTAATATTCTCTTTTTCAACTTGATTGATTAATTTCATCATTGCTGAAAGAGCCGTATTGAATTTAAGTTTCCCCGCATCCTCTCCAACCTTTTTAATTGTCTTGTGTACAAACTTTGTAATAGATTCATCTTCTGTATCAGCAATATTATCCTTAATCCTCCATATACGCTCTAAGAAGCGCCTAACACCCACAACCCCATTTGGATCCCATGGATATGAACCAACCTCATTGTATGGTCCGATAAATGATAGGTATAGACGAACCGTATCAGCTCCAAGTTTCTCAACTAATCCATCAGGATCAACTACATTACCTTTGGACTTACTCATTTTGTTTCCATCAGGTCCTAAAATTAATCCTCTATTTAATCTTTCCTTGAAAGGTTCATCGAAATCAATTAGTCCAATATCATTAAGTGCTTTTGTAAAGAATCGAGAATATAACAAGTGCATAGTTGTATGTTCTGCACCTCCCGAATAGAAATCAACAGGTAACCAATTTTTCATGGCCTCCTTTGATGCAAATTCCTCTTCATTATTAATATCTGAATATCTAAGATAGTACCAAGATGAATCAATAAATGTATCCAATGTATCAGTCTCTCTTTTTCCTTCCTTACCACAAGTTGGACATGGTGTATTAACCCATTCAGGATGTTTAGCTAATGGACTTCTTCCTTCAGCACTTGGTAGATAATCTTCAATCTCTGGAAGTACTACTGGTAGTTGTTCTTTAGGAACAGGAACTGCTCCACAATCATCACAATGAATAATTGGAATTGGACACCCCCAATATCTTTGACGAGAAATTAACCAATCACGAAGTCTATATGTATTAGTTAATTTTCCACCAACTTCCTCAGTAACTTTAACTTTTGCTTCTTCAACAGGTAATCCTGAAAGGTCTCCAGAGTTAATTAATTCACCATCTCCTGTATATGAATTTTCTGAGATGTCTCCACCAGAAATTACCTCTACAATTGGTAGATTAAATTTCTTTGCAAATTCATAATCACGATCATCATGTGCAGGAACTGCCATAATTGCTCCAGTTCCATAACCGGAAAGTACATAGTCTGATATAAAAATTGGTAATTTTTCCCCATTTGCAGGATTAATTACTTCAATACCTTCTAATTTTACACCACTTTTTTTCTTATTCTCCATTCTCTCAAGCTCTGTTTTCTTGTTTGTAGATTTTTGGTACTCAATTACGGAATCCATATTGGTAATATGACCTTTATTTGCCTCAATTAGATTATGATCAGGTGCCATAACAGTGTATGTTGCTCCATATAGAGTATCTGGACGAGTTGTAAATACTGACATTGTACCCAATTCCTCATCTCCTGAAACAATCTTAAAATCTAATTCAGCACCTGATGATCTCCCAATCCAATTAATCTGTGCATCTTTAATTGGTTGTGGCCAGTTAACATTATCAAGATCATCGATAAGACTATCTGCATATTTAGTAATTCTAAACATCCATTGTTTCATATCTAATTGTTCCACATCAGAATCACATCTTTCACACACACCTTGAACAACCTGCTCATTAGCAAGAACTGTCTTACAACTTGGACACCAATTAACTGGAGTTTCTGCTTGATATGCCAAATCATTTTTATATAGATCAATAAATAGAGATTGTGTATGTTTGTAATATTTAGGATCACATGTAGCTAATTCACGACTCCAATCAAACATTGCACCCATGGATTTAAGTTGCTCACGCATTGTGTCCATATTTCCATAAGTCCAAACTCTTGGATTTAAATTATTTTTAATAGCTGCATTTTCTGCAGGAAGACCAAAGGCATCAAAACCAACAGGAAACATTACATTCTTTCCTTCCATTCTTCTAAGTCTTGCATACATGTCTGATACAGCAAAAGCATACCAATGTCCTACGTGTAGATTTCCTGACGGGTATGGAAATTCAACAAGAATATATTCATTCTCTTTTCCTTCAACCTTATCTTTTACTTTATATAAGTCATTATCACTCCATGACTTCTGCCATTTTTTTTCTATATCTTTATGATCGTAATTATTCATAATCAGTATTATGTCTATTTTAATCTCTTAATATTCTTTTAAATAGTTTTTCATCTATTTCTCTATCAAAACAATATACTCCTTCATCATGTTTCCAGTTTTCTTGATTCTCAAGTCTATATGCATAACTATCAAACTGATACTCATCATTCATATTTGATGTCTTAAACTCTGCACAAAGTTGAAACTTAGTATCTGATATTACGCTGTATGCATAAGATTCTTTAGTGGTAGGATCTACAGGAAGAGTGAAATATGATAGTTCATTTGAAATATCATCTAACTCAGTTGGTAGTTCACCATTGTTTTGCCAGTATGAAGTAATTTCAATTTGTATTCTGTTTAGATCATTAACCCTATTCTCATCTAATCTAATGTTTCTAATTTCACCAGGAGAACCAGCTATTGTTAGTCCAACAAGTATGCTAGCTGTTACAAGTACTATTATTGTATTAATGATTCTTTTTCTTAGTTTTGCTTTACCAAAGAAATATCCCTGAAAGTCCCTAAGGTAGAACCAGAAAGAAAATCCTGAAAGAATTAATGTGAAGAGTATCTTTAATGAGAATCTTGCTGAAACCTCTCCAGAAAGGAATGTGTAAATCAAAGTAACCACAGTGATAGCAAACATTAATACAAGAAGGAATAGTGTAAGTGAAAGAAACCATTTTCTAATCCATAATTCCCTATTTTCTGCATACTTATCTAGGTCTTTATATATTTTTTTAGATATATAAATAAATATTGGGAAAGACACAATTAATAAAGATAGAGAGAATGCCATTTCTCCCCTAACTGACCCCATATTAAATAAAGCATCTGGAAATTGAAGATTAATTACAGTGAAAGCAAAAATCATCAAACTAGTAACCGTTGTATATAAACTGGCTATTAAACCTAAGTGTAGGAAAAATTCCTTTGATATTGTATTTTTCATAACCATAATCATATCATATTTGTAAAATAAAAACCTTATTTAAACTAATTTAAATAAGGTTTTAGAAACTAAGAACAGATTGTAGAATGAATTCCATCAAACTGTTTTAGAATCCTGAGAAAAGAAGACTTTACTTTTTTTGAAGAAAAACTATTGTTTTTTGACATGCACCAACATGCATCAATGGCATTTTCTTCTATAGATAGCCTAGGCTCACCTGACGCAAGTCCCAACTCTTTTATCTCACTATCATACAACCCATGAATAAAATTATTAAATACCTCGGTCTCTTTTTCAGACATTAATTGTTTTCCATATAGGATAACAATAGCGAGATTACGTCTAAATTCTAAATTTAGAGTAAAAACATTTATTCCTTTTAGGGTCCTAGGCTGACTACCAAAGATTGAATAATCTTCTTTGTCCTCCAACATTTCTTTTGCTCTTGATAGAGCTTTGTTAAATAACTTCGTGTTCATAATATTTTTTCGTTTCTAAATATTAATAACACAAATATTTGTAGAGCGCAATACTAAACCTTAAACTCCATAACATCTCCATCTTTGACAACATACTCCTTTCCTTCGGTCTTAAGTATCCCTTTTTCTCTAGCTGCAGCATATGAGCCAGCATTAATAAGACTCTCCCAGAATATTACTTCCGCACGAATAAACTTATCTTTAAAGTCTCCGTGAATTGCAGCACCTGCCTCTGGAGCAGTTGAGTCTCTTTTTACTGTCCAAGCCCTTGTTTCTTTCTCTCCTGTTGTGAAGTATGTAATTAAATTAAGGAGTGCATATCCTTTTTTAATTAATTCATCAATTCCATCTCCTGTAACCTCTAACTCTTGTTTAAACATTTCCTTTTCTTCCCCTTCAAATGCTGATAACTCGTGCTCAATACCAGCATCAACAATAGTCCAGATAGATTTTGACTCTTCCATAAACTTCATTAATCTATCCCATCTTTCTCCCTTTTCCTCATCTAGATTAACTACACCAGCCTTCTTATTAAGAATATACATAAAAGGTTTTGCGGTAAGAAGGCTTAATGACTTAATCATTAATTTTTCATCGTCTGTTAAACTCAATGTTGAAATTAAATTTCCCTCATCAAGTTGTGCATCAAGCCTATTAAGCAAATCATTAAAAGCAACGGCTTCCTTATCTCCTCTTTTTACATCCTTTCCAATAGCAGCAATTCTTTTTGTTACTGTCTGACGATCTGCAAGGATTAGCTCAAGGTTTATAATTTCAATATCATCCATAGGATCAATTTTCCCCGATACGTGAGTTACATTAGAGTCATCAAAGATTCTTACCACCTCTGCAATAGCATCTACTTCACGAATATTAGCAAGGAATTGATTTCCTAAACCTTCACCTTCTGAAGCTCCTTTAACAAGTCCTGCAATATCAGTGAATTCCACAACTGCAGGAATTGTTTTTTGTGTTTTAGAAAATTCACTTAATTGATCTATTCTCTGGTCTGGCACAGGCACAACCCCAACAGATGGATCAATCGTACAGAAAGGATAGTTTTCAGCTGCCACAGACTTTTTAGTCAAAGCATTAAAAAGCGTTGATTTCCCAACATTAGGTAATCCTACAATTCCGATGGATAGTTTTGTACTCATAATAATTTTTTATCGGGATTTTCCCATAAACTTGTAAATTGTTCTGGTTTCCTACGACCTTCTCGATAGCGCTTAGCATTATTTCACGTTTCGCCCCAAAGTTAAAGCTTTTTAACATATCTGATGTGTCTTTTGCAAATTCTTCTATTTCGTTTTCATTAGGAATACTAGACCCACCTCTCTCTTTTTGTTCTTGTTTAATGTTGTTAATTCTTTTATCTAAATCAGAAACTCTTTCTCTGATTGGAGTTGTATACTCTTTCAAATCCTCTAAAGAGAAGACTCCTGCACCATAAGCCTTATTGTACCTTAACTCTTCCTGTTTTAACTTATTTATTTCTTTTGATATTTGATCTGTATCCTCAAGGGTATTCTCAAGGCTACCTTTTTTCTGTTTTGAATATCTTAATGCCTGAGCCTTTAAAAGATTTGGTGAACTAATAATCTTAATAAATTTATTCCAAACCATCTCGTCTACAATTCTTGCATTTAATCCTTTCTCTAAACACTTCTTTGGTAGCGGAAAACGAAGTACTCTATCTGTACACCTGTAGTATAAATGCTTACCGCTATAGACACCTTCACCTGTTCTTCTGCAACCACAAGAGCAATATATCAAACCTCCTAAAAGATATTCATTCTTTTTATTCCTTTTACATAGCTTATAATTTCTTTCTAGCTGAACTCTCACCTTATCAAATAAATCTTATCTGTCACTTCTGTTTCAGTCGGATTTATTACTTCACAAATATCATCAAGTGTTACATTTGTTAATCCTAACATTTCATTCGCTATTCTAGACTCCATATTTATAAGTTAAATTTATAATAAACTACTCCAACACACCAATAACTTTGGATAAGATGATTAAAATCAACATCTCTCCCTAAGAGGTGTTTTTAGCCTTATATTAAATTGAATTGGAATAAACTTTTCAGTTTCAGGCAATCGTGCATGTTGGGTAGTGTCCTGACCATACCGATAGATAGTGACATACAAATAGAAGTCTTAGAAGATGATTAATTTTATCTATGGTAGCCTTTTTATCCCAAGATTCAAGCTCCTCGTCCATTCTATATCCTCACCATTACCGATTACAAGACTATAATTTACACTGTATGGTTGTTATCAAGGTAACGAATATTGTATATTTCATAACGTCATCTCTGGAGACTGGGCGATGTCTGCAGCAAAAAACCATCACCCGAATCTTTGGTATGCACACTCTCCACTCAACTAACTATGGCAGTTTAAAGACTATATCAAAGGAGTACGCTCAATTTTTTGGCTGCGATCAGTTTTTAAGGTTTGGGTTCAGATTAATAGATTCCTCACACTACAATTTACAAGATCGGTTGACAACTGGTGTGCAATTCAAAGAATACACAAAGAAATAAACCAGACAATATAGAGATAATGTTTTGACCAAGCAAAAGATTTCGAAAATAGTCAAAAAACAATAAATCTATACCATAACTTATAAAGATGTTTCAGACTTAACGAAACGAATAGCCTTTATCAAGAAATTTGATATTCTCTTTTTGGTATATAGCATTATCTTCCTCACACTCATTGATTCAGCAGCGTGCTCAGGTCTTACAAAGTATTTATTATCTCGTGCTGGGTTTTTATTTAAAAGTCTATAGTCTTCTAATCTCAATGTCTTTAATCTTAAATCCGGATTATTAGCAAGAACAACAGGTAGAGATATCTGATCTCTGTATCCGTATCTAGAAATTTCTGACCACCACGTTTCATTAAAGCGTCTAACCCTCTCATTCTCTCTCCTGATTATCATCGTGGTGAACCACAAACCTTGATGCTCAGGGAAACTGTCTCCTCGATATCTCTGTATCTGTTCATCAATCCACTCACACCCTTCGATATCTGTACTTATCCTTTTTTTGGCTTCTTCATATTCTTCATAGATACAATCTCTCTCAGGGTGTTCCAAAAGGACCATGTCATATTCCCCAAGTATCTCTTCAGGATCAAAATCATCTTTTAATATAACATTTCCATCTACCCAGACACTTATGTCTGTATCGACAAACTTATGTGAAAGTACTTTTACAACTCTTACATTTAAGACATTCCTAGTAAACTTATTATAGAGAATGTTAGTAACATCATTCTTAATGGTGTCATACCATTTGGGGTTAATGGAAGTAAAAATTTTTATTTTAGTTTTCATAGTATTTGATATGTTTATGGTAAATCTATTTTGTCTTAGTTGTAATATCCCAGAAAGCTTTCTTGAACCTTTTTAAAGATACCTCCGAGAGTATGGGTAGTAATTTATTGTATAGATATTCTGGCTCTTTTAAGAAGTCAGGAAATTGTAGAAGTATATGTGGAATATTCCCATCTCGAATATCCGACATGAGCATACTATCTATATCATCGCTGTCTCTTATGGGGATAATGACTCTGTCTAGTCTATATTTTTTATTTAGGAGGGGAATTTTATCAGAAAAATGAGAGCTTTCTACAATATACGGAGTTGTTTCTTTACCCTCGACTAAACTAGTGGCATAATCCCCTAATCCTATATTAAAATCATTACTAGTATCTGCTAGAATATTTTTTCCAGAATATCCAGTATCGAATCCGAGTTCTGTAAAAATTCTAATTAAGAAAATATTTCTCGGATTTTCGATACCAGCGATTATTATCTTATTTTTTATAGAATCTCCTTGCGAAATTCTATCGAGATTTTTTTTGTTTCTCAAAGAAAGTATCTCTTTATATACATGTTTAATGATAAAAAATATAGGTAATTTAAATGATATCTTCATACTAGCTATCTCCTTGTGAAAAATTTCACCATTTGCTCTAATTCTTCTAAAGAATAAAGGAATGTCTTTTATCTCTATATTGTTATCTACCAAATGTTTTTTAAGGTAATCTTCAGAGCTTGGAACAAGGCCGTATTTCATCCACTCAAGCGCCCCGTCTATTCTATTGCAATATATTTTTATACTATCACGATTACCGATAACAAAACGATCATTTGAACCATCTACTCCTTTGTCAAAATATGGAATAAACACGACACCATCTATGATTTTATCTTTTATTCTAGAGATTTTAAATTTGTTTAAAAATTCAACGTCAGGACGACATACTATAATATAATCATAATCATCATTACTATTGTTCTCCATATACTTGAAAGCACGTTTTGTAGACTCGAGATCCCTTAGACTATTCATTGCTGTAATTAATGCGTCCTCCTCGCTGGTTGTACAGTTATGCATTGGATTTTTTTTCGTAAAAAAAGATGGGTCAATCGTATGGTCATATTCATTCTGGTCTTCTTCAACGCCTTTTGAATAGGGCATAAACTTACTAATCGCATCTTGATCGATCGGGACACTGTACTCACCTCCTCTTGGATTATGTATGACACTTATTTTCCATGAATGATGAAAAACATCTACATCATATTTTTTCTGAAGCGGTGTTAGAATATTGTGTTCAAATGAGCTCACAGTGTGCTTTAGTGATCTATAAACTAATCCATGAAACAATATGGCTATTTTTTTATTTTTTTTCATATACATATTACTCAATACTGTAGAGTTTATATTAAATAGTAGTAAAAGTAAAATCAAAAACTATTTTAAGGACTAATCTAGTTTAATTACATTATCTGCATGAACCAAATGATCTGGATTATGACTTATTATAATTCTAGTCTTTTCTTTAAAATCTTCTTTTAGCATTTTTATAATTATATTTTCTGTCTCAGTGTCAATAGATTTTGTTGCCTCATCAAAAATAACAATATCTGAATTATTTAATATAGCTTGAGAAATCGCAAATTTCTGTCTCTGTCCTCCTGAAAAAAATAAACCATCATTACCCATCTTAGTATCAAGACCCTCAGGAAGATTCATAACAAAATCTTTTAGACCAACTTTTTCTAGCGTAGAAAATATTTCATCATCCGAAACCTCAAAAGCATATGAAAGATTCTCCCTAAGTGTTCCATAGAAAAATTGAATATCTTGGGCAACATATGAAATTTTATTTCTTAATGTTTCCACATTAAAATCTAAAACATCTATATCGTCAAAGAATATTGAGTTCTCAGGAGTTTCTTTCAACCTTGTTATCAAACTCACCAATGTTGTTTTACCTGACCCGTTTGACCCAATTATCATATTAATCTTTCCAGCTTCTATATTAGTATTAAAATTTTTAAAAATATAATTATCATTATATTTAAAGGTTAAATTCTTAATATTAATTAAATCTTTTAATCCCTTAAATTTTTGTACTCCAATTTTTTTTGATTGAGTATCTAACCCTTCATCTAATATTTTAGAAAGTAGATCAATAAATATCTTTCTCCTAAAAAAAATATTTGAGAAACTTCTTGTGTTTGATAAGGATCTTTGGAAAAGAACAATAAAAACAAAACCACTGGTAATACCAACTGTTCCTCCTACGAAGAAGGCCTTAGCTATAATGAATCCCATACCAAGGAGAGACATCATTTCAAAAATTGTTGTAGCTGGTTCTATTATACTGTTTACTTTTTCAACGGCCCCCTTGTTAATAACTAATTTATCGTATGCTTCTCTAAATCCTTTCTTTTCCTTCTTTTGGGTATTAAATATTTTAATTAAATTATATCTTTGTAGAATATCTTGCATTAAAGATTTTTGTAAAATAATAGAATCCTGTGCTTTTAAAGCCTTTTTTCTTACCATCTTTCGAATAGAAAGAAATATAGAAAAGTATACAACTAAGAAACAAAGTGCGATTAGAGAAAATGACTTTGAAATGAAGAGTAAAACTGCAAATGATGAAAGTAAATCAAATGATAAATTTAAAAGTTGCCCTGATGTTGTAACATAACTATTTAAATGTTGTTCTACTTGAACTATTTTATTATGAATTTCACTAGTTTTCTTTTTAGAAAAAGAATTATCTTCAGGTTGTAACCAGTAATCAAGTAATACACTATTTGACTTAATAATAAATTTTTGTTTTTCATGCCATATATACATAGATACAAGGTATCTAACAAACATACCAGCAGCCATAAAGGAAACAATGACCAAAGTAAACATGATAAAAACCTCATTATCTGAAAGGTTATTTATGAAAGGAAAATAGGAAGCTACTTTTATTACAAGATGATTATCAAATATGAAGGAATAGTCCTTATCAATGAGACCTTTAATAAGAGGAAGTGTGATAAGTGTACCAAAACCTTTAAGTGAAAACCCTATCAGATAACCAAAAAATGTTATAACCCAAAACTTTTTAGGTATATCAATTTTTTTAAGGAAAATATCCAATTTTTTTTTATCTCTAGAAAAGGTGATTGATTTCATGTGTTGGGATAAGTTAGGGCAGCTTCTCTATACTTATTAAGTAATTATACCAAAGCATAATAGCTTAAACAATAATATAAAAAACACCTTTCGGTGTTTTTTATATTTTATTTACCCTTCTGGATTCCTTTCATAATCTTCTGGATTTCAGACTTGTGAGCCATCATTACTTGCATTGACGCCATTTGTTCGTCCATACCAGCCTTTTTCTTAGCCTTAATCTCTTGACCAATTTGTTTGAAAAGTTTTGGGTTCTTTTCTAATAGAGCAGTGATTAATTGTTGTTGCTCTGGTGGTAAGTTTTTAAGTTGTGACTTTATTAGTTTGTCTTTGAAATAATTTAACATATAGGAATTATATCATGAGTAGTTATAAATAAATCTTGAGGATTGTATAAAATGTGGTAAAGAAAGATACTATTGCAAACTAGTTTTTTCTGCAGCGTTTAATATTATATCTGATATTTCTTGTAGTCCCGGTATAACACCAATAGTTCTAAGAAACCATCCACCAAAAATAACTAAGGCAATTGCTCCTACTACAGTACCAACCCCCCTAATTACACCCATCCAAAAAGTACGTTTAACGGTAAATTTGTTTTCTACAAATTCAATAGATTTCTCTATATCAATAAGTCTGTCTAAAATCTCTTGTTCTTTTTCCATATAAATATTGTATCATGATATTCACCAATTCTTATCCCCACTTATTCAGATATCCCACTTATTATATTATTAAATACTTCATCAATATCACGTTCTCCATCAATCTCTAGTACCACATATCTATCATGTTTCTTATACCAATCAATTACAGGTAGTACATGCTCCTTAAAGCCCTCTATTCGCTTATTTATAGCCTCGTCATGATCATCATGTCTTCCTCTTCCTTTTAATCTTTTGCGCGCCTCATCATCGCTAATCTTTTGATATATAACATACACCTTATCTGTATACCCTACGTATTCCCATAACTCATCTAGTATTTTAGGTTCATCTTTTTGTCTTGGTGTTCCATCAAATATTATATTTTCTCCTCTCTTCAATCCTCCTATTATCATATTAGTCCAATTCCATACTGATAGGAATATAGGTTGGAATCCTCCTGACTTTGTAATTTCTGCTGCACACTCTGCTAAATATGAATCATTATTTAAAAAAGAACGGAAGCCGTTTCCGGCTTCCATTATATAAGTTGAACTATTTGTATTTGAATCTAAAAAATCTTTAACCTTGGCGACTTGCGTCCCCTTACCACATCCTGAGATGCCTTGAAACATGATTACTTTTCGTCTCATATGTTTGTATTGTATCATAAGTATAATAAAGAGAAAATAAAATAGCCTCCCGTGATTAACACGGAAGACTAATCAGTACACCAATAAGGGATTCGGACCCAAGATTTTGTCTCCCTTGCAAAGAGAGATGGAATACTGAATAGGTTAATACTAATCTATT
>Ga0136601_1000169_pt1 | contig 33792 bp, 64 predicted proteins | sample AntRauMFilla2699_FD_181020 | JGI IMG/M metagenome (GOLD analysis project Ga0136601, IMG submission 181020) | Saline lake microbial communities from Rauer Islands, Antarctica - Metagenome Filla 2 #699 | ecosystem: Environmental > Aquatic > Non-marine Saline and Alkaline > Saline | place...
ACCTATCGAACATCTACGAGTTTGGGTACAGCTGCGTGCTGTCACGCTTAGAGAGCGTCATGCTTTTGTCCAAGGACATCTGTCAGCACACCGTGGATGTGGCTCGGTGGATGCGGGAAAATGTGGCGGACGAAGAGGAGTGACCTATCAAAAACCAAGGGTCTCTATGCGGTATAAGAAGGTGAAACGAAACGTGTAGCAATTCCGCTGCACGTATGACTCACACGGAGAAATCCTATGACTCAACGAATTAAAAAGGCCGCCCAGCGGGCGTTCAGTGACGCCGAGCAGCTTCGGCGTGAGCGCGGTGATCACGTGGTCATCCTCGACAAGTATGTACCGTGGACCGAGCACGTAGCGCTGCTCGATTCAAATGCGTACTATGTTGTTTTCCCGGGATCGTCCGGGAATTGGATGCTGCAGTGCGTCCCGACTTCGGGGGGATCCTTTGCGGAGCGCGTCCCGTTGCCTGAAGGGTGGGCAGGTCTGCCCCATGCGGAGCTTGTGCAAGCTACGGGAATCTCCGACGCGATCTTCTGCTACGCCGACCGCTTCATTGCGGGGGCCAAGTCGAAAGACGCCGCCATCGAGATGGCGGCTGCTGCCTTGGCGCAGCAGTTCAAGGACGAGCGCGTGGGGGCGGCGCGCTCGTTGTTAGCTTCCTTTAAAAGGATTGAGGAGGACCAAGTTGCGCGACAGCATGAAAAAGGTTGAGGACCAAGCAGGTTGACCAACAAAGCCCCTCACAAAGTGTGAGGGGCTTTTCTTTTTGCTGATACGCTTAGGGTTGCGCGTCTTGGATCCACGTGTCGGCACGCTCGACTACAACGCTCCTGGGAATACCGGGAGCGTTTCTTTTTGCTCACACACCGCGTATGATCTCGAAGTACGGAGGTGGCACATGGAAGACGAAAAAAGCGTAGGCATCATGGGGCTCATACAAGAGGGGGCGGCAGCACACGCGGGCTACATCGTCGTCGGCGCAGCTGCGGTAAACGACTCAGCGTCGTCTTCGTCGTGCATCCGCATCAAGATAGGCTGGCCCATCTTGGGGCACATCCCGTAGTGCGTGTAGATGACGCGCACGACGTTGCCGTCTTCGTCGTGTTTAGCTACCGGGTTGGTGAATTCTTTGAACGAAACCTTGCTGTGCCGTCGAGTGCAGCGAGCGCAGCCGACGATATCGATACGTACTGCCATAAAGGCAAGTCCTCCGCGCCTACTTGAGGCGCTGCTTGAGTAGATACTTCGCCGTGTCTCGGTCATTGCACGCAGCGGCCAGGAAATCGTTCATACCGAGCTTGAGTGTGCCCGCTTCTTCCTGGCGGTCGAATTCAGTGACGATGGCGTTGCACAGCGCCTCTTCAAAGGCGAGTGACGTCTTGATGAAGCAGTCCTCGCAGTACTCCGATGCAATCTCGGCGACTTGCTTGGTCTGCTCAATGGTGCTCAGCGCATCTGTGCCGTAATAGCCCACAATCTTCTCGGCCAACGTGTCGATGTGCGGGTCGAGAGAGTCGTAGAGCCTCCCATACATCAGGTGATCGCCGTAAAACGTCTCGCCCTCGGTTTGCCAGTGTGCGTGCTGGTAATGCATCGAAGCAGCGCGCATATGGGCCAGAATCTTAGTCAGATTGGCCTTGGCGTCGCTCTCTATGTCGTTAGCTTCTTCCTGCGCGTCGTCGACTCCGTCAGCGTGTTTCAGGAACACAGATCGTAGCTTGTTACCGTTCATGGTCGTCCTCGGGGTCGTTCACGGGAATGAGGTACCCTACCTCTTTTCCATTATCGTCGGCAAACACGACTCCGTCTTCGCTCAGATGCTCTCGAGCTTGTTTTTTCGTCTCCTGTGCCTGCTTTCGCATGTTGGCAAAGGCTCGCTCAAGCAGCGCATCTTCCTGGTAAGGCCAGATGTCGATTACGTTGTCGGATTCGTCAGACATCAGGTGATAATCCCCTTCTGACGCATCCAGGCGACGTCTTCGGCTTCGATTCGTCCGGGATGCAGGGCGTGACAGCAATGCAGGCGTAGCTCGTGGCCATCAACGCCGTCATCCAGTCGAGCATGGCCTGCGATACGGCTCAGCGCTCGCCAGGGCCACGTGGCTCCCCAGACGTGTTTGTAGCCGACCTTCCCATCCTTCTTTCGCACAGGAACGTAGGGTTCAGCTCCCTCGTAGACCAGTACGACGCCTCGAGTCAGTGCTCGGGTGTCTTGTGTCTGCGAAGCAAAGCGTCCCCAGACGTTTTTGCGTACAAACTCACGAAAGATCTCTGGCGGCACGTAGTACTCACGCGCAGCCCAGATCACGGTGATGCCGTCGACCTCATAACGCACGCTACGTTTGTGAGAGCTCCACCAGAAGACGTAGACACCCAACGCAGCGACAAATAGCGTCCACGCAATCAGCGAAAGGACGCCAGGATGGCTCCAACTGTTGTGAAACGCTGCCCAGGGCACGATAAACGGCATCGGGCCTAGCAAAAGCAGCGCAGGCCACGCTTCTCGGCCTGCCGCTTTGAGTTTGAGCTGCAGCGGTACTCGATAGGTGTTCGGCTTGGCGTTCATGCCTTCATGTCCTCGTTGTAAGCGTCAATACGGTCCAGAACCTCGAGCCCGGCAACCGACAGGGCTGCTACTTCTAGCAAGCGCCGCCGTGCGTGGCGAATGTCACCCGAGCTGGCGGCGTCACGGGCTTTCTCAGTGTGTTCACGGATGAGGCGGGCCCAATCCGACACCGTGTGCTTGCGATCGTGCTCTTTTCCGCCCCACTTCGCATCTTGACGTTCCCTCTCGTCGTCGATGTCGTCGTAAATGGCCTGCCGTGGTGGTGGTGTCTTCTTCATTCAGCCGCCTCAGCCATTTCAGCTTGCTCAGCGGCTTTCTTCTTCGCTTTGCGCTTGGCTCGCTGCTCTCGGCGGTGGCGATTGCGGCAATCTCGACAGTAGGACTGCAGTTGGGTCTTCTTCATGCGATGTCCGAAGAGTTCGAGCGCCTGAGCCATGCCGATCGCCTTGGTCTTCGGCTCGCACGTGCCCTTCTCGATGTTCGGGCATTCTTTCTCGATGTCCCAGGGCTTATCCGGGTACATCCGGCCCACCATGCCTCGATGTCCGCCCGGTGTGATGTCCGGGTAACGGTCAATGAGCGCCTGATACAGCGCCGCTCCGCTCGTCTCGAGGAGGTTCTTCTTGATGAAGTCACGAATGAACTGCTTTCGCTCCTCGACGTTATCTTCGCTGTGGTCTGTCATGTCTCCTCACTTGCCTGCGGCCCAGTCCGCAATGCTGAAGTCTGGGCTGTTAATCCAATCCAATCGGTCGAGTTCTGCTTGCTTCTCGAGTAGACGCACCTTGCGCTCTTCGAGTCGCTTTCGTTTGTTCTCCGTACGGTGAACCGAGCCATCCAGATGCGACAGGTACGTCTTCTTCGCCGGCTCTATCGCCTTGAAGCGCGCCTCTGGTTCCGCATTGGGGCTTCCCGTCATTGCGTAGGCAACAGCGATGTCGTGTTCGATTTTCGTACGCTCACGACGTTGTTCGCGACGTAGGTACTCTAGCCACGTGCGATTCACCGCCAGCCCGGTCTGACTCGTCCAGACAGGCAGCTCGATGCCGCGCATCCGAAACGTCATGCGTGCGTTAAGCACCGGGTGGGCTAAAAATTTTCGAGATACCCCTCGGAGAACACTGCGTTAATCTTGGTGTCGAACTCCGATAGCTTCTTCTGGAGCAGTCGGAACGCCGGGTACGGCATATTTGCAAGGAAGTCGTACGCGTCCTTGTATCGCTCCTCTTCTGTCTCCCCCTCGAAGACGCGGTCGCCGTAACTCAGCAACGAGCCTGCCATGTTGTTGATGAGCGCCTCAGCGACGACGGTCGTGTCGAGCTGGGGTCGAGTCTTCTCCGCCCACTGGTCCAGACGTCGCTGGTCGTGCTGGCCGCGCGTTTGGAACTCGACGTACAGACCTCTCACGACGTGCGTTCGTTCTTTCCACGGCTTGAGTTGCACGAGGACCGTGTCCAGTATCTGATGCGCCTCCTCCATACTGATCTCGGCGTCGTCCAGTACCTCCGGGTATCGCTCAGAGGGCGCCAGCTTCAAGAGAGCCAGTTCTCGCTTAACGGCCTTGAGCTCCTCCTCGAGAGGATTGATGGACTGGGGGGCATCTCCAACAAAATTTCGAATGGTTTGAGCCTCGCCTGACGGCCGTGCGGGGGCAGGCGCCCCTTGATCGTTTGGAAGTACGCCCAGCTTGCTCTTCTGTTTGGAGAAGTAATCCGCCAGGGTCTTCGTCGCATCTGTGTCGATGACAGGGTCATCCTTGAACTGCTCAGATACGGGAGCAGGTGGCTCGTCAACTGCGTCAGGTTCAGGTTGCTTGAGCAAGTCTTCGCTCGTATGGTCAGTCATATATTCACCGTGTGTTCGAGGATATCGACACAATGCGCTACCAGATCTCGAAGGTCAAGAGCCTATGTCCCGTACCGAAAAAATACTGATCTCCGAACTTCCCTCCGATGCAGTGTGGCTGCGCCTGAGAGACAAGTTCAAAGAATTCGACGTTGAAGCTGCTTCCGAAGACGAGAACGTTTACGATCTCCGTGATCACGAAGACATCATGGACGATGAGGTGTTCTACTGGGGAAGAGACGGCTGGTCGAGCGGCTTCTGGCATGCTCGTCTCTATCTCGAGCGACAGCCAGCCACGAAAGCGCTGCTCGTCTACGCCGAACGAGGCGAGAACGACGACTGCATGACGCTGTTGACCCTCCGAAAACTGCTGCTGACCTTCATGCATGACTGCATGGACGCTCGTGAGCATGATCCAGAAGGTCTGCCGTGAGCGACTTCCGGAGTAACGCGACCGCCGGAGACCGTCTCCGCATCACCATCGTCGAAGAATGTACGAAATCGTGCCCTGCACGGCGTGCTGCCAAGGGAGACATCGGTGTGACGGCAATTCGAGCCGGAGACATGGTCAACATCAAAGGTCTTGCCGATGTGGTCCTCGAAGTAACCACTGAGCCCGGTGGAAACACAGGATCTCACACAATTTGTGGTAGAAGACGACGATTAGCAGCTGCCTCGCTCATACTCGAGTCAGGCACCACCGTCCTCGTCGATTCCACCGTCGAGAAGATATGCCCCGAATGCGGGCGAACTGTTACGAGGTTCCGATGAGTAATGACATGAGCTGGACCTGGAGATTCTCTGAAGAAGGAGATCTACAGTTCGGACAGTGTACAAGCACCGAGCAATGGCGTCAGCAGAGCGCTAATGGGTGGACCAAAGTGTCCCCCACCGTCGTCTCCAACCGCATGCACATGTTGGCGACACTGCATCAGCAGCCCAACCTCTATCTGATCTACCGAGACAACCACCCACGTGCCGATCACAGCATGGAGCCCGAGCGGTTCCAGGCGCTGTACAAGGGTGTAGCCGATCCCATGGCCTACACGCCCCAGACGGTGTGTGACCTGGGAACAGGGTTCTTCCTGCCCCCAAGCTTCTTCCTGCTGCGACGACTGACGGTCATCCCACGTCCCTTCGACGGTGCAACTCGTCGGTGGGACCGTATGGCCTCCATCCGTGCCATGGGAGATCCTGACGCCGTGCCCAAGTCGAACTACCATCGAAAAACCCCGGAGCCAGGCACGCAGTGGGAGACCTTCGGCATGCCCGGGAAGTCCAAGGCGACCATGATCGCCACGCAAGAAGACGAGCCTTTCCTGTACCTGCACCACACTCCGCGGATGTACCGCATTCACTACCGATTGGAGGGAGAAGACCGAAATCTGCTCACTATCGCTGAACGTAAGGCAGACGCCGAAGAAACGTTCGCCAAGATACAACCAGACGGGGATATCATTTCCACCGTCTCCGCGCTGGCCCTCCCCGGGCTGGCCATCGATCTACCCTAACGCCAGGAGGCCCCATGATTCTACGTCGAGTCGAAGTAGATCCCTCGAGCACATTCTTCTTACTTCACGGGAGCATCGACGCATTCTTTCGTCTTTCCCATGTCGACTCAGATACCCCTCGCCCCCGAGCCATCACAATGATGCTTGAGGACCTGCGCCTTGCCGCCCAACAAGGCTGGTTCTACGTGAACCCTCGCGACGAGAACCAGCTCATCGCCTACTGCGACAACTACACCAAGCCGTTCTGGTACGTCGTCGCCAATGGAGACCGAGATGGATTCAAGCAAACAGACAGAGACTACGCCGTCATCACCGTCCTCAGCCACCGAGACTCTAAATTTCAAGACGCTATCCGAGAACACCGAGAGATTGTTGAATCTTCGTCCTGATTCCGAACACCTGTGGGCTCCGGACGACCCTTACCTCGAGCTGTGGCACGGCATCATCGATACCTACGGCTACCCGACCTGGATTCGGCAGTATCGAATGGAAAGACCTCGCACCGATGCAGCGCATGCAATACACGAAGCAGATGTACGTGAGGTGCTTGGAGATCGATTCGCATGCGTACTTCTTTCCTTGGATGACGATCCGAGTGAAACCTGTGTGGTCTACGGCTACATGCCCATCGACTTCCACAAACATGACCTGACGCATCCGTACGAGGAGTCTCCCGGGGGGACGCTTCTCCCTGCCGGTTGGGTCACTCTAGCCCCGACAGTTGGTCTTCGTTCCCTGCTCTGCTGATGAGTCACTACTTCACCGGAAGGTTTGCGAACTCGTACTGGAAGAGCCGCTGCCGACGACAGGATTACGAGTGGGCGCCCAACGAAATCGACCTGGACCTCTGGCACCACATCATTGACGAACTCGAGATGCCCAGCTGGATACGTGCCTACAGGCAGAGATCCGCGCAGCCCTGGCTAACGGGAAAGAGCCTCAAGAACAGCGTCTACACCAAACGTTACGGCGTCATTACCACCGCTGACATGTGTGATCGAACCCATGTCGCCTGGTGTCCGGTAGCTCGCATGTATGAGGTGTGTGAGCGAACCCATGTCGCCTGGTGTTCGGTAGCTCGCATGAATGAGGTGTTCGAGCTGGTACACTACTTCGACTTATTCCTGGGATACTTCCCTGCAGATCTCGAAGACCCTGAATCGCTGAAGAAAACAGATGGAGCCACTGAGTACGTCGGCAACAGCAACTACGACTTGCAGAAAATCATACTTCCACCTGAACTCTACCTCTAAGGAAAACCATGCAGACTGGATTCCATAAAGCACATTATGGCCTGTTCACGGGCCCGCACGAAGCCAACTGGATACGAAAGATGTCCGACGAGCTCGACGCTGACATCTTCAAAGACGACATCAACATCGAAGGCATGATCGAGTTGGCCTCGATACTCACCGCAGAGGTTGGTGCTTCCGTCGCTGTCTTCGGGGTGGGCGTCGAGATCGGCGAAGAAGACCTCGAAAAAGTACCAGTGGCGGTGTATTACTACACTATGCTGGACACCGGACGTACGCACCTCGATCCGTTGTGCATCGAGCCAGGACGACCTGGTGAAACGATTGTCGAACTTCCCGAGTGGTTCCCATGCCAAAAAACAAATGGCTCGATACCCTGAAGCAGACCAAGCCAGACCCCAAAGACGGCGGGACATACGAGTCCTCCGTCTACAAAAAGACGGGGTCAAACCTGGCGCTCAACGATCTCGACGACGAGGCTGCCGACGATGAAAACGAATGGACGTTCGGCAAAGAAATATACGGCCACGACGTCGAGGTGATTCACGACATCCAGCTCCGACAGGAAGGCGGCATTGAGGCGTGTTTACGCAGTAAATACGACATGTCTCAGTGCTACGTTGCTCGACTGGCGCTGAAGTCGCCGCACATCAAAAGGGACACCGTCGAGGTGTTTCAAAAAATTTTCCCGAATCGCATCGCCAACGGCGTTGTCAAAGGCGGGAGAGTCATGAACATCCTCGGCTTCGACAAGTACCTGTGGTCCGTCGATCACGGGTGTTCGCTCATCAGCCTGTACATGCATGACGGACGCCTCGACCTGCAGTCCTACGCAGGTAACTACGGCGGGCGTGGAAACCTACGCCCGCTTCACCCCTCGTACCCACTAGAAGTTATACAGACACCGGATTGGATATGGACGCCAGAGAAGCCCTGAAAGAAGCCCATCGAGCCGTTAAAGCTCACCTCGAACCCAAAGAGGAGGAGACCGATCAGGTCAACTTCCTCACGACGCCCGAAATGCGGCGCGTGTTCACTCAGCTGTTGGTCATGGTCTCGGAAGAAGACCCAGACGCCCGTATCACCAGCTGGGACGAAGTGCGTGCTGCCATACCAACCTGCGTAGCGCTTGTTCCCGCGCTCGCTGAGGTCCATGAGCAGGTCATTACGATGTACACCAACATCGTCGACCATGCGCAGAAACAAGAGCCTACCTACGTCTCGCCGCCACCGTACGTGTAGCGGACAGACCCAAGAAACCACACATTGAGGGTATAAGAGCGCGGAGCATCCTGTTTCGTCGCTTTTGCCCTTCTGTATTCAGGGAGAACCCATGCCCGACAACACCAACGCACCTGCATCCGGGGATATCTACCGCACGCAGCCCGTCAACGACCTCGACGAAGCCAGCGAGGGAAAGGCCCTTCTGGCTTTCTACGACCGCGTACCGCATCGCCTCGAACTCAGTGAACCGCCCGACTCCGAAGGGCTCTACCGAACTGCCATCGTTGCCTACACCGCAGACAAGGCCACTCCCTTCGCCATCCGACTTCTCTCTCGCTACGGCGAGGTGTCGATGTGTTCCTTCGTCTACGAACAGTACGAAGGCTTCAAGGAGATCACCGTTCACGGCGTAAACCAGGACGAAGAGACCGTCATCGATTTCCTGGTCGCTATCCCGGCTATGGCGGAGTACCTCAGTGATCTGCTCATGTTCCACCGCATCGACCCGCCGAGCTGTAAATACGTCTCCAACGAGTATCACTCCAGGAGGCTCAGATGAACATCAGCGAATGCATTCACAAGTTCCACGAAGGCGCAGAGAGCGGGAAATCCGGCAACGTCAGCTTCCGCGATGGCGTGCTCTACTCCTACCGCATGCCAATCGCCTGGCGACGAGAAGGAAAGCCTACACTCGTGCGGTCCTCTCGAGACTCACCCAGCGTGACCACCACCAGCCACATCTCAGCGGCAAGTCGCGCTGACGTCCTACGACTGCCGGGAGAGAACGAGGTGCTGAAGCCGCTTGGTCTTCGGCCTGAAGACTTCCAAGACTCGTTCCGCATACGCCATCTCAGCGACTACACAGACGCACTGTCTGGCTACATCATCAAACGAGAAGGCAAAGAGGATAGTGTGTTGATGGACGTCTACACGCGAACCATCAAAGTACCGCACTACCACCAACTCGACGCGCATCAACCGTCGTTCTGGATGCGAGCCAAGCACATCCCAACCAGTGAGCAGGTCCTCAACATGTGGCGCTTCATGCTCAAGAATCCGCCGAGACGACGTGTTCAGCGCCGTATCCAGAAAGCCTTCGAAGAAGACCGACTCGCTCAGTCAGGTCTCTGTCTACTCGAGAGGGTCCCCGATTACGAAGTGTCCGACAAACGCTGGGCCGCTCGAGGTAGTTCAAAGCATGTGCCCGGCACCCCGCTCGATGGCACCCCCAACCGCATATACGGCTACGACCGAAAAGACCCCGAGTACTTCAAGGGGTGCTGGAACGGGCGTCTCATCAACGACCGAGATGAGCCTGTTCGTGTGCTGACGGGCTTCGTTCCGCTCATTCAGTCCACAGATGAGCCTGTGAGTTTCTGGGACCAACCTGTCTACAACCCGAGGAGATCCCTATGAAATTGGGAGACAAGAACGCCAAGGAAGCTTTCGAGACGCACCTCGTGCATCTGATACCTACCGAGCCTGCCAGCGTGTGGTCGTTCATTCGGCCCGAAAAAGCGCAGGCGACACGACCTACAAGATCTGCGGGTTCACTCGCCGCATCGCAGCGCAAACCCATCCCCCATCCCAGCAACCCAGCAAGACGAGGTGAAAAATGGAACTACCGAAGAAACCAGACGGAACGGTCGACGTCGAGAAGCTCGACCGATTCGGCAACCGAAAGATCCTGTTCGCATGCCACGTATGTGGTTCGACCCGAGTGGAGGTATCGGCCTGGGTTGACCCCAACACCGATGAACTCACAGACTCCGAGGGGCCGCTCGATTATGCGTTCTGCGCAGACTGCGAAGACTCGCAACGCCAGCTCGAAGAAATCCCGGCTGGAGTTCTCTACTGCTTCGATGCACAAGGAAACGAGGTGGGCCAGGCAACCCCGGAGCAGATCGTCACCAGCTACAGCCACGCCAACCGGGATGGCTACTTCACCGAGATTCTTCTCAAGAGCCGACGCTTTGTGGCGCCTCGAGACTTTCTCCTGAAGGAGAAATCATGAGCAACGACATCAAGAAGAAGACGAAGGGCAACCATCTCAATCTTCAGTGCGAGGACGGCAGGGTGGTGTTCATCGCCGGAGACGAGAAGAGAGTTCTCCTCGACGAGGTATTCGGAGGAAAGGGCGTGGCTGCGGTCAACGGCCTGGTCCGACTCGCCGACGGGACCGAGCTGTATGCCGTCTCGTGAAGGCGCCGGGGCCATTCTGAAGAAGAAGCAGGAAGAGCGTTCTGAGCTCATGACGCCGAAGCAACCTGTCTACAACCCGAGGAGATCCCTATGAAATTGGGAGACAAGAACGCCAAGGAAGCTTTCGAGACGCACCTCGTGCATCTGATACCTACCGAGCCTGCCAGCGTGTGGTCGTTCATTCGGCCCGACGACAAGGACGCCGATCGCTTCCCAGAAAAGCTGAAAGACTGGTCTGCCCAGTTACTCGATGAAGAGCAGCAAGACACGCCTCGCCGCCCCGTCAATCAGAACGAGCTCGTGGAGCTGAGGTGGCGGTATCTCGACCTACTTGATGCCTACGAGATGTTCTGCGAGACCATGCCGAAGTTTCCGCACGACGTGTACACGAAAGCGCAGATCGACAAGACACGCGCCTTGCTCGATACGCCATCCGATCTCGGCAACGACGCTCGCCTCAAGCTCATCTCGGGGTGGCTCGACCAATACAACTACCGAAAAAGCGCAGGCGACACGACCTACAAGATCTGCGGGTTCACTCGCCGCATCGCAGCGCAAGCTCTCATCTACTGGTGCCTTACGGAGGACGCATGAAACTCTACAGCGTCAAAGGACGATTACAGAAGACCTACACCACCACCGTCGATATGGAGATTGAAGCAGAGTCTGAAGAAGACGCCATGCTCGTAGTGCAGAGCATGGTTGAGAACGACGAGCTCAACCGCTCAGGTCGATGGGAAGACGGTCCGTTCATCATGTGTGTGCAGGGTGAAGAGGAGGACGACGATTAGACCTTCCCCCACGGCCCAACTGCCAGCGCTTTCCACTTCGGGTAGGCGGCCTCAAACACGTAGAACGTCACCGGTACTCCGGTTGCTTCCTTGTCGCTCCAATCCGCGACAATCTGAGGAATATCGTTGAAGTCAGCGATTTCTCGGATGCGGTAGTTCACGTGGTGCTTCCTGCCGTTCTGCTCGTACGCACAGGTGGTGTGTCCTCCTCCCGGGTAACCCGACGAGACGACCATCACTCGTGAAATGTTGGCTTCCGGTGGTAGAAGACGGAGACATGCCGCAAACCAGTTGTGGTAGTCATCGCAATCCCCGTCGCCCTGAGGATAGGGGTCTTGCGTCAGTTTCCACTGAAAGACCTTCGGGTGCGTCACCCAATCCAGGGGAAAGACCTTCCCACCCAGACGAGTCGCGTCTTTTCGCCACTTGTAGCCGTGGTGCAGGGCGTAGTCCCGGATCTGCTGAGGCGTCTTGCACTCAACCAGGTCTTCTCGGGGCATCTTAGTCTCCCCCTTCAGCCAACGCTGCAGGGAGTTTCCAATACCGCGGAAGTTCAACCAGGGCCCCGCGGGTAACCAATATGCGAGGAAGATAAGACCGCCGATAATCCACTTCATACCTACACCTAACCGAGAAAAACATGATCGATCGTATTATTGCCGTCGCGGCGCCGTTCGCGATTACTGCTGCACGCATCATGGCAACCGACCCCGCCATGCGCAACTTCATCATCGACGCCTTTGGAGGTAAAACCCCAAGTACAAGCCGCAAAACGCCGGTTCGCCCTCATCAGAAGGCCCAGTCCTTCGGTCAGTGCCCCGCTTGTCGAGGTACCGGATTGGTGCCGATCTACGAGACCGTGCCCCGCGACGAGCGGGACTACGAATACTACCAACAGCGGTACACTCAGCCCTCATCTGGGGACGGTGTTCGACCGCACTGAGATTGACAGATCTCGAGTATCACCTTACCTTGCAGAGCGTGCGGCCCCCCTTCGCACAATCTGCCAGGTACAACGGGCGGGTGTGGTCATTAGACTGCATCCGCCTGTTTTGTTTTTCCCCCAACCAACGTACATTTTTGCTCCCCTTCAACCCCGAGGATGACATGACCGAAGAGTCTGACGACACCAAATCCACGCCCGAATGGGAGTTCGACGCCGACGACCCCGCAGGAATCAGCGAAGGCATTGGCGTTTTTCTCGACAGCACCGAAGAGGATGACGCGGCATTCGATAGTTACGTCCCCATCAAACCTCCGCAGGATGATGAGGATGACGATACCCTGCCTCCGGTCTACTTCTCCCCTCCGCACGAGACGACAGCGTCGGAGCACTACGAAACCGTGCCGGCTCGAGCTCGCAGCCGATTCTGGACATACCGACGAGAGCTCTACGAGCAGATGGAGTTCGCGCTGATCCGGTTTGCGCAGACAGAACTCGGCGACGCCTGGTTGTGCTCCGAAGGTTGGACCTTCCACACGATACGCTTCGCCACAGAGACGCCCTACCCCAAGACATCCATGGACCTTCGGCATCTCACCAATCGAGAGGCTGCAGCCTACTACGCCAAGATGGATGCCGTCGTTCCCAACGAGCTGAGTAAGATCGCCAACTGGCAGGACGCCATTCGTCGCTGCACGCTTCGTCTTCTCGGCGACTCAGCAGCCCACGCCATCCGCATCGCCACGGTCCTGCTCGAAGACGACCCTACCAACAACGAAGCGACGCTGTACCGCAACCTCATCGGCAAGGCAGAGACTTTCCTGGGCCCAGAAGAAAGCGAAGTAGGCGACTGGGGCGTCGATGCACTGAAGTTTTACGCTGTCTGAGCGAATCGGGCGGACTTACACACTCTTTTCGGGGGCTCAGGCATCCCGATGGCCCTCTATTCAGGGTCATCGGGCTCGCTCAGTGCCGTTTCGACGCCCTTTCACACTGATCTGGTCCTTTCACGCTGCTTGCTCTCTTCTCTCGCTCGTCCTGACGCCTTTTAGCACCCATGTTTTCTCTCGCGCAAATTTTGCGCTTATTTTCTCTCGCGCAAATTTTGCGCTTACAAACGCAAATTTTTCATGAGGAACGCAATTTTTTCGCTTCTGAAGTGGTCTCGTGCATTTTTTTCGCTTTTAAGGTGTAATTTAGTGCAGCTTAACACCTTATTTGCCGAAATCGTCCGATGGCCCTAAGTTGTTGAAATCATTCAGGGACTAAAAACACTCATTAGAATTCTGCAGCTTAGCTTATATACTATAAGTATAAGTAAAATAACAAGAAACACCATGGAGATCTTTTTTTACCCCTATATAGAGTACTCTCTACAATCAACTACGCGTGTGCGCAGGAAAAGAATAGATACTGAACAAAAAAGCACTGAACATTTGCTCATTACAGGCGGTTTTTCGATCCCTTCTCTACGCACGCACGTACATGATGTTCAGAGAGGGTGATTTTAGGGGTCAAAACTGATCTCCACGCCGTTTCCCGTGTGATATCAGTGACTTAGGCCGTGTGAGCTAAGCTACAGAATTCTAATGAGTGTTTTTAGTCCCTGAATGATTTCAAGAACTTAGCTTGACCGAGCACTTACGAGAAATAAGCTGTTAAGCTGCACTAAGTCACGCCTTAATTCATATCTCCACCCGCAAAACTCGACTCGAGGTCGCTGAAAATCGCCGTTTTATGGTACAAGATGACGCATCCCAACCCCGCCCATCCACCGCTAGGACAGGCGCATACGCTCTACGCTTCCCAACGAAAGGAAAACCATGTTCAACTTCCCCCTCACCGCTGACACAGCTCACGACACCGCTCCAGATGACCCCTGGTCGCTCGTATGGTGCGAAGAATGCGGCACGGTCACCTGCTTTAAGGCCACGACACCGCACGGCTCGCACTGCGGCACCTGTTACCTGCGTAAACAGGCTGCCGGGAAAGCCCCCACGATGGAGCTCGACCTCCGTGACACCGAACAAGACTGGTGTGACTGCTCTGTCTGTCGCTCCCGACGAATCCGTACGGTGCTCAACCACCCGGGCATGCGGAAAGGCACACAACCTACGACAACGCCCGCGACGTTCGGTGCCGACGACGAAGAAGCTCTGCTCGATGACGACAGCGTCGACCTCGACGAGCTTCCTCCCTATCGCAGCCTGGTTCAGGACATCCCGGACTGGGTACCGGAGCGCATCCTCCCCACCATCGCAGATGGGCTCGTCGAGCGCTTCGCTGAGGTACTGCCACTGCTCGAACGTGACGAAGACGTCGACATGCTCTCGGCGATCGCTGAGCGACTCCAGGTCGAGCCTAAAAAAGAACTCACCCGGAAGCTTACGCCTCCCGAGCGGCGCATGCTCTCCCGTATCGGGTTCGTGACGCGAACCGACGTCGGCTTCCACTCTGGGCCCGATGCCCGGGAAGTCCACCTCCCGGAAGGCACGTCCGTCATGGACATGCTCGACCTGACGATGCTCACACCCACCGCCGTCCACGCAGCCAGGCGACTCATAGATGCGCACGGTGAAACGTTTCTCGCTCCGCGCGAAGATGCACGCGCTTTCGTCGGGGAGTTCGCCGAGAAGACCATTCACCCCTTCGTCACGCTTACGACAGGACGCGACACCGGGAGCAACTACGACCTGGGTGACTTCATGCTCAACCTCCTGGGCGGAGCGACCTTCCCCTCATTCCAACGCATCATGACGATGCTCTACTGCGCGGTGCACCCCGATGAACTCGACACGCTCGAGTCTGCATCGGGCATCGACTTTTACGCTGACACTGACCCATCCGAGGACACATGATTCGAGAACGCCTTACTGTTCACTGCGACAAATGCATCGAAGGCCACGAGGACGACCCGGCTAAGCTGGACAAGCTGGCCTTCCGGAAAAGCAAGCTAACCAAGCACCCCACCTTCTTCGACAGCCACCGACAGCTCCTGCGTAGCGTGGGCAAGGCCGGGTGGTACATCGATGCCGAGCGTGTCCTGTGCCCTGACCACGCCCAGGAATACATCGACTCGTACAATGCCTCGTGACGTAAAGGTGAACACCGAGACCGGTGAAGCCTACGAAGAGAAGCGACGAAACTTCCTGCTGGCCTGCTGCACCAAATACCTGTCGTACTACACGGACCTGCATCAACGCATGATGGTCTACGGGGATGTCCCCGTGAGTCCACACGCCGTCGCCATGCGAAAGGCGTTACGTGAGCTCGGCGACCTGCTGTTCGAAGACATGATGCTGTACCACCCGCTAAACAGCATGGACCGCAGCCTCACGCAGCTTATGCACGGACGATCCGTTGGACTCATCATGACGCTCAACATCGCTGCCATACCCTGGTGGGCTGAGCGACTCCGAGCGGCCACCACGATCCTGCTTCGCCTCGATGACCTCAGCATCGCTGCGGCGTCGGGTATTCAAAGCGGGCAACAGCGCATGGTCTATCTGGATCACATCCCGCTCTACGATCGCACGGTCGATACGTTCGCGATGCCAACCGAGCGTCATCTCAGCTCTCTAACACACCGCTGAGCCCTTCCCTGGGTCTCACAGCAGCCACGCGTACACACCAGGTGACACAAGACGGCCTCGTCTGTCACGAACTCCTTAGCGTGGCGTACACGGAGCGCTCATGAAGATACTCTTCGAGACCATGACACGCCCGTATCGACACGACGCCCGGCGAAAGATCGACGCCGTCTTCGCTCTGATCGACCTCATCGTCATCGAAGGACTCGACCCCGGCCAGGCGCCGGATTACTGGAACGTTGTCCAGATGGACTTCGACCGCGCTACTCCTGACTCATGACCTCCAACGAGGACTGAATGCACCCCAGACAACAAACACTCTACGACGCACTGCAGAGCAAAGAGGACGTCCTCGCCGAGCTCTACGTCGTCAGCCATGTCTCGCTCTACGTGGCACGTTTTGACCGCATCACACGCGACGCCGAGAGCACAGGCGACATGGTCTACGAGAGGAACTTCGGCTCAGGCACGCAATCCATCTTCGGCGTCTACCGCCTGTGCCGAGAACGCGAGAACTGGGCAGTCCGGGAACGTCCGGACTTCCTCCACGACGTGCAGTGTATGCTGATGGCGTACCGAGGCGCAGAGGACTACAAGAAGTATCCGAGCTACCTGCCTATCCCGACGTTACTGGAGTTGATCACGGCGCTTTCAATGCGAACAAACCCCTTGCCGGAATTCAAAGATTCCACCATCCTACGTAAAATAAGAGACGCCAAGTTCGCGCTCGACGACTGGGAAACAGCTCGAGCCCATAAATCCCCCAAACCGCTCGAAGACAAGATCCGTGACCTTCTCACCTGACCGAGACGCCCCATGGCAAAAAGACACTTCCCCTCGGACCTGCTGCGATGTGCGTCTGACTGGGCCCTACGCTTCCACTCTCTTCAACGCTCCGAGCAGATCGACCTGTACCGCCGGCTCCTCCAACGACCCCCGGAACGTTCAGCATGTTTGACCCCGTCGAGCACACCACCATCAGCCCGCTCAAGATGTTCGAAGCATGGACGCATTGGAACGCCTGGACCAACGAGATACGCGCACGCTGCAACGTGTTCTGGACTTTTCCAAACACCCCGGAGCTGCCGTCACAGTCATGCCCGGAACGTGTGTCGAGGTACATCCAGGCGTTCACAGACGCGGTCTCTCTTTCCGACAAAGACGAAGCTGAGCTCGCACACGCACAAGACTTCGTCGCCATCTATGCGCCGAGCATGCACAGCATCTACGTAACCCCGTTCGACGAGAATGTCGTACGGAAAGCACACCAGCTCGCGCCGATGATGTATGCATTCCTGACGGCCGACACGCGCTCGAATAGCCAGGCACGACATGACTGGGCTGCGCACATTCTGGACACCAGTCGTCGGCACCTAAAAACAGTACCGCTTCTTCAGCTGATGACCGAACTGGAGCAGAACAGAGCCCGCCACGCACGGAATACCCAATGAGCAGACGAGCCGAAGCACGCAATCGACGCATGCGAGAAAGGACAATCGACCGGGGCGACCCACCGCGAGTACACAACCTTCCGACAGGAGTATTCATGACGCAACCACACACCCACGACCTGTGCGACGCAGGCGTTGTCGTGCACCTCTTCGACACGGTCGGAGGGTACTTAGAGAGGCTTGGCCAATGGCTTCTCAACGCATCGCACGACATGTCGACCCTGCTCTTCGAAGCACACGGAGACCCTGCTGACCTTGTCGCCGCACCCGACACTCCGCTGGCCTATCCGTTGATGCAGGAGTTCCAGGAGCTCAACTCGAAGTGCCGCGACGCTATCCGGGCCCTCAACCCGTACGCCAACATCGTCGACCGAAACATTTATTCGTCTCAATCGCTACCTGCTCGCGTGCGTCACTATCGATACCTGGCGCACCGGGCGCTCATGATTCATAGCGGCCGAGACGAAGCAGACAACGTTGTCGCAACGATACCTGAGGACGTCGCCAGGCTTCTCTTCGAGGCACTGCGGCGCACCGACGACATCTATCTGCAGATGGCCGACGCCCGCATGATCCACAAGCGACTGCCTACGCCTGAGGAAAACCTATGACGCCGCCCAACGATACGCCGACCTACGAGACCTTCACCCCACCGAAGTCGGACGACTTGAACCTCCCCGCGTGGTGGAAAGACGCACTCGATGCGTACTTCGACCCGCATCAACCAGCCTACCTGACCGATTCGACGCAGGCGGTGTTACACAACGACCTGCACAAGACGTTCCTCAAGGCCGACTCACACACCCGACGGGCGCTGGTCGACATCCTGACCTACATCGAACGCATGAGTCGAAGCGAGGCCTGGGGATCACGCGACAAGGTTGACGCCTGGCTCAAGGTCAAGAACGCCAACTGGGAGCGAGCCAAAGCTGAGCAAGCGGCGCAGACCTGATGGGACGCGTCGTGATGCCCAAGAACATCTGGGAGGAAGAAGTCGTCGCGTCTGTGCCCGCCAAGTTCGCGTCGTTCACCGACCTGTGCGAGGCGACGTGGCCGAGCGGCGAAGTCTCTACCTGGAACAGAACGGTCCTCTACGAGCCTGACCAACGTCTCGTGTTCACAACGATTATGGGCCCGCACGACGCGCAGTATCCCTGGCGCACCTTCACTCAAAAGGGCGACATCGAGCTCAAGATTGAGATCTCATCGATCTGCCGACCCGACCATTGGCGGTCTCGCGCTTCCACGCTCAAGCTAAGCACGACGGTACACATCGACGTACTCGGCTACCCCGGCAACGGGCAATCCATCCAACGAAAAGCATTCTCCATCACGGGACAGGTCACCAACGACGGTATCGTCTCCCTGGACTACGAGCACGCTGTCGCCGAGACAGGCTCTGCGGCGCTGATTCCACTGCTGTGGAACACTGCCGCCCGGTTCAACGAGATGGCCTACTTGATGAACTGGTTCCCCATCGACCACAACAAGGGCCTTGGACCATGACCACGACCACGATTGCAGACCTCTTCCGACAAGAACCTGCTCAAGATCACCACGACCGCTACGACACGCCATTCCCCAAGCTCACCTCACCCAAGCACCCCGAGATCGAACCCACGATGCACCCCGTCATTCGCGAGGCAGTCCACGCAGTCTACGCACTGCGGGACGTCACGCCGACGGCGCCGGGTCAAACTCGAAACGCTCTCGAGGCCTACCGGTACTCAGCGATGGAAGGCCTGGACGACGTCATTCAGGCGCAGATGGCGACGCCGGGACGCATCCACACCGACGACTACTTCCTCGCGCAAGCCTGGAACGCACTCTCGCAGGCGTACCTGGCCTACACCATCGAGGATGACTCGGTACTCGAAGAGCTCTCCATCGTCATGCGAGGCGAAGCCAAGCGCGACAAAGACCTCCCGCCGGACCCGCACTCTCGGTACGTCGAGGCTTACGGCATGAGTGAGATGCGAGCTTATGCGACGCAGTTTCTCACCGACCGAGAAGTCTACCGCATGACGTGCGGCAGGCTCGGCGACGGCTCGAAGGCCAACGACACCTACTGCGCCGAGATGTACATTCGCTCGGGCTGCAACAGCTTCGTCGTCAGCCGTTACCTGCAGGACCTCTTTCAGATCCAGGACCTGTCGACGGGTGAGCTTCCCGCGCCGCCATTTCCCTGCATCTGGGTCCAGGCGCCTTACTCCGGCATCGAGTTCATGAGCGCGCACACAGGCGAGCCTGTCGAGATGGAGGGCTTCTTCGCCTCCACACTTCACGCTCAGGGCGAAGAGTGGTTGGTCATCAACCTGTGGGCCGGCGAGCCCGAGGACGAAGAGCTGGCCGGAACTGACGCTACGCTCGGCATCCGAGTCCAGAAGCCCACCAACCTGGATGACGAAGATCTCACGCTCGAGGACTATCTGGACTACCTCGAAGCCCAGCTCCTCGACCGAGACCACACCGCCCATCGCGTCATGCACACCGAAGCGTTGGCGCGCGTCTTCCGGCTCTACTTCCACGTCCTGCTCTACCTCGACGCCGAGCTCGCTGTGGCCCAGGATTTGTACGCCTCTGAGATCGAACGCGTCGAGCAGATGCTCGAGTCACGCCGCATCGAACAGGCCGACGGCTCCACGCGCAGGGCTACTCGCAAGGAAAAGGTCGCCGGGCAGCGTCGTCTCAAGCAGATCACCAAAGGCACCGTCCACCTTCTGGCGCCTGCGCTGACCAAGGGGCAGGCCTTCTCAGAGAAGCGCCTCGCTGAGCCTCACGAGGGAGAGCGCGCCCAGACCATCGTTCGCGGCCATTACCGCATGCAGGCCTACGGCGAGGGACGCAAGCTACGAAAGCGCATCTACATCGCGCCGCACTTCAGCCCTCGGCTCGAGAGCGACGCAGACTACTCGGCGCTGTTGCGCAGCAAAGAGTACGTCCTCGAATAGTCCCCCTTCACAATAACCAGCTCAGTACTTGACGTATCCTTCCGCTCATGGCACAAATACGTCGGGCGTAGAGCGAGATGAGGCCCCGCAGTGTGTACCTCCACTGCGGGGCCTCTCTTTCTTTCAGGAGAACCCATGTCGAACCAAGTCATCTCGCAACTCGCAGAACTCATCTCGCAACTCGAACAAGGACACGCCGGACCATCGAAAGACGCAGTGAACATGCTCATGAAGGGGCAATGGTTCACCTTCCACGGCGAGGTTCGCTTCCAGACAGACAAGGCCATTTTGCTGGTCTGGAAAGAGCCTGCCGAGCTCGACCCGTCACGTACGCTGCCATCGCCCGAAGACTGCGACCAGCCGCAACAGACGACGCTCACCATCACGTGGCCAAGCGTCGAGCGGCCCGAGTGGGTCCCGCGCAGTCAGTGTCGCATCGTGGAGAAGTCCACGCCCAACGGACCCGATCACCGCTTACAGGTCCGGGCCTGGTTGATTCACAAGAACGACTGGCCGATCACGCCGAGCGTCTTTCAAGAGGGAGGCAAGTAATGTCCCAGCACAGCACGAAACTACACGCACGCTACGAAGAGCTGCTCCGAGAGATTCACGAGTACACCGAGCCTGACGAGTCGTTCGATCCGCCCTCTCTCCACCGACGAAGCCCGGGTGTCTACGGCAACGTCATGTACGACCATGAAGAGCTCGAGATCTACTTCGAGGCCGCCGACACCGTCATCTACATGTGGACGCGCTGGCCTCAAAACGACAACCCGAAGAGCGTCACTACCTACGCGCTCCACGACGGTACGGGCCCACACGAGCGAGGCGACGGCTCCTGCTTCGGGCACATGAACTCAGACGAGTTCTCCGTCAGCCAGCTCGTCTTCTACACCGGGCTTCACTACCAGCTACGCATGACCGAGCGTCGACATAACGCACTGCGTCATTTCTCTCAGTGGCTGCGCACGACGAAGACGGATCGACCTGACGTGTTCGAGACGTTCGGCAACAAGCACTTCGAAAACACTGCCATGTCCGACGTCAAGCAGACGGCTGAGGAGCTGGTCGAGACTTTCAAAGAGGAGGGACACGATGGAAAATGAACCTGCACTCGACACACCTAAACACGCCAATGGCGAGAAGCACGACGCAGGCAAGCTGCAGTACCGACTGCTGCCTTTGCGCGGGCTCCGATCGGTCACCCAGGTACTGACCTTCGGCGCCAAGAAGTACGCACCCGACAACTGGCAGGCAGATGCAAGACTGGTTTCTGTCTTCGGGTAGCATCTAACAAACAACAACAACAACAACAGGAACCAACCATGACGAACCCAATCAACGAAGCAATCAACGAAGCAATCAACAGCCGCTCAGCTCACGACCTCGCCGACGCACTCGCCGCGTGCGGAGTCAGCACAGCGCGCACTGGCACCACAGGCTCGGACGACGAATCGTGCGAGGTCGACGGATATGGGAGGGTCTTCTTCCACGACCTCGCTGAGAATCCGGGCTGGGTCGTGCGGGACCACTACACGGACGACTGCGACCACCCGGTCGACGACTGCGAGCTAACCAGCGAGCTGGCCGAGATCGTGGCGTGGGCAGAGGTAGCGAATGCTTGAGTTTATCGTCGTGACGTTCGGACACATAGTCGACGCTGCGGTGGTGATATTTTTCTGCCGGATGCTCATCGGCGTTTCCCTACTCTCCCTGTGTAGCCGTTGTCTCTTAAGATGTAGACGAACGTCCCAAACCCTAGATCACTACCTCCCTCGAAGGAATCCCACGTGGCGTCGAATTGCTGCTCATCCCACTTATCATGAAGAAAACCAAGACCAACGTCGACGTCGTCCGTTACGCATTCACACCCGGCGAAGTACACGAGGCACTGGCGAACTTTCTGGAAGACAAACATAGCGAAGCACTTCCGGAAAAAACGCGACTCGAGACCTACGTGCGGGAGAACGAAGACCCTGCGGACCTCGTCACGGCGTGGGTCATTGTCGAGTACCAGGGCGACACGACTACGCAGCAGACATACGCCCAGAAACGATACGCCAACGAGAAGGCAAACCTATGACCGACGAAGAAGAAGAAACCAAGCAAGAGAAGCCGGACAACGTACGTCCGATTCGCATGGAAAATCGAGTCGTCGCCAAGCAGCTCCGCGACATCGCCGACAACATTGAGCTCGGTCGAACCCGCGGGCTTTTCGTCGTCCGCGTCGACGAGCATCACCGCCCCGACATGATCGCCCTCACCGAGAAGTATTCAGTGGCGGAGCTGATCGGGGTCATCGAGCTCGAGCTGCTCAAGACTAAATACTCCATCGTGTCGGCAGATGAAGCGGAGCAGGAACCCGATGGAACCTAACGTCTGCTACCTGCTTGTCTGGACGAGAGCGTACCGTCCTTTCGCAGTGACAGGCGTGCACGCAGACATCGCGATGCGCCACCGGACGGACGACTTCGACCGACACACGCTTCATCACAGCACTGGCGTAGAGGATTTCGAGACACTCGTTTACTCAGTAAACAACCCCCTGACAGGCGATCTCTGGTACGTTGACTCGAAGTCAGGTGGCCTTCTCGGTCGAGACCTGCAGGAGATCGACGACGACGACCTGAGCACGTTCTACCTCATGCGGTACGCTGACAACCCGAACGGCCTCGTCAACCAGCGACGCAGTATGCTCGAACGAGGCCGACGCGCCATTGTCTACGAACCTGAAGACTTCTGGCGCCTGCTCATACGACCCAAGACACAGGAGAACAGTAATGCTTGATGACATGCCCGACATTTGCCGAGAAGTGGAACGCAAAGCGAGAAAGCAGCACATCTGCCGCGAATGCGCACACCCTATCGAGCCGGGCGAGACCTACATGGATTGCGCCACGCTCTTCGACCACAGCTGGACGAGCTACAAGCTCTGCGACTGCTGCAACGAATGGGCAGAAGCGACCGGTATCAAGTACGAGGGCTGGACACTCGGCGAGCTCGAGAACACAATCAAGTACAAGTTCGAACGTACGCCCTACGACCCCGACACCCCGCGCTACCTACAGGAACGCGTGTACTACGTGGTGCCCGAGACAGGAGGCCAGGATGGCCCGACGAAAGAAGAGACCGACCCACACTTGCGACGGCTGCAAGGGTAAGGTCGGACCCAATCGTGTGCGCAAGCTGCGCAACTATCATTTCTGCCCGCGCTGCCACGCTAAGCTGTTTCAACCCAGCGAGGTGCGGCGACGCTTCAAGGAACTCGTAGGAGGAATTCCATGACACAAAACCAGATCGACGAACTGCTTCGACAGGCCAACGAATCTCGACTCAAGGCACTGGATAACCTGGGCCCGCTCGGCGTCGTCGACATCGAACAGCTCGGCGACCTTTTCGTCTTCGTATACGCAGACGGGTATCGACACGAGATTAGCGAGAGGGAGATGAAGGTGTTTCCGCGACCTGTCGTGGAAATGCTCCCCAAACGACCCCAGGCCCTACATTGAAAATCTTATCAGGACACACCTGGAGACCCCGCGTCAAAAGGCTACGCAGCGAAGTCGGCGGCGACTGGAAGGCTGAGCAGGAAGGACTCGGAAACTGGATCTACACGCTCGGCGAGGTCTGGCTCTCTGCCCGCATTGGTTTTTATGATGATTATGTAATTTGGTACCTGACCCGACCAGGCAAAATGACGCGCAGCGTCACAAGCTACGAAGACATCAAGCGACTGCTCGACGAACCTACGAAGTAACCCACAAAGCAGCACACGAAGTAACCCACAAAGCAATTCACACCTACCTACAACCAGGGGAAACCCATGAATGATTTCTTCCGCACCCGTATGGGTCAGAAGTTCTACGAGAGCAGTGCCCCTCGCATCGCCCGCGCTCTCGAGTCTATCGCAGAGAGCCTGGAGAAGATGACCAACCCAACGCAGGTCGTGTCGGTGTCCGACCCTGTGATCGACGAGGAGTCTATCCGCCACCTCCTCGACGCAGGAGGCGCGAAAACAGGGCGCACCTCTTCTGAGGGCCCCAACCGCGTGGTGGACTCGTTCGAGTTCAAACACAACGACCTGCCGGTCTGCCCGCACTGCAAGCACGAACAGGATGAGCAGATCATCGACTGCGAGGCGTGTGGCGAGGACTTCCTGTCGTACGGCACGCCCAACTGGACCTGGAATACCTACATCATCGGAGAGAAGGGATGAACTACCACGAACAGATGTGCAAGCTCGCACGAAATCAGTACGAACACCACAAACTCGCACCCAAGCCGCCGGGCACTGGGCAGGAGGATGGACCATGGGAGCTGATGAACTCTCGGCCCCACGCATTCAAGGACACTGTCGCCATCGAGCCGGTGGGGTTTAACCGCCTGCTCGTTCACGGCTCTTGCGAGCCTACGGTCTTCGGGAACTTCACGCAGGACACCTGGAAGTACCACCCGATCGTTGACCTAATCGGCGGGCGCGCCTCGCAGTACCTGGACTACGTCCGAGGCAAAGTCATCCCGCCACCTCCACCCTACTACGACGACTCCAAGGCAGAGGAGCACATGGCAGATCTGCGAAAGGCCGTCGAGACAGGCGAGCTCTACTGCGAAGAGTCCGAGCTCAAGCTCGCAGATCTCCACGACCGAATCCGGTCCACAGACTGGGGCGCCGTCCACACCTACCTCTACGAGAACTTCGACATCGAGGTCGAGGACGTCAGTCGCTTCGGCAAGGTCATGGCGCCGCCGCAATTCTACTATGCTGTCTTCGCAGTCAAACGACTGTGGGAGCTGCTTGAGGAGAGAGCATGAACGCTGACGAGCAGAACATCCTCAAGATCGAGGGCGAGAACGTACACAACGACAGCGTCGGCAGAGCGGTACGTTACGTGCCGATGCACGCAGACGGCGACCATGAGCACCCCGACTGCGAAGACGGGGTCATCACGAGCTACAACAACATGTACGTCTTCGTTCGATACGGAGCCACGAAGACACCGAACGGCCAGGCGACTGAACCGGCAGACCTGGTGTGGCTCCATCCGTCCAGCCCAGAGGAGAACCCATGACCTACCGCATCCTCATCACAATGCCGTACTTCGATGTTCAATCGCAGCGCGCAGAACATTGGTCGCCGCACACCTTCGACGAGTTCTCGCACGCACAGCATTTCGTCGCTGATATCCCGGAGGCGTATGAAGCTGTGATCCTGCAGGAGGTTCGACGCAAGCCCCAGGACGACGCCCTGAACCGAATCGCCGAGATGCAGGACGAACTCAACTGCACGCTCGTGCCCTGGGAAACTGACGGGTCCACGCCGGCGAACTGGGTTCGAAAGACAGGCCTGGGCAAGGTCGTCGCTAAGATCGACCGGTGGTGCGGAGGCTTTCAGTCTTCCAGCAACCCCAAGATGATTGGCTGGAGGGTCCAGTTGGGCGGCTGCAGCTTCAAAGAAGGTGTCGTCACTCTGCCTGACGAGTACATCGACGCAAGCCACGCGATCACCGCACTGACGAGCCGGTGTGACGAGATCCTTCGTAAACAGACGAGCTACACCATCCTCGAGACACAGGAAAACCCATGAAAACATTCGGAGTCAGCATCTACGACGAGATGCGCAACATGCAGCGCATCATTCGCGATCGAATCGAGGAGAATCTCTCGCAAGCAGAAGAGGCCTACGACGCCACGCTCAAGAAAGCACGGGAGGAGGCAGGCATCACGCATGACCCGACCTGCGTACCCTGTACCTACTGCGAGGCGAAGGCAGGTGAAGTGTGCCAGACGAAGTCAGGCAACGACACGACGCCGCACACCCCGCGCAACTACGAGTATCAGGAGGCGGTCAAGAAGGTACACCAGAGCGACGTCGTTCGAGCGGCCAAGCGTCGCTACGACGAGCTCAAGCGTCTGCAGGACTCAGCCGAGTACGAGGATGGCCGCTTCACGAGCAGCGTTCGTGTCGACAAGTCATCAACGATCGTCTGCATGTCACGACAAGGCCCCGGCGGCGAAGAGCACTGGATTGGCTACAAGCCGCTGTACGCTCGAAACGTTCTGGGCCTGCAGAAAGCGACCCTCTTCTCGCATGCCGAGATCAACTACATGATGACGATCGGCGTCGACGTGCACCTGGTCGGCGAGTCGCTGCGTAATGCGGTGATTCGATGGCTCGAGCCGCCTGACGTTCGGGAGGCGAAGCGCGACGCAGAGGAGAAGAAGAAGCGCGACGCCGAGATCGATCGGGTCGCTGCACAGATCCGGAAGGCCCAGCAGAACCCGGCGTCGAACCGCGTACATCTGACACCCTCGACGCCGCCTATGGAAGTGATTCCGGGCATCGACCCGACCGTGATTCGCGCCATCGTACGCGTCGTACTCGACGAAGAAAAAGGCGAGTGACGTGGTACAAGAGGGCGACATCAAACGTCACTCTTACGGAGATCATATGAACGATAAAGAACGAGAAGAATGGGTCCTCAACGACGAGGGCCTGTACGATCGCTACCTGGAATGGAAGAAGAGGACACGTCGGACCAGTGTTCGAGTCTTCGTCCAGGAGCACCGAAAGATGATTGACGACGCCGTTCAGCCTGTACTCGACGGCGACAAGCGCGCTCACCACCTCAAGTACGGGTAGCCCCGGAGGAGATACCCTATCGTGAGCTACTACAACGACAAGCTGAGCGCTGAGGACCAGATCGACGCCGAAGAAGCACTGGCTGCTATCGTGTTCGACGAACTCGAGGGCGTGCCTTCGCGCCACAGGAGACGCCATGACCGTCGCCGAACTCACTGCCCGCCTTGACGTGGAAGATGGCGCGAACGGCGGCAGGCGCCGACCGAAGCGACCCGTATCGGTTGCCGGGCCTGCCGAAAGGGCTTGTGCATGCAGGGCTTGTCCGGCCCGGAAAGCCTGAAGACTTCGACGACCAGCTTCGCTGGATGCGTGAAGTTCTCGAGCCTCTGCTCGACGAACAGGACGAATACTGACTCATCAATCACAACTCAACACAGGGAGAACCTCATGGAATTCAAGGAAATCACGGTCGGGGCGCGCTCGGTCAAACGAGTCGACGACCTACGCAACAAACGCTACTACCACGAGTTCGGACTCTCGATGCTTGGCTACCTCGCGCCTGACGAGGACGGGGAGCCCATGCGCTACCGGGAACGTACCGCGCTCGCAGGTACGCTGGGCTCGCTGCTGAGCAAACACTCCGAAGAAGGTACCGCGCGCCGTGAAGCTCTGGTCGAGAAGATATTCGACTGGTACGTGGAGACGACGCAGGACGAAGACGTCATCAAACTGCGGCCTCGACACAATGGTCACGCGTCGACCTGGTCGGACAAGGGCGACTGCGCCTTCGTAGCGCTCGACTTCGAGTTGCTGTGGCCCCGCCCCAGCTTGATGCCGAGCGAGGAGGAGTTTCGAAAAACGCTGTCCGAACTCACTGCGTTCTTGCAGCCTACGGCCGAGGAGCTCTTCGCAGACCTCAAGGAACGCGCTGAGTTCGACGAGAAAATCGAGATCGCAGCGAACCACGCCCAGTCGCTCGTCGAGCATGTACGCCGACAGGCAGATGAACAGGCTCGCGACATCACGCGCCACGAGCAGCGCCTGGCCGCCCTCAAGGCAGAGTACGCGTCGGAGTATGAAACGCAGGTCACCAAAATTATGGCAGACGAGGAGACCTGGAAGTCTGCAGCCAAGCATGGCTTTGACGAACACGCCATTGCATACGTCAAAGAACGCGAGGCGGAGATCCGGGGGGCCAACAAGCTCGGCGTCGGAACGATGCACGTCCCGCAGGCGCAAATCATCAAGCGAGACGCAATCCGAGAATTTGTGACGGAGGAGGACGATGAGCAGCGTGCGACCTAACCTCCCCGAGCTACCTCAAGGCCCCTCACCCTGGTGGACGAACGCACGTGGCGAGAAGCTGCCGATTCACGCTATGACGACGCTTCACCTGCACAACAGCATCAACATGATGTGCCGCAAAGCCGCGGCGAAATACCTCGGAGGCACGCAGATGGTCTTCCGAGACAACCGCACGCAGGTAGGCGTGCATTTTCCGTATCCACCGCTCGAGGAAGTTCTCAAGATGTACCCGCAATTTCTATGGCTCATGGACGAGCTGGCGCTTCGAAAGCACCCCGGGTACGCCAAACGACAAGAGCAGTTCGAACGCCAAGGAGGCCACCATGCTTACACTCACTCTGAAGCAGAACGAGAAAATCACACTCGTGGACAAACAAGGAAGGTACCTCGGTACCGTGCGCCTAAAGACACTTCGTCGTAATCAGGCGCGTCTCGAGTTCGACGTCCAGGACGACATCATACTGACGCGCGACGCTCTGACATGCGACTGCGAGGAGTTTGACCACCCGCACCCGGTGTGGTGGTGCGACGAGTCTAAGACTCCGTGCTGAATCAAGTAGCGAATTCCGCCTGTGTACGTTATAAACGCGCACTCCACGGAGGACATATGGCGATCAAAATCAAGAAGAAGAAGAAGAAGAAGAAGAAAACTGACGACAAAAATCTGCACCCCACGCAGATCAACGAGCCTGAAGACATTCTCGGGCAGGGCTTCAATATCTCGACCGGGACACGCGTTCTGGTCATGGGGGATGCTGAGGTTCTGCGTGGCATGTACATCGAGCGACCCAATCGTCCAGAGGACAAACAAGGTCTGTTCCCGATGAACTTCTCATCGGCTGCTTTCTACATGAGCGTCATCGGACTCCTCATGTCGGGTCCGGAAGCCGACGAGAAAATCATGAACGAGAACATTCGAGAGGCGACACCGCCTAAGGAGTATGACTACCTGATCGAAGCGGGACCCGAAGGCGGCATGCGTCTGTTCGGGGCTCGAGACGACGAGGGGATGTACTACCTCGGCGTGGGCCCAAGCATCCAGACAGCGCGAGGCGAGGAGTTCACCTTCGGCGACCTTCGGGTTGTCGCAGGAGCCCTACAGGAAGCCATGCTCGCCGTCATGCCCGAAGAAGACCGAGAACGCGCCCTACAACTAGCCCCTGAGCTCCGCGGTCTCGCGGAGGAAGAAGAGTAACGATGGACCCCTCAACACTGATTATCTTTCACCGATCCTGTGCCGACGGCTACACCTCGGCCTGGGTCGTCGCAACCCACGGCCATACGCGCGGTCTGGGACCACACTACCAGCTGCTCTCTGCGCAGTACGGCGACAGCCCGCCTGCCCGAGAAGAAGTCGAAGACCGTGACGTCGTCATCGTCGACTTCAGCTACAAGCACGACGAACTCGTCGAGATTGCTGAGCACGCCAAGTCGCTTATCGTTCTCGACCATCACAAGACGGCGGCCGATGAGGTCAAAGCGCTCGACTTCGTCACGTTCGACAACGACCGAAGCGGCGCGATGCTTGCCTGGGATCACTTCGTGACCGAGACCGTGGAGCAGGACCCTTGGACCGAGCACGTTATCGGCGCAGACCTGGTTCGCTACGTCCAGGACCGAGATCTGTGGACCTGGGAGCTGCCCGACTCCAAGGCAGTGTCTGCTGCACTGACGTTGGTGCCGATGAAGCTCGGCGCCTGGACAGACTTCGCGCGTCGGATGAGCTACGAAGAAGGCAAAAAGGCCGTCATCAAGCAGGGCCGTACGATCCAGGACTTCCAGAACCTGTGGGCCGAGCAGAAAGCCAAGCAGGCGATCACGCGCACAATCCGTGGACATGAAGTTCCGGTCGTCAACCTGGCCGTTAAGCTGCAGTCTGAAGTTGGACACACGCTGTGCGACGACCCAGAAAATCCGGTACCGTTCGCTGCGAGTTTCTTCATGACGCAGGATGAGGACGGCGACGAAGTCGCTATCTTCTCGCTTCGGTCCACGGACGCAGGAGAGGACGTCGGCGCAATCGCCAAGACGTTCGAACACAAAGGCCGAACTGGCGGAGGCCACCGAAATGCCGCCGGATTCTCTGTTCCACTTTCCGCTCTCTTCGAGGGATTGAAGTAATGTCGATTGAAAAAGAAACCGAACAATCTGCACCAGGGCAGCGCGTTCTGCAAGCCCCGGAAGGCTGCGGCTTTCATGAGCGACCTGTACTTCCCGTGCAGGTCAGCCTCATGTGCAAAAATTGCTCTCAGCCGATGTACTGCAAGGCCCAGATGCCGCCGCTGCTGGTCGAGGCCCCTGGAGGTTCTCCGCCTCGACCGGACTACCTGCACGAGTGCCCGGCGTGCCAGAAGACGGTGCGCATGAAGCAGCCGTGGCCGACGATTCGATACGCCCCACACCCTACGTTCGATGCGGCCTCGCCTGAGCAGCAAGCGGAGCAGCAGGCCGAATACGAAGCGGAGATGGAGCGTCAGAGAGCGCTCATCGACGCACTCGCTGAGACGGGGATGATCGACAAGGACGACGAAGATGTTGTCGTAGTCGAGACACCCGAGACCAGCGAGGAACCCCTTACTGAGGCAGCACACGACTCTTCTTCGGAAGAGGAGTAGCCTCGGCGTCCCAGCGGGCGGTGGGCGACTATAAACACCCGCAGCTAGCGATACGCGGTTTTCCCGGGGGCCTCCCCAACTGTAGGCGCTAGCCCATGACTTGGTCAGTCAGCGTGCGCCACCTCCCTTTGGAGGGGGAGGTGGCGTTTTTCTGTACTGGCTTCCCTTTTGCCGAGGAAAACCGTGCCTTCGAACTACATCAAGGTCATCTGCTTTCCAACAGATGGCGACCCGCATGAAGAAGCATTTCCACTCGAGAAGTTTCTTGACCACTGCAACGAGTACCTGGGCGGTTACGTGGCGAACGTCCAGAGCACTCGAGAACCTGACAAAGTTCTTCTTGTCGACGAAGACGCCGCATTCAAGAGCAAGGCACGCAACACGCGCGCCAGCCTTCACTACATCCACACTTACGTTTACGGCCCGGCTCTCCTCGTCGATCGCGACGAATGGACCCGGGCGATGGAGTATGACCATGACTGACCAGAACGACATCCCGAACTCCCCGCTTCGCGCCCTCACAGCTCGCTACGCGCCTGACACCGACGCAGACCAACCGCATCGACTCGTACTGTCTCTGGCGGGATTCAACACCATCTTCTCGTTCGATACGATCAAGCAGATCCAGGAGTTCGTACACGGCGCGCAATCGGCGCTGGGATACGCGCTTGGGCAGGCCATCGAGAACGCACCTATGCCTGCGCAGCCGGACGAGATCACCGAGAAGTTTCTCGAGGACACGATGGCGTGCCTCGAAGACATCAAGGGGGAGCTCAACGAGGTGCCCATCGCCATGAACTTCTCTCTACTGCGAGATCAAATTGACAACATTCTCGAGTACGCAGACGAGGGCGACGTCGACGCGCGACTCGAAACACGCGAGCTCGAGTACCTCATCGACAGTCTTCACGGCGAGCTGCACGATAAACACGAGAAGATTTACGAGCAGCGCAGGGCGCTCGAGGCGGAGCGAAAAGCCCAACAGGAAGCTCGCGAACTCGCGCTGCAGTCCGAGCGGGCAGGTCACGAGGCTGGCGACCATACGATTCAATGAAGCCACTGACCGTAGATGAAGCCGAGATCAAGTTACGAACGCTAAGCGAAGACGTGGCCATGTTGGACGACTTCGACGTGTCAATGTCCGACTACGTTCGTAAGCGCCTGCGCGAGGAGCCACACAACGAATGGCTCTGGTGCATCGTAGAGGTAACCGCGGTCTGGAAAGGGGTCAAAGGGTACGCCTCGCTTGGAGGATGTTCCTACGACTCGAGGCAAGACTTCATGCTCGATGAGTACTATCCGCAACTCGTCGACGATGCGCTGAAGCACCTCAATGAACGCGTTGAGCAGCACCAGCGCCCTTGCGAAAACTGCATGTCCGATACGGTATAAGAAAGTAAACAATCCAAACAACGGAGGTAACATGCTTAACCGTACCAATACGATTGACCGCACCAACCGAACAATCGGAATGTGGATACATGCTCTGGTGGAGTTTCTTCACCAAGAACCGACGCCGGCGCAAGCGGCGAACCACGTCGCACAGCTCATCTCTGAGCCAGGCGGCGAGTGTTCTCTTCCCGACCCCGCAGCGCAGCGTATGTTGAACCGGGCTGCGCACGACATACTCACGTCGACGGGGTATCGATCTCGAGTCCGTCGCGTCTTTCGGCGTGACTGCGGACGCTACAAAATCGCAGCCAGAGGCTACTGCGAAGACATGCTCGAGAACTTCCTCGTTGCCAGGCCTTCGTGGCCCTGGTGCGCGGAGAGGTAATCGCCTCGCCCTGGGACACGGAGTCCCGGGGCGTTTCTTTTTGCTTACACCGGTGGTAGAAAGACCTCTCAAACCAAGGAGCCCACATGGATTGGATGCTACTACTGGACCAGGCGGCGATCCCGCTACTCGTCACAATTCTCACACCGATCATTCTGATGTTCGTCAAACGAGGTCTCGACCTCTTCGAACGGAAGGCAGACTTTCAGGTGTCACTCGACCATCACTATCGGCTCGAGCAGCTCGTTCTCAAGGGCATCGCGTACGCAGAGGAGCAGGCGCATAAGGCGCTCAAGGGCGACGAAGCCGAGCCTCTAGCAGGCGAGACCAAGCTCGAGATGGCCATCGAATTCGTCAAGACCAACGCGAAGGCGATGGGTATCGACACGAAGACCGACGACCTGGCAAAACTCATCGAGTCTGCGCTCTTCGAGAGTAGAGACAAGAAGTAACGCCAGCATCCGGAACACGTCTCTTGACGCGCCCGTATTTCTCCCTAGACTGGAGGAGTATGGGCGCGTAGCACAATGGTAGTGCAGACGGCCTCTAATCCGTTCCGGTTGAGGGTTCAAGTCCCTCCGTGCTCACTGCGAAGGTCACACCATGATGTCGTAGATACTTACCTACCCCCAGACGCGCTCGCGGACCTCCTGCTTACTAAAATTTCAGCCTGAATTTTTAGTAAGACCTGCTCAATGAAGAGAAGTTACACAGGAGAACGTCATGCGCATCCGACATTTACGCGTACGCATCAAAGAACTGGCCTCTGAGGCCAAGCACATCCGCCACGAAGCTGCCCAATGCTCCGGCATGGAGAAGTGGGAGCTCAATCACCACCGTACATCCGTCGTTCGACCGGCCGCCCGGCAGTATTTGCTGGCGTACGGCTACCTGCGCGGCACGCCTTACCGAGAAATCGAGCGAAGCGTGAAGCGTCCGCCGAATTGGACGAAGATAGCGAACATTATCGACCGTTTTGGCGGCGACTCTGAGGGTCTCAAGGCCTGGAGAGACGCGCCAGCCGTCGAGAAGGCCGCGGCAGCATAAATCCCCCGCCCCTGGGTGGTATAAGATAGTGATATCGAAATAAACTGTGTGCATCCTGCCCCGGATACCCGCAGATTACGAAACGGGCACCTCAACGAGGAGATCACTATGAGAACTCGAATTATCGCTATCATCGCT
>Ga0136601_1000170_pt1 | contig 33684 bp, 36 predicted proteins | sample AntRauMFilla2699_FD_181020 | JGI IMG/M metagenome (GOLD analysis project Ga0136601, IMG submission 181020) | Saline lake microbial communities from Rauer Islands, Antarctica - Metagenome Filla 2 #699 | ecosystem: Environmental > Aquatic > Non-marine Saline and Alkaline > Saline | place...
GTCCACACTGTAATTACGCGAGTAACGGAACAGTGTGAACGTGCACTGTTCTTACTTTTTTTGCTAACGCAAAAATGTTTGAACAGCACTCACGCCTAGCGGGCGTCGATTCCACGCTAGGACTTAGTTTCGGAAGCGCCTCCTGATAAGACGCTTCCTGTAGTTATGCAGTTGTCAATGACCGCATGTTCGTGAGAAAAGTTTTAAAAAACCGCGCGTGCGCGGTGCAAAAGAACCAAGTGATTCTTAATTACCGCGACGGTGTTTTTTGACTCCAAATCTCTAACACGTGAGCGCCATTATACAGATGTGAAAATAAAATGCAAGTAGTTACTCTGGATATTTTAAACTGAGTTATCAAGAGTTCTCTCCCCACCTTTTCCACAGGGTTTTTCACGATTCTGTGTCGACTCTCATTGACTTATGTGTGCTTTACATTTAGTGTTTTGTTAGAAAATAAGGAGAGTACCTATACGACTGCGACATTGGGTTACCTAACTGAAGAAACACATCCTCTGCTTTATCTACTCTTTATCTACTATGGAGCAAACGTCAGTTTGCAGACTATCGAAGAAGAGGTGCGGCAAGCACAAAAGGCTTCTTACATGTCAGATGTAGAACGCCAGGTGAAGATAAATCGCCTTGCTCATTTTAGACGACAGGGACTGATAGACTCTGATGAAGTAAAGCTTGCTATAGAGGCAATGCTAAGGGACGGGGAGAGATCTTAAAAACTGCACAAGAGTACAGTGTCGATTAGTCCACTCTGGGATCGTCTCCCCAAGAAGTGGCGCAACTCATTCTTAACGAGAATTCGTAGCACCGTCTAAATAGCAAGCTCTGGGGAACACCAGCGGTGAAGACATGAAGCAGCAGCCGCGACCGTACGGTCGCGGCTGCTTTTTTTATACAAACAAAATGGCCGGGGCGAAGCCCCGGCCATTTTGTTTACTCTGTATATATCTCAGTATATAACTCAGTATATTTTTCTGACTGCAATCTCAATGATTACATGCGGTTACTCGACTCTGAACCACGAGACTGACTGTTGTTACCAGATAGTTTGTCGAGGTAAGTAGCAGCTGTAGAACGTCCTCCCAGGCCAAACGCCAGACCGAAGGCAAGCGATAGACCAAAGACAAGTCCTGAGAAGAGGATCTGGATCAACTCCGGAGCGATCTCCATCTGGTTAAGCGCTGCCATGAGCGCAAATGCGATGACTGCGTAATACGTCACACTGCCTAAAAGTCCAGCCTTGTCTGAACTAATCGTTTGTGCGCTTCGCACAGCTCCTTCTACGATGGCCTTCACTGCATTAGCAGCAATCATACCGACGAAGAGGATAAGGGCTGCTGCGAGTACCTTAGGTAAGTACGCCAGTATCTCACCCATGAACTGCGTGACTGACTCCAGGTTGAGCACATTGAGTGCCACTACCGTAAAGGCGAGGATGATAAACCACTTCACAAGTGCGCCTGCAAAGGCAGCGGGCTTAAAGGCAAACCCGGCTCTGCTTGAAAGGTCATCTACTCCAGCCTTATCGAGGGCTGTATCAAGCTGTAGTTTCTTAAATACTTTCGTGACTGCTTTACCTAACAGACCTCCAATAACAAAACCTGCAATCAGGATGAGGAGGGCCGCTACGAGCTCAGGCAGAAAAGACATGACTTCATTAAGCAATGACTGTAGTGACGCTTGCAATGAAGCAATGATGTCGAATTCTTGATTAGTATAGTTGGGCATAGAGAAAATTTATCTGCTAATCTGTTACCGTTTCTTAACAAATATATAGTAACAGATTACACAGATAGCTCAAGAGTTGGTTTTGAGTAGCTAATTTTTATAGAAAGTTCAAATTATTGTCTTTTAAAGGACACCACGTCGACTTGAGTGGCGCGAAGCTACTGGTCTACATTTTGTCAGCAACCGTTGACGAACATTATCGCCCCAACTCATCGCGCATATTGACGCGGTCGACGATAATCTCGTGCGGATAGTCAAACAGCTCACGCGTGAGCTTGTCGTACATACCAACCCGATATCGCAGATCTTCAGTAGTAAAGGCGGCAAATCTGATCTCTACCCCCAACTCAGCCTCGAGTGCTCGGATGGCGTTTTCAACTTTATTCTCAGGCAGCTTATTCATTGCCACGAGCACATCGAGCCGCTGCTCGAAATCGCGAACAAAGATACCGGCTATACACACAAAATCGAGCGTGCCAGCTTTGCGCAAATGACGCAAGACTGTTTTACCGTTGATTGGCGCTGTCTCAAACAGAAAGGTCTGAAGCGCCTGTAATTCTGGTGATTTCTTATTGAGGGCGTAGCCTGGCGTCTTTACTTTCTTATCACTTCCCTCTTTGGTAAGAAAAAGAGTTTTTTTCTTAATGATCTCTGCTTTCTCGAGCGCCGAAATCTCAGTCCTGGCGGTGCGCCGTACCAGCTTAGCTCGCCTAGAAATCTCATCGAATGAAAAATCTTTGGAAGGGTTAAAGAGAAAAAAGCGTAATAGCTTTACCCGAGCTGGGCTGCCAAACAGAATTGCAAGCGGATCAGTAGCCATAGTAGAAGTCGATTATCAGTAACGTACTCGGAGTATATCATGCAGCTTGTCAGCTTGGCCTCTTGCAGATGACGGTTTCTATGGCCATATATGTTTGTGTGTCCACAGACACAAGGAGTCCCGAAGCAGCTAGCTGCTTCGGGACGCTAATTACGGCTACTAGTTCCCAATGTGCCAAGACCAAAGTGTGAGGCGCACCAAAACAGTGCATCTGAGCCGCTGGTGCAAACCTTCACAAGTGGCACTAACCGATCTGGACTGACAGCCACACTTCTGCCGCCTGACTGACTCGTAACCACTTTTTGTATTGAAGGATAGCTGGCTGTAGCAATAATCAAGGCCGTCAGTAGCAGCGCTAACTTTACTTGGTGTAAACGTCTCATGTACTGGTCCTCCCTACTATAAGCGTAGCACGGTTTTGCAGAGACGACTGCTATAACCTGATTGTCCTTCGGAAATGGTACTCATTTACAAAATGTATCTATGGTTTGGTAATCCTTAGTACTCCCAAGCATACACAGTAGTCATTTACCTTATGTACAAAGTAATGCTAGTATACCGACTCATCTGTATGAAAATTAAACGAAAATACCACTTCATAATTATTCCCTTTTTCATGTCGCTATTTGTGAGTTTTATTGTTACTACTACTGTGACTCTCATGAACCTGGGGATCGGGGAATCACAACTGTTACTCAAAATCCTAACTGCCTGGTCAACCGCGTGGCCGATTGCATTTATCTCACTCTTTTTTGTACGGCCAGTGGTGGAAAAGACGATTCATAAATATACAGTGGAGTAAGTTACTCAGTGACGGTTGGCCCCACAGCTATGTATAAAAAGGCCTCGACGTACGTCGAGGCCTTTTTCGGGTTGTCACTGCGTGACCATAGTGCTGATGCGCTTCCGGCTCTAGCGCAAAAGTCACACAAAAAACCGGCACAGGCCGGTTTTTTGTGTTGTAAATATTTTCGAAGAAATTATTTAAGAGTCACCTTGTCACAAGTCACTAAGTATATTCTTTCACCACAGGAGCACTTCCATTTTTTAGTCGACGTACGTCTCCATAAAAATTAGGTCGCGCTGCGCTCAGAATCTACTAAGTGCTCGTGACCTCGGCTCGCGGTTCACCACAAGGGTACTTCTTGTTTTCTAACTCACTGCGCTCATAAGAAAACAATGTCGCGTACTCTAGGAAATGAGTAACTCACACCGCTCCGCCCCTAAAGTGACAATAATTGCTACGCAATTATTTAAGAGTCACTTTAGCTCCAGCTTCTTCAAGCTTCGCCTTAAGTTCTTCAGCGTCTTCCTTCTTCATACCAGTTTTAAGTTCGGCTGGGGCACCGTCAACCATCTCTTTTGCCTCCTTAAGACCAAGACCAAGAGCTTCTTTAACCGCCTTGATCACAGCGATCTTCTGTCCACCAGCTTCGGTAAGCTCAACAGCGAACTCAGTTTGTTCTTCTGCTGCATCGCCTCCCGCTGCGCCACCACCTGCAACCGCTACTGCTGCAGCTGAAACACCAAATCGTTTCTCGAGTACCTTCACGAGTTCGTGAAGCTCAAGTACAGTCATGGTTTCAACTTGTTCAACCAGTGCCTTAAATTGCTCTGGCACTTCAACAGTTTCGTCTACATCTGAAGCTGCCTCTTCTGCTGCTTCTGGGGCTGCTTCGGGAGCAGTTTCCTCCTTAGTCTCTTCTGCTGCTGCTTCGGGAGCTGCAGTCTCTTCAGTGGTAGTTTCTTCTACTACCGGTGTGTCTTTTTCATCTGACATAGTCATTTTTATTATGCTGCCGCCTTCTTTTCGGCGATCGCGTTAGTAACAATAGCAAGTCCTTGAATCGGTGAGTTTATCACGTTTACAAACATACCTCTAAGAACAGGTAATGGTGGAATAGAAGCAATTTCAGTCATTTCTTCCTTGTCTTTGTAGACCCCTTGGAAGACACCACCGACAATTGTCAACTGATCCTTAAACTTGCCTGCAAATTCTTTGATGTTCTGCGCTGGTGCGATTGCATCGGTGCTGTACGCGACGGCGATTTCACCATCGAGTACCGGCATCTCACCTTCAAAAATACCGTCAAACGCTCGCTTAATGAGAGTTTTCTTGGCTACAAAGTAACCGACCCCCTCTTCGCGTAGCTTTGCGCGCATGTCGACAGTATTGTTTCCACTGAGTTCAGTGAAATTAACAAAGACGATCGAGTCGCTTGTACTCTTGATCTCATCAAGTTTCGCCAAAATGGTTTGCTTTTTTTCTTTAGTAATTGCCACAGTAAATATGCTTTACTTGGATAAATAACAGGCCCGTACACACGGGCTCGACCTCATACTCTATAAGTAGATGGACCTTGGCCGGCGCATGAATCCATGCTTCAAGGAGAAACCTTTGCGCTTCTCCACCGACTGTCGTGAGCCTGTTGGGAAGTACTGTAGCAGACTATGCACAAATGTAAATGCCCGGCGCCTATGGCGCCGGGCACGTACTGCCTACAGAGCACCTCTAGTATCCGCGTTCACTCTCTAGCTTGGCTTTTTCCGCTTTGTGACCGAGAAGGTTGCTCCCGATCTGTAGCAGACTCACGAGCGACGCCAGAGCTAAGAGTACTATCGGGTAGTACGCATAGTCGGTGAGGAGGTAGAAAAAACTCACCACCGCGGTCGACCACAGACCAAAACACCACGGACACGACATGAGGTCAACAATCGTGCGTCGTGGCCCGGTCACCGGCCGGTGTAGTGTCACTTTCCCCGCTTTAGTAACTTTAGCTGCATAGAACTGTTCTTTAAACCATTTCATAGCAGTGTCGTACACGAACAAGCGCACCAGCCGCTGCGAGGCGAACACAATAATAGCCATATCGAGCAGTGTCAGCTCTTTAAGCGGGCGCGCCGCCACCGAGTCGAGAATGATGACCCCCATACTTACCAGCACCACAAAGAACAGTCCGAAGACGAAATTCCAAAAGTACTGGTCGGTAATACGAATCATACTAACTGGCAATAGTACCCACGATTAAAACTAAGGTCAGGGTAAACGCAATCACCCCAATAAAACTAAAAAGGAAGCGGTAAAACGTGCGGTTTAAAAGTTTCATATGTGTACAGTGCTTATAGTATAGCAAACAAACTCTCACCATTGCTTCAGTGTAAACACCTCTACCCTCCCCAGTTTCCCCAGTCCCCTGGGTAACCCTAGGGAGGGGGTTTCCTAGGGTTACCCTGGGGACGTTTTGTTAAAAACTGTGTTCGTCATACTGCTGCAGCCAGTCTAGAAGTTGATGCTTGTGGTCAGTTGGGAGTGCAAAGTATTCAGGAAATACAGATGGATCGATAATTGCCTTCCTGGCAAAAGTAGTTTCTAAATAAGTTCCTAGACTGGAGTATGAATATGTTTGCAGATACTTCCAAGCTGCCTCAACGTCTTTTATACCCACCTCTTTCCAGTCAGCCTGGATCAATTTCACTGGGTTGAGATGAATATATGAGAAAAGGTACTTGAGATATTCATCACTATCGGCATGTTGTGCTTTAAAATTGCCTTCAAATAACCTACCAGTGCGTTCGTTCTTATTGTTGAAATACATTGAATAACTCGTCGTCATTTTGTTCATAAACGTACTTACCCCGTCCTCAACTAAAGGAGTTAGTAATATATGAAAGTGATTTGGCATTAAACAGTACGCCCCAATCGCCACCAGCGGATCACCCTTCTCGTAATCAAAAACTGTTTGGTGAACTTTTTTAATATCTCTGACGTTAACTGGTTGCGCAGAGTTGGACAAATACAAAAGATCTGTAAATCGATCATAGTCGGCGTGGTTTTTGTAGATGATCCTCTTTTCAATACCACGATTGTAGACGTGGTAGAACTCTTGCTCCGCAAACTGCGTATTTCGTGTCGCCATATTATCTATAGTACCCCTTTTCACCGTCTCCCTAGGGTAACCCTAGGGATATCCCTAGGGTTACCCTAGGAACGAGTTCAAACGAATAGACTGGGTCGTGTATCTTCTTAATATCCCTAACTTTTATTTGCTTAGAAGAATTTGACAGAAAGAGCAGCTCAGTGAATCACTCATAGTCCGAATGGTTGAGAAAAATGTCACGTTTATCTACTCCCCGATTGTATACGTGGTAGAACTCTCCTTCAGCTAACTGGATGGTTCGAGTGACCATTATCAACTCATAATAACAGTAGTAGTGGCAAATCCCAGGGCTGCCCTGGGATAGGTTGGATAGAGTTATCAATCTCATGAGTTTTCTCAGTATTTATCTCATGAGATAACTCTGTAGGTATTTTTCACATTTTTCCTAGGGCTGCCCTGTTTTTCCTAGGGCTGCCCTGGGGAGAGGTTTTATCTAGCTTACCAAGGGCAGCCCTGGTGACGCCTATATTGTTGCGTGACTGTCTGTGCTAACGGCTTAGCTGATTACTGAATATATAGAGACAGCCGGCGAGCTTTGCTCGCCAGCTGTTTAGGCGTTGCACCACCCATCGTAGGGGCCGGCCTAGGGATATCCCTAGGCCGGCCCTAGTGTTACCTAGGGCTGCCCTGGGGACGCATCTGACCTAGGGCTGCCCTGTGGGTGGTTATATTATGAGTTATTTCTAGGGTTGATTTTTCAGGTACGCAAAAACCCCGCCGAAGCGGGGTTTTTGCGTACATCTGAACTGTTTTACAAATCAGCTTATCGTGTAACTAGGAACTAGTTAAGGATAAGTGAAGTTGTTCGCCAGTCTGTTGCTGGAGTTGCAAGTTCTGTAAGTTCTTCCACTGCATCATCATCTTCTGAGTAAGAAACTGAATCAATTCGAACTCGAGTAGAACCTGATACATCATCAGCAGTCTCCACAGTGAATGTGAGAGTAGCTACATTGTTTTCACCTTCTGAAATTTTGTAGTCCGCTACTGAAGCGTCGTCAGCATCAGCGATTGTCAATGATGCTGTTGATGAGGCAGCTGCTGCTGCATCACCATTTACAAGAAGTGTGTAACTTACGTTAGCTTCATCCTCATCCATGTAGAAGTCTTCGCCAAATGCTTCAACTTCAATTTCGAATGTGAATGTACCAGTATCGAAGTCACCTGAGAATGAAGCAGCGTCTTTGTTAGCTGACTTACTATCAAGTGTCAGAGCGATACCTTCAGAACGTAGCGTGTGAGTAGCAGATGTAGGTGTACCTGTGATGGTCATATCACCTTCATCGTTCCCGTTTTCATCCTCTACATCATCCATGCTAGTGAATGTAACGAACACTTCATCACCTTCGTTGAAGTCAGAACCGTCAAGTTCTTTGAAGATGAGAGCTACTGTAAATTCTACAGAACCATCAGCGTCGATATCTGTATCGACATCTTCGAAGTTAAGTACACCTGCGGCTGTTGGAGAGTCAGTAGACACTTCAGAACCGTCAGCGTATAAGATAGCTTCGTCGATAGTTGTAGTAACGTCAGTATTTGTAGTTGAAGCTGTGAATGTCATTTCGTCGATAGTTACATCAACTCCATTTTCTTCCTCCACTTCAATTACGAACACATCGTATTCTTGTGATTCGTCATTAGTGTCAACTTCAAGAGTTGTCTCATCTGGTGAGTCAGAAGATTCAGAGATGTCTAGTTCAGCCACCTCTTCAGCGTCAAAACCAAAGCTGTCTTCTACAGCGCTGGTTGGAGCTTCGCCTGTGAAGCCTTGACCATCCACGAATCGAATACCGTCTGAGATAAGTGCGACGTACCAGTCAGCTGCAAGGTCGCCTGAGTCAAGTGAATCATCAACTTCTACTGCAAACTGGAATTCTGGTTCATCACCATCTTCAAAGACGAGATCAAGACCTGAGAAACGAACGCGGAACTCATCATCTGTAGTACCACCGTTTGTAACTTCACTAGCGTCATCTTCTTCGTCTGCTTCATCAACGTCCATCTCAGCTACCATATCGCCATCTACCCAGAGAGAGAAAGCAGTGAAGTAGTCGTCAAGATCATCTGAAGCTGAAGAACTGTCATCAACTTCCATGTAGAAGTCCATGCGGTCGATCATGACGTCGCCGTCGATTTCAACGTCAAAAGCGAGTACGCCACCGAGCTGACCTTCTTCAACGTTTGACTCGTCAGCTGATACTTCAGTCACAGAATCGATGTCACCTTCCCCGTCTCCGAGTCCGCTTTCATCTTCGTCCATGTCGTCTTCGTCGTCCATGTCATCGCCACCATCTACTGGTGCTGATGGTACACAGGCTGCTTCGATCGCTGCCTTTGTGATAGGACCGTAGTAACCTACCGCTGGGCTAACGCCGTTAGCTGCTTGCCATGAAGCGACAGCTGCTTGGGTTTGTGAACCGAAGTATCCGGTTGCACCTGCTGGGATAACTTCACCAGCGTTGATAAGGAAGTTCTGGAGAGCTGTAACATCAGCGCCTCGTGAACCAATGGTTAGTGGAGCCATGATAGCTACACATGTGCCAGCACCAGTTGTGCTACCACCACCAATTTGTGCTTCTAGTTGAGCGATTTGCTCAAGTAGAGCAGCAATTTGGGCTGCAAGATCGTCAGTAGTTTGCGCCTGTGCAGGAACGAACATAGTGAAGATCATTGCGACTGTAACAAAAGCTACTGAAAGCTTTGCTGCAGTGTTTGTTGCAATTTTAGTCATAACTGTAAATTACTTCTAGAGTAATTACTTATAAGAATACTGATAAATATGAATTAATTCATATTCGCAAAAGGCTCATATAACCTTTTGCAGAACAACACTAAGCTCCATATATCTGAGTCGCCTCAGATACATGAAGTTAGCTGCGGAATCCGTCGTCGCCTCTGCCGTGTCTGGCTTTGACTGAGCTATCTACCGTGAGCAACTGACACTACTTATAGAGCGCGGTGCTGCGCGCTTAGTTGTTGAGGTATGGAAGAAACCTTGAAGCACTAGGCGTACAAGTAATGAGCGTTAGGTAATTAGTTCCAGTTCCTGTTCCAGGAATGTGCTCTAGGAATGAGCACATCCGGAACCTACCACAAGGGCATTCCCGAATTTATAGTCAGCTAAAGCTTCCTTAAATTCTAGGTCAAACTCAGAATATTCGCTACGCTCGTTTCTTCGTTTGTCAACGAACTCTTAGTCATCCTCTTCCAAGTCTTGCTAATAAAAAAGCAGACCTGACGGACGCTACATTAGTATACCTGACTACCACAAGAGTTACAGAACATATTTGTGGATATAATCACCGATACTAATGAATGCAACGACAATACGGGCTTCTGACTAAAAAGTCAATGAAATATGTACTCGTTGCGCTGGTGGTGATGACGCACTCTTTCCTAGTTTCTTACACACCATTACCACACTCAGCAACACAAAAAAATACCTGGCAAGTCTCTGGCGCCCACTACAAAACATGGAAGAAAATACTTGTCGTTCATGAGCGCTCTTTGTTTCTACTACACCCGAGCTATAGGTCACCCTAAAAGACTCTTTTAAACTACTTTAACGAAAGTTAATGGACTTTTAAGACACTTTCCTACAACCTTATTCAAAGACAAATATGGTTTCTTAGTATAAAAGAACGTGCGGCTACTTCAAGACAGGAAGCTTGCCAGCTTATAGGCAAAACACTTTATGCGATAGAATATCTGGACCATCGTCGTTCCCCCTCCCTCTTAACGACATTGTCCTCAATCATGGTGTTGAGCTCGCGTTGGATTGTCTTTTCACTTATGTCCGTGATGATTTCTGAAATGTCTTTTATCGACGCTTCCCCCTTAGCTTCGAGAATAGTTTGGATGCGGGTACGCCTATCGTCCACCGCAGCGGTAGTTGCTAACTGACTACCTCCCCCACCCGCTTCAGTCGCTGGTGTGACACTCCGACTTCTCGTACGAGACGGACGAGTGGTTGCTCTACTGGATGCTGGCTGACCCTCCCCATCCATTGTATCTATCAGTGACGAAAGTATGTTGTCTCCTTCTATGTATTCGGAGAGGTTGTGCAGCACCACTTTAATCTGTGTACACAGAAGATCGTGAGCATCTTGGGGAATGACTGAGGCAATCCTCGCAATCCGTACACTACTCTCGAGCCCGACGAGTGACTGAGCGTACTGTTCCAATACTTCACGAGACGTCGCTGGTTTGGCGTCCAAGGAGCGCAGCGCATTCTCGTGAGCAAAGTGTGCCTTTGAAGCCAGGTTACTTGTATGTGTCTCTGACTTTTTATCTATGTCGACATTGTTCAAGATATAAAAGACAACAGACACAATCTTTTCTGTCTTTTTAAAAACATTAAGATAATAGCTTTTATTATGAAGTAGTTTTTCATAGCTGCTGTCCTTCATAAGTGTGTCTTTTTCATCCATATAGTTATGTCTTTAAGGTCAGTAATAGTTTATCGGACAAGTTATGTTTGTACTATATACTTATTTAGGACAGATGCAATAGTCTTTAATTGAGCCGCATTTTCGTATTGTTGTCTGGAACGTTGCCTTGGTAACTACTTATAGCAAACAGTCCTTATATCAGTTATACGTGGTAAAATAACCGCATTGTTATTGACAGCAGTTACCCATGGCGAAACGTAAGAAAAAAACAAAAAAAACACCGCGCGAGCCGATGTTTGACGACCTCTCAGCGCAAACAAAACAAGGGATTGGAGCCGTGCTCTTAGTCTTCTTGGCTATTTTTATAGTACTTTCCCTCATGCAGGCAGCCGGCATGGTGGGCGACTGGACTAACCAAGCACTCGATTTCCTCTTTGGTGGTGGTGCCTACTTAGCACCACTGGCGTGTCTCTTTTATGTCTATGCTCTTTTGAACCCGAAAGAAAACGAAACGGTGAGCACCTCTAAAGTGATCGGTATCGCTCTCCTATTTATGTCACTACTAAGCTACCTTTCCCTCTACAAGGAAGGGTACGGTGGTCTCGGTGGAGCGGTCTTGGCAGGTCCACTCACCTATCTCATGGGCAACCTGGCAACCGGCATGGTCCTTGGAGCTGTGCTTTTGATCGGTGTCTTCCTTACCTTCAATACCGGCATCGCTCTACCACGCTTCCTTAAGAAGAAAGAAAAGCCTGAGGAAGGGAACGAAGATATCGAAGCACTTAACTTCCCAGAAGAAACTGAGGAGTCGGAGGAGACGAGCGAAGAAAGTGAGTCAGCTGAAACGGAGGAACCAGAATCAAAACCAAAAAAGAAACTGGCCTTTGGTACAAAGAAAACCGAGTCGTTACCGATCCCAACCTACAACGGACCATACACCGCTCCTCCACTCTCGCTCCTTACAAAAGGACGCGGTAAGGCGAAGACTGGTAATATCAAAGAAAACGCTAACACCATCAAGCAGACCCTTAAAAACTTCGGTATTGAGGTGGAGATGGACCAAGTGGAGATTGGGCCGACCGTTACCCGCTACGCGCTGAAGCCAGCACAAGGAGTGAAGATCTCGAAAATCGTCGGTCTCCAACGAGAGCTCGAACTCAACCTTGCCGCCGGTACCATCCGTATCGAAGCGCCGATCCCCGGTAAGTCACTGGTTGGTATCGAAGTACCAAACACCGAAAAAGCAACGATCGGCCTCTCGTCACTGATCGGCTCGCCTGAGTTTACCGACTCTCCACATCCACTCCTCGTGGCGCTTGGTAAAGACATCACCGGTAAGACTCACTTTGCTAACGTCGCCAGAATGCCTCACGGGCTCATTGCTGGTACCACCGGTTCTGGTAAGTCAATCATGATCCACAACCTCATCCTCTCCCTCCTCTACCGCAATGCCCCTGATCAACTCCGACTGGTCATGGTCGATCCTAAACGAGTCGAACTGACACTCTATAACGGCATCCCACACCTGATGACCGACGTCATCACTGACGCCAAAAAAGCGCTGATGGCTCTAAAGTGGGCGGTCAAAGAAATGGAACGACGGTATGACATTTTACAGTCCGAGCGAGTACAGAACATCGCTTCGTACCACAAGAACGTCTACCACAAAACTAAAGATGCCTGGGAAGCTGCAGGGTCTTCTGAAGAAGAGAAGGGCGACCTCCCAGAACCACTTCCCTACATTGTGGTCATTATGGACGAGCTCGCTGACCTGATGCACGCGTACCCGCGAGAGCTCGAAGCAGCTATCGTCCGTCTCGCGCAGATGAGTCGGGCCGTTGGTATCCACCTGCTCTTAGCTACCCAACGACCGTCGGTCAATGTGATCACAGGTACCATCAAGGCCAATATCCCAACTCGCCTAGCGATGCAAGTGGCGTCTCAGATCGACTCGCGAACGATTCTTGACCAAGTCGGGGCTGAAAAGCTCCTTGGACAAGGTGACATGCTCTTCCTCTCGGGAGAACTCTCCAAACCGACTCGTATGCAGTCTGCCTTCGTGTCTGAAGACGAACTGAAGAAAGTAGTAGACTTTCTGAAGAACCAGAGTGATCTGCAAGAGCTCGATTCTATTGACCTCGACGCCAAACACGACGGTCCTGGTGATGATTCCATCTTTGGCGCCTCACTTGATGATGAAGAAGATGACGATCTCTACGGCGACGCTAAACAAACGGTGATCGACGCCGGGAAAGCTTCGACTTCATTTTTGCAACGGAAGTTACGGATCGGGTACTCCCGAGCCGCTCGGCTGATGGACATCTTAGAAGAACGAGGTGTTATCGGTCCTGCCGATGGTGCAAAACCCCGGGAGATACTCACGAGCAGTAGCGACGAGGCTGACGACGAAGAAGCTGAGGTCGACGATAGTATTAGTGATGATGAACCACTGCGCTAAACTATGAGCCCGCACGCAGCTCAGCTCTTTCCGCTCCGGACGATCCTGCGCGCACTGAGCATTATTATTATAGTCGCCTTATTTTGCTGGTATCTCTCCTACCAAGCTCGCTTCATTGTCGAAGGGCCAGTAGTAGACTTCAGTAATGAACCCGCCTTTAACCAAACTGAACGTAAGGTTACCCTTGAAGGACAGGCGCGTAACATCGTCGCACTGACTCTCAATGGTCGTGAAATCTATACTGATCAATCTGGGTATTTTAAAGAGGCGTTAATCCTCGAAAACGGCTATACTGTAGCTACCATAACAGCACGGGATCGTTATGGGCGAGTTCGCTCATACGAAGAATCATTCGTTTATACCGACCCTCTTAATAACAATCAACAACATGGCAACCAAGAAAACAACCAAGAAAGTAGTTAGTAAGGAAACGGCCGCAGATCCTAAAAAAGATGGTGTTGATATTTCCGAAACGTTACGAAACTTAAAGACAAAATTTGGTGATGAGGCCATCATGACGCTCGATGAGACGAAGCACGTCGATATCGACTCAGTCTCCACCGGCTCGATCGGCCTTGACGATGCGCTTGGCATCGGCGGTTTACCGCGAGGTCGTATCGTCGAGATCTACGGTCCGGAATCGTCTGGTAAGACTACCCTCGCTCTCCATGCCGTAGCCGAGGCACAAAAAGAGCGAGGTATCTGCGCATTTATAGACGCTGAGCACGCCATGGACCCTGAGTACGCAGGTGCGATCGGTGTGAAGCTTGAGGAACTCCTCATCTCTCAACCTGACCATGGAGAACAAGCTCTAGAAATCGTTGAATCACTGGTTCGTTCCGGAAAGATCGACGTAATCGTCATTGACTCGGTAGCAGCCTTAACACCAAAAGACGAGATCGAAGGTGAAATGGGTGCTCATCACGTCGGTAAGCAAGCGCGACTTATGAGCCAGGCGCTACGTAAGCTCACCGGGATCGTGGCGAAAAGTAAAACTGTGGTGATCTTCATCAACCAGATCCGTATGCAAATCGGCGTCATGTTTGGTAACCCCGAGACCACTCCCGGTGGTAAAGCCTTGAAGTTTTATACCTCAGTTCGACTCGATATCCGACGGATTGCTCAGATCAAAAAAGGTGATGAGGTGGTGGGTGGCCGACACCGCGTAAAAGTGGTGAAGAACAAAGTTGCGGCACCGTTTCGAACCACTGAGTTTGACCTCATTTACGGAGAAGGTATCAGTCGTGAAGGTGAGCTCCTAGCGCTTGGCGAGAAATACAAAATGGTCGCCAAGGCGGGTGCCAGCTATAGCTACACTCCCCCAGGTGGCGACGAGTCGACCGTAGTGAAGTTGGGTCGAGGATATGATGCTGCCCGCACCTCCCTTCGCCAAGATAAGAAACTACAAAATGAACTGCTGAAAAATGTTCGTAAGGCGTTGAAGGAAGATACATAATACATATCAACATAACCACAGAGCCGGCGCACTTCGTGCGCCGGCTCTGTGGTATACCCCCCCCTTTTTTTTCCTAGTTTTTCTCAGCTTCCCTCAGGCTAACTGCCTCGTCGCCAGTGGTTGCCACGAAACGTGTCGGAGCCTGTAGAGAAAGATACCGACCGAAACTGCCATAAGCAGCAGTGAAAACAGTGTAAGCGTATCACTATGTGTGATAACACTTACGATATACTCAGGCACCTGCCCTACGGGAACTTGGGTGAAGCCGCGCCAGACCATGGCCACATGCACGAGCCGAGCAAACCACACCATACTTACCGCAAAGATAATCCCAGCCAGCGTTGCCTGACTGAAAAGGATCCGGAGGACGAAGCTGCAGTACACCCGCCGCATTATGGTTCGCTTCAATTGGTTGTTATAAGTATTCATACGTATTGCCTATTGCACCATCTACTACTCTATCGATTGCCCAAAAGTTACACCCTATCTTCCAGTAAGTTTTTCACCTCTTCAGTTGTTGCCTCTTTTTTGAAGGCAGCTTTGGCTCGGTGCACACGGGCTTTCACGGTACCTACATTTTCGTTGGTATGGACAGCAATATCTTGATGGCTCCAGCGTTCTAAGTAGTGCAACTTGAGAACCGAGGAAAAATGCGTCGGCAGCCGCTCAAGCACTCGCACGATCGCGTCGGTTCGTTCAACTGTATGTTGACTGATTGACTGGTCTCGTACAAATGACTCAAATTCGGGATCAATGTTTGAAAATCGCTCTCCTTCTTTCACTTTTTTTTGATAGCGGGTAAAGGCGGTGTTCATAAGGATGCGATACCCCCAGGAGCTAAACTTAGCCCCCTCTTGTGGCACAAAGGTGTGAGCATTAAGGTAAATCTTCGTGAACGCGTCTTGCACCACCTCTTCCGCATCAAGTTGATTATGTAAGATACTCATAGCTTTCCGCATAAACGCATCCTGATAGCGCTCTAGGAGCACTGAAAAAATCCACGGATGAACTTGACTACGCGCCACTAGCTCTTCGTCGGTAAGTTCGCGGGCGTTATCGGTAGTCGTAATTCCTAACATACACTGATACTACCACTCAAAACTGGTCCTGACACTTTCTTTTCCATTGTAATTTGATATAACTAGGGGGTTTATAAATTCGTAACTAGAGTGAAAGAATTTTGCTACTTTTTACGACAAAATTCGACAAATGCTCGCTAGGACCTCACATTTGTCTGAATTTTCCTGTATAAGTTCAGCACAATCGCTTGCGCTCATTGCTTCACTTAATGTCTGTACTCTCTTATAACGAAATCCTCACCAAAAAAGTAATCATCTTTGACGGTGAACCTTTTTTAGTGGTCTCTCACCACGTTTTTCGTAAGCAACAACGCAAACCCGTCAATGTCACGAAGTTAAAAAGCCTTGTTTCCGGACGGGTAGTCGAAAACACCTTTCATGTAAACGAAACTGCTGAAGAAGCTGACCTGGAAAAACGTTCGATTGTCTTCATTTTCTTCAATGCCGGCAAGGGTGAGTACATGTTTCATACCGTAGGTAACCCTGGTGACCGCTTCCCTCTCTCTACTGATACAGTAGGCGATGCCGGCAAATGGCTTAAGGAGAAGAGTGAGCTCGAAGCGCTAGTATTTAACGACGAAGTCATTGGCATAAAAATCCCTATCAAAGTAGAACTAGTAGTCACCGAAGCTTCAGAAGCGGTTAAAGGCAACACTTCGAGCAATGCTACTAAAGAAGTTACTGTAGAGACGGGGGCGAGCTTACAAGTGCCCCAGTTTATCAACCAGGGCGACATTATCTCGATCAATACTGAGACCGGGCAGTACTCAGAGCGGGTTGAGAAGGCATAGCGAATAGTTTGTATAGTTATTTGGAACGAGTGAAGGCCGACGCACTGCGCCGGCCTTTTCATTTCAACGTTTATCTTCTCTATCATCTGTCAGCACGTTCGCGAGCACGACCAGTGCAACGCACACAAACCAGATTAAGACAGAGCCCCACCAAGGCACTGAGTCAGTCATCCAAAGGACGATTCCAAGGAGAATGCCTAGCACGTTCATATATACTATGCGCCTAAGGCCATCTGAAACAACTTCTTTATGTTTCGTCATTGTTAAACCTCCATGAGTCTTTAGGTACTTTACAATAATTTTATAAAAGGTAAATACGTACGCACAGCTTTCACGGAACGGCTCCGCTACAACTACAAAACCGACCAGAGTGGTCGGGTACTGTAGGGTTCCTTAAAGATCTCTGGGATGGAGATCTTTTCACGGAACGGCTCCGCTACAACTACAAAACCGACCAGAGTGGTCGGGTACTGTAGGGTTCCTTAAAGATCTCTGGGATGGAGATCTTTTCACGGAACGGCTCCTAAAATATAGTCACTACGTTCCTTATTTTAGGGCCTAATACTGGATGAATGGTACCAGCGCCATGAAGCGGGCTCGCTTGACTGCTCGGGCAAAGTCTCGCTGCGCCCTCGCGTTCATGTGCGTCCGACGACGACTATGAATACGTGAGTGCGGGTTGAGGTTTGCTTTCAGTTTCATCACATTTTTGTAGTCAACGTGATTATTGAGGGTTTGTGTTTGTTCTGTCATAGAAATTTTTAAACTTTAATATCTTACAATAGTCTACTAGTAGCGACCTTGTTTGCACAGCGAGAAAGAATTACCCAAGTTGTGCTTGAGGGTTCCTCAAAGATTTCTAGGACGGAAATCTTTTCACGGAACGACTCCTAAACCATTGGACTGATTTCAGCAAGCTGCTAACTTGAGGGTTCCTCAAAGATTTCTAGGACGGAAATCTTTTCACGGAACGACTCCTAAAATATAGTCACTACGTTCCTTATTTTAGGGTCAAAATGGAATGTCTTCTGGATTGATTTCTTCTTCCGGGTAGTCCGGCATTACCGGTGCCTTGTCGTCACTGCCTTGGGGCGTAGACTGCGTAGCTGCTGGAGCAGCGCTACTTCCACCACCGCTGTTCCCGCCGCCATCAGTGCGAGGACCAAACTGTACTCGATCAGCAACGATCTCAGTTCGGTACTGTTTCTGACCATCTTTTTCCCAAGAACGGGTTTGGAGACGACCTTCAACGAACGTACCGCTGCCTTTTTTGAGGTACTGGTTCACAGTTTCAGCTTGTCGCCCAAAGACCACGATATTGTGGTAGTCAGTCGACTCTTGTCGCTTCCCATCGCGATCATTGTAGACACGATTGGTAGCGATAGAAAAACTGGTAACGTTTATCCCGCTCGGTAACGCCTTCATTTCAGGGTCGCGAGTGAGATTTCCGTAGATCATTGCTTTGTTAAGGTACATAGAATTGGAATTAGGCTTGCAATTAAGCTTTTGGTTCTTCTTCTGCGGACTCGTCCACTGCTTCTTTGGTCTCTGTGCTAGCTGTAGTAGCTTCCGTTTCGGTAGTCTCCACTGCTGCTTCAGGTTCTTTTTTCTCTGTAACTTCATCGGCTGAACCCAGGGCTGCTTCGACGTCCACGTTGGCTACCTGCTCTTCTTCAAGTGCTTCGTGGTAGTAGAACGGATGCTCTTCTTCAACTTTCGTAAGTTTCAGTAGTAGGTGTCGAAGGACATTCATATCACCTTCAAGCTCTTCAGTGATCGCTGCGATTGTGCTGGGATCGGTTGTAAAACGAACCCAACCAAAGTAGGCGCTTGAGAATTTTCGGTATTTACCCTCAAGGTACTTTTCGATGTTATACGCTAGCTCGATGCGAGCTGGTGTCTCTTCGATACCAATGGTACCACCACTGTTGGTAATGTATGTCTTGATGTCATCGACGACACGAGCAACTTCCCCTTCAGCAACCGTTGGAAGTACGTGGAAAGCGAGCTCGTAGCTGTTGGTTTCAACTACCTCATTCGCTTCGGCTGCTGGCATTGTTTCTTCTGCCATATATTACAGAATTATTGTTTAATAACGTGGCAACAGTACCACAATTTTTTGGTGCTCACAATAGTTTGAGAAGGGGCGCGGCTTCGCCGCGCCCCTTCCGGCCGTACTCGGTAAGTGCTACAATAGCCCTATGAATCGACGTATTGCTAGGACGTATCTCATACCGCTGGCGTTTGGACTCCTTATAGTCGCTACTGGCTATCTCTACTACGAAACCACCGTGCTCAGTAGTGACCTAGCTGTCACCATAGAAGAACGAGACTTAGCCAACGAAGAAGTGCGCCTGCTTTCCGATACCTTAGAGAACATCAAAAACGAGTTAGCGATTCTCTCTGACGAGTACGAGACGCTCCGTGAAGACTATCGTGCCGAACGTAACCAAAACGAGGAGTTTGAAGATCAGATAGACGACCTCTCAGGCACCATTGGCAATCTCAATAAACTGGCCAAAACTGACAAGGAGCTGCTGCAAAAATATTCCAAAGTCTACTTCCTCAACGAAAACTACACTCCAGAAGACATCGACCAAATCGACGATGAGTGGATACTCGAAGGGAAAGATGACCAGTATTTCCACGGGGACGCAATGGAGTTCCTTGAAGACCTCCTTGAAGATGCAAAGCGGGATGATATTGAACTCAAGGTAGTCTCCGCGTACCGCTCCTTTGACGAGCAGGCCGAGCTTAAAGGTGAGTTCACTCGTGTGTATGGCGCCGGGGCCAATACGTTTTCCGCTGACCAGGGTTACTCCGAGCACCAGCTAGGAACTACTGTAGACCTTACAGTAGAGAGTGTCGGTGGTACCTTTGCTAGTTTTGCTGACACTGAAGCCTTTGAGTGGTTACAAGACAACGCCTATAAACATGGGTTTGTACTTTCCTACCCAGAAGGTAACGAGTTCTACATCTTTGAACCGTGGCACTGGCGCTTTGTCGGTGAGGACCTGGCCCGTGACCTCCATCACGACGAGGAAACGTTTTACGAGATGGACCAACGCGATATCGACGAGTACCTCATCTCGATCTTTGATTAAAAGAGAGTATGTCTAGGTTACTCCTTAGTGTTGGTATACCTGGCTCTGGTAAAACTACTTACATGAAGAAACTGGCCCAGTCTCTGCGCGCATCGTACATCTGCCCAGATGAAGTACGAGAAGAAATTACTGGGGATGCTTCAGACCAAACTCAGAACAAACTAGTATGGAGCCTTGTCTACAGTTCTCTCGAGGCTGCTCTCACACAAGGGAAAACCGTCGTACTAGATGCCACCCTGACGAAACCTGAGGTGAGAAAAGAGTATATAACTTTAGGCAGGTCTCATGGCGCAACTTCTGTGGAAGTGTATTTTTTTGATGTAGCACTAGAAACTGCCCTACAGCGCAAGAGATAGAATTGTTCCAGAATACGTAATAAAAAACATGTACGATGAACTTACTACTCACCCACCAAGTTTATCTGAAGGTATCGAAAAGATTTATCGTATCACAAGCACTGTCTTATAATGTCACTAGGAGCATCCACAGTCACTTTCTCGTTTTCATTTCATCATACGCTACTATGAAGAGAGAGTCCTTTTATAGTTAGCTTGCGGAGCATACGCATGGCACCGACGTACATCATTGCGCTTACCGAAGCGCAAAATCACAATTGCTGTTACTGCCATCATACAATGGAGCATCGTGCCTACTGTCAAACTGAGCGAAACAAACCAACGAAAGACCATGTTATCCCTCGCTGTCATGGCGGTACCACTAAGCCGAGCAACTTGGTTATGGCCTGCGCATAATGTAATAACATTCGAGGCGCTATGGATGCTGAGGTGTTCTATGAGTTGTTGCAGCACTGGTTCCGTACCAATCCTACCCTACGAGATCGGTGGCACTTTATCTCAAGGGTTGAGTTTGGAACCTTTAAACGTGAATGCACGCGCATCCATAAATTGCAGTGGCGACGACGCCTCAAAAAATGTGTTGCCGCCAAGGCCTTGCATGCTATAGTGCCTCTTCACTTCCTAGGCGACACTCATGAGCTTAACGTTCCTTAACGTTAAGCTCATATCTTCTTATTCTAAACGATACATTGTACGAGCATTCTCCAGTAGCTGTTCCCGTACTACTGCTTCATCCAATCCTTTAAGCTCAGCAATCCTTTCTACCACCTCAACGACCATCCAGGGTTCGCATCGCTGGCCACGGTATGGCACCGGCGCTACATACGGACAGTCTGTCTCCGCATGCATCTTTTCAAGTGGCACCTCTCGCACTACATCGTGATACTCAGTTGCTTTCGCGAAGGTGATCACACCCGTAAAAGAGACGGTGCCACCAAGCTCTATGAAGGAGTGGGCCTGCGCCAGTGTGCCAGCGTAGAAATGCACGTTAAACGGTACCCTGGCGTGCTCTTTTAGAACTCGATAGACATCATCGTAGACATCATTTCCAGTCGGACTCGCCTCTCCCGGCTTGGGATTACGGGTATGGATCATGAGCGGCAAGTTACATTCGTTTGCTAACTGTATCTGTGCTATAAAAGCCGCTTCTTGTACTTCGTAGGTATCGGCTGCGTTGTGACAGTAGTCAAACCCGCACTCACCGATAGCAATTACTTTCTCGTGTGCAGCTAGTGCTTTATAAAAACCTGGGTCAAACTCCTCACCTTTAGATGTGAATGCCACACCTCCCTCTCCGATCTCTTCTTCGCTGTGGTGCGCTGGTGTCGTCTGGATCGGGTGGAGCCCGACGATCGCATAGCACTGTTCATACTGCACTGCTAGCTCAACCGCTAGCTTACTGGTACTTTCTTTCGTGCCAACGTTGCAAGCTAGCACTCCAGCATTGTTCATCTTTTCTAACACCGCTTCCCTGTCCTTTGCAAACGCGGAAAGGTTGAGGTGGGCGTGAGTATCAATGTAGTTGCACTTCATTAGTTCGGAGTATATCATCAGTACGAATCCTAACCAATGAGGTAACGTGATGTCAGTCTTTGAACACCCTACCAACCCTATGGCCATTGAGTATATGCGATTCGGCCGCTTTGTGGCGATGTTGCGCTATTGGTAGAGACGACAGCTCATACGTTGAGCGGAGGACGCTGCCGAAACGGCAGCGCCCATTTACTTTCTCAATTCACTACAGTCAATATCAGCTTAGGTTGAAAGCCCTTCCTCAAGTATCTCTAACAATTCTTCGAGCGTCTCCTTACCGATGTGGTCAGGAATGAAGTGACCGTACCCACTGAACATTCGTACATCTGCAGCTGGTAAGGCGTCTGTGATAATTGTACGGGACATCTCTGTCTTTTCTGAATCATTATCACTTGTCATCACCACGAGCTGCGTCCGATCAGTGAGACTAGGATCTATTTCAAATTCGCAAAAACCAGTTTTGTTTGAGCGTAATGGGTCAACCGAAGGAGCAACTAAAATAGTTTGGAGTGGAGTTACGCCCGGATGCTCTGAAAGCCAGCGCAGAAGAAACCCACCAGCCATACTATGCCCGACCAGCACCGTCTCAGGCGTCACATCGAAGCGTTCAAACTCGGTCTTCCAGACATCGTACTGTGGATCATAGGCGTGTGGCATTTCAGGCGTATCTGCCTTGATGTCCGCTACCATTAACTGCTTCTTAAGCCACGGGATCCAGGCAAAGTTACTGGAGGTTGCTACGGTGGGATCATAATACTTTTCCTTACTCGGCTTACCATGGACAATGATGACGTTTTTCATATGTTAATTTTACTTACAATCTTGTAACTGCTCTACCTGTTGTTGTCGCACTACTATAACTAGCGAAAACAGAGCTGTCATGAGGAAGAGATACGCGACAAATGCATACTCTGCAACGACCCACTGCTGTACAGAGAGTAGACCAATCAGGAAGCCGAAGGCATTGAGTGCATAGGGCCGCCAATCCTCAGACTGTGGCGACGTGTAGCATTTAATAAGTGTTGGTAACCCAGCTAGCAGATCAGCCACTAAAGCAAAATAGATAGCAATAAGCGGGTCATCGGTTACGTACCATAAGACCATGGCTATAATCGCCATCACACCCAACAGATAGTCTCGAGGCAGCATGTTCCAGTGGGCAGAGGGGTTCACGTACGACGCCACAATGATGGCAAACGGCAGTACACCTACGGATAGAGTTATCCAAAGCACCCCCGACACATCTAAACTCGATTGCGCAAAGTAAATAATGAGCGGAAACAAACCCCAAAAGAAAAATGTCAATCGGTTGGGCTGCACCTCTCCACGTAGCGTAAGCCAAAGGTACTGCAAAGTGCCAAGCGACACCACCACCGTTGACACCAAAGCAAAATACTCTGGTAGCATATTAGTTCTCTAACCGACTAAAGAGATTCTCTGGCTTTTGGTTAGCTCGTACCGCAGCACGAATTTTTTTGCTAGTTTCTGGCATGGCCGGTAAAAGAAGTCGACCGATGTGCAACAGGTCTGTCCGCAGGTTGCTGAGTACCGCTTTCGCTTGCTCTGGTTCGGTCTTGATGAGTTTAAAGGGTTCAGTCTCAGTAATGACCTCATCAGCCCGACTAATCAAGGCCCAGATGTGATCCATTGCTTGTTGGAAATTGAAAATATCTGGTGCATCCAGCTTTGTTGGATCGAGCAAAGGAAACTCTTCAGGCTCTAGGTGCTGCTCACACATTTTCATGATGCGAGCCGTTAGGTTACCAAGACCATTAACCAAGTTAGCTGTGTACTGCTCATCCATACGCTCCCAGGTCAGGTCTGAGTCGTCTGTGGGATGTACATGACGAAGCAGTAAGTAACGAGTGGCATCTGTACCATAGCGTTCAATAAGCTCGTACGGAGAAATAACGTTACCAAGACTTTTACTCATCTTCTGGCCTCCACTGTTGATGAAGCCATGATAAAACACTTGGTCAGTGGCCGGTAGTTCTGCACTTTTTAGCATCGCTTGCCAAATGATCGACTGGAAGCGCACTTGGTCTTTGCCAGCGAACTGCAACGTCTCCCCTGCGTGCCAAAACTTCTTGTAGAGACTTTCTTTATCCTCTGGCCAGCCAAGGGTACTGATGTAGTTCGTCAAAGCATCAAACCACACATACATAACGTGCTCATCGTCGCCCGGCACTGGAACTCCCCAGTCCATACGCTCTTTCCGGCGAGAAATAGACAAGTCTTCGAGGCCACCTTGGACGAAAGCGAGAGCTTCTTTACGTCGGTACTCTGGCACGATCACACCCGCTTCAGATAAGTAGTCCTCTAGATAGTCCTGGTACTTCGAGAGTTTGAAAAAATAGTTTTCCTCCTCGATCTCCTCTAGTGGCATCTTCGGGTGATCGGGACACTTCCCTTCAACTAAGTCACTATCGATCTTAAAACTTTCGCACCCCACACAATAGAGACCTTGGTACTTTTTCTTGTAGATATCGCCAGCTTCATTACATACGTTCCAAATGTATTGTGCTGCTGCTTTATGATGCTCGTCGGTCGTACGAACAAAGTTATCGTACGAGAGATCGAGTGACTCCTTCAGACGACTAAATTCAGCCGCGTAGTGATCGACATAGGCCTGCCGATCTTCACCTTTTTCATCGGCTTTATCAGCAATCTTCTGTCCATGCTCATCGGTACCAGTTGAAAAAAATACTTCGTGTCCTTTGAGTCTCAAAAAGCGAGCAATAGTGTCCGCTTGCACGAGCTCCAGCGCAAACCCCACGTGCGGGTCAGCGTTTACGTACGGCAAGGTAGTGGTTATGTATCGAGCTGGTTTATCGGTCATGTATAAAAATTACAATACCACACGGTGTAAATAAAAAAAGCGACCGTTCCTAAGCGGAACGGCCATACTCGTGAACAAGACTCTCTGCGAGGGTGACCAACTCACCTTCATTTAGGTGCGGATGGGTCAGCATGAGGCTTCTCGTGAGATGAAAAATGGAACGAAAGTGATCCAGCACGTTCTGACCACCTGCTCAAGGAACATTCAGCACTTGCATTTTCGAACTCCTCTCTATTGATTCTGATCGACTATAGCTTACTGTAAAGAATTTACAAGCTCATGGATTGCTACCCGCGTCTGCTCTCCCGTATCGCGGTCGCGAACAGTGACTGTGTCCTTCTGCTCTGGCGACTCTTCGCCAAGCGTCTCGAAGTCGATCGTCACGCAGTGTGGTGTACCGATCTCGTCTTGGCGACGGTAACGCTTTCCGACGTTGCCATTATCGTCCCAAGCGACATTACCAAACTCTTTTTTGAGCACTCTAAATACTTCGCGTGCTTTCTCGACCAGCAGTGGCTTGTTTTTTAACAATGGTGATACAGCGACACGGTATGGCGCCAAGTTTTTATGCAACTTGAGTACTGTTCTTGTACTGTCACCCATCTCTTCTTCACAGTATGCATCGGCCAGTACCGCCATGAACATACGGCCTAAACCAACAGATGTTTCAAGAATCCACGGAATGTACTTCTCACCACTTTCTGGATCAGTGTATCGTAAGTCAGTACCGGAGAACTGCATGTGCTGCGTGAGATCATAGTCTGTCCGATCATGCACTCCCTCAAGTTCATCCCAACCAAGACTTGGGAAGTTGTACTCGATGTCCCAGGCGTCGGCTGCGTAAAATACTAAATTGTCGTGCTGCTTCCAGCGCAAATTATGCTCTTTGATTCCAAGAGAAAGATACCAATCAAAGCGATCTTGCTTAACCTGTTCGTACGCAGCTGTATTCTCATGCGGCTTCACAAATAGTTGTGTGTCAGCTTGTTCCATCTCCCGAGTACGAAACAAAAAATTGCGTGGTGAGATTTCGTTGCGAAACGCTTTACCAATCTGCACCAGACCAAACGGCAATTTTGGCGACATCGTATCAAGCACGTTTTTATAATTGAGGTAGATACCCTGACAAGCCTCTCCGGGGAGATACACTGCTGCGTCCCCTTCTGACGTAAAGTCACCTAAGTTTGACTTGACGAGCAAGTTAAAAGCACGCGCTGCGGAAAAGTTTTTTTGACCACATTTTGGACACACTATCTCATCACGCTTGTCGTCAAACAACTGGTTGATCTCCGCTTCTGACATCTTTTCATCGGCAGTGACTCCAACCGCTTCCAGCTCTTTATCTACTCGAATGCGGGTATTGCACTCTTTACACTCTGCCAGCGGATCAGAGAAACCAGAGGTATGGCCACTAGCTTCCCACACCTTGGGGTGTTTAAACATACCCGTGTCCAGACCATAATAATTTTCTTTATCGTACACATTAGCTTTCCAAAAGGCTTGCTTAAGGTTATTGAGGAGCTCCACGCCATTGGGACCGTAGTCGAAAACACCTGCTAAACCGCCATAGATATCACTTCCCTGAAAAACAAACCCTCGGCGTTTAGCGAGCGAGACGATCTTTTCCATCGTAGTATCCTTGTTGTCAGTTGGTGAAGTCATGGTCGTTTTCTTGGCAATTAGTAAAACTACTCTAGCATAGCTGTGGGAGAAAAACAGCCCGGCGCCTTAGGCGCCGGGCTGTTTTTCTTCTTTACTCCATCACGCGTCCATTTTCTTTTTCAAAACCAGTCTCCAGTGACATCTCAGTGGTGCGAGCGGGGTACGTATCCCTGATCGTCGTCTCTGTAAACGTATCTTCAGCGGTAAACTGCTGTTCATCAAGGAGCACTGGCGTCTGTCCAATCTGCGTCTGGCTTGGTCGGGCTGTCACTTGGAAGGAAGCCGAAGCGTTCTGGTTCGCATCGAGTTTCCCGAGTGACCAGGTCACTCGTCTGGTGACACTGTTATAGCTGACAATCCCATCACCAACTGTCTCATCGTTCCAGGTTACATAGGTCGGCAGTACCGCTGTAGTCACAGCGTTCGCTATATCGTTAGAGCCGTTTTCAACCATCAGCGTTAGCGTGTAGTCAGTAGCTTCTTCCGCTCGCGGTGGTAGCGGACCGTCATCACTAAATGGGCCACTGCCATGTGTCACGGTACTACTCATATCTGGTGAAGACACCACCCGCACTGCTCCTGAGGCCGTACCAATCAAAGTTTCAGCCGCTTGCGACTCACGCACGCGGCGGGCTTCTACATTGACATCGATGGTCACTTCGGGCGTCTGGGCGATGGTCTCAGGCTCAAGCGAGAAGGCCACCCGCAGAGAGTCACCCGGTTCAAGTTCTTGCAAGTTTGGTGAATTGGAGACGTCCCAAGTGATCGTGTCGGTATTTGAATCGTAAAATCCGTTAGGTGGACCCACCTCCAGATCGGCAATCGCATTGCCACCAAGAGCCGCTGTCACCACGATATCGTAAATCGTATCGTCGAGTGTGTTTGTGATCTCCACACTAGAGTAGGCCTTTTGGCCAGGCTCTACCACTTTAGTGTCGTTGACGACGTTACCCATAGCCAGAGAGACGTTTAAAAATGGTTGCTCTATTTCGAACTCAGTCTGCGCAGCGCCAAACATCGAGGCCATCCGGTCACGCTCCCGTTCACCGGGAACACCAACGGTGAAGTTGATGGCGTATTCATCGGTTTCTTTACCAATCACTACCCCACTGATGACCACCGTCTGTGAGGTTTCTGGTTCTAAGTCTTCGATAAGCCATGTGTTCTCGCCAGAGAACGGTCGAGGTTGTGAACTTTCAAAGTCAAACCCAATCGGGTATTCAGCCTGTACTAACACGTCACTAAGCGTCGTTGGGGCGTTACTCGTAATCGTGACCGTGACGTCTGTCGATTGCCCCGAAGAGATCTGTTGGAGAGCGTCAGCTCTAATCGACACCGGTGAAGAGCTGATCTTAAACCGCAGCGGTTCTGCTTCCTTAAAGAAACGGGCGTTCGATCCTTCGACTCGATATTCGATCGAAACATTAACGGTTTTTTCCTGATTCTCCTCCCCAAACACGACCGCGCGCAGCGGTACGTTGACCGATTCTCCGGCCGCGATCACATCAAGCGGTAAGCGTTCGTTAAACAACTGTCGATTTTCTTCCCCATTCGCCAAGGTACCAGCTGGATATTCCACTATGAGTGTCGCTGACTGGATCGGGACTGAATTGTCGTTACTAATCGCGACCTGTAGCGGTAACACTTCCCCACCACCAATCGTAAATGGTCCAGTCACTGCAAGGGAGATATTTTCACCAGAGATCGTGTTGTTACCGAACAACATGATAAAGCTCGACACCATAAGCGCAGCTACAAAGAAGAGCATGCCCGCGATGATGATCTTTATTCTATAACGAGATTTCTTTTTTGTGGGCATAGTGAAAGCTGGAGTAGATTCGGGAGGCTGCTGAGGGACAGCTTGCCTCGTCTGTAGTGGCTCTGACGGAGCACTCTCTGTTCTCGCTTGTGACTGAGTAGCAGGTTGCGGTTGTGCCGGTACCGCTGGAGTACTTTTGACGTTTGGGCGACTCCAGCTGGTCGGTACCTCCTTGGGACTATCTTGCAACTCATGGTTATGCCGTTGCGGTACTGGATTACCGCGTTCATACAGACGCTTGCGGAGATTATCGATGTTGTCATTATCTTTGATTCCACTCATTGTTCACTAGTATACCTTATTTATAAATGACTCACGTCCTTCGCGCGCGACAAGATAGGACTCAATTGCTCATGTCCATACTGTTCACTAAGCGCTCCCACAAATGCTGATGGTGGTAAAAGCGACGCAAACTGCTCCTGCTTAGCGACGTAGCCGAGCTGATACAGAGCTCGTAGCTCAAAAATCATCACCGAACGCTCCATGGTTGTAACATTGTTAGCCTTAGAAACGGTACGCATGACAGCAATCGCATCTTCAAGTACTTCTGGCAGCACCATTTCCCCGTGGACAAAGCGGCGCAAGAATTTGATTACTACAATCACCCCTGCCCTCCCCACTCTGCCGGTAGCATCGATAAACGTATTTCCCAGCGCCTCGACACTCCCGATCCGCCAACCAGCCTTCCCTTTCACTAACGAGACAGTAATAAGTGCGCAGTCTTGCAGGGCGTAGCGTTGCCGACTTCGCTCTTCTCGTACACTGCGGGCGGTCGCCCACACCATACCCACTTCTTTAGTAAACAAAAGGTACGAACGATCAGAGGTGTTACTCGCTTTGGAGCCACAGACAATAGCTGTTGTAGTGTAGGTTACGTACGCCATAGGTAATCGCTTGTATTGTAGCAAAATAAACAGCCGGCGAGCTGTGCTCGCCGGCTGAGTATTGTATCGTCACTATTTCGCTCCTTTGACGGTCGCCACCAGTCGTGACTTTTTCCGAGCGGCAGTGTTTTCCTTGATCACTCCACGCTTCGCCGCTTTGTCGATCGCTTTGTAGGCTGTTGGCATGAGTGTTTCTGCCTCCTTCGCCTCACCAGCTGCTACGTGCTTGCGGATCTTCTTCACTACATCGTTCATCGCGCGAGTACGACGCACGTTAAAGACGCGCTTTCGTAGCGAACGACGGTGTGCTTTCTTGGCTCCAGTAGTAATTGGCATAATTAAATGTATTTCTTTAAGTGGCGGTACTATACTGTATGCTTGGGATAATTGCAACTATTTCACCTTCACCATCTCTACCGTGAACGAGTGTTCGCCAGCGGTCACTTCCTTACCCGTAGCATCGCCAAAGGTAAGTTCTGTCGCACCAACAGTCTTCATGATCTCTGCTTGGTGAGTCGTAAGCACTGCCTGGCCACCATCTGAAGCCTGCACCAGCAGCGTCACCCGGTCAGGCTGCAACAGTCCAGCGTCTTTTCGCATCCCCTGCACCGCTCGAATAAACTCCCTCGCATCACCTTCAGCGATAAGTTCTGGAGTAAGCTCCGTATCCAGTACCACTCGCTCAGGTTGTGAGGTATCAGCAGCTACTGCTTTTACGTTTACCTCATCGGCAATGACTTGGGTGTACTTCGGCTCCATCTCCACGTTAAGTGTGAGCTGCTGCAGCGGTTGTCGCACTTTCATGCCGGCTTTTACTCGCTGCTCCAGTGCCAAGGTCACAAACTCACGAACCATACTCATCTCTCCGATCACTACCGGATCAGCTTCCTTCACTACTGGCCACTCGCTTAGGTGTACACTTTCCGGGTCGTCCTTGGTACGAACAGCTCGGTAGAGATGTTCCGCATAAAATGGCATGACCGGCGCCATCAGCTTTGAGAGCTCTGTCAGAACGTGTCGAAGCGTAGCAAGTGCCAGATCGCGGTCTGCCTCATTGTCACTTTTAAGACGGTCCCGACTCCGCCGCAGGTACCAGACCGATAAGTCGTCTATAAGGTCAGTGATCGGACGGGTCGCCTTATCGAGTTCGTACTCTTGATACCCTTTGGTGATTTCATTGGTGACCTGACGCAGGCGAGCAATCATCCACTGGTCGAGAACATGGGAAGAAGCATCACTCGCCCCTACCTCGTCACGCGCAAACATTTCGTACATCGACAGCACGTTATGCAATCGACCGATGTTCTTCCGTTGCAGTTCCTGCACTTCTTGGTCAGAAAAATTAAGTACCTCACCACGCACAATCGGTGAGTTTAGAAGATACATCCTCACAGAGTCAGCACCAACCTTGTTAACTAGGTCAGTTGGAGCTGAGTAGTTTTGCAGTTTCTTACTCAATTTCTTTCCATCCTCTGCCATTATCATTCCGTTAACAATCACGTTTTTATACGGTGACTTTCCAAACAGCGCCGTCCCCAAAACTATCAGGGAGTAAAACCACCCACGAGTTTGGTCGAGTCCTTCGGCAATAAAACTTGCTGGGTAGCCCTTCCCTTTTGCTGCATTGAATTCATCGAGGTTGGCAAATGGATAATGGTTCTGTCCGTACGGCATCGAACCGCTCTCAAACCAACAGTCAAACACGTCCGGCACCCGCTCGAGCTTCGTCTCGCCGTCGTACAACTCGATGTTATCGATGTATGGCCGATGAAAGTCGAGTACGAAGTCGTCATTGTGTGGCAACGGTACAAACTGCAACTCACGAACCTCCGCGTTCTCGTAACGCTTCCCATCATCATCGGCGTCAAACGAAGGTGAAAAAGAAGCTCCGGTGGCTACCAGCGACAAACCTGTCGACGGGCTATTGTGGGAAATGATGAGTATCGTCTCATTAGTGTGTGTTTTCTCAGTGTCATACAAGAAGTCACCGACTCGTCGCTTCACATCAAGCCACGACTCAGCTCCTTCAGGCGCCTGTGTATACCAGTCCTCTCCCTTTACGAGCGCTCTATATTCCTGGTTCAATTTCCCCTCCATCACACCTATCTGTATCTCTTGCAGGCGATCATCGAAAACTACTTCGTCTTCTGACAACCCCAATGTCTCCGCTACTATGGCAGCTGTTTCCTTCGTCCGTTGGAATGGTGAACAAATGATCTTCGTGATACCTGAATGAGTGAGCGCAGCAGCAGCTTTCCTTACTTGCTCCACACCAACCTCAGTCAGTGGGTTTGCCACGCTACGGTCAGTCTGCACAACATCATCGGCATTACTTTCACTTTCACCATGACGCATCACAAAAAATGTATTATCTCTTTGCGGTACGTACTCTTGCAGTTCTTTGAGCGATCCAAATACTTTATAGTCACTCGTTTCCAGGTTACGCCAGATCGGGAGTGGTGCACCCCAGTAGCGCTGACGGCTGATCGCCCAGTCACGCGCGCCCTCAAGCCACTTCCCAAAGCGCGCTCGGCCAACGTGCTCGGGCACCCAACGGATCTGGCTGTTTTCTTCTACTAGCTGGTCTTTAATGTCAGTGACGCTCACAAACCACGACGTCGTCGCGTAGTTCAGTAGGGGTGTATCACACCGCCAACAGTGCGGGTAACTGTGGGTAATGTTTTCCTTCTTAAAGAGGGAGCTGTTGGCTTTGAGCGCTTTTACCATCTCGATGTCAGCATCGAGGTGGGACACCCCGGCATCATCATCGCCTTTAGGCTTTACGAGCTGTCCAGCAAAGTCAGTGACGAAGTCTTTAAAGTGACCACCTTCATCGACGTGATGCACGATTGGTACCCCGTGCGCTTGTGCCAGCTCCATGTCGTCAGCACCGTACGCAGGAGCCAGGTGCACGGCACCAGTTCCCTCCTCTCCCAGTTCGACGTAGTCGGCGTGGTAGATTGTCCACGCACTTTCTTTCCCTTCGAAATCCTGGTCTTTGAGCCACGAAAATGGAGGTTGGTACGAGCGACCGACAAGGTCACTCCCCTTCAGCTCTTTTTCGATCGTATACGAAACCTCCCCGAGCTGCTCGAGTCGAGCCTTAGCGAGAATGACGGTCTCTGACCCTTCCTCAGTTGTGACTCGCACAACTACGTAGTCGTGCTCATTATGCACTGCCGCTGCCATATTTCCAGGCAGTGTCCACGGGGTCGTCGTCCATACCAACAAACTCGTGTCGGTCACCGCACCAACTTCGTCTAAGAGCGGTAGCTTCACCGTTACAGCAATATCTTTGATGTCTTTATACCCTTGGTTTACCTCGAAGTTTGAGAGCGTCGTTCCACAACGCGGACAAAGGTGCATCGACTTAAAGCCTTCATACACCAATCCTTTGTTGTTAAGTTCATTAAACACCCACCACACACTTTCGGTGTAGCTACTGTCCATTGTCTTGTAGTCATCATCCATGTCGACGAAGCGACCCATGCGCGGGATGATCTGTCGCCAATCGTCGGCGTAACGCATCACGGCGCTACGGGCTTTTTCGTTGAAGTTTTGGATACCGTATTCCTCAATGTCGCGCTTGGTGGCCAGACCAAGCTCTTTCTCGATAAGATTCTCAAGTGGCAGACCGTGACAGTCCCATCCCCATTTTCGTGGTACATGATAACCATTCATCGTCCAAAAGCGCGGTACTGCATCCTTGATCGTTCCCGCTAAGATATGGCCGTAGTGGGGCAAGCCAGTCGCAAACGGTGGCCCATCGTAAAAAATGTAGTCGCCATTTTTGGCTGGCTTCTCTAGCGTTTTATTAAAAACATTGTGCTCTTCCCAGAAGGCAAGAATCTCTTCTTCGCGCAGTGCTACGTCGCTTTTTTGCACACCGGTTGTGCTCTCAGTTTTTGTATTCATAGTACTTCGTTTGTATATCAGACAATAATTGAGCGGTTGCTCACGTACAGATATCAGCTGTACGTGCCCATCGTAGCACTTTAGAGGTAAAAGAAAAGCCGCGCCATAAAGACGCGACCATTTCTTCATCGCCACCCTACATGAGCAGCTGAGGTCTTAAGCGAAGAATTGCTCCCCACTTGAAAAGATCTCTCCTCGACAGAGTGCTTTGAATACTGCACCGCCAAGCAACCATCTTTGAGATGTTGCCGCCAGGTTTCAGGGTCTGACAGCACAGCTTGTGCAAACATCTCGTGCTTGAGCTCACAATACGGAAATGTCCGGCACATAGCGCCGGCAAGTGGACTGTTTCGCCCACAACCGATTTCTTCAAGCGACAGTTCTATGGCTGCGCCCTCTTCTGCAGATATCTCACGCATATTCACATATCGACATGAGGCCATGAAAAAACTTCCGCTTCGATCAGAATCAAAGGACGGTCGCGTTTTGATAGTGATGACATTTACCACAATCCACCGTTTCGGCTCTGGTGTTTCCCGTACCAAAATAAACTGCTTCTGCGGCAATATCTCTCTACCACTAAGCGCCTTTACGACTTGCTCTTCCATCTTCTTTCTCCCTATGAGAGTTGTGCTTGACCGTTCCTGTTGCTACGTTCGTATATTAGTGCGACTTTGTCAAGAAGTAACCTGAACTGTCCTGGGGACCACAGAATAGCTTCTGTAATAAGTTGCTTCAGGACCCGATACCAGTTCGATTACTTCTTGTTAGGGTCAAGAAGTAACCTGAACTGTCCTGGGGACCACAGAATAGCTTCTGTAATAAGTTGCTTCAGGACCCGATACCAGTTCGATTACTTCTTGTTAGGGTCAAGAAGTAACCTGAACTGTCCTGGGGAC
>Ga0136601_1000171_pt1 | contig 33645 bp, 34 predicted proteins | sample AntRauMFilla2699_FD_181020 | JGI IMG/M metagenome (GOLD analysis project Ga0136601, IMG submission 181020) | Saline lake microbial communities from Rauer Islands, Antarctica - Metagenome Filla 2 #699 | ecosystem: Environmental > Aquatic > Non-marine Saline and Alkaline > Saline | place...
AACAAATATAAAGTCTTAGTTTTTAATACAATGTAGAACTAGTTTGAAATTTTAAGAATTGTGTAGTTTTTTTCATGATTTGGTTAGTCATTTTGCCATAATTTGTTATAAGTATATATTAATTGCTATGTGGGTTTTGATGTGTTCTCAGTTTTTTGTTGTCTGATGACAGTTTTCAGTTGACGGTTTTTTTGTGTATTCGTATGGTGGTGTAGTCGAATAGTTTTGGGTCAAAGAGTCAAGAGTAGTTCGCTGTCATTCTGAACGCAAAGCAACGGAGTGAAGAATCTTTAAATTATCGATGAATGAAAAATCTCCCGCCTTTGTCGGTCGGGCAAGCTCGTCACTGCGTTTCCCTCGAGATGACAGTAGGTGTTTTCGGTTTTGTGTTGTCCGTTGACGGGGGAATTTATGTAATGGAGTAATGGTATAGTTGAATAGTTGGAAGTCCAAGAGTCGAGAGACTATAGTAAACTGGTAGACTGATGAACTGGAGCTTCGATACATCACGCTGAAAAGCGTGACACTCAGCCACCAATAATGTAGTCATGTAGTCATGTAGTCATGTAGTCAAAAGTAAAGAAATTGATTATTATTCTAATAAACTCGACTAGAAAGAAATCACGAATCTTTAGTTATCAGTGAGTAATAAAAAAGCTGCCTTAAAACTTTAGTCTCCTTTTAAACCCCCACACTTTGGAACTTTTAGGATGTAAAAGTTTAAAACAGCTTCTTAACTAGAATTTTGATCCCTTAGATAACCTCTACCAACTGAAAAGCATTATAAGCTCCATTGTTGAGCGGATAAAGCTCCGAGTTCATCTCCTGATAAAATGCGACTTTCAAGGCGTAAAACGAATTTACGGTTCCTGATGGAGGTTCGCTAAAAATCAGAGTTACCGTCTCCGTTAAATTTGTGATCATCTTCAATTCTTTATTGGAGACTTGTAATGATGAAACATTGGTTTCAAAATCGAAATCCAACAGATAGGCTGAGAATTCCACGTGAGTCGCTCCCTGAGGGATTCCTAAATTCTGCATTGGATTCATATCGGGCAGAGTTATCTGATTTCCTGGTATATCCAACACATAATCGGACCTCAGCACCGCATCCAGTGACGATTTGTTATTGAACTCAAAGAACCGCAATTGGGTCTTTCCTTCCGGACTCTGAATTCCGATTCCAACTTTGCGTTGACCTCTCAGCGAGGTGGTGTCCAGGTTTTTAACCTTCCCCATACCTTTAGTCAATCTGTAAGTCATGGTTGGGTCTTTTACATCATAGATCGCGGCTGACAATGCTCTTCGCAATTGCTTACCACTCGAGGCTATGTGTCCGAATTCCTGTCCATTTTCGCGGGTTCGCCTAAACGCAGGATCGTTATCGATTCTGCTTTTGGATACTCCACTTTTGGTTTTCACCAAGTAATCGCCAGTCTGGCTCTTGTAGAAGGTCATCCCATCCAGGGTTCCTTCAATTTTTAATAATGACTTTAATTTTGCCATTTTCTTAGGTATTATGGAAACTTCGTGTTTCCGTTGATAAATTTACGTTGTGAAGGAGTTCGTGAGTTTTGCTTTTTAAGTTAGAAGTCTAAGGCCTTATTCTCTAGAATCACTTTTAACTTTCATTTTGCTTAACTCATTACTTTCTGTTCACTTCACAAATTTATAGTGCTTAACTCCCAGTGTTTTCGCTTCTTCCCAGCTTCAGGACATATTGATAAACCTTGATAATCTTCGGAAGGTTTAGAAATTATGACGTTTTTTTGCGTTATCCTGCGTTTTTGGTCTTCTCTTCTATCCCCTTTTCCATACACTCTCCATACTTAAGCTATACTTAAGCCCTACTTGAGGCTAGTTTGTCGTTCACAGTTTTTCGTTGATGGTTTTCAGTTGTCTGTTTTTCGTGTAGTTGTGTAATCGTTTAGTCGTGAGTCAAAGAGTCGAGGGTCGAGAGTTAAATAGTCAAATGGTGGACTGGTGAACTATTGTCTGTTTTCAGTTGTCAGTTCTCGGGGGAATTCGTGTATTCGAATAGTTTTGGGTCAAAGAGTCAAGAGTAGTTCGCTGTCATTCTGAATGAAGCGATAGCGGGGTGAAGAATCTTTAAATTATCGATTAATGAATAGATTCCTCGGCGAAGCGAAAAAGCTTCTTTGTCGGAATGACAAGAACTCCTTACTTTGATAATATACAGGCTTTCAAATGCCTTTTCATTGAAGGTGACAGTAGTAATAAGAAAAGATGATAGGGTGCATGTCAACTATTCTGTTTTAAAACAAAAAGACAACCTTATCATTTTCAATAGTTTATGATAAATATCTTTATTTTTGATTCCATACTCATCGCTATGCTATGAAAATTATCACTACAAAAGATCTTTGCCAATTTAAAGGGGTTCAGCTTAGGGCTGCGCAGCTGGAAATGTCCAAGATTAAAGACTATCATGATAAAGAAAAGCATCAGCTAGTTTCGAGTAGTGAAGCTGCTGAGTATTACGGCATTCCTGAATCCTTATTTTTGGAAAGTCTGCAAACTTCAATTAAAAACTCCCTCTAAAATTTGACTGCTGAAGCTACATCCATTGGTTTACGTCTTGTGTATCCGCAGGATATAATAGATTTCAGGAAGTGTTCCATAAGTACAGCTTACACTGATATCAAGCGTATCAAAACCTTTTTAGGAAAGCAACAGCATCAGGTGATCACCAACAAGGAAGTTGCTGATTATTACGGAGTGACTCTGGAAGATTTCGAAAGCATTTTACTATAAATACCTAATCTGAAGGATAAAGCTCGAGTATCATCTCTTTTACCAATTTATACGTATTCACCCGCTCCGGCCTTGAGACTTTATCTAAAGTTCCATTGACTTTAAACCTACCTTTATTAGAGTATTGAACATTGAACCATTCTTCGAAAGGTGCAGGATCTACTTTAATTTTGAAACCCTTTTCTTCAACTCGCATGTAACGGTACAAAAACGTGAATTGTTGTCCATTATGCAGGTGTTTTGTAAACCAATCAAATAATTTATACGCTCTGAAACTAGCGAAAATATGTTCAGGATAGGATATGTATTCCGGGGTGTTTTTAGTTAGATAATCCTGTTCTGCGGGTTCCATCAGTTTATTGGCAAAATCCACAATAAACTTGAAAGATTGGAGTAATGTATCTTCCTGAATGTTAAACTGGCGTTTTCTTTTTTCAATTTCCTTGAGCAGCCAGTTTTTCAGCATTTGCTTGTATTGGGCCAGCTATCTGGGATATTCTATAAATATGATTGGAGATTTATACTCCGTAAAATTGAATACCTGATTACATTCCTTCTGAATTTGAGAACGCTCTGCAGTCTTAAAGACCAACAATTCCCAATAAGCCCATTTGTCAAGCACACCGAACAGCTCGCGTAAGCTATCATCCAGAACTTTAATATTTAAAAATCCGTTTTCTAATTTTCCTGAAGAATATTCCGGGAAACTTATGAAATTATGATTATTGAATAATCGCTTTTCAAGATAGAAGTCTAAAGCTCTTAATATTTGTAAAAAACCTTCAAGCTGGTCTAAATAAATTTATAATTTTTCTCCTTCTTTTGGTTTAAGATCTCTCACTAGTCTTAGTTCTGAAACAGAATAAATCAATACTCTTGACTTTGGGTTATATCTATATTTTCCTTCTTTATTATAAATTTCAGGAAACATTAAAGACTTTGTCTTTAGATATTCAAAAAGCACTTTGAGTTGAGATGGCACCTCTTCCTCTGTGTGGTCTTCAGTAAAGTATTGACCACTAACTTTCCCTATGTGATACAAAAAGCTCGATATAAAGAAAGTCCAAACTGAAGAAGGGTCAGATTCATCTTCCAGCGGTGCAATCCGATCTCTGACGTCCAAGCTATTGACCTCAACTAAATCAAGTTTTAGAAACTCCTGTTGGTAAGGGAAAAGATGCTGAAGTGGAATCATAGTTCTAAGATTGATAAGTTAGATATAACTCATTTTTGGCTACTCATTTATGATCCAAGTTGTGGTTCTGGAGGTTTTTGTTTACTGTTTTCGGTTGACAGTTCTCGGGGGGGAATTCGTATAATGGTGTAGTTGTGTATTCGAGTAGTCTTGGGTCTAAGAGTCGAGAGACTATAGTAAACTGGTAGACTAATGAACTGGTTAACTGTTGTCGGTTTTCTGTTGTCAGTTCTCGGGGGAATCCGTGTAATGGTGTAGTTGTGTAGTTGAGAGTTTGTTGGTGGACTGGTAAAATCAGTTGTCGGTTTTTTGTTGTCAGTTATCGGGAGGAATTCGTGTAATCGTATAATGGTATAGTCAAATAGTCTTGGGTCTAAAAGTCAAAGGGTCTTTAAAACAGTTTTCTGTTCTCTGTTGACAGTTCTTCGTGGAGTAGTCGAAAGGTTAACTTATGTCTTGTGGCTTCGATACATCCGCCTTTGGCTGACACTCAGTTACTGATTCTATATTTAGTTTTGCCATTGAAACAAAAAACCCCACAGCTTTTGAAACGAATGGGGATTATACTGGTTATATTTAAATATGCTTTAGGTCTTCAAATCTTTTTCATTCATTAGTTTAGGTTCGGCGTCTACATCTCTTAAGAAAATCGTACCGGGCTCAAACTCATACATTTTATAAGTTCTATCAAAACTTGAATCCTCGCTTAAGAGCCGGATAATATCTTCAGTGAAATTAGCTCCTCCAGCTGCAAAGGATAAGTTAAAGGCAACCATCCTCACATTGATTTCCGTAATATAAGGATGACCAGTTTCATCTTCTTTAAAATCTGCTGTAAAGAATCCATGTTTTTCTGAACCAGTATACTCAAACAATAATTCCATCGCTTTTACTGCTTGTTCTACCAAGCCTGATTCGTTAAGCAATCGACCAAAAGAGGTATTTCCAGTAATACCAGAAGGAGCAACTTTTGACATGATGTAACTAACACGTTCTCCCGATGCCGAACGCAAGAGTTTACCCTTATGATAAAGTAATTTTACAGCTAAATTCCTCCCCGGCAGAAAAGTACTGGCTATAAAATGTTTGACACTGGGGTTTATGTGGAGCCAATGTGTTAAAGCATCTCTGTTTTCCACTTTTAATGAGCCTAACCCGCTGGACCCCGAAGTTGCTCTAATCCAGAAGGGATAAGTTAAAGTAGCTTCTAAATCTTCAAATCTCTTGATATCGGCATTAAACACATAAGACTCCGGAACTAATCCGCTATCTTTTAAGACTTCTGTCATTTTGGACTTATCAACAAGCAGTTCGGACATACTATGGCTCGGTAACATCACTTTGCAGGGAGTTTTATCATCTTCCATTCGTTTAGACCATGCCATCACTTCCTGTTCAGGATGTACTAGCGCCAAACTAATGTTGTGCTTTTCAATAATTTCTTCAATTGCCGGCCAGTAGTCTGGATGTCCTGCTGGTGGCACTAAATAGGTTTGATCATACAAATCATCCTCGTATAAGCCGTAAGCTACAGGGTTAATATCTGTGCCTATAAGCTTAACATTTTCAAACTGACAATACTGCCTGATGGTTCTTGCTATGCTTCTAGGCGTTGGTCCTCCAACACCGTTGATTAGTATGTTCATTCTTTTAATTTTTGTATATGGTAAGTTGAATTATTAAAATTAATTCAACTTGTATTCGATAACGAAGACTTTTATTATTGATTAATTTTTTCCATCAAAAGGTTGCATGGGTCTTATATTCGATTGGTTAACACCTTCGCTTTTTATAACTTTTAATACTGTTAAGTATAATATTTTAATATCTAAACTTAATGATACTTTATCAACATATTCTACATCTAATTCAAATTTTTTAGTCCAGCTAATACTATTTCTACCGTTTACTTGTGCCCAACCCGTGATACCAGGGCGAACTTCATGGCGCCTAAGTTGTTCTTTTGAAAAAAGCGGAATGTATTTAAATAGCAAAGGGCGAGGCCCAACCAAACTCATGTCGCCTTTCAGTACATTAATTAGTTGTGGAAGTTCATCAATTGATAGTTTTCGAATCGCTTTCCCAAAATTTGTCAAACGTTGATGATCCGGGAGTAGATTCCCGAACTTATCTTTCTCGTCGGTCATAGATTTAAACTTGATGATTTGAAAAGCTTTTTTATTTTTGCCAGGTCTTGTTTGAAAAAAAAAGGGGGTGCCATTGTTTTGATGCGTCAATAAAACTGCAACTACAATTAATAATGGACTTAATATCAATAAACCTATAAGTGATGCTATAAAGTCAATTAAAGTTTTAATAGTGCTTTTGTACATTTTTTAATTGGGTTCTTAGGGTTTAATGCTAATCTAGTGGAATTGTGAACTAGTGATTGTTTTAATTTCAGGTTTCAGGTTTTAATAATTTTGAATTGAAACTGCTTTACTGGTTAGTTTTAGATTGCAGGTTAAATATTCTCCTGTCAGTTTGAGTGTTTTACTTACAAAACTAAAAGTCTTTGATTTTGTAAGTTTTGTAAGTAAAATATATCAAGAACTCTATATAATCAAGTTACAATTACTTCTCGGTGTAGGGCTTCCAACACTAATTAAACCCTAAGAGATAAAAATTTTCATATTATATTATCAATATTTATATTTTTCAAGCATTTTTTTGAGCCCTTTTTAGCAGACAATTGTTAAATGAAAAATATTCTAAATTTGAGTCATTAAATTCACTACTTTCTTTCTTTTTCCTGATGATAGTAATGGTATATTATTATCGTATTCAATATCAATTATAGCCTCATTCCCTAAATACTTTCTAAACTCATCTATTAATTCACCTTCTCTTTCAAAATTTTCATTGATAGATAATTTAAAGGAATATGAAGTTTTACTTTTTTGAATAAATTGATACTGATTAATTTCAGAAAAGTCCCACATTCCATTAGTTATTACATAGGAAGATAGTAAATTCCCGTTGGTGTCATAAATAGCATCCATTCTTCTACCTTCTATTTTTTCAATTATCTCAACAACTTTATTGTGAGAAACAATTCTTCTCATTGAGCCTAAATCACCTGTATCATATCGAATTAATGGCATTCCAAAATTAAAAAAGTCTGTAATAACAATTCTACCTATATTTCCTTCTTTTTCAATATTATCTTCTTCAATTTTAAATATTTCAACCTTATAACTTGAAGAGTTAATTAGGAAATGGTTACTTGAATTATATTGCTGAGCAATAATTCCATTTTCAACAGTTGAATATCTAGCATAGACATCGCAATTCAGAGCATTCGAAATTAATTTCCTTGAACTATCATCAAGCCCTTCTGACATAGTTATAGTTGAATGAACCTTAAACCTCTTAAGATGCTCATTCTTTGAAATATATTTTGAAATCTCTAAAATTGCTGAAACATATCCCAAAATTGATATAGAAGTCTTGGATTTGTTCCATTGTTCAATATATTTTTTAATATTTTGAGGAGATAAGTCAAATACATTAATGGGAAATACATTTTGAGCCTTCTGTTGTAACGGTGATTTAATATTGAACTTGTTCCAAATTTTTAAATAATACAATGGGTCTCCTAAATTAAAAGATGTTTTTTTAGCGAAGTATATTGTATCTGCTGTATTTCTGAGTATCTTGTTGGTATCGTGATAAACTCTAAATGGAGTACCAGTAGAGCCGCTTGTTACCAAAGATTTCAGATTTTCTAACTCAAACTCTTTAGATAGGAATTCACTTTCATTGTTTTTAATTATTTGTTTGTTGATAATTGGAAATGAAGATAAATCATCAAAGTTTTTATAAAAATCACAGTTTTTACTAGCGTAATTTAGAATTTTTTCTAATCTTAGGTTTTGTTCAATAAAAAATGAAACCTCGCTAAGATTGCTAAAATTATCTAAATCTTTTAAATGATTACTTATTTTACTTCCTTTAATTTTATCTATTTGAAAAAAGGCTAATTTTCTTAATTTGTTACTGAGGTTCATAATTTATTATTTATTAATCAAGTCTCCCAGAGCCACACTACTCATAAATTCTACTTCAGGCCATTTCTTTACTATTTTTTGAAGTAATTCTTTTAAAGCTGTTAAACCTATTTCTCTATTCTTAGGATCAATATGCCCACAGAAATTGACTCTATGAGAGCTGATAATAGCAGGTCTGTTCCAAAAGAATGCGGCTTCAATTTGTCTTAATGAATAATTTACCCAATCAAAACCCCTTTCATGAGTGGGTTCGAAAATCACATTCCTAACTTGGTAATATTGATTACTATCTGTTCGTTTACCTGTCCAGTTTAATATCCTTTTATACTTACCTCTTCCCTGATGTTCTGATTTGATAAACGGTGTATCTAAATACTTGACTCCATTTTCAGCAAGGTATTTATGTATCAAAGGATGCTCCCTTCCACCAGGCGGATTGAAATGCATAGACTTATAACCATACACTTGCTCAAACTTAATTAAGCCATCCTCTATAAGCGATTTAAAGAAACTATTTCGATCAACACCTTCAAATTCGAATGCTGCCGTATAGGACATATTAGGAAAACCAGATGAAGAAAGACTTGTATAAGACCTATTCTTAAGTGCTGTTAGCACCTCATTATCTCTAGTTTCTAGCTTGTTATTTAGCACTTCAATATTTAAATGTTCTCGGCCATGAAACTGAGGAACCATAATTCCCATTTCAATTCCCTCTCTCCACATATCCCAAGTGCCACTGTATACATTAGGTTGCAGCGTCGAAAGTTTGTTATAAGTAGAAATTAAAGTTTCATTAATGTATCTCGTGTTACTCTCTTCTTGCATTGCTTCGAAATCAATATTGCAAGGCATTGCAAATGGGGTAAAAACTGCATTGTTGCCCTTTTTATCTTTTACTGAGGTAAGCACTTCATAAAGTGATTCTAGATCTTCCTTAGTCTCTAAAGCATCATAGGCGTCAAACCTTGAATGTACTTTCAAACCAGCTTTATCCATGCTTTCCCTAGCTTTTTTAGAGTCCAGCCTCACATTTCCATAATCGTCTACTGAAATGACAACTAATTTACGTTTCGTTCTCCAGCCAGGAATGTTTTTTAGATGATTAGCTATTTTTTGTTTTATCATTGTGCTATCATAAATTATTTAAAATATAGGCTTCTACAAATTTATCTGCATTTTCTCGCTTAAAATCTTGAGCTGCTCGAGCAGCATTTAGACTTAATTTTTTGTGAGTAATTGGGTCTTGAGCTAGGTTTACTAAGAATTTTGCAGCTTGTTCCAATTCGTCTTTAATAAAACATTTACCAAGCTTATAATTTTCCACATATTCATTCAGCTGGCTATCTTTAGAGGCTATATAAAGAGAAGGAATTCCATAACTCATCAGATTATATGATTTGCTGGGCACACTTCCCTTACTCGTCGTTTCATCCAAAATAACAACTCCTACATCAGCAGCAGAAAGTGAAAAAGGAAACATTTCATCTGTTTGAAAAGGCAAGAACTTACAGTTGGGTAAGTTTCTATCTTTTACCAATTTTTCTAGAATTGGCTTACGAGGACCACGTCCTATGATCTGAAAAAGTATGTTGTTATTATCTTTAAGAATTCCGGCTATTTCAACCAAGGCTTCTACATTATGAGTTACGCCAATGTTTCCAGAATATTGAACAATAAATTTATTTTGCAGACCATATTCCTCAATAAAAACATTTTCCTTTTTTTTAACTTTTTTATTTTCTTGAAAAATTGACCATATAGGCTTTACTATAATTTCTCTAGTGGTATAAACCTTAATCAGATCTGCCATTTTATCGCTAATGGTAAAAACTTTATATGCTTTCCCAAAAGACTTTTTATTCAAATAGGCCCAAAACCTATAAACAGGATGACCTTCCTTCATCCCAGTAATTTTAAAAACATCGGGGTACACATCCCAAATTACCATACTAAACCTGTGGGGTAATAGTAAATTCAACAAGTACCCCATCGGGGGAACGGATACAAAAAACACTTCATGTTTTCGGTATTTCGTCATCAAAAACCACCACATTAAGAAAAGAGCCTGGAGATAAGAGACTATTTTCTTTTGGGCAGGTCTTTCTTGCCACTTGTTAATCTTCTCTATCATTATCTCAGGATCTAACTTTTCTCCCTGGGTATGAATCGAGCCGGTTATTAAAACAACGTGTTCAAACTTTTTGTGAAATGAATTTGCAAAACCTATGGTAAGGTAATTAGCTGCTTGATTAACAATGACAATTTTTCTATCCTTTACTTTATTAGGCATTTTTCTGATTTCAGATATAGTTTTTAAAACCAAATTAAAAGAATTAGTTTATTCCTGTTGCTTTAGAATGGTATATCCACTCTCTTTAAGCTGTAAATCTCTTTTAAAAAGTTTTATATCTGCTAATACCATTTCTTTCACTAAAGTAGGAAGGTCGTATTTTGGTTTCCAGTTAAGCTTTTTATGAGCCTTACTAGGATCACCTATCAATAAATCTACTTCTGTAGGTCTAAAATATCTTGGGTCTATAGACAAGATTCTTTTCCCAAGAATGCAATTCACTTCTGAAGGCTTCTTTCCAATTTTTTCTTGAAATATTTTTTCGTCTATTTCCTTAATAAACCCTTTCTCTTCTACTCCCTCTCCCTCAAAGCACAAGGTAATTCCCGTTTCTTTAAAGGCCATGGATATGAACTTCCTCACCTCTGTAGTAACCCCTGTTGCAATCACATAATCTTCAGGTTTGTCTTGTTGCAAGATACGCCACATAGCTTCTACATAATCTTTGGCATGACCCCAGTCGCGCTTAGCATCTAAATTCCCCATAAAAAACTCATCTTGAAGCCCCAAGACTATTTTAGAAACAGCACGCGTTATTTTACGAGTCACAAAAGTTTCTCCTCTCAATGGAGACTCGTGATTAAATAATATTCCATTACAAGCAAACATATCGTAAGCTTCTCTATAATTCACCGTTATCCAATAGGCGTATATTTTTGCAGCGGCATAAGGTGAGCGTGGGTAAAAAGGAGTAGTTTCCGATTGTGGTACTGCTTGTACCAAACCATATAATTCTGATGTTGAGGCTTGGTATACTTTCGTTTTTTTAGTCATTCCTAATAAACGCACGGCCTCCAAAATTCTTAAGGTTCCTATGCCATCTGCATTGGCAGTGTATTCAGGTATTTCAAAACTGACTTGAACGTGGCTCATCGCTGCTAGATTATAAATTTCGTCGGGCTGAGTTTCTTGGATGATTCGTGTTAAATTCATCGAATCTGTTAAATCCCCATAATGCAGCTTTAACCTTATATCTTTTGCATGTGGATCTTGATACAAATGATCAATCCGGTCTGTGTTGAAAAGTGAGGCTCTTCGTTTTATGCCATGTACCATATAGCCTTTATCTAAAAGTAACTCAGCTAAGTACGCACCATCTTGACCTGTTATTCCCGTTATTAATGCTGTTTTCATTTTTATATACTTTTATTAACTTCTTTCGTAATCGTCCTCAATTCTAACAATATCATCTTCTCCAAAATAAGTACCCAATTGGACTTCGATAAAAACTAATGTTTCATCTCCTAGGTTTTCTATCCGGTGTTTTGCTTCTCTTGGGATTTCTATCACTTCGCCTGCATTTAATGGGATGCGCTTTCCATCCAGTGTCACTATGGCTTCCCCTTTTACCATGGTCCAAACTTCTGAACGTTTGTAATGGTACTGGTAAGAAAGCCTTCCCTTTGGTTTGACCTCAATGCGTTTTACCTTATGGGTTTCGGCGTCTTCCAAAACAAAATAGGAACCCCAAGGTCTATGATCAAATTCCATAGTTAAATTTTTACTTTTCTATAATCTGTTTGATGATCCAAAAACCATTTATACGTTTTTTCTACACCTGCTTTTAACCCAACCGTACTCTGCCATCCTTCATTTTTCATTTTTGAAATATCCATGAGTTTTCTGGGGGTTCCATCTGGCTTATCTGAATCCCATTCTATAGAGCCTTGATGTCCCACAATCTGCTGAATGGTCTCAGCCAATTCTTTTATGGTGATATCCTCACCTGTTCCAATGTTGTACAAGCTATCTTTTAAATTATTCACCAATGAAAAATGAACAGCATCTGCCAAATCATCCACCAAGAGAAACTCTCTTTTTGGCGTGCCTGATCCCCATAATTTCACAGTTGAATGATTATTTAATTTCGCATCATGAAACTTACGAATCATAGCTGGCAATACGTGAGACGTTTTTAAATCAAAATTATCATGAGCACCATACAAGTTAGTAGGCATTAAGCTTATAAACTTTTTGCCATATTGTCTTTGGATAGCTTCACAAGCTTTCACACCGGCTATTTTTGCAATGGCATACCACTCGTTGGTAGGCTCAAGAGGACCAGTAAGCAAATACTTTTCTTTTAAAGGTTGTGGAGCTAATTTTGGGTATATGCAAGAACTCCCTAAAAAAACAAACTTCTGAACATCAATTTTTAAAGCAGCATCAATCAGATTGTTTTGAATTTGGAGATTTTGCATCAAGAACGTGTAGGGATTCTCATTATTTGCCAAAATCCCACCCACACGAGCCGCTGCATCAATCACAATCTCTGGTTTTTCAGTTTCAAAGAAAACAGTTACTGCGTGTTGATTTTTTAAATCTAATTCCTTACTTGTTCTTCCTATGAGATTGTTATAACCTTTACCCTCTAATGCCCTCCAAATGGCAGAACCCACCATACCGCGGTGGCCTGCGATGTATATTTTTTTTTCTATCATACTTATATTCTTTTATTTGACTACTAAAGTCTTACAAATCTCTAAATACTTTTCAGCCCTCTTTGATGGCGAGTTGAATTTATTAATTTCAATTTGTCCATTTTCTACTAATTCCCTATAAATTAGAGGGTTTTCAATAAGCTCTAAAATTTTATGATAAGCATCCTGAGCATCAATAGGATTATAATACAAAGCGGCACTTCCACACACTGTTTTTGCAAATCCTAAGTCCGAGGTGATTATTGGCACTTTCATCTTCATAGCCTCTGCATATGTCGCCGAAAAGCACTCCAATAAGGTTGGTAAAAAAATAGCTTGTGTTTCTTTATATAATTGTGGACACTCATTAGGTTTTATAGGTCCTACATTTATAATATTCCTTCGTGATTTTTCTGTAAAAATTTTGGTAAAGATAACATGAGGTAACGTTGTTACAAACTTTATATTTATGGATCTATTCTCTTGAATCAATGGAATGATTTCATTTAGTATTTCTAAATTCTTGTGCTTATAATATGCGCTAAGAATTAAGAAACGAAATTCATTTTTTTCGATTTCTGATAAAAGATTATTTGGGTGTTCAACTAATTCATTATACTGTTTCCCATAGGTATTACTAACAGATGTGATATTTCGGTTTATTTTCAACCATTTTCTTAATCTAAACTTAACATCTTCTGTTTGAACAACATATGCATCAGCATCTCTTTTAGTGAAATATTTAATGACTGTTCCCTTAAATTTCCATTTTAAGCGTTGAACACTACTAATTCCATTAAAATAGGGGGAGTCCTTATAAATATAATGAGGTAAATTAAACCCCATCAAATGAGGAGCTTTAGGTGTCCAATAAGAAGGACCAGAGGTTGTGAAAATGATATCTGGAGAGTTATTATTTTCAACTTTCTTTAAAAAATCTGCTGGATCTTTAAAGCTAAAGACGCGTGTTGCAGGCCGGTAAGGAATTCGTAAAAATGTAAAATTTGAAGGAAAATTTTCTTGATCAATTAGGGGAGCTAGATTCAATCCCAAAACTACAATATAGTGGTGTTCTGGATAGTGTTTACATTCCTCAATAAAAGATTTTGCCACTTGAACGCCTCCGCCTTTATAAGTTGTTGCTGTATTAATCAATAATCGCATTTCACTATTTTGTTATAAAAGTAAAGAATTGCTCTGCTATTTTTTCTGCATCAAAATCTTTGATTTTCTCTAAAGCTTTACTACTTTGTTTATTTCTTAATTCTTCGTCCTGCATTAGCTTTCTTAATTTTTCAATATAAGTTTTTTGATCGCGTTCTTCAATTAAAAATCCTGTTTCCCCATCAACTATAAGATCTGAAGGTCCTGCTGTACAATCATAAGCAATCACTGGTAAACCATACGACATGGCTTCTCCAATTACATTAGGAAAACCTTCTGAACTTGATGTAAATGCGAATACTTTTGCTTTCTTATAGTAGTCTGCAACGTTAGCTTTAGCACCAACTAGTTGAACTTGCTCTCCTAATTCTAATTCCTTAACTAATTGTACATACTTCTCAAGTAGATTCAAATTCTTAGCATTACCACCCACTATGACAAGTTTCCATTTTGTATTATTTACAGCTTTGAAGATCTCGATTAATTCATCAATATGCTTAGTAGGTATTAATCTTCCTACCGTTAACACAATGTTTTCTTTGTCTGATTTAGTCAAAATTGAATTCTGATTAATAGGATTGCCGATAATAATTGTGTTTTTACTCCATTTGTTTTTATGAGCTATTTCTCTAGCCTTTTCAGTTTGGGCAATATAACCTGCTGCTTTAGGGTATAACTTATCACGAAGCAAATTTTGAACTTTACCAAGATTTTTATTTGGCTGGCTTCTATCAGATATATAAACTGGATAATTTAATCCCTTAAGTGATAGAAGTACTAGATTGTTCCAAAACTCCCCAAAGCTTAGTATAGTGTTAGGATTTATTTCTTTAATAGTTTTTCTGATAAAACGGGTCGTTTTTAACGTACTTGAGAATCTAGAACTAGGTTTGTATTCAAAATCAGGTATGTGAACATTAATTTCATCAGAGATCTCAAACTCTACATTACGGAATCGGCCTATCAATAAAAGAGAGACTTCTACATTATCCCTATTAGCAAATGAATTTATAAGGTTTACCATTACACGTTCCATGCCCCCAAAAGAAAGAGAATGAATGATACACGTGATTTTATAATTTTGATAAATATTATTGATTTTCAAAATTTATTATAAAGAGATGAAGCTATTTGATATTCCTTACTGTCAATTAAGACTGATTTGAGAATGTCCTTGAGTTTTTCTTTTTCAGCACTAGGCTTGGATGAACCATAAGTATCTGTGGCTCCTCCATAGTTATTTATAGCATCTTTAATCTGAAGTGGACTAATTTTAAAATCATCATTATAAACTAAACTATTTATTTTTGAAAGAAAGATTTCAGGTTTGCTTATAAAGTCTTTAAAGATGATAATATTTATTTTATTCCGTTTCTTATACACAAATTTATAATAATCAGAATATTCTATTGTCAACTTCTTTAACAAACTTTCATTTATTTCTCTTGGAATATCTTTATTCTTTAAAGCAAAAGTTTTTAAATAATTTGAGGTTATCGCTTCTTTTGGGTCTCGTATTAATATGCAAACTGGTAAATCTTTTCTTAGAGCGATTTTTATTGGTGCAATGGCATGGAAATGATGAACGAAGACATCTTTTCCATATATATATTTAACCAAGCTAGCAGCAAAAGTATTTCCAGACCTGGGATAGCCGTCCAATAAAAACTTTGTTTTGTGATTAAAATAACTGATTTCAACACCCCTGTTTTTTCTGTATAATTCAAACCATAGTTTGAATAAAAACGGGTTTGATTTTATTAATCTTTTCATTAGAATTATTTGTTATTTTAATTATTACTTGTTGTGATTTTTTTATATGTTTTTGCTTAACCTTTGCGGTAGATTTTGTTGTAAGTGATACGAACTATTTTTTTTAGATATTATCATTTTTAAATAATTAGGTTAAGACCAAAATGGGAATAATGATTCAAAAAGATAGGCTATTCTAAATTGTTTTTTGGTCAGGCGGTTATATTTAAATCCTAAATCTGAATCAATTACAATATTTTTTTTGAGGCGTAAAATATTTCCAGCTAACATATGTTCGGCTAAGAAGCTTTGTTCATTTTGAACTTTAATTTCAGGATGGATTTTTTCTTCAATTATTTCCAAATTGCTAATATAATCTTTATACTTTATTCTCTTTGAATCAACGCCAATGCAAAACAGTTCAGTTACTCCATTTACAAAAACCCATTCTAATAAAGTTTTTGATGTTCTCCTTGCTGTTGAATCAATTTCTATTCCAGCTTTGATATCTTTTTTTGATGATTTTTTTGCGGAATTTAAGACTCCTCTAGCATTGCGACATAGATGGATCACCTTTAAGTCAACAATTTTACTCAATACCGCAATTCGTTGAGGTGATTTTGAGGAATCTACAATCACGTTCTTACCTGTAACTTCTTGAATGGCTTCAAACAATATGAGGGTAGCTTCACAATAGGTTTTAAAATCTTGGGAAGGGTTAAGTTTAGATATAAAGGCTCGTGCTGTAGTTTTATTACGTTCAAATTTCAGCCGTAACCTTTTGTAATCTTCTAATTTAACTGGGATCTTTTCTAGCCAAATTTTAATAATTTTTGACCAAACTTCACATTCTTTTATCAATTTACTACATGAGCAGTATTCATCAAAAATAGAATCTCGGGTTATAAAGGTTAGTTCTCCGGCACTAAAAATATTAGGGCTAAAACCAATAATTATATCCAAAAGAGTGGAACCAGAATGTCCATCTCCAGCAATATATATTACTGTAATGTTTTTGTTTTTCATAGATTTCATTTATTTAAAACACTATTAACCATCCAATCTTCAGGTCTAAATTTCCCCTCGTACCAGTTCATCTTTTCATCCCAATATCCTGGGCAGTCCCTATAAACTGAAGGTACAAACCCGTAACTTATTTCTACAATTAAAGGATTATTGTTTTGATCAAATACAAAGTCATAAGCTATACACTGAGAATTTATTTTTTTATTGGTTTCAAAAGCTATTTTAACACAGCGTTCATCAAACTCTTCTTTAGTATAATAACACTCGCCACTACCTGAAGCTCTAAAGTCACCTTTTCTAACCATTCGTTTTAATGCAAATGCTTTGTTATCTATTAAAATTATCCGAGTGTCGGAATCATTGTTCGGCATAAATTCTTGAAAATAAACGTAGCCTCTTTCTCTTCCAATTATTTTTGAATAGTAAGGTTGATATCCTAAGCGTAGTATTCCTTTACCTATATCTTTTAAACTAGTCTTACCCTCTTTATATTTACGCCAGCGCTCTTTAAGATTAGACCATCCTTCATACTGGCTAAAACCTTTTCCAAAAGCTTTCTTTATTAAATAATTGGCATCCTGTCTGTTTTTGGCCAGCTTCACATTGGCCGAACCTGCGCCACCTCTTAATTTAAAAACTTTTGGATAATTTGTTTGCGCAGCCCAATTGAGAGCCTTTGTTTTGTCGTAAAATGCAAATGATGGAACTAATGGAGCATCTATGGCCTCAAAAAGATATTTTTGAGCTACTTTATCGTCAAAATGCCAGGCCGTTTTGAAGTCTGGAAACACCTGAAATTTGGTATGTTCTAGGGCAAACAAAATTTGTTTAGCAATAATGATGTCTTTCGAATTACTTTGACTAAAATGCCACATTAGAGCATTACAATCTTGTAATTGAGCTATAATATCATTGGCGTAGCAATTTACAACTTTATAATCTACAGTCTTTTTCTTGCAATACTCGACCCAGCGGGGATGAAATCCTACTTGACTGTTATGGATGGCTAGTTTCATTACTCAATAATTTTTTTACTATTTCACGATGAGACTCACAGGTGATTAAATTTTTTAAATAGTGTCTTTTTCTTTTATTCCATAAACTTGGGATAAAACCCCGATTAATTAACGCCAAAACGTATTTTGATCTTACAGGTTCTAAATATGATAAATACATCCTCTCCTTCTGTTGTACAAATTCTTCGAATTTTTCTTCTAATTGGTCTTCATCAGCAATAATGGTATTCAATTCTTTTATACTGTATTTTAATCCTTTTTCATCAATTAATTTTACTCCAAGCTCAACATTGAATTGCTCAAAATAATGTTTATGGAAACTAATGCCTGCCTTACTGCATTCCAAGGTTACCCCCATGCCATAATTCCAAATGGAATTTCTTTGATTAGGCTTGTCGAAGACAAAGTTTCCAAGAGAGTAAAATATTGGCGATTCTTTATAAACTTCATGGCCACCAACACAATGGGTATGGTGGTTGATAACGGCATCTGCACCGCAATCTACAAAAAATCGAAGTGTTCTTTTTAATCGAGGACTTGGAAGATTGTACATCTCATGACCACCGTGATGTATGACAATTACTTTATCAGCTTTCTGTTTGGCTTTTTTTATAGCATAAAACATGCCTATCTCAGAGAAGCCATTAGCTTTATAGCCTTGCCGCTCATCTGTAGACCATTCATTTTCGCAAACATTTATTATACCGATAGTAAAATTATCTTTTGTTTTAAAAATTACATCTATTTCTTCAATTGTTGGACCAGCACCAACGTAAGCAATGTTATGTTCTTTTAAGTAGTCTATTGTATCCTGAATTCCTTTACTACCATAATCCATAATATGGTTATTGGCCAAGGTAACAAGATTAAACCCATTGTTTTTGAGCACCTGAATGTTTTGGGGATCAGCTTTTAAAGCAGGGCCTGTTTTAGGAATAGGAGTTGCATGTTTTGTCAATGGGCATTCCAGGTTTGTAATCCGTAAGTCTGCCTGATCAATAATTACTCTTATGTCATCATCAAGTAATGTGCTTGAATTGGATTGACTAATATCGCCTCTGTTGATAGGACAAAAATCCCCTGTGATAAAAATTTTCATATAATTTCTGCTAGATCTTTAGAGGATAAAAACTCAACATCTGGCCAAAGTTTATCAATCTCATCTAATAACTGGCTAAACAATTTTAAATTATTCTCTCTATTATTCTGATGAATACCTCCTATAAAATTCACTCTATGCATTGAAATTATTGCCGGTTTATTCCATAAAAAAGCATTCCTAATTTCATTTAAAGCGGCTGAAACACAGTCCTTATTTTCATTCATAAAAGGCTCAAAAGTAACGTTTCGGATAAGATATTTTTGTCCATACTGATTTGTTTTCCCCAAAAAGTTTCTTTTTATTGTAGGTTTATCCTTAGAAGGAGTTACAATGCGCTGAGCAGAAACACCTTGAACATGAGTTACTCCTAGCTTAGCAGTTATTTTTTCTATTTCATCATCCCAAGTATAATTTGGAGCGATAAAAGTTTTTGATTTAAAACCAAATAAATTTTCGAAACCTTCAGAAGCTTCCTTTAATACTTGATTGAAGTCAACTTCATTATCAGCTTTTTGATTGCCAAACGCCGCTTGGTAACTGTTTCTTTTTACTTTGACGATATGTGCGCTGATACCGAATACTCTGTGCTCAAAGGCTTCTCGAGTCTCCTCATTGCCAGTCTTTAGATCACTCAACCATTGACTGATATTAAGATGTTCCCGTCCATGAAGTTGAGAAACAAAATAATTCTTTCTGTTTCCTGTCAACCATAATTGTTTTACCTTATCGTGGTTCGGGTAATGATTTAAGGTTTCTTCTAAACTCTCAGAAAAATATTTCTCGAAATTGGATTCTTTAATCTTTTCAAAATCAGGGTTTGCCGTTAAAAAGTTAGCTGTAATAATTGGGGTTTTATTTCTCCGCTCAATAAAATTGAAAAGCATCTCTAAATCATCATTACTTTCCAAACTATCATTCATTACATAGGTGCATTTCTCTACTGCAAATCCTCTACTACTTAAGATATTTAGGGTCTTTCTATCTGGGATCCGAATACTTCCCCAATCATCGCTTTCAATCACAACAATTTTCCGATTGGTATGCCAGCCTCTTGCGTTGGTTATATTACGACTAATGTTAGATTTAAGATTCTGCATTTTTTTATAAAAATTTACATTCTGTTATCCAAAAAACGACTTAATACTGGAAAGAACCAGACCTAAATATATTATTTATAAAAATATAAGGATTTAGAAACCTTAATGCGTCACTAGCATTAAGACCTATCATCAGGATAATACCTTTTGAGCGTTTCTGTAAAAGATTCATAAAAGTATTTTTCAAAATCAAATTACTCTATTTTATCAAATTTAGGATTGGCAGTAACAGTATTAAATGTCATCTACAGGATATCTTTTATTTAGTAAGTACTTTAAAAGCCTGTCGATCATACATACGAGTAGCTCCCCAATCATCGCTTTCAATAACAATAATTTTTCTATTTGTTCGCCAGCCATGTAGGTTAATAAGGTGATTTTTTAATTTTGTTTTTAATTTCATTTATGTCTTACTAAAAGTTGTGATAGACTCCATTTAGAAAGCTGATTCATTTTTAAAAATTTGTTTTGTAATGTTGTTGATGCACATTCTGGATAACCAATATGAAAAATAATATTTTTCATATTGATTTTTAATGACCAATTATTAATTCTGATAAACTTACGTCTGATTCCAAAAATAAAAAGGTGAAAATATTGTGTATTAATAAAAAGGGATCTACAAAATATAATCCGGCTCTAAAATTTACAATGGTATTGAATAAAATGATGAAGAAAAATAAAGTTGTTACCCTTTTAAATTGTTTGTTGTGATAATTTTGATAACATAAACTCACGAATCTTAAGCAGGCTAATAAAATAAAGACATTTTTTAGCCTACCAATAGAACCTAGATTATAGGTTATTAATGCTAAGCACATGAAGAAAATAAAGAAATGATAAAAGTTTCTAGTAAAATTTGTTTCTTTAAATTTAAGAAAACTAAACATATTCAGCACATTAACTCCAATTAAAAAGTAAAATAATAAATCCCCTCTAAGACTTACATACCAATTAGTTCCAGAAGATTTCTCTTGTCGTTGTTCTAAAAGATCTTCATTGGTATATGACGATAACCTTTCTTCTAATTGACTACCTTCCACATAAGTTAGATATTCATTCAAAAAACTAAAAATAGTTGTAAAACTGGATGTAAAGAAAAAAAATAATGAAATAACTACACTTATTTTGTGGATTAGTAACCTATTAGGAATAAACTTAATACCTATCACAAATGCTGCTGGAGCAAAAAAAGAATAGTGTATTAAAATAGGTATTAAAATCAATAACAAAGTGAAAAAAGTTCTCTTTTTTAAGTAGTTAAGTAAAAAAAATACAAAAAGAAAAAGTGCAGGCCAGTATCTTACCCCAGTTACGCCAACATAAAACGGAATAACGAGAAAGAAACAAAGCCATAATATTGTATTACGCGAACTTTTAAAATATTGAAAGTAATTTTCTTTATAAACAAAGTTAGCTAAGTTTAAGACTGTGTATGTATAAAATGTTGAGACAATAGCCCAAAACCATCTTGGATTATCTGTAAATCTACTTACCAAAAATTGTAGTGTAAATGCAAATGGATCGGGTTGTGTATTCACCGTGTTAGGTGAGTACTTATCAAATTTATCTACTGAAAACAGATTTGTTATTAAATATCTATAATCCTCCCAACTATATTGACCCACAATTTTAAAAGATTCTTCATAATTAAGTATGTCACCACTATATAAGTAAACGGTATACCCAAACATGAAAGAAAATAATAAAATAATTTTTTGGCTAGATGGACTAAAAAGACTGTTTAAAGCAGTCAAAAAACTTAGAAATGGCCATACTAAAAATAAAAACAAAAGTTTTTTAAACCTGTTTTTCTCAAGTAAATTCATCAGCTTTTAAAATGAGTTATCCATCTACTAGCAATCTTATTTTTTTCGAATGATTTTGAATGATCAATACCATTGGTAGATAATTGTCTAAGGTAATTAGGATCTGTGATTAGTTTATCAATATTATCTGAATACTCGGCAATATCGAAATTGTTGATGAGTAAGCCTGTTTTACTATTTAAAATTATTTCATTTATTGAACTAAAAGATCGAAAAGCAACAGGAACAACCCCATAAGACTGAGCCTCTACTAACACCATAGGAAATCCCTCAAAATCTGATGTCATAGTAAAGATTTTTGCTCTTTCTAAAAAAGGTCTTGGATCTTGATAGCCGTGAAAATATATACGATCAAGATTGTGTTTATGGCAGAAGTCCTGCATTGTTTTTTTTTGGCTACCATCACCTACCACATCAAACTTCCAATTAGGATAACTTTCATGAATTTGTTTCCATATCTCCAATAAACGATCTACCCGTTTTTGTGTATGCGTTAACCGACCAACGTATATAATCCTGTTTTCTTTTTTAGCTATAATTGATTTTTCTTGTGTTTCAAATGAAGCTGGATTTGGTATAGCAATTGCCTTTACCTGTTGCTTCCTTAAACCAAAAAAGTGCAGTTCTTCAATGAAATTTTCTGAGAGTAAAACAAATCTATCCGAAGTTTTAATAGCCTGCTTAAACAAATTTCCATATTTGAGTCGGTTTAATTCTTTTAAAACAATCCAAGTAAACTTTTTATCTAATAGTTTCCATAGTTTAGAAGTCTTATTTCCCAATACAATTTCTCTATATCTTTCATTAAGACATTTCACACAATTATGGTGTACTGTAAATAACTTAAATTGACTCCTTGTATCCAGTTTTTTAAAAATTTTTGTGATTCCAGGGTAGATCCCAGCTTGATTGATGATTACATTAATTCCGTATTTATTTATGAATACATCTAGAGCAGTATTTGGATTTAAACCAAAATCACAAGTAAAAAACTGTCTTTTATCATATTTTATATTATCTCTTTTCTTTTGTAAACAGATGAAAAATACACTATAACCTAAATCCTCAAATGCATTTGCGAGAGTATATGATACTCTTTGAACTCCTCCTTCATTTTTAAGCACTGGACTAGAGGCGAAAAATAGGATGTTATAATTCATTCTTATCAGGGTTTAAAGTTATCATATCACTAAATAGAACTTCTTGTGTTTTAATATTTAAAAGATTTAACAAATCTTCTTTATTCTTCAAATCTTTCAATTTATAAAAAGCATTATCCATATAACTTGTGAATTTAGTTTCTACACTAGAAAAACAAATTACTGGATTTTTAAAAAATATAGCATCTAAAATAATACTACTGTGATCGGATATAATAATATCGTAATTTTGATTTTTAAGTAATTTTTCAGAATCTCCACTCTCTTTTGAGATTTTTTTAATTTCAGTGTAGAATTTAGTTTGCATGCTATGCTCTTTTAATTTTACAACAAAACCTAATTCAATCAATTTGTCATGAAGTTTATAAAGTTGATCCAAAGGTTGATCTTTAATTCCAGAAGGAGCTAATAAAATTTTATTTATCGTTTTATTTTTATAATTAAATTTTTCTCTTTTAAATTTATTATACATTGGGTTACCAAAATCCACAACACTAATCTTTTTACCCTTGTTATAGTTTTCAAATAAAACTTTAAAGTAGTTACCCCAAACTAAAAAAACATCGCAATTTGTATAACGGTGTGCAATGTCAGTAACATTACCACCAATATAACTCCCATGTTGAACTACAATAAATTTAGAATCCTTACTTTTTTTTGACCAAACATAATAAAGTGCAGACATTCTTGTTATCCAGTTTATATCAATAACATATTTTGGATCTAAAATATTTAATAAAATATAGGCTATCCTGTATTTTAATTTATACTTCGATTTTACCGGAATTTTTGACAAAATTTTATTGCTTTGTAAAAAAATATATTTCTTCCTATTGTTATGATTATTTACTATAGGAATAGTTTGACGATGTTTATTATATAAAACTAACTCCCTTTTTAGAAGTACTTTCGTTAAAAAATTAATCATTTATATTATTATTAAAATCCCATTTTTTATTTATGTATAAAAAATTTAATAAAGCCATTATAATCAAAGCAGGAATCATGGCTTGAGGAAAAATTTCTAACTTAAATCCATTTACAAGTTTTAACCCAAAAACAGAAACAATCCAGACTGTAAAACCTGACAAATAACAAATAAGTCTATTTTTTTGATCTTTCACAATATTGTAAACATTAGAGAAAACGTTAGTTAGTGATAATAAACCAACTAACAACATCCATTGTGCTGCAACAATACCTTCTATATAGTTAGGCAGCAAAAGTTCAATAAAAAAAGGAAGTAACCACCAACCTACAGGAATAACGGCAGCTAGTAAAATAAAGGATAAGCCAAAGGGTTTCTTTAATTTTTTCATTATTTGATTTAATTTAAGACCCTTACCCCATTGCGTCGTCATCGTGGGGTACATAACACTGCTTAGAGAACTTGACACTGTTTTCATCCCTGCTTCTACCATAGTAGCAATTGCAAATAATCCTAAAGCAGTTGAACCACCCATGGTTAAAATTAATGTCCTTTGTATTAAAGGCCAAAGTCCGTAAACACTAGCTACTCCATACATAGGCAACCCTAACTTTATAAGGCTTATAAATGAAATTTTATCCCAATACGCTTTTACTTTTATAGGTCTCCAGTAGTAAGTTACCACAAAATCTATTAAAATATTTATTACCGCCCTTAAGCATAGACCGTAAAAGCCAAATTGCCAAACTAAAATTATGGTTGCAAATGCACTAACGCCATTGATTAACTTAATCCATGATAATTTATTGAAATCTTTATTTGTTCTATAAAGTATCTTGAGGTATTTAGTAACATAAAGAGCCTGCCAGGCCATTAAAGAAACAACCGCTATACCAGAAGCATACAGGTAGTCTCCAAGGTACAAATACACAAGACTGATAATTATACCAATAATTAAAACTCCAAGACTCAATAGCTTCTGCCAAAATTGACTTACAGCAGTAAGTTTATAAGCATGATCTTTATCATTAGTGCCTAGGTAGAATGGCAGTTCTCGACTTATCGCACTTGGAATACCCAATTGGACTAAAATTATATAGCCAGTAAAAATCGTAAAACTACTGAAGGTGCCTAATTCATTGGGCAATAACCAACGTGCAACAAATAGTCCTGAAATGATATTAAGAGCATTTGCTATTAGATTGCTAAAGCTTAAAAATAGAATCATTAAATTGGTAGAGTCTAGTTTTTTAACCTTGAATCTTTTTTTCAAGCTCATCCTTTCCACTGCTTAGATTCAAAATATTTCCAGTCTTGCGCAAACTCTTTATTTAACTTATCTTTAAAATCTTGAAAATCCTGAGAATCTTTCGGATTCCAAAAGCTCAATTTGTTTTGAAGTACATCTCTCGGAGAAATCCTAGCGTATCTGAAAGTTTTTCTAAGCTTAGTCGGCAATCTGTTATAAACTGGATTTATCTTTCTAAGTAAATCCAGCTTTGAACCTGAGAGGCTTTTATTTGATTTTTTTGAATTTTCTTCAATAGCAATTCTTTTTAAGTTGAATTCTTTAGAAAATAAATTATCAAAATAACTAAATCCCTTAATTTTAAAAATCTCGAAGTTTAGCAAATAAACATGGTTAAATCTTTTTTCCAAAAAATTAATTCTTCTTTCGAAATTTAAATCTTTTGCAGATATTACTGCATTATCCCCATAAAATTCATTCAACTTGCAGGATTTTCCTTCATTAATATATTGCTTATACATTGACAGAGCTAGGTCACCATGTTTTCTAAATATGACTAATATTATTGCGTCTGGAAAAAAACGCTGTAATGCTTCAATGTTTATTTCAAATGAGTCAATCCAATTATATTTATTGTTCCATGCTACTCCTGAAAACCCCTCATAAGACAACAACATGTTTTTATTGTCTTTATCCATTTGTTCTTTCCATGGCACAAAAAAAGAATTTCCATGCATGTACAAAGTATCTTTCAATGATTTGAAATATGTGTATTGTAAAAATGTAGTCCCAGTTTTATGAAGACCTATATGAATTATTAATTTACTTGAGTCTTCCATTACCTCAGGTTCTTTATTTCTAGAGCTGTACCTCTTTCTATATCCGTAACAGCCTTTTTACCCAAAACCTCAGGTAAATATTTAGGATGCAATCCAAATCCAGGCCTTACAGACCGTACATTTTTTTCTGTTATGAATTCTCCTTCTTTAATATCTTCTGCCACATATAAAGATCTAGAAAAATCTTTACCTGCTTTTTGTTTTTGAGTCAATTCATAACTTTCTTTTCCTAGGGCTTTTTCTGCCTCGCGAACTGCCGTCACCATTTCGGTAAATTCTTTTTCATCTAATGAAAAGCTTGCGTCTGGACCTCCAATAGATTTATCTAAAATGAAATGCTTTTCAATTACAGTTGCGCCTAGAGCTGTTGCAACAAGCGGAACAGTGTTCCCTAGCGTATGGTCTGATAGGCCAACTTTTACGTTGAAATCTTTAGCAAAACGTTGCATCATTACTAAGTTGGCTTCATCAATAGGAGCAGGGTACGAGGAAGTACACTTCAAAATTGTGATATCATTATTTCCAGCTTCTCTACACGTTTCTACTGCAAGTTTTATGTCTTCATATTCAGATATACCCGTTGACATGATCATAGGCTTTCCTTTGGAAGCGGCGTAGGCAATTAGATTTACATCGGTGATTTCAAAAGAAGCAATTTTATAAATTGGGTTATCTAAACTCTCTAATAAATCAACTGCGGTATTGTCGAATGGGGAAGAAAAGCATACGAGACCTTCTTCTTTCGCCGTTTGAAAAAGTTCAGCATGCCATTCCCAAGGGGTGAAAGCTTCTTGATAAAGTTCGTAAAGGTACCTACCATCCCATATTGTCCCATTATTTAATAAGAAGTCTTTTTTTCTAGAATCTATTGTGATTGTATCTGCCGTATAAGTTTGTAGTTTAATAGCATCGGCACCAGTACGTTTAGCAGATCTAATAGTTTCTAAAGCTATTTCTAGACTTCCATTGTGATTGGCTGATAATTCAGCAATTATAAAAACACTTTCTTTTTTAAATATCATAGCCTAACTTTATATTTATTAAAAACTGAAACATCCTTTGACTTAATAAAAAAATATCCTGCAACATCCGTTAACATGGTCGGATTTTTAACGAATGAATAATTAGGATAAAAATAGGAATCGGTTATTAAGTTATCCTTTTTTGCTCTATTGTAGCATTTCAAATCATCTTCATATGCAACCATACCTAAACACCCATTTGATGTTGGCAGTTCGGTCTTCCCTATTGTATTTCCTAAGTATGTGTCTATTATAAGCTTATTGTAGTTTTCGCCACCTGAAGCTCTAAGTAAACGATCACGCAATAGGCCCGATCTTGACGCTATTTCAATCAATCTTACATTTAGAAATTCATCTATTTTAACTTCAATATGACATGGGCCATATTGAATATCAAGTGCGTTCAAAAGCTCATTGACAAAGCTCTGAATATTGTCAATTACCAAAAAATTATAGTATTTATCTAAAACGTCAAATCTTTCCATGAAATGAGGCGACCCTGAAAGGTGTTCACGCACTATACCTAGCACATGATGTTTACCTTTTGATGTTATTGTTTCAATACTGAACTGTTCCCCCTCTATGAACTCCTCTAGTATGATATTATTGATTGTTTTACAATAAGGTAATGCTCTTTCAATAGCATCGTGTAATTCTTTTAAATCTTTGACTTTTGTTACTCCACGACTAGCAGAACTCACAGTAGGTTTAACTATAAATGGAAACTCAATATCTAGTTTTTCTAACTTTTCTCCCTCTCTTAATCTTAAAACCTTAGGTTCATCTAGTTTGGTTGATTTTAGAGCATCTCTCATCAGCCACTTGTCGGTTGTTGCCGATACCGCATCTAAACTATTGTAAAGTAGATTGTGTTTTCGTGCTATTTGAGACGACACTTTATTACCTATCTCTGTTATTGGACTCACAATCATATCAAATGAGTGTCTAATAAAGAATTTATCAACATCAGCTAAATTTCCAATATCAATTTTATAAAAATCTATGTCTTTTTGTGTACTTAAGTAACATTTTGCATTCCTATCTATCACATGAACTGAATGATTTTCTGCACATGCTACATCAACAAAATCACTTTGTAAATAACTACCACCAAGCACTAAAATTTTCGCCATTTTATATTATTATTAATATTAAAGATTAATATTGTTTACTTTCATTTATCATTAAATACTTAAGACATAAACCTCGCCATTAGAATAACATCATCAAAAGTTTTATCTAATTTAGAATAGTAGTGATTCTTTAAAAAACCTTCTTGCGTAAAGTTAAGCGATCTAAATAGCTTCAATGACACATTGTTGGACACTCTTATTCTAGCATGTAATTTATTTATATTTCTTTCTTTTGCATAAACTTCTATTAATTGTTTTAATGCGTTCTTTCCGATTTTTTTCCCCCTAAGTGAACTATCACCGATGTATAGCCCTACTTCTGCTGTATTTGCATTATCATCGATAAACATTAATCTAATTACTCCTAAAAATATTACAGGGTCATTGGCTTTTTCTCTATAAAAGATACCTTTTAACTCTTGGTTCTTGTCTGTTGAGTTTTTCTGCACCCAGTCTTTGGTCTCTTGAAAAGTTAGACTTACAGGTTCAGCCATTATATTATCGCATAAAATCTCATTTGATTTCCAATTCATAATCTTCTCAAGTTGATCAGAGTTGTCATGCGAGATATTTAATAAATCAATCATTATTTAGTAATTTAGAATAAATACGAACTGCTTTCTTTTCACTATTTAATAGTACATGTTCATGTAAATAGGCTTCAAGATGAAAACCATTAGAGTACAATGGTCTGAATCTATAATCCATTATGTCGTATCCAAAAGTATAAACTTTAAATAAACTAGCATTCTCAGCAACATTTACAATCATTTTTAAAAACTCTTTAAAAGAGTTCAAATAATATTCCTTATAATTAAGATTTGAGCTTAATAAAAATGATATCTCAGCATGTTTTGAATTCCAATCAATATGAACTAACCCGCCATATCCTACTAATTTTCCTTTATGAAGAAAACTAAATATTAACTGTTCAGGATTCTTTTTTACAAATAACTTGGTAATGACAGTTTTAAAATATAGATCTTGCTTTTCCTTTGTCAAATGTTCTTTCTGCCTTAAAATATCAATTTGTTCATTACGCCATTGCATAATTACATAGCGGTCCGCCATACGAACGGGAACGATAGAATATTCTCCTGATGAAAAAACTTGTTTATTTAGTACTTTGTAAAAGCTCATATTTTAATTCAGCTAATTTCCAATCGGTTTCATTGTCTATATCTTGTGCACTCAATTCGTTTATTTCAATTTTACCCGTATTGTTTGTCCAAAGTTTTTTATGCTTCTGGGCAACTACTGGTTTAAACCAGTAAAATTGTCCAGCATCATGATATGAAGGCTCTAAATCTTGAGAACGAGTCTCCATAAACTCAGGATAAAACATACTAACTTTCCCTTTTTCTATTTTTAATGCACGTTGAATAGGGAAACTATACCGCAATACGGAAAAAACAGAGTCATAATTGCCAGTTATCAGCTTTTCATAACCCTCTTTTAAAACCTCTGGAGTTAGAAAAGGAGCTGTAGGATAAATACAACACACATTTTTAAAACTTTTACCCAATACCTCATATTCATTCAAAACTTCAGATAGAACATCTACTGTGGTGGCAAAATCATCAGCATTTTGTTTAGACCGCATAAATGGAACTTTAGCTCCATATTTTTGGGCTACCTCAGCAATTTCAATATCGTCAGTAGATACCATCACCTCATCAAATAATTCTGATTTTATGGCCGCTTCAATCGAATAAGCGATAATAGGTTTCCCTAAAAAATCTTTGATGTTCTTTCTGGGAATACGTTTACTTCCCCCCCTAGCAGGAATAATACAGAGTTTCCGTTCTTTATTACTCATAAAACTGATTGATCGATTCGATGACAAACTCTTGTTCTTCTTCCGTTAAAGTCGGAAACATGGGAAGACTTATACAGCCTTTATAATAATTTTCAGCATTAGGAAAATCTCCCTCTTTCCATCCTTGCTCACGGTAATAAGGCATCAAGTGACAAGGGATATAGTGAATTTGAGAAAAAATTTGGTGCTCTCTTAGGTGATTGTATAATCCTAATCGGTTTTCAACTTCGATAACGTATAGATGATAAGCGTGCCCCTCTATTACTTCTGACTGGCCTGAGATAAAATGTTTTGCTTTAAAAGCTTCAAAATAATTTTTTGCAATTTCACGTCTTCTTTTTAAGCCAGTGTCAGCCCTCTGCAATTGACTATAAGCTAATGCAGCTTGAAAGTCTGTTAAACGATAGTTGTAACCTAGGTCTTGCATTTCCATGTACCAATTTGGGTATTGGCTCTTAGCTGTTGGCTGTTGGCTGCTGGAACTTGTCTCGACTCCGCTCGACATGACATTTTTGCTCGACAAGTCATCCTCTCCAATTGCTGTTTCAATTGTGTTTTGAAATTTAGTTTTGTCTTTAGTGATGCCGTGGGTGCGTAGTTCCTGCAATTTATGGTATAGACTTTCATTGTTGGTTGTAATCATACCTCCTTCGCCAGCCGCAATGTGTTTTACAGGATGAAAGGAAAAAATGGCTAAATCGGCGAACTTACCGTTGCCACAATGTTGTTTTTCTCCTTTTGAATCCACAAAAAAGCCGCCTGGTGAGTGACAGGAATCTTCAATGATCCAGCAACCAAATTCATCTGCCAGTTCTCTAAAAGCTTCTAAATCCACCGCTTTACCAGCAAAATCTACTGGAATAATTCCTTTAATTTCTTTATTTGTGTCTGCTTTAAGTAGCTCCCTAACTTTATTAATATCTAATAAATAAGTCTCAGGATCAATATCTGCAAAAACCACTTCCCCACCACAATACCGTACACAATTGGCAGAAGCAGCGAAAGTGATTGGTGTTGTAATGACTTTATCGCCTGGTTTTACACCAAGCGCAAGGGCATTTAAGTGTAAAGCTGCAGTACCATTGGAAACGGCTACCGCATATTTAGAGCCCACATAGTCCGCAAATGCACTTTCCAGTTTAGGGATTTCTGGTCCTTGTGTCATATAATCTGACTTTAAGACTTTAACAACAGCGTTTATATCATCGTCAGTTATATTTTGACGACCGTATGGTATCGGGTTTTGTTTCATTTGACTTCAAAATTTGGATCTACATGTTCTTTAATCAAACTTCTTAAAGATTCAATAGTTTCCCATTCAAAATTTTCACCTGAGTTATAAGCAAAACCTTGCTCCACTTTTTTTGCTTTATGCTCCGAAATAAAGCTATCAACCTTCCATTTTGGTTTTGAAGGGAGAATAGTAAAATATTTCCCTAGATCATAAGTATAAAATGAGTCTGAAGGTGTTATCATTTCTTCATGTACCTTTTCTCCGGGTCTTATCCCAACAACTTTATGTTCACAATTAGGAGCTATTGCTTTGGCAACATCCATAATTCGGTAAGAAGGTATTTTAGGAATAAAAATTTCACCTCCCCAAGCCTGCTCAAGTGCATGCATTACCATATCAACACCACCTTGAAGAGAAATATTAAAACGCGTCATATTTGGGTCTGTAATTGGCAAAACCCCTTCTTCCCTCCTATTAAGGAAAAAGGGTATCACAGAACCATTTGATCCCATAACGTTACCATAACGAACAACCGAAAAACGTATTGGATTCCATCCTGTAATATTGTTGGCTGCAACAAATAATTTATCAGATGTCAACTTCGTTGCACCATATAAATTAATCGGCGCACAGGCTTTGTCAGTTGATAGCGCCACCACACGTTCAACTCCTGTTTCAAGGGAAGCATGAATCACATTTTGCGCTCCTCCTACATTAGTTTTTATGCATTCATCAGGATTATACTCAGCCAAATGTACGTGCTTCATAGCAGCGGCGTGGATAACAAAATCGACATCTTTAAAAGCCCTTGTCAATCGTTCCTTATCTCTAACATCTCCAATTAAAAAACGGATTTGAGGATATTTATCTGAAGGAAACTCCTGAGCCATCAAAAACTGTTTTTGTTCATCTCTAGAATAGATGACTATTTTTTTTATGTCAAAGTGGTACTTTAGAATGTATTCTGTCAACGCTTTTCCCAGTGAACCAGTGCCACCTGTAATGAGTAATGTTTTATTCTTTAGCATTTTAAATAATATTCGTTATACCAATTTACAAAATTACTGACACCGTCAAGAATCTTTGTATTGGGCTCGTAGTTAAAATCATTTTTTAAGTCAGTTGTGTCCGCCCAGGTTTGTGCTACATCGCCAGGTTGCATAGGCAGCATTTGCTTTTCGGCGGTTTTGCCAGTTACGGTTTCAATGGCTTTGATAAAGTCTAATAATTTTACAGGACTGCCGTTGCCGATGTTGTAAAGGCTGTAGTTTTTTTGATCGGGTTGGCTTTGTAAAAGTGTCTTTTGGACCCCTTCCACAATATCATCGATGTAGGTGAAATCCCGAGATAAATTGCCTTCGTTAAATACTTTGATGGGTTTGTCGTTCAATATAGCATCGGTAAATAAAAACATCGCCATATCGGGTCTTCCCCAGGGGCCATACACGGTAAAGAAGCGTAAGCCAATGACTTGTAGATCATATAAATGGCTATAGGTGTACGCCATCAATTCGTTGGATTTTTTGGTAGCCGCATATAGGCTAATCGGTTGATCCACATTATCAGTCGTTTCAAAGGGCACTTTGTCATTCATCCCGTAGACACTGGAACTGGAAGCATAGACTAGTTTCTTCACCTTGTGCTGCCTGATGCATTCTAACAGATTAAGGAAACCGACCATATTAGAGTCTACATAAACTTCTGGGTTTTCTATACTGTACCGAACTCCTGCTTGCGCAGCTAAATTACAGACAACGTCAAATTGAAATTTCTCAAAAAGTTTAGGCAGTTCGTTTCTGTTTTCTAAATCTAGTTTTATAAACTGAAAGTTATCTTTATATGTCTTACTTGTTACTAAATGCCCTTCAAACACCTCATCTACCCCCAATTGCTTAAGTCGGTCGAGTTTAAGTTGCACCGAGTAGTACCCATTGATATTATCTAGTCCTATGACCTTATGGCCTAAGTCAAGGAGTTTTTTACATAAATGAAAACCGATGAAACCAGCGGCGCCGGTAACTAGTATTGTGTTTTTTATTTGTGTATTAGCTTTGTTAGTCATTTTACTTTTGGCGATTGGCGGTTAGCTGTTGGCGGTTAGCTGTTGTAGTGGTTGACTGGTAATCTATTAGTTTTTTAAGTTTCAGTAAACGGTAAACTGGCAACGGTCAACTTTTACTCATCACTGTTAACTGTTCACTACTCACTTCCAGAAACGGCTCCGCCGCAGTGAGTCCCATGTGGGAGTCGCCGGCGGCCTTGATTGATCTTGAAAATCTAGAGATGACCTGTCCTCGAAAGACGATCCTGAGTTTGGTTTATACGTCAGTTACTCCAAGTTGGAGGTGTAAAAACAACTGATGTCAAAAGGGAAAACTTAGGATGGTTTTTCAAAGTTGAGTACTCATAGATTTTGAACTGCAAAGTAGGTGGAATTCTTAAAAAAAACCAAAGGAATTTGGAGTTTTTTTGTTGTCTGTTTTCGGTTTTCGGTCTTCGGTTGTCTGTTTTCGGTTTTCGGT
>Ga0136601_1000172_pt1 | contig 33569 bp, 31 predicted proteins | sample AntRauMFilla2699_FD_181020 | JGI IMG/M metagenome (GOLD analysis project Ga0136601, IMG submission 181020) | Saline lake microbial communities from Rauer Islands, Antarctica - Metagenome Filla 2 #699 | ecosystem: Environmental > Aquatic > Non-marine Saline and Alkaline > Saline | place...
CCAAACAATACCGTCTCGGTGTGGTAGGGACGGGGACGCTGAGTCACGACCTGAACCGCTGGTGGGCGAGTGTGCGGGGCAAGGAAGATCCGTATCTAAAGATAGGGGCGGAGAACGACCGCAGCAAGAAAGCCGAAACGGATTACGTGTGGGCTTTGCGGGATATTAATTTTGCGGTGAACGATGGCGACGTGCTGGGGATTATCGGGAAGAACGGGGCTGGGAAATCGACCTTACTGAAGATCTTATCCCGAGTGACTTCTCCCACCACGGGAAGCATTAAGACCAAGGGTAGAATTGCTTCTTTGCTGGAAGTAGGCACCGGATTTCATCCCGAACTGACCGGTCGTGAAAACATTTATTTAAACGGCGCGATTTTGGGCATGACCAAAGCCGAAATTAAAGTAAAGGAAGAAGAGATCATCGACTTTTCTGGCTGCGCCATGTATATCGACACGCCGGTAAAGCGTTACTCCTCGGGGATGCGGGTGCGACTGGCTTTTGCAGTAGCAGCACATTTGGAACCCGACATTCTGGTGGTAGATGAGGTGCTAGCCGTAGGCGATGCCGAATTCCAAAAAAAAGCCATTGGTAAAATGAAAGATATTTCGGGTAACGATGGCCGAACCGTTTTGTTCGTCAGCCATAATATGGCGGCGGTAAAAAGTTTATGTACCCGAGGGATTGTCTTGGAAAACGGGACTTCGGTGTTTGAAGGAACGGCAGAGGAATGTGTTGGTTATTACTTAAAAGATGGAAAAGGGGAGTTAAATAATCAAAGAAAATATGATGATATAAAAAAGGATGGCGTTTTTAACTTAAAAGAAATTTCTGTAAGGAATTCATCTCGTAGATACAATGAGCCTATTGTAGAAAATGATAAGATTTTATTAGAAACGCATATTAATATACTATCTGAACCAGAACGCTATCATATTACTTACCATTTACATAACGAATTAGGAGAAGCTATGTTTAGCCTATCAAATAGAAGAGGTGAAGTACAACTTCAGGAAGGGAGTAATCGTTTAGTCTGTACCTTTCCTAAAGGGTTTTTACAGCCAGGAAATTTTAGTTTAAAGTTTCTACTAGTAAAAGATCGTAAAAAGGCTATACATGTAGAAGATTCAATTATAAATTTTACTGTGGTAAATGCTGGAAGAGATATAGGAGTTTATATGGGCAAAGAACCCGGATTCATTGTCCCAGATTTTGAATGGGATACAATTTAAAATTTATGATCAACGTTACTAAAACATTTTTCCCGCCGATAGAAGACTACCAAAAGCAGTTACAGCGCATTTGGGAGAATGAGTGGTTGACCAATAACGGGGAGTTATATAAAGAGTTATCTCAAAAGCTTCAGGACTATCTGGGCGTCAACCAGATCATCCCAATGACCAACGGCACCTTACCCATTCAAATTGCCTTAAATGCCTTTGCCAAGCAAGGCGAAGTGATTACGACGCCCTTTTCTTATGTTGCGACCACGGCCAGTATTGTCTGGGAAAAATGTATACCCGTGTTTGTCGATATTCATCCAGAGTATTTAACTATAGATGAGACCAAAATTGAAGCTGCAATCACCGACAAAACCACTGCGATTTTAGCAACCCATGTCTATGGCAACCCTTGTGCGGTTGAGGAGATTGAAATCATTGCAAAAAAACATGATTTGAAAGTCATTTACGACGCCGCTCATTGTTTTGGGGTGAGGTATAAAGGGCAATCTATTTTTAATTATGGCGATGTAAGTACCTGTAGTTTTCATGCCACCAAGCTGTTTCATACTGGGGAAGGCGGCGCCTTGTTTTGCCAGGATGAAGTTACCAAACAGGAAATGTATTATCGGCATAATTTTGGTCACGATGGACCGGAACAGTACCATGGCTTAGGGATGAATGCCAAGATGAGCGAACTCCAAGCCGCGATGGGTTTAAGTGTATTGCCCTACATGAACCATATATTGACGGAACGCCAACGGGTTTGTAGCTTTTATGATGAGCATTTAGATTTTACTCAACTAAGCAAATTAAAACTAAGAGAAGGGACTGTTTGGAATTACAGTTACTATCCTGTAATATTTGAAAAAGAAGCTGAACTTTTAGAAGTAAAAGCCAGATTAGAAAAAGAAAACATCAACCCTAGACGTTATTTTTATCCGAGTTTGGAAGATTTGCCTTATGTGGATTCAAGTAATTGCCCTATAGCCAAAGACATAGCCAGCCGTGTCTTGTGTTTGCCTCTATACGTTGGATTAAATAGACAATCTTTAGAATTGATTACAAAAATTATTAACAAATGAAAATACTTGTGATAGGCCAATGTACTCTGCATTGGGGTAGAATGGAGTTTGGAAACATTGGCAATTTTTATATCATGGAACCCTTTTTTAGGTTACTCTATGAAATTTTTCCTAAATCAGAGGTGAGCACTACGTTTCAAATGTCCGATAGGTTTTGTGAAGATGAAAAAATAGCAAGGCTTCCAATGTCATTATACTATGACTGGCAAGATGATTTAAAGCAAGCTCAAAATGAACTTTCAATTGCCAATGAGTTCTTAAACACACAAAAACTTAATAATCCAACTCCTTACATAAATCTTGTCAAGGATATGGATCTAGTAATTGATTTTAGTGGTGATATATGGGGGGATAATGCAGATTTTTTAGGAGAAGATCGTTTTATGGTCGGGTTAATTAAAGACAGAGTTGCACAGATTTTCGCTAAAAAAACAGTGATGATTGCAGGTTCTCCAGGTCCGTTTAGCGAGGGCAAAAATCTTGATTTTGCAAAAAAGGTTTTTAAAAACTTCGATTTAGTAACCAACAGAGAATTTATTAGCAAAGGTCTACTTGAGTCTTATGGTTTTAATACATCGAAAACTCATAGCTTGACCTGCCCAGCATTTAGATTTGAACCTGCTCCACTTTCTGAAATAGAGACTTTAGATAGAGTTTCTAATATTATTGATCATCATCGTACATCAATAGGTTTTCTTATTTGCGGATGGAATTTTACAGAAGGCCCCTTTGATAAGTGGCCAAGACCAGATAGTGATTACATTGAATTTGCAGAGGCTATTGAAGAATTTTCTAAAGATAAAGATGTTGATATTTACTTGATGTCTCACTCTAATGGATTTCCTATTCCACCTAAAGAATTTAAGCTTATTCACGGTAGGGATTATCCTATAATTAAACAGTTACAGCATGTTCTAGATGAAAGAGGTAAAGCCAAAAATGTTTATGCATTAGACGGAATATACGATGCTTGGCAATCTAAAGCGATTTTAGGTCAATTTGATATGGTAGTAAGCGGCCGTGTCCATGCTGCCGTGGGTGCTATGAGTCAACTTGTGCCAACAGTCGTCATAGATTACGGTCATGAGCCGAAAGCGCATAAATTAAAAGGCTTTGCTGAGGTAGCGGGTCAATTAGAAAATGTGGCACAACCAGACACGGCAAGTGACTTATTGAACAAAATGAATCAGGTCTGGAACAATATAGGAGAAGTGAAAAATTCTCTAGAAAAACATATCCCTAAAGTAAAACAATTAGGTAAAGAAAATTTCAATAAACTTAAAGAGCTATTTTAATATGGTAAGTAAGAAAATTGCTATCATGCAGCCTTATTTTTTGCCTTATTTAGGTTATTTTCAATTAATGAACGCGGTTGATGAGTTTGTGATATATGATAATATTCAGTTTTCAAAGCGAGGATGGATTCATAGGAATAGGATATTACAAAACGGACAACCCGCATACGTAAGTTTACCTTTAAAAAAGGATTCAGATTTCTTAGATATAAACCAAAGGTTTCTTTCGGATAGTTTTAAAAAGGATAAAGAAAAATTGCTTTCTAAGATTAAAGGTACTTATAAGAAAGCACCTCAATTCGAAAAAGTATTCCCAATAATTGTACAGATTTTTAACCTTAATGAAACTAATTTATTTAAATACATTTACAATTCTTTAGAGGTGCTAAAAGACTTTCTAAACATAGAAACTAAATTAATTAGATCTTCAGAAATAGACATCGACCATAATCTAAAATCGCAAGAAAAAGTTATTGCAATTAGTAAAGCTTTAGAGGCAGAATATTATATTAATCCTGAAGGTGGAAAAGATTTATATGCTAAGAATGATTTTAAAACTAAACAAGTTGATTTGCAATTCCATGTTTTTTTTCCAGAACCTTATCAGCAATTTTCAAAGGATTTTGTAGGTTACCTATCTATTATTGATCTTTTGATGTTCTGTGATCTTGAAGAAATAAAGTATAAATTAAATCATAATTTTAAAATTGATTAAAGTCTATAATAATAAGGCTAGTTTAAAGAATATTTCAAATCATTTGGATAAGGTTGATAGTTTATTTGTTCCGAGTTTATCATCTTATGTGGATCTTGATAAATACTCGAAAAAAATATTTGAAAATGCAGATAGAGTTGAATTATGGAGAAATGAAGAATTAGTTGGTTTACTTGCTTTTTATACAAATTTGAATAGTGTTTTTATTACCAATGTAAGCTTAGATAGGAGTTTACAAGGTTTGGGTTTTGGGGCAAAGATGTTCAATAAGTTTTTTGAAATTATTAAGGACAAGAATATAGAGAAGGTCAATCTAGAGGTGAATTCAAAAAATAAAAAAGCTATAAATTTTTATAAATCAATGGGTTTTGATTTAGAAAATGAATCAGGAAAAAACTTATTACTAATTTTTACCTTAAAATGAAACATCCTTTAATATCTGTTTGTTGTATAACCTATAATCACCAAGATTATATTGAAGACTGTATTAGAGGTTTTCTAAAACAAGAGCTGACTTATAATGTAGAGTTTTTAATTCACGATGATGCTTCAACGGATCAAACCCAGTCGTTAATTAAATCACTTGTAGGGAATGATCCTCGATTTAAATTAATTCTAAGAGAGAAAAATATCAAATCTACAGGGAAAGCTATTTTTCCATTACTTTTTAAAGAAGCTCAAGGCAAATACATCGCCATGTGTGAAGGCGACGATTACTGGACCGATCCTTTAAAACTTCAAAAGCAAGTTGACTTTTTGGAGGGGAATACGAATTATGCTGGGGTTGCTACTAATTCAAAAATAATATTTGAAAGCTCTGGACAATCTCGTTTATTTAAAAAAATCAAAAGTGACATAGACTTAAATATTAATGATTTTCTTAAGCAAAGATACTTTCACACTGCAAGTTTTGTATTAAAAAAAGAATTTTTAAAAACTATTGTTTTTCCCAAAGTATTATCAGGTGATCGATTTTTATTTTTATTCATAGCCTCAAAAGGGACAATTCGTTATTTAAATGATACTACTTGCGTGTATAGAAAAAATGAGGGTGGAATTTCTAATAAAGTCACATCAAGTCATATGATTGCAGATTTGAACTTTATTAATGCTTCAAATCAATTTTTAAATAAAAATCAAATTTTAATTTTAAAAAAGTTTATTTACAAAACTATTTTTGAATATTCACATAAGATTAAATTAAATCACTTTATAATAGTTTCAATAAAACTACTGCTTGTTTCTGGGTTTGACTATAAAACTCGTAGACTCCTAAAGAAAAATTTTAAAAAAGTTGAAATTTGACAACTACCTACATCATCATTGTTAGCTACAACGCTATGCCTTGGCTCGATAAATGTTTAGAAAGCATAGATTTTTCAAGATATGAAGTAGTAGTTGTAGATAATTGTTCTAGTGATGGAACCGTTGCGCATTTACATAAAAACTATCCTGCAGTTAAATTATTTGAAGAAAATCAAAATCTAGGTTTTGGCCAAGCTAATAATAAAGGCATAAGTTATGCATTAAACCAAGGGGCGGAGCACGTTTTTTTGCTCAATCAAGATGCTTATTTAGTAGGTGATGCTTTAGAGCAATTGTTAGGTTTTCAAAAACAAAATCCAGAGTTTGGAATATTAAGTGCGGTTCATACCAATGCAGAAGAGACGCGAATGGATCGTAATTTTTCAAACTACGTCCGTTTTGATGCCAATCCAGCATTTTATTCAGATCATGTTTTAGGTCGACAATTACAAGACGTGTATGAGGTCCCTTTTGTGAATGCAGCGGGATGGTTGTTGAGCAAAACCTGTTTGATCACAGTTGGTGGTTTTGACCCAATATTCTTTCATTATGGAGAAGATGATAATTATTGTCAGCGTGTTTCGTATCATGGCTTTAAAATTGGAGTCCTCCCCAGCACATATATGGTTCACGACAGAGAGGGAAGACCAAAACCTCAAATAGAGCCTTATTCTGATGCTTATTTTAAAATACAGGACCGTAGTTTAAAAATAAAATACGGAAATATAAATGGCTACGATAAGAGCAGAATCCTCAATCATAGAAAGAAAATAAAACGGCAATTGCTAAAAGCTCGAATAAGACAGAATCAAAAGTCGATAAAAGGACTTAAAAAATATGTGAGACTAATCGATCGCATCATCCCCGAAATTGAGAAAAGTGTGGAAAAAAATAAAGTACAACAACCTAATTATCTTTCAATATAAGCAGTATAAGGTTTGATTTTTTGGAGAACACTCTTATTTATTTTGTAATTAGTTGGAGTCAATTTTCTTATTAAGTTCAAATATAACCTTAGGTTACTAGATGTCAAAAGGTTGTTCTATTATACTCAGATCTTCTTTAAATGGTTTGTCATCTTGAATTTGAATGAGTACTTCCAGCAAGCAGGTTTAATACAGACTCTTAGCTCAGTGCCTTAGATGCTGAAATAATCTTTAGGCTTCGGGGTAGCACTACAACCACGAAAATCCATCAGCGAAAATCCATCAACGAAAATCCATCAACGAAAATCCATCAACGAAAATCCATCAACGAAAATCCATCAACGAAAATCCTTATAAATTAATAACTCATTCCGAAAATTCGTAACATTGCAAAACTAATTCATCACCTATGAGTGACCAGCCTTTAGTCTCTATCATTATTCCCACCTACAACCGAGCACATCTGATCGGGGTGACTCTGCACTCTGTAGTATCCCAGACTTACCTTAATTGGGAATGCATTATTGTGGATGACGGCTCTAGCGATAACACCGATGAGGTGGTTGGCGAATATGTGAAAAAAGATAGCCGTTTTAAATATTACCATCGTCCAGAGGAACATTTACTAGGAGGTAACGGCGCTCGTAATTATGGGTTTAAAATGAGTAAAGGGGAGTATGTGAATTGGTTGGATAGTGATGATTTGTTCTCAGAGAACAAAATAGACGATCAAGTAAAATTAATTAATAAAGCTAGGTTTGGTGTTGTGACTAATAAGTGCAAACTTATTTAAGAATACCTAGAAGTCATTATGACAAGTTGGATAAAGACAAGGGGTCTTTTTTAATAAACAAATAAAGCGGAATAGGAAAAACCGTCATCTACTAAAGGAATGAAGTTATTCATCAAAAAAAATAATTAGGTATGACAAGTAAATTTAATACTTACCTTATCTGTGTTTCTTTTAATAATGAAGAAAAAGGGAATTGTATATTACAGCAGTTTATCACTAGCGAAAACGCAAGAGGATCTAAACTTCTTTTTATAGAAAATGGTTCTAAAAAAAACTATGAGACTTATTTAAAGGACTATTCTAATATATCGAATGTTGAAATTTATTTCTCTGAGAGCTCTAATAAAGCTAAATCAATAAATTATTTGATCAGAGAATTTATAAAAGAAAAAGAGGCCTTAATTATTTGTATTGACGATGATATTGAGTTCCCTGGAACATTTGTGAGTCGTTATCAAGAAGTAGCTTTTGCTAAGGGGAATAACAGTTTTTTTGGGGCAGGTTATAGTGTACCAGATAGTTTAACAAATCTAACTCTACTTAAATATAAAAAATTATATCAAAGTTCTCAGTTTTCAAAAAAAGATTTTGGATTCCAAAAGTCTAAAGAGCTAATTTTTCCAGGATGTAATTTTGCATTCTTCAAAACACAATGGGCCTATATTAGAGGCTTTGATGAACGCTTTGGACCAGGTTCCAATCACAAATTAGCAGCCCAAGAATCAGTTTTTCAAAAAAAACTTAAGTATGTAGGCTATGAGGCTTATTTAGTGACCAATAATAAAGTTGTGCATTTGCCTGAGCCGGATAGTTATAACCTAGAATCAGTTAAAAAAAGAACAAAGCAAAATGGTTTTACTCATGGCTTTCAGTTTTTAATTAATTCTACATCAGTCTTAAAATTCGACTACTTCTATAAAGTTGGTAAAATGCTTAAATCTTTATTGGAGTATAAAATTAAAAAAAGAGACATTGATTTTGTTCATAAGTATTATTATGCTAGAGGATATTTAGAGGCAGCTATAGTTTATCTAAGGATTAAAAACAAAAATTCTATATATCATCAATTAAAAAAATTCAAGTAGATGAACTTTAATTTTTATCGTCTTAATAACTGGTAAATCAGGGTTAGCTTCTTGTACTGTTATTTGGCTCACAGATTCTTCCGATGAGTTCAAGTTTTATGAAACCCCTCAATATGCAGAAGAGTAAGATTTATATAATCGCTTATTAATTAGTAATTTTGAGGGATATAAGATGTAGAACATTCTTTTATTTTAATAGAAAGCATACTAATTCAAATACAGCTATCTATTATATTAAAATTTTAAGCGAATCCAGTCCAAAATAGATGGCTATATACTTTTAGTTATTGCTTTAGATGAAGAAAATTCACTAAATTTATCTTATGTGAAATTTTTTCTTGGGATAAGCAAAAGGTTATAATCAAAACCTATTTATGAAGCTTTATTAAAGGCTAAGTGATTAAAATTAAGGGAGAAACTATATTTTAGGTTTAGACACACTTTTTTGCCTCTATTACTTTCTTTAAATTTATTAAAAAAATTAAATAATTGAAAATCATCATTTGTTTTGGTACACGACCAGAAGCGATAAAAATGGCTCCTGTAGTTAGGGCCTGTCAGTCAAGTTCAAGCTTTGAAACTTTGGTATGCGTCACTGCACAACATCGCGAGATGCTAGACCAAGTTTTAAACTTCTTTAAAATTGAACCTGATATTGACCTAGATTTAATGCAAGCTAATCAAAGTTTGAATCAATTAAGTGCGAGAATTATTGCTGCTATGGATGAAGTACTCGCCAAGGAACAACCAGATTGGGTGCTTGTTCATGGAGATACAACAACTTCAAGTATGGTGGCATTAGCGGCTTTTCACCGAGGTATTCAAGTGGGGCATGTAGAAGCAGGATTAAGAACTTATAACAAGTATTCCCCTTTTCCGGAGGAAATAAATAGGCAAATGACAGGGCGTATTGCAGAGGCTCACTTTGCACCAACAAAAAAAGCCGCAGACTGCTTATTAAACGAAGGTGTAAGTCAAGACAAAGTTATAATTACGGGCAACACTGTTGTAGATGCACTAAAATGTGGGCTAGAGATAACCAAAGCAAATCCTCCAAAACAATTGAATAAAATCCTTAATCAGATTGGTTTAGATAAGAAAATAGTCCTTGTAACTGGCCACAGGCGTGAAAATTTTGGACAAGGCTTTCTCGATCTCTGTGAGGCACTTGTAAAGATTGCTGAAAGAAAAGATGTCGTATTAATTTATCCAGTTCATCTTAACCCTAATGTAAAAGATATTGTACACAAAAAGCTTGGGAAAAAGCAAAATATCCATTTAATTCCACCCGTAGAATATCCCGTAATGTTAGGTTTATTGGACGCATGTAGCTTAATTATATCAGATTCTGGAGGTATTCAAGAAGAAGCTCCTAGTTTAGGTAAAATGGTCTTGGTAACTCGTGCCACTTCAGAACGTATGGAAGGAATAGAAGAAGGTTTTGCTGAGTTGGTTGGGACTGAGGTTGATAAAATTGTTGACCGAGCTCATTATTATTTAGAAAACCCAAAACAATTAGGAAAAAAGGCTAACCCTTATGGAAGTGGGAATGCAGCGAAACAAATCTTAAATTACCTCCTCAAACAATAAAGACTTGAAAAAAATCCTTGTCCTTACCGAAAGCACCAATATAAACGATAGTAGCGGAGCAAAAGCTAATATTGCTTTAGTGCTTAACTTAATAAAACTTGGCCACAGCCTAAAAGTTTACCACCTTGACACATCAAACCCTATAATTGATGGGGTTGAAACCCTAGCTTTATCCAGAAATAAGACATCAGCTTTTTATTGGTTAGCTAGATTAAAAACCTTGTTCTCTAAAGGGGGGGTGAATTTTAATCGATATGTAGAAGAGCGATATGGATTTTCTTTTTCTCACTATGAAGATGTTGGTCGGTTTAAAAAGGCGTTAAGCCAAGAAAATCAAGACCACTACGATATTGTTTTTACATTGAGCAAGGCTGCCAGTTTTAGACCACATAAAGCCGTGCTAGAATCACCAAAATGGCACAGCAAATGGTATGCTTACATTCATGACCCCTATCCAATGTATGCCTACCCTAGGCCATATGATTGGGCAGAGCCAGGCTCCCTAAAAAAACGAGCCTTTTTTTTAGAATTATATAAAAAATCAAAAAAAGTAGTCTATCCAAGCCTTTTATTAGCCGAGTGGATGGAGTCTTATTACGATGGTTCAACCAAACGACTGGTTATCCCACATCAGATTGATCAGGAATTGGCAATAGCTTCTCAAACACGTGTTTTACCTGATTTCTTTGATCCAGATAATTTCAACATACTTCATGCAGGGAGTTTGATGAAGCAACGCCCCCCATTTATACTAATTAAAGCGTTTCAAGACTTTTTAAAAAAACAAACAGAAGCCAAAATTAAGGCAAGGTTGATTTTTATAGGTAATGTTTTTGATGGCCATAAAAAAGAGTTGAATTCTTATGCATCCTCAAATGTTATTGTGTATGATCGATACATGGACTTTAATGTAGTTTTCGAATTACAACAACAAGCCAGTATGAATGTCGTTATTGAAGCTAATACTCCATATAGCCCATTTTTGCCAGGTAAAATGCCTCACTTAGTCATAGCCGACAAACCTATATTACATGTTGGACCGGCTTATAGCGAAACTATGCGCCTGCTAGGGGAGGAGTATCCATGGCATGTGAGCAATCATGAAAGCCATGTCACTAAGTTATCTGAAAAACTAGTATTGGCTTATAAAGAATGGTCAACTAAAAAATCGTTTAGTTTGCAAAGAACAGACTTGAAAGAGTATTTATCTAAAATCAATTTAGAATGATTAGCTTTTTATTTGCCTACCGAAACCGGGATTCTAAACGTGTACTATTATCTCTAAAAAGTTTAGCATTACAAGAGCATGGAAATTTTGAAGTTGTCTTTGTAGATTATGGAAGTGATGATGATAAAGCTAGCGCTATCAAAAAGCTGGTGGAGTCCTTTGCGTTTTCTTCTTACTACTACATCGCTCATCCAGGATTACTATGGAATAAGAGTAAAGCGCTAAATTATGCAGCTTCAAAAGCTAAGGGAGATTATGTTTTTGTAGCCGATGTGGATATATGTTTTAATAATAAAGTGGTTAAGATGTTACAGGATTACAGGCAGCCTGGCACTTATAGTTTATTTAAGTTATCTTATTTAAAGGAACAGGCCGAACCCTTAAAGTTAAAAGAGATAAACACTTTAGATAAAGATATAAAACATCACGGGAGCGTTAACGGTATGGTGCTTGTAGGCAAGGACAATTTTTTTAAAATTGAAGGTTACGATGAGTTTTACCATTTTTACGGTTCAGAGGATGTTGATTTTTATCTTCGCCTAAGACATTTAGGACTCAAAGAACAAAAAAATAGCGATACATTGTTTTATCACCAGTGGCATGCTATTTACAATACAATTAATGATAGTGTATTTGAGCAAAAACCGCGATTGTTTAATATTAAAAAAATAAATCAACAGCATTTTATAAATCACCAAGAGTCAAAAGCCATACAACCAATTTTGATTCAAAAGGTTAACCAACAAGTCTGGGAAAAAGAAGACGAACCAACCGAGCAGATGGTCACCAAACAAATAAGGCTTACCAACGATCATGCAAAAGTTTGGCATACCTTAAAAATTAGGTTGCCTAATTTTGAAAATGGTATTGTTGAGCTTAGGATTGAAGAAGAGGCTTACTTTAAATCTGCAAAATACAAATTGAAGAAACGCTTAAGGAAATCAGACCGAGTTCCTATGACCATGAAAGCAGTTAATGATATGATATTAGAAGAAATTCTTTTAAACTACAGGCATCATAATTACAGTTATAAAATAAGTGAGGACCTAAAAGGTATTGTTTTTATATTAGCAAAATAATGGGTGCATTTTTTAATAACATAAAAGGGTATCATTTTCTTAAAAGCTCACTGAAGCCATTAAAAAGAAGATATTTTAATCAACAAATAAATTTAATCCCAGAAAATAATATTTTATTTTTTGGAGACCCTCGTGGTGGCACTACTTGGATGGGAGAAACTCTGTCCCAGCTCTTTAAACTGCCTATATTGTGGGAGCCTATGTTGCCTAGAAAAGACTCAAGATTTAAAAATTTTAATTTTGCTTCCAGGCAATATCTCCCTGAAAATTTAAATGACAAAGCAATTAATCAAGCTTTTTCAGATTTGTTCACTGGTAAAGGAATTGATGATTGGGAAATACAACATACAACAGTAAAGATGCTGAAGCAATCACAAGCTGCTGTTATAAAATTTACCAGAGGGACCATGTTGCTGCCCTACATCACTGAAAATTTTAAGTTCAATAAGAAGCCAATTTATATGCTTCGTCATCCGATGGCCGTGGTTGCTTCACAATTGAAGCACGTGGGTTGGAGGGACGCTAAACCTTATTTTGAAATTCCAAATGTACCATTTAATGAAGTGTACGTGAAACACAGCGATTTCTTAAACACCTTAAAAACTAAAGAAGAAATCTTGATAGCTAAGTGGGCATTAACCAATAAGGTTGTCCTTGATCATCCAAAGCATCAAAAACACTGGATTTTTATCACTTATGAGGAAACGCTACTTAACCCAAAAGAAACTTTACAGAAAGTTTTAGCAGGTTGGGACTGTGCTGAGGTTAATCTTGATCACATAGATTTTAGTAAAAAAAGTCGTACGAGTTCTTCTTTAGAAAAGATTGGTAAGGAACAACAGCTTTCCCAGTGGAGAAATTCATTTTCAGTTGAACAAATACTAAAAATGCAAGCTGTTTTAGACTATTTCGAAATTGACATTTACAACTCAGCTGATTCTTTATAATAGTGTAGAGTTAATATATCCCTCAATTAGGTTGACTTAGTATTAATCTATATTCAAACCTATTTCACTCTTTTTTAATACTTTCGCACTCTAATCAAATAGCAATGAGAAACATCTGCATAGTCGTTACTGCACGCCCATCTTATAGCCGAATAAAAACGGCTTTAGAAGCCATTAATAAACACCCAGAACTCAATTTGCAATTGGTAGTGGCGGCTTCTGCCTTGTTGGAGCGTTATGGAACAGCAGTCAATTACATCGAGGCAGATGGCTTTAAAATTGATGCCAAGGTCTTCAATGTCTTAGAAGGTGAAAACCTTACCGCTGCTGCAAAAACAACAGGAATAGGGATTTTAGAACTGTCAAGTGTGTTCGAAAATCTTAAACCCGATATTGTTGTTACCATAGCGGATAGATTTGAAACCATGGCCACGGCTATCGCAGCGTCTTATATGAATATCCCTTTGGCACATATCCAAGGCGGTGAAGTGACTGGAAATATCGATGAAAAGGTAAGGCATAGCATCACCAAATTGGCCGACTACCATTTTGTAGCTTCAGAAGATGCAAAAGAACGAGTGATAAAACTTGGGGAAAATCCTGAAGAAGTCTATAACACTGGCTGTCCTTCCATTGATTTGGCTCATCACGTTAAGGTGAACGGGGACTTAGATTTTGATCCTTACCAAAAATATGGAGGTGTGGGTGCAAAACCAGATCTATCGGCAGGTTATTTTGTAGTGATGCAGCATCCAGTGACCAATGAGTACAAAGATTCTCGTAAGCATATTGAAAGTACATTACATGCTATAAAAGGCTTAGATAAACCTGTGTTGTGGTTTTGGCCCAATGTAGATGCCGGTGCAGATGGAACTTCGTCGGGTATACGGTCGTTTAGAGAGCTATATGAGCTCAATCATGTGCATTTTTTTAAGAATATGGAAGGACTTGATTTTTTAAAGCTTCTAAACAATGCAAAAGTGTTGATTGGAAATTCCAGCGTTGGGATTCGCGAATGTGCTTATTTAGGAGTGCCAGTTGTGAATATTGGCAGTAGACAGAATAGGCGACAGCGAGGGACAAATGTAGAGGACGTGTCTTACGATACTGAGGCTATCAAAAAAGCAATCGATCAACAAAGTAAGAAACTTAAAACTGAATCTTCTAGCATTTATGGGAAAGGTGAATCTGGAAAAAAAATAGCGGACCTATTAGCTAGCGTAGAATTAAAGTATCATAAAACGATTTATTATTAGTGAACAGTCAACAGTCCATAGTCGACAGTAGACCGACAACAGACAACCGTAAACAGAAGACCGTCGACCATAAAAAAAACAGATGACAGAAGGCAAAATAAAAATCTTAGCTATTATCCCCGCTCGAGGTGGGAGTAAGGGTGTTCCTGGAAAAAATATAATAAAGTTTGATGGAAAACCACTCATTCAATATGCTGTGGATTGTGCTCTAAATTCTAATTTGTTAGACAAGATTATTATCAACTCTGATGACCAAAGTATATTAGATACTGTAGATGATAAAAATTCAGAGCGAATTATAAAAGAATTAAGACCCAAAGAATTAGGTAGTGATAATTCATCTATTGTTGATGTTGTTCTTCATACGCTAACACAAATTAAAGATAAATATGACTTGGTTATTCTCCTTCAGGTGACATCGCCTTTAAGAACGTCTCGAGATATTGAGGAAATCGTAGGACTTTTTACTAAGGATGAAAAATTAGAGGGTGTTGTAAGTGTAGTGCCTATGGACGATATGAACCCTGCTAGGATGTATGAGTTAGGCAGTGAAAGCGATCTAAAACCATTAATGAAGGAAGCGGAAGCGACTCGACGTCAAGACTTAAAGCCTGTTTATTATAGAAATGGATGTTTTTATGCGGTTAAAACCGAAGTATTAGTTCAGCAAAAAACATTTATGCCTACTTATAAAAGAGCTTATGTTATGAACCCAGATCATCTTCTTAATATAGATTCTTTTAGGGATGTGAAACTGGCAGAAGTCCTAATTAAGGCCTGGAAAAATAAAGAATTATGAAGTTGTTAATCACTGAGCCAATAGATTTTAGTGAGAAAGCTTTAAAATTATTAAAAAATAACTTTAAAGTAGAAACATTAGACCATATAGATCAACTTTCTAAAACAATATTTGATGTTGAGGTCTTGTTTGTTAGGTTAGGAATAGTATTAGATAGTGATCTTTTATCTAAAGCAAATAACCTAAAATTTATATGTACACCAACTACTGGTCTTGATCACATAGATGTCGAATACTGTCTCGAAAATAAAATCAAAATATTATCTTTAAAAGGTGAGTATAATTTTTTAGGTAGCATTCCTTCTACAGCGGAACATACATGGACTTTGCTTACAGCAATTAATAGGAAGCTTTTTTTGGCATCAACTAGTGTGACTCAAAAAATATGGGACAGAAATAAATTCAAGTCATTTAATTTAGATCAGAAAAAACTTGGAATTTTAGGTTTGGGACGTGTAGGGAAACAAGTAGCTAAATATGCTCAGTGTTTCGGTATGCAAGTTTATGCTTATGATACAGACGTCTCTAAAAATTTTGAAGGAGTTGTACTATTAGACTCCCCAGAAAAATTATTTAAAGTATCTGATTTTATTTCCATTCACATTCCATTTGAAGATTCTAATTTTAAATTTGTCAGCGAGGAATATATTTCTTTAATGAAACCTTTAGCTTGTATCATCAATACATCAAGAGGCAAAATTTGGGACGAAAAAGCTATTGTAGAAGCCTTAGTAAATCATAATATAAGAGGTGTTGCAACCGATGTTGTTTATAATGAACTTTCTGAAAATACATTTGACTCACCAATTTTAAAATTAGATGTGCTTCATCATAATTGTATTATAACACCCCATATTGCTGGCGCAACTTATGACTCAATGAAGCAAACCGAGATTTTTATAGTCAATAAATTAATTTCTGAATTGTATGAATAAAATAAAAGTCTTGTTGCATAATGGTGTTCGTTTAAGAAATTATGTCTTTACAGACTTTATAAATATTGCTCAATCAAATAATTTGAGTTTAAGCTACTGGAATGTAACTCCATTTGATTTTTTAAATTCAGGAGCTGATGCTTTGGTGAGTGTTTTACCCGTACCTCACCAATATAATCCGCATTGGATATTTGAAGCAGCTGAAAACGACTATTTAAAAATAGCCACAGGTGATGTAGGAATCATAAAACATCGACAAGATTTACCTAAGGCTTTTTACAGAGATAGAAGTATTTACATCACCAAAACGGAGGTGATCAAAGAAGGACGTTTTTTTGAAAATAAGTTGACTTATATCGAGTCTAATCCTACTCAATATGTTAATATTGACACGATAAAAGATTGGGAGAAAAGTAAAGATGTATTAAAAATAATAAGTTTTAACCTTAACTAAATTTTAATAGATCTAAAACTCTAGCTTAAACAAGGTTGGCTCTAGTTTAACACGGCTATTATATGTATATTTTGATTATGAACATAGATAATTTAAAAGAAGAAATACTATCACTATCCACTCTAGACCGTGATAATCTGTTAAAGGATATTACAGATTCATTTGAGCATAATCAATTGGTTGAGAGAGCTTCCCGTCGCCATATTTTAGATAATAAAATGGGCGGATGCCAACATTGTTAACATGAAAATATGTTCGTTTTGGAGTGGACAAAGGCTCGCAGTGCTATAAGTGCAAGTCTTGCAATAGAAGCTTTACTGAATATACAGGCACTTGGATGGCGGGACTTCAAAGAAAGGATATGATTTTCAGTTTATTTAAGTCTTATGGTTCAAGAAAAGAGTTTAGATAAAATAAGTGCTGAATTAAGCATCAATAAAAAGACAGCCTTTGATTGACGTCATAAGATATTAGCTTCATTCGATACTAAAAATGACGATGACCAAGACAATTTTACAGGTATTACAGAGAGTGACGAAACTTTTTTCCTAAAATCAGAAAAAGGTATGGAGGTAAAAGATAGGGAATCAAGAAAAAGAGGCATAAGCAAGGATCAAGTTGCGGTAATTGTAACACAGGATAGAAAATCAACATTAGACCTTAGCGAGGCTAAACTCCGTCGAATAGGAAAAGTAGATATAGAAAATGCTATCGGTAAACGTGTTATAAAGGATATAACCATATTGTGTAGCGATGCCCATCACAGTTATAAAGGGTTTGCTAAAGATAGCGAAACAGAGTCCCACATCGTAAATGCATCAAAAGGAGAAAGAGTAAAAGGAAAATATCACATACAACACGTAAACTCTACTCATAATAGAGTCAAAAAATGAATTGAAAATACCTTTTGGGGAGTATCAACAAAATACCTACAACAATATATGAATTGGTATCGAATAAAGGAAAATATAAAGTCTAGAAGCGAAAGAGCCAAAGCCTTTGTCGAGGGAACAATTCCTCTAGGTACATTGAAACGGTATAATCAAATCGAATCTAAATATGAAAACTTAATATCAACGCAGAACTAAACTAGAGCTTTAAGGTTTTAAAAAATGAAAAAATGAAAAAATATAAAATAAGTTCATACTTGATAACTATGAATTCTCAGGGTAATTTCAGTCTTAAATTATATCAGCAAAAGAAAGGAGGATCAAACTTTTATGTTTTGGATTTTAAAAGTAAACTTTTTTGCATTCATACACCCTATGCAATAAATCCGGAGTCAATAATTGATAATTATTCAGATCTAACTAGCCTTCTTGATAATACATTCACATCTTTTGTTTACGATAAAAAATTAAAGTCTTTAGTAATTGAAAATAGCTATTTTGGGTTACAAACAGTTTACTATTTACATAAATCCAATAAAGTCTCTATATCACCATTAATACATCACCTTGATATAAGTGATAAAATTGAAGTTGATGATCTAAATTTAGAAGAACATCTTACTTTAGGCTATACAACAAATCAAAAATCAGTTTTTAAGGACGTTCATATTTTTAAAAAGAGAAGTACTTATAAAATAAGTAACAATCTTGATGTCAAGATCACAAGAGTAATCGATAAAATTAAAGAAAGTAAAATTTTATTTAATGAAGACTTAAAAAGTAAATTAGAATTAAGTATTGTTTCAGATTTTGAGAATGTAGAAAAACCGAATCTTGGTATTACTTCGGGCAAAGACTCCCTAGCTCTTTTATCTATTTTAATACAAAACAATAAAGCAATTAAGTCAAGTAATTTTGGAAATCCAAAAGCTCAAGACATTATTATTGGTGAAAAAATATCCGAAGTATTAGATCTGAGTTATAGACATATTGAATTTTGTAATACAAAAGAGTTTAATTTTTATTCTAAGCAAATATCTTATTTTGGATCTGGCTTAACCACAGCATCATATGTAGACATGGTCAAATACGTGGATATGTTATTGGATAATGATGAGTCTTATGTAATGGGCGAAGGTGGAGAATGTTTTAGGACTTTTTTTGAGGATAAAAAATCATTTGACAGGTACGTGACTCCAGAAAATATTATCAAAAAAATCTTTAAAAAAAATAATTATGGATTCTTCAAATCTTATTTTGATATAGATAATCAAATAATAAATGAATTTGGAATTGATTACTATAGAGAACAGCGTTTAACAGGAAATTTTTCGAAAAGGCATTCAATTTTACAACCTTATGTAAACAAAGTTTCACCTTTTTTAAATAAAAAATTTATAAGTTTGGCGTTCCAGTTAGACACCATTACAATAAAGAAACAATCTTTACACGATTATTTTGCAGGCAGAAATAATACTGTAAATGCTTTTTATGACTTAAGATCTGAGAACGGAAATGACACACAATTATGGTCAAAAAGGCTGAGTATAATTATAGAAAAGCTAGAATCTTTGCACGGTGATTTTAATTATAAAAAATGGAATATTTCAAAAGATGGCGTTGAAAATATAATTAAAACATCAATTACAAATGAAAGAGCAGTTTATTTTTTACTTAGATTTTTGCCTTTGATAGAATTTTTAAATTACAGTGGTACAGACTATTATAATGATATTGAAGAAGAAATATTGCATATTAAATTATAAATACTCAATCATTTTGTCAATACTATTTAAATCCAAGTATATCTTCAATATGATAAAATTAGAACACTGATTTATGATTAAAAAAGAAAAAGTTTTAGTGATTATAACTGATGGTGTGGGTTTAAAAAACTTCAGTTATACAAAGTTTCCTGATCTTTTGAAATCAAAAGGCTTTGAGTTTAACTATTGGAATAGCACACCCTTTAATTTAGAAAAATTGGACATCCCTTCTATTCCGTTGACTAGAAATGTGCCATTAAAAACAGATTTATTAAAAAGGGCTAAAATAGACATTGAACTAGATTTTTTTTCAAAAAAATTTAAGTCAAACGTCTATCACTATTTTAAATCTTCAAAAAAATCAACAAACATAAAGTCATTTGTAAAAAATTTAATTGTAAACTTTTATAAAATTAAATATAAAAATAGTTTAAGTAATCTTTTGCTTACTCTAGATAGAAGCGTTGTGAATTCCAAACACTATCAAGATACTTTTGAAATTATTAAGGAACAAAACCCTAGCCTTCTTTTTTGTACAAATCAAAGGTCATCAAATCTAATATTACCACTTTTCGTTGCGAAAAAATTACAAATACCAACAGTCTGTTTTATTTTTTCATGGGATAATTTGCCAAAAGCAACTAAAATTATTAGTACAGATTATTATTTGGTTTGGAGTGATTTTATGAAAAATGAGTTATTACAATACTATCCAAACATCTTAGAAAGACAAATTCATGTAGTGGGTTCACCTCAGTTTGAACCTCATTTTACCTCGACAGTAAATGACTTAAAAATTTTTAAAATTAAATATAATATTAAAGCTAATGTAAAGTATATATTATTTTCAGGTGATGACATTACTACAAGTCCAAAAGATGAGCAATATTTAGAGGCTGTATGTGATGCGATAAGTCATATAAACTCTAAGAGCTCTTTTAGGATAGAGATATTGTTTAGACGTTGTCCCGTTGATTTTTCAGCACGTTATGATCAAGCAATAAAAAAGCATAGCTCCATCCTTACTGAAATAAAACCTTATTGGGAAAAACAAGGCGAGGCTTGGAATAGTATAATACCAACAAAAGCAGATCCAACTCTTCTTGCAAATACAATAAGCGTTTGCGATTTAGTAATTAACTTAGGTTCTTCTATGGTGTTTGACGCTGCTTGTCATGACAAACCTTGTGCTTATATAAATTTTAATCCTAACGGGATTGACATTAAAAAGTGGTCAGTTGAAAAAATTTATAGCTTTATTCATTTTAAGTCCATGCCAAATAAAGATGCTGTGATCTGGATAAATTCTAAAGAAGAATTGAAGGATAAGATTTTAGAGGGCTTAAATAATCCTCATAAATACGTTCACAATGCAAAAAAATGGTTTGAAATTATTAATCAACATCCGCCTCAAAAAGCAACTGAGCGCATCGTTGGAGCATTAAGAGCGATTTTGTATAAATCATGAGAAACGCTTATCTCACCCCAGAATTATTTGGATAGTGACTATAAAAAACAGTAATAAAATTTGAATGAAATTTCATAAGATTAAACATAAAATTGCATCAAAAATTATTCTCAACCTTTATTTTAATTCTTGGAGAATATTTATTTACAAAAACATTTATAAATATGATATAGGTAAAAATGTTAAAATTGGAAGGAGTTTAATAAATTCTGAAGTTGTTTTGATTGGTGATAATTCTACAATCGGCGATAATAATCACATATCCTGTAAAACTTTTAAAATGGGAAATGATTCAAAAATTATTTCAAAAAACAGAATAATTGGAAAGTCAAATTTCAGTATTGGAAACAACTCTAGGATTATTTCAGACCATTATATAGATTGCTGGAATGATGTAAGCATTGGAAACCATACGTGGTTGGCTGGGATCGGCAGTCAAGTTTGGACTCATGGTTCTCTTCACACAAAAACTGGTAAAAAATTAGATGTAAAATTAGGAAACGGAATATATATTGGTTCTGGTTGCTGCATTGCTCCAGGCGTTGGTATTAAAGATGATTGTCTTATCGGCTTAGGAAGTGTTATAACAACTAGTTTCGATACAGAAAACTGCTTAATTGCGGGAAATCCTGCTAAAGTTGTAAAAGCTGAAATAAATTGGAGAAAAAATTGGTAGTTATCGTTTGAAGGAAAATATTAGATATCATAAAAATGAAAATAGCATACTTAACTCCTGAATATCCGCACTTAAAATGTACTCATTCAGCAGGGGTTGGAACCAGTATTTATAACTTATCCAGAGGGTTGTTGGGGTTAGGCTGTGAAGTCAGGGTACTGGTGTATGGACAGGACCAAGATAAAGTGTTTCAGGATGAAGGGGTTACTATACAGAAGATAAAAAACAAAAAGGTTAAAGGATTTTCGCGCTGGCTCACTCAGAAAAAAATTGAAAAATTGATTAATCAACTCTACAAATCTAATGAAATTGATCTAGTGGAGTCAATTGACTGGGGAGGAATCACCTCCTATATTCAGCCTAAAAAATGCCCTATCATTATTAAGCTTCATGGGAGTGATACTTATTTTTGCAGGTTAGAAGGCAGGCGCTTGAAGAAGAAAAACTTTTTTCATGAAATGAGAGCTTTAAGCAAAGCAGATGCGCATCTGGCGGTGAGTGATTTTGTAGCTAAGAAAACCAATGAGTTCTTCAATTTTCAGCTTGAGTTCCTAACTGTGTATAACGGTGTTGACTTATCAAAATTTAAACTAGGCCACCATAGAGAAGTTGCTGATCAAGTTCTTTATGTGGGGACTCTTATCCGTAAAAAAGGGGTGCTGGATCTGGCGCATATTTTTAATAAGCTCATCGAACTAAACCCTGAGGTGAAATTGGATCTAGTAGGGAGTGATGCTCCCGATAAAAAAACTAAAAGCGCTTCTACCTGGAAATTAATGCAGGATATTTTTACTAAAGAAGCATTACAAAAAGTGACTTACTATGGTAAAGTGCCTTATGATGAGGTGAAAAGCCATCTTGAAAAAGCCAGTGTATGTGTGTTTCCTTCCCATGCTGAAGCTTTTCCTGTGTCTTGGCTTGAAGCTATGGCGATGCAAAAAGCGATTCTGGCTTCCAGTATAGGATGGGCGAATGAGGTGATAGAGGATGGAAGAGAGGGGTATTTAAAACACCCCGAAGATCATCAGGCTTTTGCTCAACAAATTAATGACGTCTTACAAAACAGGACCTTGATGAAACATTTAGGAGAAAACGCATATAACAAAGTAACCACTTGTTTTAGTCATCAGGTGATCGCTCAAAAGCATGTCAGCATTTATAATAAAGTGATTCGAACAAAATGATAAAGCTAATTCACGATGACCATAAAGTTATTCAAGTAGTCGGGATCAAGTCTGATCTTGAATTTTCCAAGTTGAGTATTTCTAAGGCCATGATCAAAATTGCTACTGACTCCCCTGAGGAGTTACTGATCTGGAGTCACTATAAAGCTTATAAGGATCTTAATTTAAATGAAATACCTCATATTTTTCACCATAAAAAGATCATGGCTAGCTTCGCTCCTTCAAATTACTTAGGAAAAGAAGTTGGTTACTTAGAAGACTCACCTTTTATAAAGATTAACAGAAAAGTCAATTATCCTACTTGGCAAATGAGCTCTTTGGTTGGAGGGGTTAATACATCAGTAATAAATGCAATAGCTCGTCAAATCAAACCCAATAAAGATTTCGATTATTTTCTAAACTCATTCGCAAAGTTGGCCATGCCACAAGGAATATTTTGCTATGCTAATCCATTTCTTTTGAAGAAAAAAATTGAAACCGTAATTGTACCAAAAGCTAAGGTTTCAAAAGTATTTCAATTTACAGCAGAACATTATAAAAGACGATGGACCGTCTTATTGTTGTTGAATTTATTTATTTTTAAAAAGCAAATTTATGGACTCAGTTGGTTAAAAAGCTTATTCTTTAAGCGAATTCTATTAAATGAAGGAAGCTTTAATCATCTAAAAATAGAATCTTCAATAAAAGTTGAACTTAAAAAGCGGATAGATGTAATTATCCCTACAATCGGTAGAAAAAAACCACTATATGATGTATTAAAAGATTTTTCTCGCCAAACTATTTTACCTAAGCGCATCATCGTTATTGAGCAAAATCCAAACAAAGATGCAACTTCAGAATTAGATTATATTTATCAGGACAAATGGCCTTTTGAAATTTTACATAAGTTTATTCATCAAACCGGTGCTTGTAATGCTAGGAATATAGCTTTAGATTTGGTTCAAAACGAATGGACTTTTTTAGCTGATGATGACAATAGATTTGATAAATATTTGATCGAAAAAATATTTAATAAAATCCAAAGATATAATCTAACATGTGTAACTACTGCTTACGTTCAAAATCATGAGGCTAATCAAAACCCTTATGTCTCACAAACTACTACATTTGGAGCGGGAAACACCTTTGTGAAAACTAATCTTCTTAACATAAATAAGGAAATAAGATTTGGAAAAGGTTATGAATTCGGTTATGGTGAAGATATAGACTTTGGAATGCAGCTTAGAAATAAGGGATGTGATATAATATTTACTCCAAAACCATGTATTTTACATTTGAAAGCGCCTGTTGGTGGATTTAGGACAACATTTAAAATGGCTTGGGAGAATGAACGAATTAAGCCCAAACCTTCGCCAACCATAATGTTGTATAAACTGAATCATGTTTCTAAAGAACAATTAGCCTCTTATAAACTGAATTTATTTTTAAAAAATATAAATTTTAGGAGACCTGTTTCTGATTTTAGAAAATTTCAACAACAATGGGATTTAAGTACGAAATGGGCGAAAAAAATTCAAGATGCCAATTAAAATATACACCAATATTTCTTTTTTGTCTCAGCCAAATAGAAGTAATATTTTTTTTATTTTTTTGGAGTTGTGCTATACAAAAGATGATTGGATCAAAAGCTATTTTGATCTAGTTGAGACTGCTAATCAAGCTGATTTTTTGGTTTGGCCTTTATGTTTATCATATACCAGACGTATTGGAAAATATCAAGATTATATCAACTTTGTTAATGAGGCAAACCAGCTAAAAAAACAAGTTTGGGTATTTACAGGTGGCGACGAAGGGTTAAGTAATTTTAAAGCTCCTGATAACTGTATTCATTTTAGATTAGCTGGGTTTAAATCAAAATACACCCATACAACTGAAGTATTGCCTGCTTTTATTCAAGACCCATTACAGAATAAAGTATTTAATATTCATAAATTGGATAACCCGTCTTATACAATTGGTTTTGTTGGGCACGCAGACAACAGCTTATTGAAACTAAGTAAAGAGCTAGCAGTACATTTTAAAAAAAAATATGTTTATTACAACAAATACTTTGTCGATTCTCAAAAATTTTATCCATCTGGATATAAAAGAGCAAAATTTCTAAACTTGATAAATAGAATTCCTTTATTTGAGTCAAATTTTATAATGCGAAAAAAATATAGAGCAGGACCGTTGAATAATTATAGTAAACGAAAACAAACTGAGTCGGAATTTAAAAAAAATATTCAAGAAAGCCTTTTTACATTTTGTTTACGTGGAGGTGGAAATTTTTCAATACGTTTTTACGAAACCCTTGCCCAAGGTAGAATACCGTTTTACGTGGACACTGATACTCAGCTTCCATTAGCAGATATAATCAATTGGGATAATCACATATTACGTATTTCCCCTTCTGATAATCAACTTAAAATCCAAGATAAACTCAAAAATTTCATACAAAAACATGATCTAGAGGAAATGCAAAAGCAAAATAGAAATCTATGGTTAACTCGTATGACAAGAAAAGGCTATGCAAGACAACTTTATTTAAAATACCAGAATTAATGAAATTAAGTTTAATCATCTGCACCTACAAACGCGCTGAACCTTTGCTGAAACTTCTAGAATCAGTAAAGGCTCAAAGCCTTTTACCTGATGAGATATTAATCATTGACGGTTCTCCAGATGACGAGACGAAACAGGCACTCAATAATATTGAACTTCCCCAGCTTCATTACCACAAGATTAGACCTGAACAACGTGGCTTAACTAAACAGCGAAATATTGGTATTGATCTTTGTAGTAAGGATATGGCTATTGTTGCTTTTTTAGACGATGATATCGCTTTGGATAAGCATTATTTCAAAAATTTAGTATTAAGCTACGATGAATACCCCAACGCTATTGCGATTGGGGGGTATATTTCTAATGAAGTCAAATGGAAAAGAGTTGATTCGAATTATATAGTTAAAACTAGTGAATTTATTTATGACAATTTTGTTCGAAAAGAAGGATCTAGGTTCAACCTCAGAAAAAAATTATACTTAGCACCCAATCGGCCACCAGCACATTTACCAAAATTTTCTCATGGCAGAAGTGTTGGTTTCTTGCCACCATCAGGTAAGACTTATCAAGTGGAGCAATTTATGGGAGGGGTTTCCTCGTATAAAAAAGAAGTATTCTCTAAAATAAAATTTTCACTTTATTTTGAAGGCTATGGTTTGTACGAAGATGCAGACTTTTGTTTCCGTTTACAGGAACATGGTAAATTATACGTGAGCACTGCTGCAGTATGTGAACATCACCACGATCCCTCAGGAAGACCAAATCAATTTAAATACGGGCAAATGGTCGTGAAAAATGGCTGGTATGTCTGGCGTTTACGATGGCCCAACCCAGGTCCTAAAAATATTTTGAAGTGGCACGCCAATGTTTTATTATTAATAACTTTACGATTAATAAACGCGTTCACAACGACAAAAAGAAAACAGGCTTTTACTGAAGGTTTAGGGAGGTTAACGGCCTGGCTGAAGTTATGGTTTTCTAAGCCTAAAATTCAACGATGACATTCCTCATTATTTCCCATACAGAGCATTACAGAGCAAACGATCAACTTTATGCCTATGCGCCTTATGTGCGCGAAATGAATTTATGGTTAAAATTTGTGGAAGAGGTTCATATTATTGCTCCCGTTTCAGTTGATTTTGATCAAAATATTAATGTGGCCTACAAGCACCCAAAGATCAGTATTAAAGACGTGCCTGCCTTTTCCCTAATAGGATTTAAAGAAAAATTAAGTACACTTAAAAGCCTGCCTAAAATACTTAATATAATGTATTGTGCTATGCAACAAGCGGATCATATTCATCTGCGGTGTCCTGGGAATATGGGTTTATTAGGCTGTATTGTTCAAATCTTTTTTCCAAAAACTTGTAAAACGGCTAAATACGCAGGTAACTGGGATCCAAAGTCAAAACAGCCCTGGAGCTATAAACTTCAGAAATGGATTTTAAGCAATACTTGGCTGACTAAAAACATGAAGGTCCTGGTCTATGGTGAATGGCCTAATCAAACTAAAAATATTAAACCTTTTTTTACAGCGACCTACAGAGAAGAAGAAAAAAAGGCATATAAAATAAGAAACTATACCCAAGCACTTCACTTTTGCTTTGTTGGGAGTTTATCCAAAGGCAAGCAACCTGAAAAAGCTATAGAACTAGTTGAGAAGTTAAGAAAAGAAGGTAAGGATGTTGTTCTTCATATCTACGGAGAGGGCCCTCAAAGAAATACCATTGAAGGACAAATCAAAAACAACAGATTGGAAGATTCTGTTTTTTTATACGGGAACCAGCCTAAAGCTAGGGTAAAAGAAGCTTTGCAGCATTGCCATTTCTTAATCCTACCCAGCAAGTCAGAAGGCTGGCCAAAAGTAGTCGCTGAAGCCATGTTTTGGGGATGTATTCCTATTATAACACCCATTTCTTGCATACCCTGGATACTCGATGATGGAAACCGAGGAATACTTATGAAGGATAAAGATATCGATGAAACTGTTGAGTCTTTGCAAACATTATTAGAAACTCCTCAACAGTTAGAAACAGTGGCCGCTCATGCTGCAGAATGGTCCAGACACTACACCTTAGATAAGTTTGAAGAGGAGATACGTAAATTGATAAATGATTAACTGTAGACAGTCGTTAGTTTGGATTCGACAGAAGACCAAAAACAATAGACATTAAAATGAAAAAAAAGCATCATAAACCCATACGCGTCATCCAAATCATCGACTCTTTAGATGCCGGGGGAGCTGAGCGTATGGCAGTGAACTTAGCAAATGCTCTGGTAGATAAAGTTGAATTTTCTGGCCTTGTAGTGACTAGGGCTGAGGGTGTATTGAAAAATCTAGTTGATAATGAGGTGAGCTATTTCTTTTGTTCAAAAAAAAGAAGCTTAGATATTCTTGCAATATATTCAACCTTAAGATATGTAAAGAGACATAAAGTCAATTTATTACATGCTCACGGGAGCTCTTATTTTTTTGCAGTTTTATTAAAAACATTATGCCCTAGGCTCAAATTAGTTTGGCATGATCATCATGGTAACAGACCTTATGAAAGTCAATCCATAAAAACGAAAGTATTAAAAAAAGTCTCTAGTCGTTTTAATCATATATTTTGTGTGAGTCAAAGTTTATTAAGATGGTCTAAAATAAATTTAAATAGTTCGAGCGTTTCTCTAGTTCATAATTTTACAATGAATAATAAGGTTTTTCTTAATTGTGAAGCGGAATTTGACTTTCCTTCCATAACTTGTGTTGCGAATTTAAGGTGGCAAAAGAATCACCTTAACCTTATTGAAGCATACTCTATTCTTAAGCAGAACGGTGTTATTCATAAACTGACTTTAGTTGGTCACGATAAAAAGGATGAGTATTCTCAAAAGTTGAGAAAAAAAATAGAAGATTTAGATTTAGAAGAAGACATTTATATTCTCGGCCAGCGTTCTGATGTAGATTCCATAATACATGAATCGTCAATTTGTGTATTATCTTCAGATGTTGAAGCTTTACCCATGGTATTAATAGAATATGCAAACCTTAAGAAACCAGTTGTAGTCACTGATGTTGGTCAATGTGCTGAGGTAGTTGGGGATTATGCTCAGGTCGTCAAGCCAAATGATGCAGAAGCTTTAGCTACAGGTATAGCTTATTACATTAATCATCCAGACCTGGCTCAAAAAGAAGCTATGCTGTTACATGAAAAAGTTCAAAATGAGTTTAATCCAGACGTCATCATCCTTGAAATTCTGAATATATACGAAGGGATTTTAAAGTAACCTAGTTCATTAAAGATGACTATTTTTACACTGATAATATATTTTAATAATGACATACCTTATTGCAGAAATTGGTCAGGCCCATGAAGGAAGTCTAGGGATGCTTCATGCCTATATAGATGCTGTGGCTAAAACGGGTGTTGATGCTATTAAATTTCAAACCCATATCGCTCAGGCCGAAAGTAGCTTTCACGAACCTTTTCGGGTAAAATTTTCAAAACAGGATAAAACACGTTATGCCTACTGGGAACGGATGTCCTTTTCTCAGGAACAGTGGAATGAGATTGGGCAGCATTGTAGCGAAGTGGGTCTGGACTTTATTTCCAGTCCATTCTCTAACGCAGCAGTAGATCTGCTGGAAACTGCAGGTGTTCAGCAATATAAAGTAGGAAGTGGGGAAGTCAATAACTTCTTACTCTTGGAAAAAATAGCTAAAACACTGAAACCCGTCATATTATCCAGTGGGATGAGTTCATGGGATGAACTCAAAGAAAGCGTCAATTTTCTAAAATCTAGAGGAGTAGACTATTCTGTGTTACAGTGTACCACCAACTATCCAACTCAACCCGAAGAATGGGGGTTAAATGTCATTCAAGACCTAAAACATCAGTTTAAAGTGAAAACAGGCTATTCCGATCATTCGGGGAGTATGACCTCTTCAATTTCAGCTATGGCTTTAGGGGCTGAAATCTTAGAATTTCATGTGGTGTTCCACAAAGAGATGTTTGGTCCAGATGTGAGCTCTTCTTTTACTTTAGATCAGGTGCGTCTGGTGGTAAAAGCGAGAAATGAACTTAACCTGGCTTTATCTCACCCAGTGGATAAAACTGAAAACTCAAAATTTAATACCTTAAAATCTATTTTCGAAAAGTCACTGGCGGTCAATAAGGAGTTGAAAAAAGGTCATGTGATCTCATTTAACGATCTTGAAGCCAAAAAACCCAAGAATTATGGAATTAAGGCTAATCAATTTGAATCGGTCATTGGCAGAAGCTTAAAGGTTGATAAATCACAATGGGATTTTCTAAAGGAAGATGACCTAATTTAAGAATTCAAATTGAAAAATATAGCTCTTTACACCTTAACACGATATCAGCAATTGATACTTCATTTAGTTATTGGAGTAGCGGTGAGCCGTTTTCGTGTTTTGGCACAGCTATATTTAGTTTCAATTATTTTTTACTTTGTTTTCAAAATCATAAAGGAAAAGAATAAAACCTTTTGGGTGTTGTCTGGAGCTGCTTATTTTGTTGCAGCTGAGGTGTTTTTAAGAATGACAGGTGCTATGCCCTTTTGGGAATTGGGGAAGTATGTCGCTATCTTTTTTATGCTTTTGGGTATGCTCTACGAAGGCTTTAAATTAAAAGCCTGGCCAGTTCTGGTTTTTGTGTTGTTACTCTTACCAGGAGTGGTGGTGGCTTACCTTAACTTTGATTATTATGGCGAGAGTTTTAGGAAAACCATTTTATTTAATCTATCTGGACCTCTATCTTTGTTTGCTACCGCCCTGTTTTGCTACCACAGGCAATTAAAATTTAGAACGCTTTTGAAAGTCATTGATATGATGACATTGCCTATTTTGTCAATGGTTTTTTATATTATATTATACGCACCACCTGTTGAAGAGATTATATTCACAACAGAGTCCAATTCTGCAGCTTCGGGTGGCTATAGTGGAAACCAGGTATCAACTATCCTAGGCTTAGGAATTTTTTTGACCTACGTAAGATTTATTTTCCCTTATAAAAATGTATGGCTCAATATTTTTAATTTGGGAATGTTAGGGGTGTTGACTTACAGATGTTTGTTAACCTTTTCCAGAGGTGGTTTTATTACTGCGATTTTGATGATGATTATTTTTACGGTCTTATTTATCAATTGGGCACCACTGGCTAAAAAAGCAAGAGCGACTGTTAAACTGGTGGGGCTTGGGGTAGGTGGATTTATCTTATGGGGCGCAGTGGTTGCCGTGACTGGAGGCTTGATTGTGAATCGCTATGCCGGAGAAAATGCTGTAGGAGAAGAAAAGGACATCACTACAGGTAGGGGTGATATTTTTAATGAAGAATTAGAAGCCTTTTTAGAAGAACCAATATTTGGTGTTGGGATAGGCATGGGTAAATTTTTTAGATATGAACTAGGTGGAGAAGAAGCAGCAAGCCATAATGAAATAGCCAGAATGATAGCAGAACATGGGCTTTTAGGTGTTCTTGCTCTTTTGATCTTGCTACTGATTCCTTTAGGATTTTTGCTTTCTAAAAATAGAAACTTGCTGATGCTGCCTTTTGTGGCCTTTTGGTTCCTGACGATCAACCACTCCGCCATGCGGGTGGCTTTACCAGGCTTTATGTATGGATTTGCACTTTTATCAATTACCTATGCTTCAAAACAAGAAAAAAAGAAAACAAGGCAAAACTCAAAAAAAGCTACTTTATCTCGGAAACCAACTTTCACGTAAAGGACGAACGCCCACCTCTATAGAGACTTTGGGAAAGTTTTTAGAAGCTGAGGGTTTTGTTGTACACAAAGCCTCTTCCGAGAAAAATCAAGTTCTAAGACTACTAGATATGTTGTCCTCTCTTTTAAGATTCAGACGAAAAGGCGGCGTTATTCTAATAGATACCTACAGCACTACTGCCTTTTGGTTTGCTTATCTATCTGGTTTGCTTGCAAGCAGACTCCATATAAGCTATATCCCTATCTTGAGAGGCGGCGATTTACCAAAACGATTAGAATCCCATCCCAGGCAGTGTCAGCAATTATTTGGCAAAGCAAAAGTCAATGTCGCCCCGTCGGCCTATCTGATGCATCATTTCCAGAGAGTTGGATATACTAATTTGGTTTATATCCCTAATACGATTGAGCTGAAGAACTATGAGTTTAAACAGCGCCAGGAATTGCGGCCACATTTCCTCTGGGTCAGGTCGTTTGCCAAGCTTTATAACCCGATGCTGGCAGTACAAGTTTTGGAACAACTCTTAAAGACGTATCCTAAAGCGAAACTGAGCATGGTCGGTCCCTTTAAGGATGATTCCATCGAAGAATGTAAAGCCTACGCGGAAGCTCATCGGTTGCCCGTGACCTTTACCGGGGGAATGAAAAAAGAAGACTGGCTGGACTATGCTAAAGATTTCGACGTTTTTATTAACACCACCAATGTGGACAATACCCCCGTGAGTGTGATGGAAGCCATGGCCTTAGGGCTTCCGGTGGTCAGCACCAATGTGGGAGGCATTCCGTTCTTATTGAAGGATAAAGTTGATGCCCTATTGGTAAAGCCCAATCGGATAGAAGATTTTACCAAGGCTGTCCTTCAGCTTTTAGAACATCCGGATCTTGCTGCTCAGTTGTCTAAAGCGGGACGAAAAAAGGTCGAGCATTTTGACTGGGAGGTGGTTAAGGAGAAGTGGGTATCGGTTATTGGTTGACGGTTTTCTGTTTTTCGTATAGTGGTATAATCGTGTAGTCGTGTAATGGTGGCTGAGCCCGCCTGCGTACCTTTGGGAGGCAGGTGATTCGACGCAAGGAGAATCGTATCGAAGTCACCGAAAGTTATCATTTGTCGGTTGACGGTTTTCAGTTGTCGGTTTTCGGTTATCAGTTAACTGTTTGTAGAGTCCTGAATAGGGTTGACCTTTTTAGAGTTGTTTATTTGATTTAAAGATGTTAATTAAAAATTTCTGGTTGACTTTACCATTGCTTTTAGTCGGGCAAGCTTGATGGTAAACTAAAAAATTAAATTTAGATACAGTTTTGAAACCGGCCTATCTAAAAAAACATTGAAAAACAAGGGAGTAGTATTGGACAAAAGATGAAAATCTGTTTGAAGAAGGCGATAGCCAGATGAGTTATTTTTCATCTGTGGCCGGGGATTCCGTAGTATTTTCTTATGATTTTTTAGTAAGCCTAGCGTTTTTTGGTTCTTTTTTGGGCAATGCAAAAAAGAATGAAGGCTTTAATTTAACTAGACCTAATTTTGAAGCGTAGGGACAAGGAGAAAAAACTAATCTAGAGAACTGCTGATGTTTTATCGATAAACCAAAAATAGTATCAATACCCATAAATGTAAGCAGAAAAAACAACTTCTCGATAGCTCTGCTGAGCGAAGTCGAAGTACAACTTTATTCCATTCCACTTCATCAAACCAACGGTCTGAATGACCACGACGGGCAATCTTGATGGTAAACTAAAAAATTAGATTTAGATACAATTTTAGTAAGCCTAGCGTTTTTTGGTTCTTTTTTGGATAATGCAAAAAAGAATGAAAGCCTTAATTCAACTAGACTTTGATCTCGAAGCGTCGGGACAAGGAGATAAAAGACTTTCACATACACGTTTAAAAAACTAAACAAATATATAAGTTGAAAAGATTCCTCCATTCGTCGGAATGACAATTCACTAATCACTACTTATCTACCGACCTGCCAAGGCACGACAGCCAGAGTACCTACTACCTAAAGACTAACACCTAATCAACTGCTTTCGCTCCTGTGGCAATAAATCTATAATTCAATTTAGGCTCGGTAATTTTAGCGATTTCCGCTTCACTTTCCCCAGCATCTTCCGCATAATGTTTCAAGGTCTCCACATCGGTTTGTTCGATAAAGGCAACACCATTGACAAGCATTTGGTCACCCTGGCTGTCTTTAGGGACAAAAAAGCCATAGTCCTTAAAGGTGACGTGGGCATTTTGATCTTCAGGGAGTTCCAATTTCATCCAGCAGCCCTTTTTCGCGCAAACACTTTCCACTTCAGATTGAAATTGGACTTGAATGGTGTCTCCGAGAGATAAATCCTGGTAAAGGGCCAGCATTTCGCTATCCGCTTTGACTTCAGCAGAAGTAAAGGCTTCACCAAACTGAGAGTCAGTGGTCATGCTCAATTCTTTTTCCTCCGATGTATCATCTGTCACCGTCTCTTTTTCTTGCTTATTTTCTTTTGAACCACAAGCCAAAAACATCAATAATATTGGTAATAAAAGCAGCTTTTTCATGATAATAATTAAAAATTTATAATAAGAATAACAACAAAGTTAGGAATCTTCCTGAATTAACCTTAT
>Ga0136601_1000176_pt1 | contig 33290 bp, 64 predicted proteins | sample AntRauMFilla2699_FD_181020 | JGI IMG/M metagenome (GOLD analysis project Ga0136601, IMG submission 181020) | Saline lake microbial communities from Rauer Islands, Antarctica - Metagenome Filla 2 #699 | ecosystem: Environmental > Aquatic > Non-marine Saline and Alkaline > Saline | place...
TGGTGATGTTGGTTTAAATTTTAAAAGGTTAGAATACTTACCACTTAGATTTAATTATGTGAGTGGTGGATTTTCTTGTCGTAGAAATATATTAGTATCGTTAGAAGGTAGTCCACAAACAGTAGGTGGTGATTTTGACTGTCAAGTTAATGAATTAAAAACATTAGAAGGTTGTCCACAAACAGTTGATGGTAATTTTTATTGTGAATATAATAAATTAAAGACATTAGAAGGTTGTCCACAAACAGTTGGTGGTGATTTTGGTTGTTCACTTAATGAATTAAAATCATTAAAAGGGTGTCCACAAACAGTAGATGGTGATTTTGGTTGTTTTAATAATAAACTAGAATCATTAGAAGGGTGTCCACAAACAGTAAATGGTGATTTTCGTTGTTATAGAAATGAATTGGTATCATTAAAGGGTAGTCCACAAACAGTAAGTGGTGGCTTTAACTGTAGATATAATAAATTAAAAGACTTAGAACATTTTCCAGAAGTAAGTGGTGATATAGATATAAGGTACAATACAGTATATCTCTTACTATATACTTTTATCAAAAAAGCTGATAGCTTTATGATAGAAGACTTTAACGACTATGAAATAGTTAGAAACAGGGATACTGTTATGTTAGATAGACTTCAAACTTTTATTAGTGATAATAATCTAAAGATGCCTAATTTAGAAGACATCAAAGAACACTATAAAATAATAGAATAAAATGAAACATATAAAACCCTATAAAATATTCGAGAATAAAAGTCCTAATTTTCCAACTACAAGAAAGAAAGTTATAGAAGTATGTAAAAAGTATGAAATAAATAACTATACTATTAATGATGATTTAAGTATTGATGTTGATGACTTCGTTGATTTATCACAAACTGGTTTAGAATATATACCACTTAGATTTAATTATGTGAGTGGTGGTTTTCGATGTAGCCAAAATGAATTAAAATCACTAGAAGGGTGTCCACAAACAGTAAGTGGTAGTTTTTATTGTTCTAATAATAAGTTAGTATCATTAGAAGGTTGTCCACAAACAGTGGGTTTTAATTTTGGTTGTGAAGATAATAAATTAAGAGATTTAGAACATTTCCCAGAAGTAAATCGTATTATAGGCATAATGGGAAATCCAGTAGATTTATTAGTACATACCTTTATCAAAAATGCTGATAGCTTTATGATAGAGGATTTTGTAGACTATGAAATAGTTAGAAACAGGGATACTGTTATGTTAGATAGGCTTCAAACTTTTATAAGGGATAACGATTTAGAAATGCCTGACTTGGAGGACATTAAAAAACACTATAAAATAATAGAATAAAATGAAACATATAAAACCATATAAAATATTTGAAAGCAATGAACCAAACTTTCCAAACACAAAAGATGAGATTGTTGAGTTATGTATTAAGTATAAAATAGAAAATTATACAATTAATGATGATTTAAGTATTGATGTTGATGGTGATGTTAGTTTAAAAGGCGGTGTCTTAGAATATCTACCACTTAAATTTAATTATGTGAGTGGTTATTTTAACTGTTCTTTTAATAAATTAAAAACTCTAGAAGGTAGTCCACAAACAGTAGGTGGTTATTTTATGTGTTATTATAATAAATTAAAAACTCTAGAAGGTAGTCCACAAACAGTAGGACATGACTTTGATTGTTCTGATAACAACTTAGTATCATTGGAGGGATGTCCACAAACAGTAAGTATTGACTTTAATTGTTCTGATAATGAATTAAAGACATTAAAAGGTTGTCCACAAACAGTAGGTGGTAATTTTTATTGCTTTAATAATGAATTAAAAGACTTAGAACATTTCCCAGAAGTAAGTGGTAGTATAAATATAGAGGAAAATCCAGTAGATTTATTAGTACATACTTTTATTGAAAATGCTAATAGCTTTATGATAGAGGATTTTGTAGACTATGAAATAGTTAGAAATGGGGATACTGTTATGTTAGATAGGCTTCAAACTTTTATTAGGGATAACGATTTAGAAATGCCTGACTTGGAGGACATTATAAAACACTATAAAATAATAGAATAAACATGAAACATATAAAACACTATAAAATATTCGAGAGTACGAGTCCTAACTTCCCAACTACAAGAGAGGAAGTTATACAAGTGTGTAAAAAGTATAAGATAAAAAATTATACCATAAACGATGATTTAAGTATTGATGTTGATGGGAATGTTATTATAGCTTATACACTTTTAGAATATTTACCTCTTAGATTCAATCATGTGAGTGGCTATTTTGATTGTTCTGGTAATAGATTAAAATCGTTAGAAGGTAGTCCACAAACATTGGATAGTGGTTTCTATTGTACTAATAATAATCTAGAATCATTAAAGGGTTGTCCACAAACAATAAGTGATTCTTTTATTTGTTATTTTAATGAATTAAAATCATTAGAAGGTGGTCCACAAAAAGTAAATGGATCTTTTGATTGTTCTAATAATAAAATAGAATCATTAGAAGGGTGTCCACAAACAGTAAGTGGTAGTTTCTATTGTTATGATAATGAATTAAAATCACTAGAAGGTAGTCCACAAACAATAAGTGGTGATTTTTATTGCTTTGATAATAATTTAGTATCATTAGAAGGTTGTCCACATACAATAAATGGTGATTTTATGTGTTCTGATAATAAATTAACAGACTTAGAACATTTCCCTAATGTAGAAGGTCATATAAATATAACAGAAAACAAAGTACATTACTTAGTATATACCTTTATTAATAAAGCGGATAGCTTTATAATAGAAGACTTTACAGACTATGAAATAGTTAGAAATGGTAATACTGTTATGTTAGACAGGCTTCAAACTTTTATTAGAGATAATGACTTAGAAATGCCTGATTTGGATAAAATTAAAGAACACTATAAAATAATAGAATAAACATGAAACATATAAAACCATATAAAATATTCGAGAGTAATGAGCCTAACTTCCCAACTACTAAAGAAGGAGTTATAAAAGTGTGTGAAAAGTATGGAATAAAGAACTATACTATTAATGATGATTTAAGTATTGATGTTGATGGTGGTGTTGGTTTGGGGGATAGAGGCTTGGGATATTTACCACTTAGATTTAATTATGTGGGTGGTTATTTTCAATGTTCTTTTAATAAATTAAAGTCATTAGAAGGTTGTCCACAAACAGTAGGTGGTGATTTTGTGTGTTATGATAATGAATTAAAGACATTAGAAGGTAGTCCACAAACAGTAGGTCGGGGGTTTTATTGTTTTAAAAATGAATTAAAGACATTAGAAGGTTGTCCACAAATAGTAAATGGTGATTTTAATTGTTCTGATAATAAACTAGAATCATTAGAAGGTAGTCCAAAAACAGTAGGTGTTGATTTTTATTGTTACAAAAATGAATTAAAAGACTTAGAACATTTCCCAGAAGTAAGTGGAACTATAGATATAGAAGATAATATAGTATATTGTTTAGTATATACTTTTATTGAAAATGAAGAAACTGATAGCTTTATGATAGAAGATTTTAACGACTATGAAATAGTTAGAAACAGAGATACTGTTATGCTAGATAGGCTTCAAACATTCATAAGGGATAATGGTTTAGAAATGCCTAATTTAGAAGAAATTAAAAAACACTATAAAATAATAGAATAAACAGGAAACATATAAAGCCTTATAAGATATTCGAGAGTGCTAGCACTAACTTCCCAACTACAAGAGATGAGATCGTGGAGTTATGTATTAATAAGTATGGAATAGAAAACTATACTATTAATGATGATTTAAGTATTGATGTTGATGATGATGTTATTATAACTTATAGAGGCTTAGAATATTTACCTCTTAGATTCAATCATGTGAGTGGCTATTTTGATTGTTCTGCTAATAGATTAAAAACATTAGAAGGGTGTCCACAAACATTGGATAGTGGTTTCTATTGTACTAATAATAATCTAGAATCATTAAAGGGTTGCACACAAACAATAAATGGTGATTTTATGTGTTCTAATAATAAATTAACAGACTTAGAATACTTCCCAGAAGTAGAAGGTCATATAAATATAGCAGAAAACAAAGTACATTACTTAGTATATACCTTTATTAATAAAGCGGATAGCTTTATGATAGAGGATTTTATAGACTATGAAATAGTTAGAAATGGTAATACTGTTATGCTAGATAGACTTCAAACTTTTATTAGAGATAATGATTTAGAAATGCCTGATTTGGAAGAAATAAAAAAACACTATAAAATAATAGAATAGATAGAAAAAGAAAATAGCTATTTTAATATATAAATCAAATATAAAACATATATGAAAAAATTTAGTAAACAGATAAATCAAAAAATGACGGAAGAGCCTAAACAAGAATTTAAAATTGATGAGGCAAGAGTTTTTAAAAACAAAATACTAGGTCTTATGGATAGCTATTTAAAGGTCGTCTCACATGGTCCCGTAGATGATAGATACCTAGCAGGTAATGTAAGCATTGACGGCAAGGAAATGCTTGCAGAGGCTTTTGTGAACCTATTATCAGAGGAGTCTAGTAATAAACAAACTGCTATATTAGAATCATTAAAATCTAAGATTGGTGATTGGGAAGCTATTGATAACTTAATAGACTCAATTAATGAGAATAATATTAAAATAGAAAACAAGTTCAAATTTGACTCTATGATAAGAAAATACTCATCTGATGAGGATAGTTTGCTTATGATAATGGAGTCTAAAGCTTCATCTATAAACAATAACAAAACCATAAATGATTATATTAACTTAATCAAAGAAAGTAAACTTTCTCAGGACTCTAAAGATAAGGCACAAAAAATATATAACACAAGAAAAAATGAATTACCAAAAGAACAGTTCTAAAGAATTTGAAAAGGATTTACTGTCTTTTTTTTCAAGCATTGTATATGTAAATGAAAACCCATCTTTTTTTGAAGTAGAATATATATATAAAATAAATGATGAAACTATACACGATGTTGAATCCACACAAATAGATTTAGGGGATTTGATAGTTAAAGAAGATTGTATGAGTCTTATGCTATCAGAAGATAATAGCTTAGTTGATGACATTCTTTGTAAATCTAATAAAGAAGATGTTTGTCTTAGTATGTGGAAAAGAATATGTGGTAAAGAATTTAAAGCCATAAACAAGAAAGTCAAGAAAGATATAAAAAAGCTTGATTACATAATTACTAACCAAGAAATATCTGATATATTAAATGTTGATAATGAGATATTTATTAATGATTCTATCGAGGATAACATTATAATAGGAAACAAAAGTGATATTATTATACACAAAGATTTTGAAGTTATTGAAAATAATTACATAAAAATAATGCACAGTATTGACTACAGTGCATTTAAGGTATATAACTTAATTAGACTTTAATTAAATCTTGGTCAAATCTCATAATAGAGTTGTCCATAAACAGGAGATCTTTTAATTATTTCCTTAATATATTCTAGACCTAAATCAGATAGAGCTACTTTAAAGTTTCTTTCATTTGGTTTAGATAAAATTTCACCAGATGCTAATATTTTAACATCATCCTTAGTGATTGGTATCTCAAAGTTTCCCTCAACTGGATGAGTGTAATTAATGAACCCACTCTTACATAAACTAGTAAAGCTATCTTCTGTTAATAAAATTCTTATTTCTTTCATATCTATTATTTTTATTTTTTAAAAGGACATATCCCTATATCCTCTTGTAGTATAATCTTTATGATTAGTTTCAGGATACTGCTTAATATATGTAATTTTCTCTATATTTAACAATTCATTTAATTTTAATTGTCTCTTCAAACTATTGGTCATAGAATCATGCCACCCCCTTCTTAGTAATTTTTCCCTTCTCATATGGGATGTGATAGGATCATACATAATATTTGTTGTTATTAATTCTACTAGCTTAATTAGACATGAATCAATAGCACCTGGGTAGTTTTCATATAAATTATTACCATCAAAACTAACAGCACAACAAGTCATGTCCACGCTACCCAATATATTATTTTTACTAATTACATCATAGGCTTCATTGCTTGGTCTTATCAATTGTATTGATCTATCTTCCTTTATATATGTTATTGGCTCATATATAACATGTAAGCCCTTATACATACTTTGTAAGTCTCTGTTCGCTAGTTTTTTATGAGAAAAATAACCATTTTCATTAAGTATAATCCCCAAAGACTCATGTTGATGTTTTCCAAAACACATAATATCTATGTCGTGTATAGCCATATCAGCAATAGAATCCCTTACTGCACCACCGAATACTATACCACCACAATTATATATTTCATTAAGGTCAAAGCCAGTATACCCATTTATTCTATTGTATATTTTAGAAACCATATATTTAATTTTTACAAATATAATAAAAATAAATAAGAGTTTAGATATTTAATATATAAATAATATAAAATAAATAATAATATGACTTATAAAACAAACACACCAGATTATAAAACTGATAATAAGATATTTAACTATAGAGACTTTAAGAGTTCTTTAGCATCAGAAAAAGAGGAGTTAGAAGATATAAAGAGAGGTATAGAGCCTAATACTTCAGATACACATAAAATTCCTAGAAATGTGAAACTAAGGTATGATAAAACAACTAGGAAAATGACATCAGTTTCTTTACCAGAAGTTAAGGATAAAATAGAAAATATTGAAAATCTAAGCGATTTAAAGGAAAGTAGAGTAGAAACTAGCACTAAAGTTAGAATTGCATCTATGTCTAGACTTATAAAGGATTATGAATTATCTCATACACCATTTGAGAAAAGAGGATTTGACGAGGCTTTAGATATACTCAAAGATAATAATGATATACAAAAGTCTATAAGATTGATAAAAGACAAAATAGGTAATATTAATGCTGGTGAGGAATCATTAAAAATGTTAGATGATAGTAAGAAGGCTGAGATAGTAAAGGGTATGTCTGATTTTCTAAAAAATCTAGATAATGGAATTATAAATGAGTCTAATATATATTAAGCTTGTGTGAATATAACTTCACCATTTTCAAAAAGTTCTTCTACAAAGTTCTTAACCATATAGTCGTTATAATAATACAATACGCTAGATTCACTTTCTTCAAAAGTACCATCATCTGAAATGTTGTATGAAAATAGGAAGCCTGGTGCTTCTGTTAACCCCATTTGGGATGTACCTAAGTCATCAGAATATTTAAAATCACTATTAACTTCGATATCTTCAAATAATTTATGAAAAGAAACCCCCGACACTTCACCAATCTCCTCCTTGGCACTACTAGCATCGTTTAGCTTAACTTTAAGACCATTATCAATTAGTTCTAATGATATGTATTCTCCTTCTTCTATGTCGTTTGAATTAGATTCTTTAACAGGCTTTCCATATGATTCAAATGTCTTTAAGTGTCTAAGCATAATTATATTTATTTTTATTATATATTAATTACTAGATATACTTTTTTAAAGTGCATACATTTGAGAACAACCTCTAAGCATTCCTTGTTTGGTTAAATCACTTTTTGTTAATGATAATGTATTACACATACCAGGTAGTTTAATAGTTACAAAATATCTACAAAAGTGATTATTATTTGAGGTATAACCCAATGATATACCTTTATTTGTATTGTGTACGAAATGCTTACAATCATACTCTTCAATTGCTGATCCTTTTAGATGCTTTTTAAGTTTAGAAATATTACAATGTCCAAACTCTTCTCTGATTATCTTTCTGACTTTTGCTTTGTCTTTTTTGCTTAACATATCTAGTTATTTAATTATTTAGTACAGCACAAATATAGTACAAATTTGTGAATTAAAACAGTTAATACATGAATTTATTTTTAATCATATAATTCGGGATATCTCCCTTCACTCTTGCACCACTTCCAAAAATTAATGAATCTGCTAAAGTAGTTCCAACATCAAGTCCACCAAATAATCTTTTATTATTAAGTTGATCATTATCTGGTAGTAGAGAAATTATTTGAACATGTACTTCATATACCACTATATCATCATATGGATATCCTAGTTCTGCAAAAGATTTAGCACTATCCTTATACATGGATAAGTAAACATATCCAGTTTGGCTCTGTAGACTTCTCTTGGTTTTAACTTTAGTTGTTAATAGACCCTTTGTGTTAATGTCATTTTTTACAGATGTTCCGTGATATAACTTTAAAGCCTTGTATTTATTATCTCGTAGGAATTTATTCAAAACTTTAATATCATCTTTATCTGAATCATCATATTTTTTCATAACATCCCTTATAGATTCTTCCTCAAATAAATCAATAACCTCTATATCCATAGTTGTTGAACTAGGGGAATGTCTATTTCCTATGAAACCTTCAAATTTTTTAATATACTTACTTTTATTCATATACATATATATTAATTTAGTATATTTGCATTATGGGACTATATGAAGAACATCAATATGTAGAATTATTACTAAAGAAATCTGAAAAATATACAAAGAAAGATTTTCTGAATTATATATACAATTTTAATGGATATGATATTACAATGTTGCGTGAAACGAGGATGTATAATAAAAAAGAGTTAAGGAATTGGTACAGTGGTGTGAAAAAAGGAAGAGTTCTTAAAGATTTAAAAGTTCTAAGAGAATACAAAATAAATAAATTATTTAAAAATTAAAAATACAGATGAATCAAGAATATTCTAAATATAATGATATAGATAAGTGGGTTTGGAAAACACTTTTCAATAATCAAGTAAATAATTTTACTAACAAAGTTTCTGATCTTTATATAAGGTCTTTAAATGAAATAAGTATCTTAAACCAATACAATATCATTAATATTAAGGAACTAAACAAAGTTTTGGCGAAACAGACTGGTTGGTGTGTAGAAATAGTACCTGGTCTTATTGAAAGAGAAAAGTTCTTTGAGTTGTTATCACAAAGAAAGTTTTGTGCATCAACTTGGTTACGACCAAAGGATAAACTTGATTATCTAGAAGAACCTGACATGTTCCATGATATATTCGGACATATACCAATGCTTGTGGATAGTGAGTACGCATCTTTTGTCAATAGACTTGGTATAATATCTTTGGGTTATTTAGATAATGATGATGCTATGACAAAGATACAAAGGCTATATTGGTTCACTATTGAATTTGGTGTTATTGAGGAAGATGGTAAAGTAGTTTCTTATGGTGCAGGGATAATATCATCAAGTAAAGAAACTAATAAAGTATATAATGAAGAAGGTAATTTTATAAAATTTAATTTAGAAGACATATTAAATAAGGATTTTTGCATAGATGATGTTCAAAACACATATTATGCAATAGATTCATATGAAGAGTTGTATAATAGTTTGGATGATTTAGAATTTGCTTTAAAGTAATATGTTCTCATATAATATTATTATGCTCAGCATAAATATTTACTCTATTTTTATCTTTAATAAATTTAAGGTCATTATCAAATCCTAAATCATTTGCTTTTTTTCTGAACATATCATATATGTTATCAAAGTCATTCTTAAAATCTTTGGATTTAACTACACCTATTTTTCTTAATCTTTTATTACATGACATATGGTATATATTAAATTAGAAGTCCAAACATTAATATATAGATAATGGAAAACAGAGACTATTTATTTGTATATGGGTTATTTAGAGACCAAGGAAATAATTTACTAGGGGAGGATAGCATTCTCTGTGGTAGGGCAAGTATAAAAGGAATACTTTATAAAGTGGATAGCTTCTATCCTGGATATGTAGATGGAAGCAGCTTAGTATGGGGTGATGTTTATTTAATAAACAAGGATGTATTTCCAGCTTTGGATGAATACGAAGGTGAAGAGTATGAAAAGGTTAAGGTTAAAACCTCATCAGATTTGTGTTGTACTGTTTATAAGTACAAGTTTCCAGTGGATAAATTCGAGGTAATTGGATCAGGGGATTGGATGCTAAGGTAATTTATATTTTGACCTAAGATTGTTCAGTTCATAAACCTTCAATTTATACTTTTCATCCTCGTGTGTTATTTTATCATCAATAATATTGTTGTACTCTCCAATTGATAGCTTATATACTTGCAATATCTTACCTCTTATGAAATAAAATTCATTATCCCAACTACTAAAAGGTTTAAAAGATTTTATATAATTATGTTTTTTAATTCAAAAAATATTGTATATTTGCTTGAAATAAATAATTAATATCATGGATAAAGAAAATGAATTAGAAAATGGTATAGTCGAAAATATAGACATCGTTGAAAATCAACCAGAAAACTGGAACACGGATTTTCTATAGATGTAAACAAAAATAAAAAATAACATATAACATATAATATTAACTACTTAATTTGTAAATAGAAATAGTTAAGTTTATTCTATATAGGAAGCCTCTGTGAAAACAAGTAGAACTACGAAAATATGGATAACATTTAAAGCTATATCTTTCCAACAAGATTAATCTATTACAATGCGTATCGCCTGGATGGGGTAAGTTGTGACTATAACGCAGGAAAATCACACTAAGACGTTCTCATATAATGGTTGAGGTTAAGTAGTTTTTTTTATTTAATATATAAGTAAAATAAAAATTACTATGTATAACAAATATTTAAAAAAATTCGAGAGTTTCGAAGGAGCTAATAAAGTACCAAAAAATAAATTAATAGACTTTTTAGAGGAAGAAGGATTTAATGTTCATCTGTTCGAAGAAGATGGTATGCAATGTGGTGAAATTGAAAAATGGACTAATGGTGGTGTTGATATGATAATATCATTAACACCTTTTGGAAAAAGAGAATTTATCAAATACGTTGACGACTTTGATGTTGATGAGCAAATAGACTTACATAGAGAAGGAGGTGGAGATTATAAAAGACACTTCACTATAAGAGAAAGTTTAGAGGATTTTGAAGACTTTCATGAAGGTTTAAAGGATGTAAAATCTAGGTTGTAAATTTAAATTAATTTTTAATATATAGTATATGAAACACTTAAAAAAGATAAACGAATACTATAATAGAAAAGAAATAATATTCAAAAGTAAAAGAAATCCGTCTATGTCTATAATGGTAGTTAAATCACCAGATGGCAGAATAGAATCAATTGTGAACAAGACAGGTATTAGGTTCCCTTATCAAGTTGGTCAGTTATTCACTAGGAATATTGAGTCTTGGGCATGTAATAATAATTTTTTAATGGATGATAAAGACATGTGTCCAGAAAAAAAGATATTTGGTGTTAAAATTTCAGATGTTCCACAAGGACATGAATGGAGAAGAATATACCCTTCTAAATTTAGATAGTATGATAATTAATATATAAGTAAATAATAATTATGAAAAAACATGTAAAACTATTTGAGGATTATAATAACAAAGATGTTTATGACATTGGTGATATAGTTAAGGTTCTTGGTGATGATAAAAACACACTACATGACAAATATAAAAATATAGAACTAGAGGTTGTAAGTGTTGCAACATCTCCAGATGATGATGAGTCATTTGATATTACAATAGGTGATGCCTTTTATCGCCTAAAGATTAGAAGTTCTGGTGAGGAAATTGAATATGGTCTTTATGATTATGAATTACAAAAAGCTTAAATAACAAAATAACTTAAACTAACAAAAATGGATAAATTTCAAAAGAAGTGGCTCTGGATGATGGATTACTGTGAATCTAAGTCAATACCACCAGCACAGAGTTGGGCTTGGGATGAAGCAGAAAATGAATACAATGCTAATACCACAATAAAACCTTTTTCTGAAATAGAAAACATGACTAGGGTATTACTATACTTCAACAACAAAAAATCATTTACGTTTGGGTTTGTGAAGGATGGTATGATTAAAGAACAAGGATCTAATAATTGGACAATGTTTGATGATTATGATGGGTGGTTAGGTATCTCAGATTTAAGAGATATACTATCAAATCATGATAAGACTTAAATGTTATTCTATTATTTTATAATGTTTTTTAATCTCTTCTAAATCAGGCATTTTTAAATCATTATCCCTGATGAAAGTTTGTAGTCTATCTAGCATAACAGTATCCCTGTTTCTGACTACTTCATAGTCGTTAAAATCTTCTATCATAAAGCTATTGGCTTTTTCGATAAAGGTATATACTAATAAATCTACTGGGTTTCCCCTCATAGATATAATACCATTTACTTCTGGGAAGTATTCTAAGTCCTTTAATTTATTATTATAACAATCAAAATTACCACCTACTGTATGTGGACATCCTTCTAATGATACTAAATCATTTTCATAACAATAAAAACTACCACTTACATAATTAAATCTAAGTGGTAAATATTCTAATCTAAGTGATAAAGATTGTAAGCCCACTCTGTCTAAAAAAACATCACCATCAACATCAATACTTAAATCATCATTAATAGTGTAGTTTTTTATATTATATTTTTCACACACTTGTATAACTTCCTCTCTTGTAGTTGGGAAGTTAGGACTAGCACTCTCGAATATTTTATAAGGTCTTATATATTTCATTTCTATTCTATTATTTTATAGTGTTCTTTAATTTTATCCAAATCAGGCATTTCTAAATCGTTATCTCTTATAAAGGTTTGAAGTCTGTCTAGCATAACAGTATCCCTGTTTCTAACTATTTCATAGTCTACAAAGTCTTCTATCATAAATATATCAGCATTATCAATGAAAGTATATATTAATAGATATACTGTGTTTCCCTTTATATATACATTACCACTTACTTCTGGGAAGTGTTCTAAGTCTGATAATTTGTTATTGACACAACTAAAAAACCCACCTATTGTTTGTGGACTACCTTTCAATGATACTAATTTATTATTAGCACATTCAAAATAACTATCTACTGATTGTGGACTACCTTCTAGTGTTTTTAAATTATTATTATCACACTTGAACTCTCCTCCTATTTTTTGAGGACATCCTTTCAGTGATACTAATTCATTATCATAACAATGAAAATCATAACCCACTATCTGTGGACAACCTTTTAATGTTATTAAATAATTATCACTACAATCAAAATCATCATTTACTATTTGAGGACAACCTTCCAAAGATTCTAGTTTATTATCATTACAAAAAAAAGACTTCTCCAACGTTTGTGGACAACCTTCTAATGTTTTTAGCTTATTAAAAGAACAGTTAAAATCACCACTTACATAATTAAATTTAAGTGGTAAGTATTCTAAATTTTTATAAGCTAAATAAACATCACCATTAACATCAATACTTAAATCATCATTAATACTGTAGTTATTTATTTCATACTTTTCACACACTTGTATAACTTCCTCTCTTGTAGTTGGGAAGTTAGGACTTGTACTCTCAAATATTTTGTAAGGTTTTATATGTTTCATTTCTATTCTATTATTTTATAGTGTTCTTTAATTTTATCCAAATCAGGCATTTCTAAGTCATTATCTCTAATGAATGTTTGAAGCCTGTCTAACATAACAGTATCTCTGTTTCTGACTACTTCATAGTCGTTAAAATCTTCTATCATAAAGCTATCAGCATTTTTGATAAAGGTATATACTAAGAGATATACTGTATTTTCCTTTATATGTATAATTCCACTTACTTCTGGGAAGTATTCTAAGTCTTTTAATTTATTAGTATAACAAAGAAAATTCCCATTTACTGTTTGTGGACTACCTTTTAATGATTCTAGTTTATTATTAAAGCAATTAAAATCACCATTTACTGTTTGTGGACTACCCTTTAATGTTTTTAATTCATTATTAGAACAACTAAAACGACCATTTATTGTTCGTGGGCTACCTTCTAATGATTTTAATTCATTACTATAACAATCAAACACACCATCTACTGTTTGTGGACAACCTTCTAATGTTTTTAATTCATTACCAGAACAATGAAAATCCTCACCTACTGTTTGTGGACTGCCTTCTAATGTCTTTAATTTATTATAAGAACAAGAAAAGCCACCACCTACTGTTTGTGGACACCCTTCTAATGATTCTAATTCATTATGAGAACAATAAAAATTACCATCTACTGTTTGTGGACAATCCTCCAATGACTTTAATCCATTAAAAGAACATTCAAAATTCCCCTCTACTGTTTGTGGACTACCTTTTAATGTTTCTAGTTCATTATCATCACATAGAAAATTACCATTCACTACTGATGGACAACCTTCTAATGACTTTAATTCATTATCTGAACAATTAAAAGCCCCTACTGTTTGTGGGCTATCTTCTAATGTCTTTAATTTATTATAAGCACATAAAAAGCCACCACCTACTGTTTGTGGACTACCTTCTAATGATTCTAAATTATTATCATGACAGTAAAAATCACCACTCACGTAATTAAATTTAAGTGGTAAGTATTTTAAATTTTTACTATCTAATTCAACATCACCATTAACATCAATACTTAAATCATCATTAATGGTGTAATTTTCAATTTTATACTTTCTACAAACTTCTATAACTCCCTCTCTAGTAGTTGGGAAGTTAGGACTTGTACTCTCGAATATTCTATAAGGTTTTATGTGTTTCATAGAGTATATATTAAAAACTTACCATGATTATGAATGTGTTTCACAAAACTCATATTATCAATAATAAAGTAATATAGAGGTGTTCATTATCCAATTATTTTATTATATTTGCATAAATAAATATATCAATAACATAAATGACAAATCTAGTAAATGCTATTATAGAATGGAAAAGTACTAAAGAGACCGAAGAGGTTACATTTGGTATTGGTGATTTCGAATCTAAATTAGACAAAAGGGTATTCTATTGGGTAGAAGATGATTTAGACCTACATAGCTTAACAGAAAAGCTAAGCACCGAGGATTTTTTTATAAAAAACTTTATACAATGAAAAGTATTAAACCATTTATTAACCCGTTCTTAATAACATTAATAGTAGGATTTTTTTATTTAAGTAGCAAAACTAAGAATTTAGATTCTGATTTAAAAGTTGCGTTTGTATCTATAACATTTATCCTAATATTAATACTCCTAAGAATCAGTGAACTTAATAACAAAAAATAATAAAAAATGAATAACGAGGAAAGACAACCAAGATTTCACAAAATAAGGTGGTATGTTTCAAGATTAAAAAGATATATATCAAGTAGAAGTAGAAGGACTATTGAAGTGGAAATCCCTAGAGGATTTATGAACTGTGGTGTGAGTACTGATAATTATTTTGTATCAGATACAAATGATAGCAGCAACTGGGATACCCTTAAATTCCCATTGCCAAAAGCTAGATACCAATGGAGCATTAATTCATATACAGGGGATATTGATAATCCAAACAAAAAAACTGTAGTATTAATTGATAAATATTAAAAATTATGGTAAATACCAAAATAGAATATGAAGATTTAGACAAACATTTCACAGCTCCAAAAAACCATGGTCATGTTAGATTCTTCGGGCAAAAAAGAATACCACGTAAGAAAAAGAAGAAACTAAAACCATACATAGATGATTTCTCTTTTTTAGACACATGTCAAGTAATGTGGTATGTTCAAGGCATTAAAAATCCTAATTATAACAGATTTTTGATTAAAAAAATCTGCGAATTATGAATTATGTACTAGCACACTTTATTGGAGACTTCTTACTTCAAAATGACTGGATGGCAGTTGGTAAGAAGAAAAGTTCTTGGATTTGTACTGTACATGTTCTATTGTATATGATACCATTTCTTTTTACTGAATTAACTTGGTTACAACTTGTATTAATCTTTACACAACACTGGTTACAAGATAGAACTTCATTTGTAGCTTGGTGGTGCAAAACTGTTGGATCATTTCAAAATGAATTAAAACAAAATACATTACCATGGGGGCATTTTGTTGTAGATCAAGTGTTCCACTTTTTATGGCTGTGGTTTGTTGTTGAATATATACCTTATTAATTCCAAAATTAAATAATGAATATGGCTGATATTGAAACTCACAAATTAATAATAGATAGATGCGAATCTTTGTTAAATGTGTTATATGAAGATAAAGATGTGGTTATGTCAATTATGTCTAAATCAAAAAAAATAGTAGATAATTATAATAAAAATAACTCTACTATAGTAGATATTTCTTCGGATGAAAGGGGATATTGGTTACAGAGTAGCAAAGTTATCATTTTTGGGAGGTATAGTCTTAGAATAAATAAGAAATTTAAACAAGAGCTTAAGGATAATATAGGGTACTATCAATACTGTGATAGTCACAAATATTACAATATAGATTTTGACCAAATGCTATTTGATGAGGATAAGTTCTGTGATAAATGTAAAGCACATAAGAAAAAGAAAGACTTATTGACTAAAGAATACAATGAAAAGATAAAGAAAGTTAAAATAGAATTTAAAGAAGCATATGACAGGACAGTATTCCCTAGTGAATTAGTAATGAGAAGTGTCTCAATGAAAAGAATATCTAGTAAGAAAAAAATTCTAAACTCATTAGATGTTGAATCAAAAGATAATATTAAAAAAGATATTATCAAAGCCTTTTCAGAACAAAATAAAAAGCTTATATTTGGCTATAATAATTGATTGATAATCACTAAAAAACACCTTACGATGAGCGAAAAAAGAAAAAATTACAAAAGAACAAAAAGATGAAATGAATAACTACTGTATAGTTATATCAGAAAAAAGTTATTTTGGTAAATTATAGGACAGAATTTATTTGAACAAAACTGATGATTTCATGAGTATAACAGTAGTGAAGATTATCAAATAGATTTAATACACACTTTTAATTATATTAAAAACAAGCACGACATATTAAGTATTATGTGTCGTGCTTGTGTAGTTAATATCAAAAATATATTTTAATATATAGATTATGATTATTAAACTATTTGAAAATTACAACGAAACTAAAGAAATATCTAAACTATCCAATGATATATTAGAAGGGATAGCTATCAAGTTCAGAGATGAGGCTTTAGAGTATAAAAAAATAGGGAATGTTGGATTTATTTTCATACCACCTTATTACTTGCATAATATAGACTATAGTAAATATGATATATTATCAGATTTTATAAAAAACACACAATTAGTTGTAAAACACTCATCTATGGAAGATGAAGGAATTATGGGTAATTATTATAACACTAAAAACAATAATACTCCACAACATTATATAAATATATTTTACAACCCAGATAAACTACTATCGGGTCTAAATAAGATATATAAAGACAAAGTGAAAAATGATGCTTTAAATGAATACTATGAGTATTATTTTGATTTGTATCTATATTCTCATAAAATCCTAATACACGAACTACAACATGCTTATGATAGCTACAGGAGTAATAATAAGTTCGTTAGTACCAAATATAAAAAAAACTTATCTAAAGCCCAAAAACTTAGATTGAAAGAAAAAACATTTGGAAAATTAAGTAATACAGACTTAGCATTTATCAAAAAAACTAGTAATGAGTATTTGAGTATACCACATGAGGTGAATGCTAGATATACTCAAGCAATAGATGATGTAACATTTTATGATATAGGTGACATGACTACTGGATTTGGTAATTTTGTAATAAGGGATTTTTCTTATGTACTAAACGACTTTGAAGAAAAATTTGGGAGTTGGTGGGGTTTGGATGATAAAATTAAAAAAAGATTAAAAAACAGACTCTATAAAGACTGGGGAATAGCATCAGAAATTATAGAAAAAGAAAACCTAGAGTCCAAAAAAGATACTTAACTAATGAAAACTAATATAAATAATTTTGATAAATATATAATTCAAGAAAAGATAATATATGACATAGATGAAGATGTTGAATTAATATACTCGTTCTTTGAAGATTATATAAATAAAATAAATAAGACTGGTATTATAGAAAGATTACCAATGAAGGAAATAATATCATCAGAAATTTTAACATCAGAGATACATAGAAAATGCCATTCTAAAAATCCTTGTGATATATTTATCAATGATTATGACTTAAATTCTGATAATTTTTACCAACCAAGTGGGGATTTAAACTCACTGAACATTGGAAAGGCTATTATATCACTTAGGTTAAATAAGTCAGCAATAAAATTTATTAGAGATGAATTCAGTGGTGATATATCAAAAGCTAATGCTTATCATTACGGAGTTAAGGAAGAGTTTTACTCTCATAGAATTAAAGGGAGTATAAGACACGAATTAGCACATTGGATAGATGATACAATAAACAACAGCCATATTTCTGATATACTTAGTAATAATGGTGTTAAGAGAAAAATGCGTTCTAAAGACTATAATACTGTAAATATTTTAGATTTTGAAATATTTGCTATAATGCAAAATATATACCAACTAAGCATAGATTTTAAGGACATATGGGATAATTTAACCTTCGATCAGATGCTTTATAAAAGTACTTCACTTAAACATATTAAGGCTTCATCTAATACTAAAGATTATAGTACTTGGAAAAAGAAAATTAAAAGAAAGATGTATAAAGAAGGTATATTGGGTATTAATATGATTAAAACATAACTAATCGAAAATGAAATATATTAAACTATTTGAAAGGAAGAATGTTGGTGAGTTATATCATGTGTTGGACTATAGTAAATTATTATTTGTTCTTGATAATAATATGATTAAATCATATAAAGCTGGTGGTGGTAGGATATCAACTTCTAGAAGTAAAATGTTTAACTCCTATCTAGGATCTAGTCCACAAGCTATATTTAAGCTAGTTCTGGATGGTGATAAATTATCAAGTAAATTCAAAATAAAACCTTTTAGGTATTTTAGTAAAAATGGTCGAGGATTTGAAGAATTTGAAGAACAAATAGCAACATCTGTAATAAAGGATGTTTTTAAATATGTCAAATCAGTAGTCCTTATAAGAGAAAATGTTGAGAGTCTAATGACCAATCCTTGGGACGATGACATCTCTGACTATCTAACTAGTATAGGGGCTTCTAATGGAACTTTACCAGAAATGATTAAAATAATAAAGAATAGATTAGATAAGCTAGGTATTAATTTTTTAGTTCAAAATAAGACTGTAATAGAGAAAGATGATAAATTCATAGATTTTATCATCAATCATCCGATAAAAGAAGTGCGTACTAAAAAAATAGTTATGTATAGGGGAAAATTATCAAAAGAAAGACAGTTCTCATATGATGACTCTTTGGTGGATTTAAGTGGTAAAGTTGTTACAAGAGACTTAGTGATTGGGAATTCTGTGATAGATATTAATAAGTTTGATTATAAAGAAATTAATGATGATAATATTGAAGATATTAAAAATGAAATAAAAGATAAAGAAACAGAACTATCAGAAGAACCATTAGAACCATATGTGTTTAATATAAGGGAAGAAACAGATGGTGTGTGGAAATTATCAGATTTTAGACCACTAAAATGGTTATAGCTTTTAAAAATTAACATTATTTTTTAAACAAAACACATTTGTATAACTAAGACAAAGAAATAAACACTCTAAAGAGTATAATATACAAGTTATGATGAAAAGAACATATTTTATAAAAGCAAAATCAGTTGTAAACGAAGATAATACAAGCGATAAAACCGAATTTGGTGAAGAAGTTACTATAGATTTGGGATCAATAGAAGATTCTATTAAAGATTATGCAGAGGATGTAATGGATATGATAGATTCAGACGACTGTGAAGAGTGTGATTGTGAAGATAGTGATTCTTTAGAAGATTCATCTAATCAAGACATAGAATCCGAAGCTAGAAGTAGAGGTATGAGTATGTTTGCCCCAGTAACCGATATAGTAGGTGATTCCCTTATCAAGAGGTTTCTAAATGGATTTGATACAATCAACCGAGATAAATTAGATAAATTTTTAGACGAAAATAATATGTAATATATCCCTTTGTATGTAAATTATTCGTATATTTGCGTAAACAAAATTACAATGATAAATATACTAGACATCAAAGACCAAGAAACCCTATCAATAATGGACAGAGTTAGGAATATGGTTAACAAAATAACATTTGCTCCAAAAAGCATTGTTGTGACGAAAGATAGATTTGATTTAATGGAAGAGATAAAGCTATCAAATGATAAAGATTTTACCATTGAAATACAAAATGGTGTATACAAAGCATCATATAAAAACATACCATTGGTTACTTCTAATAAGTCATCTGATATGTATGTGACTAACTACTTAAATACAAACTTTAAATCAATTTCGGTAGATATAGAACCAACTTCGGTGAGTACAAAATCAGACAGAAAAACTAGCACCAATTCTAATATTGATAGAATACGTTCTATCAATAACGTATTAGAATACTATGACGGATGTAATGCTACACAAGTATGGATTGAAGAATATACATGCGTTGATATAGTCTCTATTATAGGTAGTAGGGAAAAAACTATCATGTATATTCAACCTTCAGATAAGAGCGTTGTATTTGATTCAAGTGCATTATCTCAAATACTAGAAGATTGTGGAATACTTGACATTGGAATATCAGAACTAGACAACTTTTTCAAGAATATAATATATCCAAGTTTCGGCTTTCATCACCCACATAGGATTATGTCAAAAGATTTTAATGAGATAGAGAAGAATAGATTGATTTAATTAATAAAATTATATCCACTCTTTGCCACATTTGGGACACTCATAAAGCAACTTATCCAAGTCCATTTCAAACACACTTGTCATTGGCTCTCCACAACAAGGACTTTTTGGTCTTATCCAATTCAAAAATCTTTTTACCAAATTCATAATTTTCAATTTCATATACTATATTATTATATTTTAGCTGCTAGTAATCTCATCAGTGATATTATTTCACCATCATTGGAACATATTTCGATAAATGAAAGAATCTGTTCTCTATTGAAAGCATATGGCATAAACCAATCATTATCTATAAATTTACACCATAATTTAATATCACAAGTTGCAAAACCACCAGTCATATCTGGGTGGTGTGAACTACTACCAAGTTCTAGTCTCAATGGTAAATCATCTATTAATGTTTTTTCATTGAAATACTGTCTACCATTTTTCGAGTTAAATTTTTCTACTTTGTCATTATACTCCATATCACTGTTTAGATTTAATCTTTTTTCTTATGTCTAGATATTACTGAGTATTTAACACCAGCCCAAGAGCTTGGAAGCTTAGTACGTAAAGAATCAAATCCCTCCTCATATTTACCCTTTGGTGCTTTTTGAGTATCATCCTTAACTCTTTTTTTCATTTTATATTCTAACGAATTTAGAATTTTTATAAACTGATCTTCATCTTCAACATCTTTACCATCTTTTAACACCATGTAAAGGTCATTCTTTGACTCTGTAGCTCTTTTCTTCTTACTCACCTCCATCTTAGCCCAAAGAAATTCTTTCTCCTTATCAGTTAAGCTAAAGCCTTTATTAGCACCTTCATTGAAGGATTCAAAATTCATTACTCCCATATCTTTTATTTTTTTTTATATTAAATACAAATATAACTATTATTAGTTAAATACAAGCATTTTACATTTTCTTTTTGTATTCAACTAAGAATTTATACAATCTATATATCCTATCATATGATGTTGAATCTCTAAAAGCATTTAATTCTTTTAAGACCATTTCAATCTCTATATCAAATAACTTCTTCCAATCATTAAATACGCCTATATATTCTGGATTATCTTCTACAAATCTCTCGAAACCTGGTAGAGAAATGTCTTCACCATCAAATACACCACTTGGTATTACCTTAGAATAATCAATATTACCTTGTTTGTCTATAATGTCATTCATCTTTGAAAAAGCATTATTCAAATCATCAATAGTATGATTGTTGTATATTGCAATTTCTGCAAATAATGACAAAGGTTTTGTTAATACATCATTCCCTAATGTAGGCTTTATTAGTTCTTCGAAATACTCCAAGGCTTTTGTAGCTCTTTCTTTTTTCTTTAAAGTTATTAGGTCTTGTCTTGTTTTCGATATAAGATTACCTATATTCTCTGTGAATTCTCTATTTGTTTTATCTTCTAACCAAGTATTAAAAGTTTCTTTATCAGAGAACTCATCTTGCTTTTCATTCCAATCATAACTAGATAGAAAATGTGATTCATATTCATAAGATAATATATTTTTTATATCACTTGGTAAAGAATTAAAGTCTGAATTTACTTTGCTTTCATTAATAAATTCATTAATCGATGATATAAACTTGAGCTTTGGCATAGTGTGATAGTATTTTAATCTATATATTAAAAATTGGATAAGTAAATGGGATTTTTATTTTAATATATAAGTTATAAAAAAATATTATTATGAAAATAGAATTAGGAACACAGTTAATAGAGTTTATAGATGTAGGGATGTATGACTCTATACTATCACCTGAATATGTTTTGGATAAAGAACAAGAGTATGGTGAGGAATATTGGGATAAATTTGATATTGAAAAGTACACTAGCTTTATATTTGATAGTGCTAAAGAAGTATTTGAAAATTTTTATCTACCAGCTTTAAAAGAATTAGATTTAAAAATCATATCAGGTACTGTTGTTAAAATACATAGCCCTAAACAATACAACTATGGTAGTGATGAATTATATTTTGATTTAGAGTTAGAAGGAACTTTAAAAGAATCTTTTGACAAATACTACGAAAGCGTAGACCAGGGGGAATTCGATGCTTTTTTACAAGAAAATAATAAATCATATGATGGGTTTGTATCTTTTATGCCACAGAGCCTAGAAGAGTTGGAAGAAATTATTAAGAGTGGTAAAGATGATGAAAGAGCATTAGCCGCTATACTAAATTATGAATTAAGCCTTGATGGTAATCCATACCAAGAAACTTTGGAAGAAATAGTTGATAATAATAAAGACCAACACGATTTTTCACAAGACACTAGTGATTTAGAATCACAAGATAGTGGTGATGGTGAACAAGAAATTGTCTCCGAAAGAATTATTAAAACATTCGAATCATGGAAGAGTCATAAAAAAAGAGATATTAAAATACACTAATCTAATGATAGAGATTTTGAAGAAGGTAATTTTGTTGAGATAATATCAGATAATGAAAACTATACAGAATTTTTAGATAAAAACTTGTAGTGATACACATTGCATATAACACAGATTAACACTCAGGTTATGGTAAAAGTGTTTCACCTCAAGCACTTATGGACTTTGAGACTATGGCTGATGAAGAAGTACTATTTTCTCTGTATGAGCATGAAGTATCAGGTGTTTAAGAGATAGTTATTATGTTATTATTCACCTCTGTCATCTCTCTTATTTAGATTGGGTTGACCTGCTTTGATATAAGATTTTAGAAAATCTCTAACCTTCCTTAGTTCTACATTTTCCTTTTTTAGTTCCTCTGTAGTCTTTTCTAGTTCCATATCTTGTGTTGTTTGTGTATTACACTACAAATATACTAATATTACTACTATTTATACCTTTTTGATATTTTTTCACTAAGAATAAATCCTCTGTTTATACCCAATGTATCTATTAGTGCATCTCTTATGATATTATTCACATCAATCATATCATATTCACCAATATTTTGCAAATCTAGACTATTAATAACAGGATATGTAACATAAATTATCTCATCTGTTTCATTGTTTGTTTTAATAACAATCCTATAAGGGAAAGAGTTAAGAGAATAAGTATCTATCTTAACAAAATAGTCTGATGTGGTGTGGTTGATGAAATAGTTGTCTATATCAGTTATGACATCTAATATGCTTTTGATATAAACTAAATATTTACCAGGGTATGTATTTAATATCTCACATATCTTCATATTCCTTTTATACTCTTTATATACCATCGATAATTATATTATAATCAAGGCCTACCTTAATTCCTAAATTAAACCATATGAAATCTGTAAAGAAAACGTCTAAATCATTAAATGATTGTTCTTCAAACATACTATCTTCAATAAGTTGGTGTATTTTTCTTAAAAATTTGCTGCGTATAATAATACTATCTACTTTATTATGCACATTTGTTACGCTAAATATCAATTTATTTTCAAATACAAAATCTGAAAATGAGATTATACTATCACTAACATCGTGATTAATATCATAACTATCTAAATTAGTTAAGGGGTTTAACAAATCATATAATAAGGGCTTTTTCCCACCTAATATCTCGTACAAATTAACTCCTCTAATATAATGTTTATATGTCATCTCATTCAATATAATAACTACCTATTTTTAATTTGAGCTCTACTTGTATTAAATCTCTAATGAATTTTTCTAAATCATCTACTGTAATAGAGAAACTAATCTTATCAACAAAATCCACTAGGAAAATATTATAAACATGTATTGATTTTATCTCAAAACTATCTTTGTTAACAAGTATATAGAAAGCACCTTGTTTAAATATCTTAAAATCAAATATAACAGTAGTTCCATAATCTTCCCTAATAATTTTATAATTCTTCATTAAGAACATTTTATCAATATATTTACAACGGTTAAGAGTATTTGATAAACTACTGTCAAGTTCACCTAGTCTAATCATTCTTCTATAGTGTTTGTAAGTCATTTTAATAATTAAATTTTTCCATATTATATTCATACCCTATCTCAAACCCAAATTCATCCCTCAATAACTCTCTTAGAAATTGTTTAAACCCTGAAGTTGTATCAAATTCTTTATTAATATAAAAACTATTGTAAAGTTTCATATAGAATTTATTATCAATACGAATAGAGTATATGATGTTATTATTTAATCCTAACCTAAAAAATTCAACATCATCTATACGATAAGAATAGTCATATATTCTACCTTCTGTAAAATATACATCATAGGATTCTGGTAAAGTAAGTGGTTTTATTTTACTAGAGATACCAGAGCATTTTGTACCATTTAATACATTTAATCGATAAGTTCTTCTATACTCTTTATAATCCATATATATCTCCAATTTTAAGCTTTAATTCATCTAATAATAATTCAGAAAAAAAATCTTCACACATACCGTACTTTTCAAATAAATCATAATCTACTCCTAGAAATCCACTATGTGTAAAATTTATATTCCCAATAACACTATTTAAATCCAGTGATATAAATATCATTAAACGACTAGCGTTTCCATAGGTTACCAAGAACACATCGTTAGAACTAGTTATTGTTATATCATATGATTCACTTAGAGTATACGGTTTTAATTTAGAGCGTAAATACTGATTAGAATTATTGCCCAATATTAAATCTAGTCTATTATTTCTTTTATAATCCTTATAATTCATCTAATGCCTTTGTTTCATTTAAACTTTTATAAAATATTTAATATAAATTAGTAGGTTGTGTGCAAATATACAAATAAAATCTAGAATAATCCACAATGTATGAAAATTAATATTGATTATACTAATGTACACTTACATTCATCAGACCTAGAGACTATTGTGGAATGGGGGAAAGAAGGTCCTATTGTTTTCTCAAATTATAAACTTCGTAGATTTCATAACTACAATATTCTTGAACTTGTTGAAGAAATTGGTATAAACGAAGTGCTTGACTTCTTATATGACATAAAAGAAAAATATAGTTCTAAATACCACCAAATACAAATTAATGAGATTATAAAATATATAAAAGAAGAAAAATGACGAAAGAAAAATTATATCCAATACAATATAACAACAAACTCTATTATGAAAAAGATTGTGACGTTTGTTTCAGTGCATCTTATACTTGTAAAAAAGCTCTAAATGATATCAATGGTGTATATATGGCAGATGGATTATGGGTATATCCAGATGGTAGTATGGGGGAGTGGTAATTATTTTACCAATATGTTTGGTGGTTTTAAAAAAATTAAGTATATTTGTCTGTAATTTTATAATAAAAATCTAATAAACAATGATTAATATCGAAGATGTAATAGAAACAATAGGCACCATAAATATGGAAAGGCATGGTGTTAACTTTTTCGAAATGTGTGAGTCTGAATTTGAAATATACGAATGGTTAGAACAACCTAGTGGAAATGAAAGACTTACTTTTTGCTACTACCATAGATGGATATGTACTGATACACAAGTTGGTATTAGAGTTTGGTACTATGATGATGTCCCTGTCTGTATTTCTTGGAAACCTTATAGAAAATCAAATGAGAAGTTTGGGTGGATTTCCACAGAACTTTTTAATAAAGTGAAACATTATGCATTATCTTTAATTTCGGATAATGTTGAGGGTGAGATAACTATAATGGATAATGAAATAATGAGTAATGTTATCGAAGAATTTAATTCTATTAGCCACAAGAAATTCGAAGAAAAAAATATAATTAAATAAAATTAAAATGAAACAAAGACATTAGATGAATTATAAGGATTAAAAAAGAAATATGACAACATTAAAATTAGTAAACTTAATGATGAAATCTAGTGATGCAAATCCTTATAGTGGTGAGTTGTCAAAGAAAAACAATATATTAGCAGCAATGGAACTAGCTAAATTATTTAAAGAGTTTGCAGATTCTGGACAGACTTCTGAAGCAATGGATATAGATAGTAGCCAATGGATGGAAGTTATATATAAACTAGACCAGAAAAAGATAAATTGTAAATAGAATACTCAAAATAAATAATTAGGATATGGGAAAAATAATAGAAAGTCCACCAATAGGAAGTGTTGTAAGACATACAGGATGGAATCAAGATAAAAGTATATATCCATGTGATGTGCGTATTGAAAGTGGTTGCTTCTTAGATTCTATCTATGGTAGAGTTAGTAACTTTTGGTATTGGAATAGAGTATTATCCGATGGTAGTTTAGCAGAAACTGAACATGGGTATGGTAGCTTTGAAAATATTGAAAATAAAAATGTTAATCCTTAAATGATATAAAATGAAACTACGCAATATAGCAAGCTTAGGGAGGTATAAAAATAAAGATGGTAAAGAGTATAATATCAAAAAAGGTAGAAATGCTGAAGGTAGAAGTACAGACCATATATTCTACTTATATCGAAACAAAAGACAGCTTATAGGGGATAAGGATTCCTACGATAATTATACCAAAATTAAAACACATGGATAATAATAAATGTGATAACACAATTATAGCATCTAGCTTTTCTGATACTGAACTTGAAAATATGATGAATACCTGGTTTGATCACTACAAAGCTAATGGTGAAAGCCATTATAATGACACACAAGATTTTAGAATAAGAGAGATATATTGGGATAAAGTGGTTGATAGAGTTATTGAAGATGTAAATATAGAAATGACTGACAAGGAAATAGAAATGTTTTGTGATAGGCTTTCCACATTGGGATAATTTATATATAAGATAAATTATTTACTTTTGTATGGAAAACAATAAATTAAAAAAATTCATAAAAACAACAATCAGAGGGTTTCTGAATGAGAATATGAATATTGACCAATATTATGAAAGTGATGTTGTTTATATTTTAAAAAGAATTATAGAAGGTTATCCAACTAAATTAAGTGAATTAGATGTTGTTTATGACTATTTCAATGGTGAAATACCCGATATTGTAAAATATACAGGAACTCTATATAGATATATGTTTTTTGGTGATGAAGATAAATACAACAGATGTTTAGAAATGGGTATTGGATGTAGAGAAAATTCATTTTTAAGAGTAACCAAATCATTAGATTCACACGAAATAATTTTAGACCAACTTGGTGTTGGATATAAATATTATACTATATTTGAAATTGAAATAACCAAAGACCAATGTATATTCGATGTGAATAGTTTATCAAAAATGGTTGGTGTTGAATCGCATTATGGACACGAAGAAGAGGTGATTGTTGAATGTAGGAATTTATCACCATCTCAAATAATTGAACATGATATGATATAATAGTATGGGAAATTTTTAAAAAGTTTTGAAACAAAAACTCAATTAGAACGTATAATGTAGTATTGTATATAACGAATAAGAATATGAATTTTAAAATCACGATTATGAAACGAATATTAGGGATAATTTGCCTTATATGGGCATTAGTATTTGGTACGTTACAAACAGAGTATTTTGGTAATAACTGGTTACCACAAACAAACGAGGAAATTATGTGCGACTTAACAGCACTATTATTATGTATATGCGGAAGCGTATTAATATGGCAGAAACGTAAGTAATTTTATTATTTATATTCTGTGTTGTGTGCTTTTTTTAATTGCACCACAACGTTTATGGTATGGTGCGTTGTGGATTAATGACTAAATATAATAGATATGAACTTAAAAGATAAGATTGAAAAACTGACCTTCAACTTTGAAGAAGAATATAATTCTTTAATAGTAGAATTAGAGTTGTTGAGAAATAAGAAAATTACTAAACTAAAAGATAAGTTTTCTAAAAAACTACCTTTTAAAAAAGGTGATATTGTATATAATGTAACTGGAATTATAAAAATAGATTGTATTTATTTTAAAATAGGTTATAATGGTAGAAATGAATTATTACCAATACACGCTACATTTAGTGGAATTAAGTATAAATGGTTAAAAGGTGGTTTTGTAACACCTACCAAAATTAAACAAAAAGGAGAGTTACATTCTTATGGAGATTTAAAAAAGATAGATAAAAATAAGATTGTATAATTGAGCATAACGAAAAGTGTATGGTAAGTAGCCTAAGCACAAACATTTAATTAAAAACTAAATATTAATAGGCTATTTGCCATACAGGGAGTTGGTATATTAGTACGGTATTTAAAAATAAACTTTGATTTATGAAAATATTAGTAGGTTGTGAAGAAAGTCAAGCAGTAACAATAGAATTAAGAAAATTAGGACACGAAGCCTTTAGCTGCGATTTACAGGAAAGTAGCGGTGGTCATCCTGAATGGCACTTGCAAATGGATGTGTTCCAAGCAATAGAATTAAAAGGTTGGGATTTAGGTATTTTCTTTCCTGACTGTACATTTTTAACTGTGAGTGCTAATAAATGGTACAAAGACCAACCAAAAAGAAAGAGTGGTGCTTTAGTAGGTGCTGAAAGACGAGAGGCTAGAGAAAAAGCAATCGAGTTTTTTATGAAATTATACAATTGTGAAATACCCAAAGTTGCTATTGAAAACCCAATAGGCGTAATGAGTAGCAGATTTAGAAAACCCGACCAAGTTTTGCAACCTTGGATGTTTGGACACGGTGAAACTAAAGCAACCTGCTTGTGGTTAAAAAACCTACCAAAATTAGAACCAACTAACATAGTTGATGGTAGATACCAAAGAATGCATTTATTACCGAAAACAAAAGACAGAGCAAAATTAAGAAGTAAAACCTATCTAGGCATTGCAAATGCCTTAGCCGTTCAATTTGTAGCATTTGTAGAAAGTAATTATGATTTAAAAGATTGGGATAAGTTACATGTATTAGATAAAAAACGTATATTTGCTTTATATGTTTAACTAATATTACTACACAACGATTGGTTAGGTAAGGCTTGGACGAAAATTAATTTGATAAAATTAAAATATATGATAGATTTAAGATTGGGTGATTGTCTTGAAGTAATGAAAACAATACCCAACAACAGTATTGATGCTATTATTACAGACCCACCTTATGCTAAAACAAGAGGAAAATGGGATATTGTAATTGACTTGGACTTAATGTGGTATGAATTACAAAGGATTATAAAGCCAAAAGGTGCAATAGTGTTGTTTGGTAATGAGCCATTTTCATCAAAAGTTAGATGTAGTAACTTAAGTGAGTATAAATATGATTGGAAATGGGTCAAAAATAGGGCTACTGGGTTTCCAAATTGTAATTATAGACCTATGAATAAGTATGAAGATATTATGGTTTTTTCAAAAGCAAACGCTTCTACTGGTGGTAGTAAAAATAGTATGGTGTATTATCCTCAAAATCTTATTGAAAGTGGTAAGGTGAAAAAAAAACACACCTAAAAGGCACGGATTAATACAAAAAGACACTAATAATGTGGGTGTTAATAATATACTAATGCAACCTACTGAGTATGTACAAAAATATAAAAATTACCCTAATAATGTCTTAATTTTTAATTGTGAATCTAAATATATTCATCCAACTCAAAAACCTGTATTATTGATGGAGTATTTAATACGCACGTATACAAAGGAAAACGAAACGGTTTTAGACTTTACAATGGGATCAGGTTCTACGATGGTTGCGTGTAAAAACACCAACAGAAACGGGATAGGAATTGAAATGGTTGCGAAATACTATACCGATGCAGTAGCACGTGTAGATGGGTAAAAAATAATTGTTACTATCTATTATCTAATGTAATTAAACCTTTTATTCTTGTGTGTGGCAAATTGAAAACTAAATATTTATATATAGGTTAAACTATTTAAAAATATGGAATTGGGAAAATTTGTAGCAACCACTATACGAGGATACTTGAATGAACAACAAATACTAAAGGATAATATAATACCAGAATTTATTTATATTGATGGTGAAAAAAAGTACACAACTAACTCAATTGGTGGTCTCATTTCAAACAATATTGAATCAATTATTAATTTTTATAAGTGGTTTGGTGAATCTAAAATGATAGACAGTAATAAAAAACCAATTGTGTGTTATCATATATCAAATATTGACTTTAATGAGTTTAAACCATCGGTATTTGGAAAAATGGGGGCTGGTATATATTTCACATCTATAAAAAATGACATTAAAATTCACAATAAAAATGATGGTTCTACATTATATAAATGTTATTTGAAGATTGAAAATATGTTAGAAATTGAAAATCCGTTTTCTGAAAGAACTCTTGATAACGATGGTATTATTGCCTTTAGGGGTAAAAATGGTGAAGAAATTAAAATATACGAACCAAATAAAGTTAAATCTGTTGAAAATGATGGAACTTGGGATATCGGCAATGATAATATTTATTCTTAATTTTGTGCTATGATAAAACTTAACACGAAGAACTAAAGCTTTTATTTTTGTGTGTGATAAATTAAAAACTAAATATTTATATATAGATTAAACTAATTATTATTATGGAATTGGGAAAATTTGTAGCAACTACTATACGAGAATACTTGAATGAACAAGTATTAAAATATAATGATGTTATTAAAAAACAACAAATAGATAACCCTTATTCTGATACAATATTTTCTAATAAAACTTCAAATTTTGTAGAGGAAAATATTCATATTGAAAAATTAAGAAATTTAAATGGATTTTTAGAAGATGATGAAATTGAACAGTCAGTGACATATTTCAATGATGTTGGTATGGATGAGGATTATTATGTAAGTAAAAAATTAATGAATAAGATAGTAGATGGTATAAAATTATCACCAATCGTAGTGGATGAAGATTATAAAGTTTTAGATGGCTCACATAGATTAGCAGCATATACTGAATTATACTATTACCACTCTTACGATTTTGAATTTAGTGGTGTTTTAAAAATATATAAACGAATTTCAAATTAAAAATTGTATATGAAATCTAAATTTATAAAAACTACCATAAATGAGTATTATAGTGAAACTCAAACTAAATTCTTAACAGTGTACCATGGTACAAAACCAAAGTTTGTTGAAAATATTAAAGAAAATGGTATAGAGAATAGACCAGAACTATATACACAAGGATGGTATATGGTATCGACTGATTTTGAATCTGCACTATTTCATGCAAATCCAGATAGTAAAAAAGATACTGTATATGTATTTGAATTTAAAATACCTGTAATAGATAGTAATAGATGGGAGGGTTATCCCTATCTATGGAAAGCAGAAATCAGAACTGATACTTCTTCTTGGTTTGGTCTAATGAAACAAATCCCTTCAACCTTTATTTCGAAATTACATAAGATTGATTATGATAAATGGTTGAAACAAAAAAGTGAAGGGTTTTAAAGTTTTAAAAACTATAATAAGCAATCATATCTATTAGGGATATTTTTATATATAAAGAAATATTATGAGTAAATAAATGGGAAAGTAAATACATAAAATTAAAAGTTTTGGACAATTCTTAAATGAGAATGTTATCCAATCAACAAATCCTAAATTATTCTATATTAAATTAATAGATGGTTATGACCATATAGGTAAATTCGAAAGACCAACTGGTGAATTTTTAGAGACAATAGATTTCATATTAAAAAATAATTTCTCACAAGAATTTATTAATTTTTTGGATGAAAATAATTGGTATATAGCAAAACATAATAATCAGAATCGAGGTGAATTTAAACCGAAATATTCTATTGATGGTGTTGTTAATAATACACCAACTATACTTTATCATGCGACTCCAACAATTAATGTTGAAAGCATACTAAAAAATGGAATTAAATCGTCTTCTGAGGATTTAAGGCATAAATACCCCAATAGAGTATATTTAGCAAGTAGACTAACTGTAATTAAACAATTAATTGTGGAAATGAAGAGATATAGTGGAGTTGAAGATTATTCAATATTTGAGATCGATGGTACTAAATTAAATACAACACTATATAAAGATGATACTTGCTCATATCTTGGGTGTTATTATATACAAGATTATAATATACTAGAAAATATTATAAAACTGATGAAGTAACACTTACTTATAACGTTTAGTATATGATTTCGGGTGTAAGTAATAAATAAATTTAATTAATAAAAACAATATTATGAATAAGCAAAAATTAAGTAAAGAAACTAAAATTAAGCCTGAATTATACACATTGTTAGGTGTAGTGCCTTGGGATGTTGATATTACTGACTTTAATACACCTAGTAATATGGTTTTTAGCTTTGGTTCTGAATTTGATGATACCTCAATTGAGGCGTTTAGAAAAGATAAGGATAGCGTAAGATGGGTAATATTTAGAGTTGATAGAACTTGGTATGTTATGGAGCAAGAAAAAGCCGAAATACATTGGATAGAAAACTGGACTAAACAAATGAACTCGGATGTAAAAGAAGCTAAAAAATATGCTGAATTAGAAGCTGTGAAGCATTACACCTAACGGATGGTGCTATACGATGGAGGCTAATTTAACCACAAAACTTGATATGAAAAACGAATGCTCAACTTACTACAAAACTTCATTAGATGCACTAAACAGCCTCTTTTGTATAGCACATGTTATATGCTATGCGGATTAAACCACTAACTACCTACGAAGAACCAAACCTTTTTGTTTTATTTATTTGTGGGTGGAAAATTAAAAACTTAATATTTATATATATATATATATATATATATTAAAATA
>Ga0136601_1000178_pt1 | contig 32890 bp, 29 predicted proteins | sample AntRauMFilla2699_FD_181020 | JGI IMG/M metagenome (GOLD analysis project Ga0136601, IMG submission 181020) | Saline lake microbial communities from Rauer Islands, Antarctica - Metagenome Filla 2 #699 | ecosystem: Environmental > Aquatic > Non-marine Saline and Alkaline > Saline | place...
AGAGAAAATGCGAATAACTCTGCAAATAGTAGCGGCATCACAACTATCGCTGATAGCGACGGGTCTGCTCCGAAATAGAACATAAAACCAGCCAACACCAGCGAATTGATGAGTAGATTGATAGTGGCCGACACCGAACCGGTTAACACCACGATATACTTCGGAAAGTTAATTTTACGCAGCAAGTCCCCTTTGCCCACAATCGCCTCGACACTACCAGATGTAACCTCGACAAAATAGTTCCACAACATGATACCGAGCAGCAAATAAACTGCGTAGTATGGCACAGCGTCGCCCACTCGCAGAAACTTCGCAAACACTACGTATAGAATCGCGAATATCGCCAAGGGCCGAATCAACGTCCATAGATATCCGAGAGTCGAACCCTGATAGCGCAACTGGAAGTCTGTTTTCACTAACTGCTTCAGCAATATAAACGGGTAGTGGTAGCGTTGTTTGATGGTCTCAATCACAGCTGCAATTATAGCGCACTGCCACCGCAAACCAACGCTGGTTTATGGATATCTGACTCACTACTATAAACTCGTAGCCATGAAGATAGTTATCGACGGTCGCACTATCCCAAGCAGCTCTGGCCGCTATATCGCGCGGATGCTGGATGGACTGCAAGAGATTGACCATGACAACCAATACGTGGTGCTGGTGCGCCAGGACGGCGACTGGGAGCCGTCAGCCGACAACTTCCGGGCTGAACTGGCACCCCAAGCTGATTTTAGCTTTGCTGAGCAGCTCGGTCTGATGCAGCAGATTCGCCGACTGAAGCCAGACCTGGTTCACTACCCGATGCCGCAGCACCCATTGCTAACCCCACGACCATACGTGTTGACGATGCAGGATTTCACCCTACTCGATTATCCTGATAAAACCAACAAAGCTCTCAAGTTTTTGATTAAATTACCTGTGTTTCGGCTCGTTATCTGGCTGGGATTGAAACGAGCAGCACGCATCATATCGCTCACCAACTACGGCAAACAAGATACGCTTGAACGCTATCCATGGATTTCTGAAGACAAAATAACCGCTATCTATGAAGCAGGCGAGGCTGTGGCTGACCATGCTGAACCATATCCACGCTTTGACGAGCAGATTGGTGGCGAGTTCATCATGTATGTCGGTCAGGCGTTTCGGCACAAGAACCTACCGCGCTTGCTCGAGGCTCATCAACAGTTGCTTGACGACAAACCAGACCTGAAGCTGGTCATCGTTGGCTCGCTCGACGAGAAAAAGCAGCGGCTCCAAAAAATGATTAAAGACCAGGGATACGAGAATGTTGTGTTTACTGGTTTCGTCTCAGACCAGCAGCTGTCGTGGCTGTACACCAAGGCATCAGTTTACGTCTTCCCCAGCCTCAGCGAAGGTTTCGGCTTACCTGCGCTAGAGGCGATGCACCACGACTGCCCGGTGGTATCGTCAAACGCGACCTGCTTACCCGAAGTCTATAGCTCGGCGGCGCAATATTTCGACCCCAAAAACGTCGACGATATGGCAGAAACCATCAACTCCGTGTTGGACGACGACGAGCTGCGCACCAGCCTAATTGAAGCTGGGCGGCAACAAGCCGCCAAATACAGCTGGCTCAATACCGCAAAGCAGACACTAGCGGTCTACGAGCAAGCTATTCACGACCAGTCCTAGTTTTATTCGGGCTTGATAACAACGTGTCGGTCGCGACCACGACCTGCGCTCTCGGTGGCGACGCCATCAACGTCGTTGGCGGCTTGGTGGACGGTGCGCCGATCAACAGGATTCATCGGTTCAAGCGCCATGACTTCACCAGAGGCTTTAACTGACAACGCCCAGTCATTGGCTTGCTCAGCCAGCCTGTCGGCGCGCTGTTGTTTGTAGGCGGCGATATCGAGGCTAACGCGGTCGATGTCGAAGTCTTGGTTATGCAGCGCCAGCCGCAACATGTGTTGCCAAGCGCGTAGTGTCTGGCCTCGCTCACCAATCAGAAAGCCACTGTGTTCAGTTGAGGGAATAGATAGCTTAACCATCTCGTCTTCGACGTGCGATTCGACGTCGACATTGATTCCGAAAAACGCCAGCATGTCCTGGAGGTGTTTTTTGGTGAAGTCCTCTGCGGTGGTTGCCATGATGCCTAGCCTTTCTTGCTGTTAGCTTTGTTTGATTTGCTGGGTTTAGCAGATGATTTCTTCGATTTACTTGAATTAGGTTTGGCTGACTTCGTCGCCTGTTTCTTGTTGCCGGACTTTCGGCTCTCGACTCTCAACTCTCGACTCTTAGACTTCTTAGCCTGCTCATCAATATCATCATCAACTGACTCATCCATGTCCTCCGCTTCTTCGCGTAGCGCTAGCTTATACTGCAGACCGGCTAGTCCATTTGAGACCGTCCAGTAGAGCGCCAGTGCCGCTGGTAAACTCAACGCAATAACACCAGTGATAATCGGAAAAAACTTGCTGCTGCTGCGCATCACGGCGGCGTTTTGGTCGCTCATCTTGACCTCTTTGCCCTCTTTAGCGTCGTTGAGTATGTCGCGCAGGCCCTTGGCGTCATCAGGGTCAGACCGTAGCTGTGCTGACTGAAAGAACTGCGCAGCACCGGCGCTGATAGCTAGCACAACACTCGACTGATGCAAGTCAACAACCCCAAACAAGGTGGTCGTGAACTGCGACGGATCTTCGACAATCGACTGAATGAATGGTCGCTCGAGGATAAAGCTATACGAATTGCGCATAAACTCGGTGACGATGTCCTCGCCCTCAGCCCCGAGCAGGTTGCGCAACATCACAAACAGGGTAATTAATATCGGTAACTGCACCAACAAGGTGCCGATTGATGCCAGCGGTTTGACTTCACGCTCTTTGTAGAGCTCCATCAACATCTGGGACTCTTTCTGCTTGTCGCCCTTTGATTTTTTCTTAATCTTCTTAATCTCGGGCTGGAGCTCCTTCATCGCTTTTTGTTGATGAATCTGCTTCCGCAACAGTGGCCACAACAGCAGACGGATAATGACGGTCATGACGATAATCGCCACACCAAAATCGTGGTTCGGCAATAGGCTGTAAATACCAACCAGCAGGTTGAACAACGGTTGTAGAATCAGTGTGTGTAAAATCTCTCCCATTTCTGCAAACAGGTTAACACAAATTGCCCCTTGTCTGCAGTTGCGATTCGCGTAAACAACTCCTATACACGGAATACCCGTTCAAGAGATGGCAGTGCAACTAGAAGGCTACAGCGGTGAGGCTTTTAGTTGAAAATCTGATCAAGTGTAGCGGCAGCCTGTCGCTCTAGTTGCATTCGCTCGATGGTGGCGAGGTTACGGTCGTAGACAATAATTGCGACATCAAACGGTGGTTGATGGTCGACATAGGTTTCACAAACAGAGTAGATTCGACGCCGAATCCGATTACGGATGACAGCTCGTTTATCAACTTTCTTACTAACCACGACCGCAAAACGGCTGCGAGCACGGAATGCTGGTGCATAGCGAACCGCAAAGCCGTCGCCACGCAGCTTTTTGCCACCACGCAACACCGGTTTGACCGCATCGCGGCCAATGAATCGATGGTGGCGGGATAGCACCGAGCAACTCCCGCGACTACGCGCTGAGCTTCTTGCGGCCTTTTTCGCGCCGCCGCTTGAGGGTGTTTTTACCCGATTTCGACGAATTTCGCTTACGGAAACCGTGCTTCTTCTTGCGTTTTCTAACCTTTGGTTGGTGCGTTCGTTTTGGCATATTGTCCTACCCTACTGTGGGCGCTTATGTGCGTCAAGTTGTGGTTTGACACCGCTGATTTATTCATTGCTAATTTATCAGCTTTTCCACGTTTCGCCAAGTGTTTTCCACAATTATTCCAGGGGTGGCGGATTAGTGTGGATAACTCTCAATCAGTTAGCGGACCCGGACGAGCCTTGAATTGTATTGTCAAAATAACATTGTGGATAAGTTGTTCAATCTTCTATACTTCGTAGTAACACGCCAGGTAACTAAAGGATGTTTGGAGGGTGCTTTCAGTGAGCCAATCACGGCTATGGCAGACGGTTCTAGGTGAAATCGAACTATCGGTTTCTCGCGCTAGTTACAAAACATGGTTCTCGAACACCTGCCTATTAGAGCTTGATGACACGCGTGCTCTGATCGGTGTGCCAAACATCTTCACTAAAAAACAAATGGAAGATCGCTACCACACACTGATTAAGACAGTTCTGGGCAAGAATGAGGCTGAGGTCGAACGGCTTGAGTTTAAAATCCATGAACTAGCCGCGGCCGACGCCACCAAGCTTGACGACTCGGTTGTAACACTCCAACCCGACACCAATTCACGTGCCGGAGCCGGAGGCTCAACCGCAGCTCCCAGCACTCGCCGTTCGCAAACAAAGCTGAATGACCAGTATTGTTTCGACAACTTTATCGTCGGCGCCAGCAATGAGCTAGCATACGCAGCAGCACAAGCGGTGACCAAACACCCCGGTCAGAAATACAACCCCCTGTTTATCTACGGTGGCTCAGGACTCGGCAAGACCCACCTGATGCAGGCTGTTGGCAACGAGCTCAGTACCAGCAAACAAACCAAATCAGTGGTCTACGTTACCTCAGAACAGTTCGTGGTCGAGTTTCTCGACTACATCCGCTACAAGAAAAAAGGCTTTGCCGATAAATACCGGTCGGCAGACGTGCTGATTGTCGACGATATCCAGTTTATCGCCGGTAAGGAACGAACCGAGGAAGAGTTCTTCCATACCTTTAACGCCCTGCACCAGTCAGACAAACAAATCATCCTCAGCTCCGATCAACCACCGAACTCGATTCCGACACTCGAGGATCGCCTGCGCTCACGATTTAGCGGCGGCATGATCGTCGACGTTCAAGCACCCGACTTCGAAACACGGTGCGCAATTCTCCAGGCTAAAGCCAGCGAGCACGACATTCTACTCGACCAAGAGACCGTCGAGTACTTCGCGACGCAAATTCAGAGTAATATCCGTGAGCTCGAGGGTTCTTTGAACCAAGTTCTGGCTTTTTGCGAACTGAAAGCCATCACGCCGACGATTGACGTCGTCAGAAGCATGATCGGCAACCGACCAACACAGCCCAAGCGCCTGACCTCAAACCAAGTTGTCGAACGAACCGCCAAATACTTTGAACTCGATCTCGATGAGATTACCGGTCCGAAGCGGAACAGGTCTATCGTCGTGCCGCGCCAAATTGCGATGTATCTGCTCCGCAGCGAGCTCCATATGAGTTTTCCGAAAGTCGCCAACGCGCTGGGTCGAAAAGACCACACCACAGCCATTCATTCTGTCGAGAAAATTGAAAAAAATATCCACCTCGACCAACAAATGAACCAGGACGTCAAACAAATCAAGGATTTACTCTATGCATAGCCTGACCTTTTTTATGCACAATTTCAGTGGAAAGCCCGGTGGAACAATAGTGGGTGTTTCCCCGACTTACCCACAGCCGTCTAAAACCACCTTGTTTATCCACCTGCTGTTCACAATTTCTCCGCTGCGTTTTGCGCAACCAATGTGGAGAATAATTCGCTCGCTAACAGAAGCCGTTAAGGGTTTTCCACTCAATCCACAAGCCCTATTACTACTATCTACTTCTTTTAAAAACTTAATGGGAATAGTAAAAGAGTTGTTCAGTCGCTTTAGATTAACCATAATTAGTGGGCAAAGGGAGTTCGCATGAAAGTTCAAGTAACCCAGGAAAATTTAAGCGCTGCCCTCGCCAGTGTTGGTCGAGTAGCTGGTAGCCGTACGAGTCTGCCGATATTGGCTAATGTTTTGATTAAGACAGAAGGCAACCAGTTGCAACTAGCAGCCACCAACCTCGAGATTGCCATCACTGAACTGATTGGTGCCAAGGTAGATCAACCTGGCTCGGTGACGGTGCCAGCTCGGCTCGTCAGTGAATTCATCAGCTCGTTGCCAAGCGGAAATGTCGAACTTGAACTTAAAGACAACAAACTCCACATCAGTTCTAGTAATTATCAGTCGACCATCAACGGCACTCCGAGCGATGACTTTCCTTCTATTCCCGAGCTCAGCACCGAGCAGCCAATCATGATCGATGCCGGTGCGTTCAAAACTACAGCCCAACAGACAGTCGTTGCGGCATCGAAAGATGATGCAAGACCGGTCTATACGGGGGTGTATTTTTACACCAAGGATGGCGATCTGTTCGCTGTTGCGACTGACACCTACCGATTGGCGGAGCGCAAACTGGCTACTGGCGTCAACATCGACATCGACATCATAGTTCCAGCCCGAACTGTTAGCGAACTGCAACGTCTCGCGACAGACAGCAAGCAGCTCGAGCTCGTCATCGGGGAGTCGCAATTGATGGCCCGAACCGACAACACCGAGCTGGTCTCAAAACTGATTGACGGCAAGTTTACCTCGTATCGGCACTTGATATCAGAAAAGAGTGACGTCGAGCTGAGCGTAGAAGTTGCCCAGCTGCTAAATATTACCAAGGTCGCCGCCCTGTTCGCCCGTGAGAGCGCTGGCTCAATTACGCTCGAGGTGTCTGAAGCCGACGGCACCGTCAAGATTGCATCTGTTGCTAGCCAGGTTGGCGAGAACGAGTCAGAGGTTCCAGCCAAAGCCACAGGTAGCGGCAGCGTGACGCTTAACTCACGCTTTTTGATTGATGCACTGAATGTCATCGAGGATGACGAGGTCTCATTCAGCTTCAGCGGCAGCTCTGCCCCGTGTGTGCTGCGCCCACTTGGTGGCTCCAAAGACAATTACGTTCACATCATCATGCCGCTGCGCAGCTAGCGTACAATAGCGAAGATGATTGACTCTGTGCAGTTGCGACAGTTTCGCAACCATGACCAGCTAGCCGCGACATTTCAACCAGGAACTAATCTTATTGTCGGCCCGAATGGCTCGGGTAAAACTTCGATTTTGGAGGCGATGTACGCAACAGCGACCGGCGCCAGCTGGCGTGGCAGCACCGCCGACTTGGTGCAAGACAGTGGTGACTGGGCAGCGGCCGAGTTTGCGATCGGTGATGATAGCTATAAGCTGCAGCTCGATGGAAGAGAAGGCCCCCTGAGCAAAACTCGACTTATCAATGACGAGTCGAAGCGGACTGGTTTCCCGAGTCTGCTACTGCTCGAACCGACCGCAATTGAACTAGTGGTTGGCGGCCCGCGCCGTAGGCGTGAGTGGCTAGATGACGTATTGGTTCGTACCCAGCCAGACTACCAGCGAACCCTGAAACAATATTCGCGCGCCCTGTCCCAGCGTAACGCCTTGCTGAAGAAAGAAATCCGGAACCCCGACCAACTGTTCGTCTGGAACATTAAGCTCGCCGAGCTGGGGGCGAAATTAGCCACCCAGCGCCAACAGTTGATAGAAGACGCACATGGTGAGGTTAATCGTCTGTTTGCGGCTGTAGCAGGCTACAGCAAGGGTCTGCATGTTAGCTACCAGCCCAAGTTCGACCCCGTCGATTATAGTCAGCAGTTTATGAATTACCTCGAAGCAAACCTCGAACGCGACATCGCGATCGGTTTTACTCCCGCTGGACCTCACCGCGAGGACATCACACTCCGGGTTGACGGTGGTGCCGCGAGTGACCACCTATCAAGAGGGGAGCAAATGATATTAGCGTTCTCGCTTATCTACGCCCAAGCACAGCGGCTTAAGCCAGCGGCGGTTTTGCTGGATGATTTTACGAGCGACCTCGATAACACAAAATCAATCAATCTAATCGCAACCATTAATCAACAGTGCATCGTCGCCAGCGTTAATGCACAGTTGGCAGATGCTCCAGTTGCGGTAAAGTTTTAAGCTACAGGCCGCTCACACGATAGGTGGCGGCTGCGGTACCTTCTTCAGCTGCACGTGTGCCGAATATGAGTTGTCCATTGTATTCGCTTAGGGAGCGTGCCAATCCGCTGCCAATTCCTTTGAAGTTGACAACTGTTGCGAGAGAGCCACCATCTTCCGCCACGCGCCACAGCCCCGAATCTGCCAGGACGTATATTTGCCCGCCGCGCGATATGATGTCGGCGTTGAGCTCGGTGTAGAGTGGGGTGATGGTTGTAGTGCCAGACGCGATGCAGACCAGCTGGCGGTCTGTGAGTGCACACTCGGTGCTATCGGTCTTTGCTGCCCCAACAAGCTGGTTGCCGTCAACCTTCAGTTGTAGGTTTTGTTCACCTGCCGATGTGTAGCGAGTTAGTGTGGCGATGGTTAGTGGTTCTGAGCCGTCTTCTAGACCGGTTTCATCGGCGTAACTGGCTGGCTGCGGGGCTGATAATCTGAACACAGACTCACCAGTAGTGGCAATGCTCTGAAAGTCGCCCTCGGGTTGATAGCCGGTGATGCTGGTTAGTGTCTGACCGAGGTTGGTGCTGCGGTAAATGTTCTCTTCACCAAGGAAGTACGTTGGTCCGTCTTCAACCTTGTCGATATCTTCGACACCGATTGCCAGCTCCGTGCCTGATCGGGCTATGCCATCATCAGACTGCCCAACGACCCGCTTTCCGAACTGGTCATTGTTGAGGAGTTTGCCGTCTTTAAATATATAAACACCGCCGCGGAAAGCCAGGAAATTGAAGTTATCTTCATCACCCCAGGTGATTTTATCAAGAAATGGAATTCCAACAAACGCTGGTCGCGGTGGGACGAACTCTTCGGTGCCAAAGTGTGTGATCGACCGACTGCTGGGCTCGATTCCGGTGGCAGCCCTGTCCGCAATGTAGAGGTCGCTAACCGCACCCTGATATAGCTCCTGATACGGGAAGTTTTGCTTAGAGAGTGGTAGATTCAATTCTTGAGAACCCTCCTCTCTGACTATCACGCCGCCCTGGACGATGCGGTTTCCAGCGACAGCCTGAACCAGTAGCCGTGAGGGCACCGCCACCTCGACCGTGGCGGTGCCAGTTCCAACTGGGACCAGCTCGCCGCCAGCTTCTTCAGCTGTAAATATCTCCACCCCATCATCAGTTGTAATGGTTACTGTTGCTGACGGACCCCCGCCCAGTAGAACAAAAATAGCAACTATCAGCAGCAATACTACGGCAGCTGCTATAGCTATCTTTTGTCGGTTGTTGAGTTGGTTCATTGTCCCCCTTGCCCCGCTAAATCGGGATTAGTTGATGCGTTAAGGTTTATCTCGACATGGAGGTGGTCGGTGTGGGCATTGGAGCCTGTATAGTTGCGCCAGCCGTCTTTTTCAGACGACCACTGCTTGCGGTTCCAGATAATACGTTGTATACCAAAAGCTTCAGCGTTGTTATAGAGCAGGTTGCGAATGTCGTCGCCCGTTTCACGGTCGCTGGTGTTAAGGGCGCTCACCATGATGTCGATTGCTCGACCCATACCGTGGATGCTGGTCGAGGTTCCGCCTACAATCGCTCGGCAATCATATCCCTGAACATCACTGACCGGAGGACTAAAGTTGTCTAAGATAAAGTCTTTCAGGCTTTGGGCGCCAGGGGTGAAGTCATCGGTGCAATTTGAGGCTTTGTGTGCACCCGGTGGCGACCCGTCAAGCGTGATACTCGGAATTGCGGCGAAGCCTGGTTCAGAGGTGTCAAAATTAAAACCACACCCCCCTGTTTCTGGCACAAAACCACCACCATACAGGTTAATGATTGACTCTGCCATTTCAAATCGCGTGTCCAGTGTTTCCTTGGCGCCACCAGAGGTTGGCTGGACCGGGTCACGGGCCTTGTTGGCATCGACGACGGTTCGTGGTCGTTCAAAGAACGCCAAGAATATCCAAGTGGACTGACGCAGGTCATCATCCGCTTCTTGTAGTTCTGGGTAGCCAAGCTCGTCATTTGTCTCTAGTTCGGTTAACAGAAATTCGAGCTGCAATTCGAGGCTGAGGGCATCAGCTTGTTTTTCTTCAGCGAAGTCGAGCCAGTTCTGTTGTCGTCCGTCAGACGTCCACTGGGCGATGCCGAAGCCCTGCTCAGGGGCGCTACCGCTAATGTCGGCTAGAATTGGGTCGATAGAGTTAATTGTCTGAATGCCGGTTTGCCCCGATCGATTTTGGGCTCTTTTGGGGTTAACCCCACTCTCGTGAACTAAGTTTCCGACAATTCCGGCCGACTGCTGTTCTGTTAAGCCAACAGAACGGAAGTAGTTGAATGCAATTTCGTAATTATCGTCCCCGATAAACTGACCACTACTACACGTAAACTTGTTGCCGGCAGTTTCGAATGGGTCGTAGAATGGCGCAAACCGAACGGTGCTCGGTATTTGCTGGGCGCGGACTACCGGGCTGTAGATTGTAAGCAGCAGACAGGCAACAGTCAGCTGCGAGAAAAGATGGAGCTTTGTGCGCTGGCTAATAATCACCCTAACCACACCGTAGGTCTAGTTTATTGTTCGGGTCTGCATCCCAGTGCCAAGCCTCTCGAGCGTATTGTTTGAAGCCAAACCGAGCTGCGTTGTTTTCGAGCCAGGTGTACGATTCAAGGGGTGATGTGGCTTTGTTTGAGCAGGTTGCGCCAGACTTTACATCCGTGGTGTTGGCGATGTCGCTAAAGTCGATTGCGCCACCGAGTTGATGTATCGACTTGCCGGGTCGCGCACATCGAATTCCATCACCGGTTCCGCCACAAGAGTCTGCTAGCCGGAACGAACTGTTTGCGCTCAAGTTCACACCGTCAGCCTGGGCTGCTTCACCAAGCGCTTGCCAGGCAGAGGCCGCGTGCGCGTTTACCACTGCTCCGCCTGGAGTCTCGGTGCCGCTCGTGTCATTTCCTTCTCCACCGATACTACCGAGCCGACACAGGCGAATTTCTGGCTTGCGACCATTGTCAGACAGCCCGCCGTTGTAGCGTGACTGGACAGTACCGAGATCTTCCGCACCAGCGGGACATTCAACATCCACTGAGTCTTTGCCGAAATCCTTAGATACACCACCGATGGCTGGAGACACGTCGTTTGTGCGGCGAACACTGTCGGTGCCGGCAATGCTGGTCGAGTAAACGTCTTTGTCTGAGAAGGTTCCAGCAAAGCCTGCCATCTGCTCAGCGTCATGCGTACAGCCATTCCAGATTTCTTCGGCGACTTCCGGGTTATCAAGCTGGTCATAGACCTTGGCCCAGAAGTCTTCGTAGTCATACACATCGCCCATGGTTAAACCCTCGATGCCTTTGGACTCAGCGTTAGTGCATTCGCTCACCTCATCAATTAGTAGTGGGTCAGACTGAACAAAACTGTTTGGCAGGTCGTAGGTCTTCATGCCCACAAAATTCGCCAGCTCGCTGCCGGAAACGGCATTAGCGCCCTGGCTGTAGGTGTAGATTCGGGCCGGATTGATAACATCCAGCGGTGTGCTGGCGTAGGCGAGGATACCATAAGTACTGCTGCGGAGTTCGCCCCAGAACTGAGCGATTCGCTCTGTGAGCGGAGCATCATTGTGTGAACGATCTCGTGCTACGTAGTAGTCGGTCTTGGCATCTGCAAGCGTGGTGCTTGCGGCCCCGCCTGAGTAGCGCAGGCTGGTCTCGGCGGTAGCGACCGCACCGGCGGTTAGGCAGTTGTGGACCGCACCGCCCGACTCATCGGCGGAGCACGGCGGCACCCCTCCAGCAAATTCCAGTAGTTCTTCTGACGCCCATCGTGTCAGCTTTTCGATATCATCATCGAGACCACTAACGCGCAGCGCAGCCTGCACAATCGGACCCGTAACAGCTTCAAATATGCCGTTTACCCACCCAACTGCCACTCCAAGCGACTTTCTGTACGCCTCTGCCACCGGACTCAGAACGGCGCCGATACTTGCCTTGTATGCATCTTCAAAGCTACCCGCCCTTGTTCCGCTGTATATTTTCTTGTCGTCTCCGAAACATGCGAACTCCTCCTCCGGTACACCTTCGGGCTGACCGGCAGCTGGACAGCCATCCCCGCCTGACTGATTTGATGTTTGGCTAAAGCTCGAGCTAAATTCAACACCATTTAGCGACTCCATAAGTGCTCCGTATTCTTCTGCATCCATATCTTCACCGGTTTTTGCTTGGTCGCCGGCAATTCGGTACACGCTGTAAAAGGCTGAGTAGGTCTTGATTCGGTTGAGAGTGACAGCCTTGCTGATTGCCCCACTGGTGATTAAACCGTCAAAGCGCGCCACCATGTCAAGCCAGCCAATGATGTTGGAACCCTTCACTAAGCGACCGACGATGTCGTCCATAAAAGCGGCTTTATTCTTGATGGAGGTACGTTTGCTCTGAATATCATCGCCGGTAGCTTTTGCGCCTTCATCAACGTCGTAGCTTTCATCGGTGTCACCGGTGTCGGGGTTGTCGGATCTGTTGCCACACTCGTTACCACTACAGTCGTTGTCATTGTCCGGATCGTTGTCTGCATTCCGGCTATAGGAGTTTCCGGCATGGTTATCGGAGTTGTTTGTATCGGTGTTTTTCGGGCAATTCGCTCCACCAAAAACACAGTTGATGATGCTACCATCTCTTGTTGATTCAAGTACAAAATCAAATACCCGCTCGTAAACCTGTTGTTTCTTACTGTCAGCCTTGTCACGCGTTTTTTCGAAGAAGCGCCAGCGCGGCGTACCAGTTAGGTTTTGGATATTTCGCCTGGCAGTCCGGCGTTTCCAGAGTTGTCGCCGCAGTGTGGTGGAGTCGATCGCCTCTTTCATTGCTTTGCGCGCTTCTCGATCGGTATCAAATAGTTTCAAGTTCACCTCGCCGTCGAGCGCAGCGTTGAGCTGGCTGAGGGAGTTATTATTGTTGAGGTCTATGTCGCCGAGGTTAATATTCTTAGTGTCTCCGTTGACGGTGATTTGACCTGTCCTTTTGACGTAGCGGCCATTCACGTTTTCGACACTCGAGACAAAGGCAACACCGTGACGCTGGAGCATGTTGTTTTCGAAATCACTGGTCCGCATCGTCTGGTACCAGTCACGGATTGGATTGTCGGTGTCGATACCGTCACCGCGGAATAGCAATGGCTCTTCAAGGTCAGCAAGATTGTTGCTGCGGAGGCGTGGTTCAGACATGCGGATTTTTACATAGGCTCTGGTCCACGACCGTGATCGACGATCAAACAGGTTGTTGTAGCGTTCAAAAGCAGGCTCCTCTATGTTGGACAACAGGTGCTCTAGTTTAAAAAGGTTTAAGAAAAAACCGCCCAAAATAAACAGGATAATCACCCCGGCACCGATCCCACCGCCGATAGCCCGGTTCTTTGTTAGTCCGCCGGACAGGCGACTGGCTGCGAGCTGAACTAGCCGATTGCCAGACGATTTCTTATCAGTGTCAGGCTTGTTATAGAGACTACTCTTGGGTTCATGGCTGTTGTCGGAGGGAGCGCCGGACGCTTTTTCGTTGTTGCGGTCCTGGTCTCGGCGGGCCGGCTTGTCATAGAGGCTCTCCAGGTCATCAGTTGTTTGGTCGCTCGTGTTGCGCTGACTTTCCTTTATGGCTGGCTCTGCGAATTCTTGCTCCAGCTCATTGGCTGATGGCGTGATGATATCGCCAGGTTGACCCTGGTCTTGGTCTTCGTCTGGTCTCTGCAATAAGTCGTTTGCCATTACTGCCTACTAGTGTAGCTGAATTTCACCGTCTGCACCCACTTCCGGCTGCGCCTGGGGCGTTCCGACCGTAGCTTTGGCTTGCTGGTCTTTAGGTGGTAGCGCTGCTTCGGCCAGCTTGTCTTGCGCCTCTTTTTCGTTTGCGGCTTGCTGTCGTTTGGCCTGCTCTGCTTGCTCAGGATTAGTAGTGATGAGTTCGGTCTCTGTTGGGCTAGCATCAATTCGCATATGGATGTGGTTCTGACCGGCAAAGAACAGACCTTGCCCGACCGGGAATTGGGTTAAACGCTTGCTCTCTTCGCTTGTGAGGCGGAACGTTTGGCTGATAAGGTCCACTGCTGATGGTGACTGCTTGAGCAACAGTTGCATTGAAGAGTTTGAGACTACCGCCCGACCCATTTTGCTCGAGAGAAAGTCTTCGACATCTTGGCTAATAGTGGTTAGCCCCAGGTGGTATTTTCGAGCCCGCTTCGCCAGGCTGAATAGGAAGTTAGCTGAGTCTTGATACTTCATGAGTTGCCACGCCTCATCAACAATCAAGAAGCGCCGTTTTTGGTCGGAGCGAACCTTGTTCCAGATAAAGCTCAAAATGATATACATCGCGACCGGTCGCAGTTCGTCTTCCAAGTCACGGATGTTAAACACCACGAAGTTGTTGTTGATATCGATGTTTGATTGGTTTGAGAAAATCCCGGCAAAAGTGCCGCTGGTGTACTTGCGCAGCATCTGGGCCAGCTGTGGACCGGTGCCTGGCGACTCTATCAGGGTATTGTAGAGATCTATGATAGTCGGTGGGGTTGAGTTGTGAGTCAATGGGTCGTTGGTAATGCCAGCCTTGCGGTACGTTTCGATAATTGCCGCATCGAGGTCGGCTTCAGCTGCGGCACCAAGCTGCCCGCCCATCATCAGGCGGAGCATACCATGGAGGGTGACGATGTTCGAACGAAGCGCACTGTCGGCGTCTTCTTCGTCGACTGCCTGTGGCAGTTCAAATGGGTTGATGAAGGTTTTTGAGTTCAGGCTTAGCCGGACATAGCTGCCACCAACAGCGTCGGACATTTTCTTGTACTCATTTTCCGGGTCGATGATGATAACCTCGGTACCGAGCATCAAATTGCGCAGCGCTTCGAGTTTGACAGCGAAGCTTTTACCAGCACCAGATTTAGCGAAAACAACCATGTTGGCATTTTCTAGGCTGAAACGATCGAAAATTACCAGGCCGTTGTTGTGCATATTTAATCCGTAGAGGACTCCCTCTTCTTGGCTTAAATCAGCTGAGGTGAACGGAAAACTGGTGCTGAGAGCACCGGTGCTGAGGTTGCGCTTAACTCCAAGCTCGTCAGTACCTTGCGGAATAGTGGAGTTAAAGGCTTGCTCTTGTTGAACGGTAGCTGGCTTCGAGTAGACAAGCTGCTGACCGAGGATGGACTCGACTTTATGTTGGACGTAGTTTAGCTCTTCGAAGCTGTTTGCGTAGAGTGTGAAGTAAAGCCCAAAGCGGAAGAAACGCTCTTCTCCAACTTGGAGCTTGTCCCGCAGCTCTTCGGCGTCGGTGATGGCAGCTTGCAGTCCTGGGTCGCGGACACGCCCCTTCTCGGCGTTAATTTGGATGTCAGCTTCAAGCTGGCCAACTTTTTTGCGCAGGTTGTCGAGCACAACCTGGCTCTCGACGGGATAAACGTAGATTGACAGGTCCATAACCTCATCGAGGTTAATCATCGGTGACAACCAGCCGGTATAAATCTGGCGCGGATAACCGAACACGTAGAATGTTCGTGCCCATCTGGTGCCGAGCCGGAAGTAATCAGACTGGTATTCGATTGAGGACGGCGCTACGAAGTCGCGAATTGCTGATACGCCCTGGCGAAACTGGTCAGCAACCTGTTGTTGCTGTGCTGCTGCTTGCTGCTGTGCGATTTGCTCAGGTGTTAATTGTGGTTGTTTGTTCTTGCCAAACATATCTACTCCCCGCCTCTTGGGTTTTGGCCGTTACCTTTAGTGACGATGCGACCGTCAAGCTCGCTTGGGTCAATCATCGGCTGCGTGGTGGCGGTGTCAGGGTTGTAGACGTCGTAGTAGAGCTCGATAAGTTCGCGGGTGTTGAGCGGGATGGCCTGGACGTTCATCTGGTTCATCGCCTCTAGCACCGACTGGACGCGGGTCTTAAGTTCGGTTTTAGCGTCGTTAAACTCTTGTTCACCAATGACGATATGCTCGGGCTTGTTGTTGAACAGGCTCGTGAACAGACCGACCTTTTTGGCGGCGTTTTTTACAGTCACGGGCTCAAATGGCACAACGACAAAAAACTGTTTCTCCATAATGTTGGCGCTCTGCGACAAGTACTCAATGTAGTTGAGGTAGTCTTCCATCAGCAGGCTTAGCAGCGTGTTAGTGTGCTGCTCACGAATTCTGTTTAACTTCTCTAGATAGGTACGAAGGTCGACGCGCTGGGAACGCATCATGATTTGAATCGGGAAATAGAGCGAGTTGAGGAAGCCTTGATACGACTGCTCCACACCTTCACGTTCTTGTGGGCTCATCAGGTCAAAGTTGATCGACTGCGCCATCACCACCGCTCGGTAGCTGCCGTCTTTCATAATGACAATGCCGTCGCGAATCTCCGAGATGCGGAGTGCGTTTTGAGTGCTGTTTGGTTTCGAGTTGGCCTGCTGAGCGTCGACATAGGTCGGCGCAGCACCGGTGGCTTGAGGGTTTTGTGTTGGTGGTGTTGGTGGAGATTGTGGTTGCATATATAGTGCTTATCTATTTCATTGTAACGGTTTAAGAGTGGCGATTCCAGCCCGGCTCTACTAGTGTTCGATAATCATCTCGCCACTCGTGCCGTCCTGTGCGTGCTCTTGTTCCATCTCTTTGCCGTGGCGTTGAATCGCCTCGATATTTAGTCCGGCATCGGCGAGATTGTGAAGTTCTTTCTTGTCGTCGTCGTCGAGCGTAGGCTTGGTAGTCTCGGTGTTCTCGGTGGTTGCTGGAGTTGATTTTGTCGGCACAGCACTCGGGGTGTCGATGCTAGTATCAGCTCCAACCAACGTGCCGTCTCGCCGCAACACATGCTGGTGCATATGCGCTGGGTAGGGGCTGTATCTCGGGTTGTCTCCTGGCTGGAGGGGCTGCAGCGGTTCAAGCTGCTCCTTTTTGACAGGAGTGGTTTTGGTCGGCTGAATAGTGGTCTGCGTCGGTGCTGGTTGTGTCGGGTAGGTCTGTGTGCGGTCTGGTGTTGGTGCTGGTTTAGGTGGCGGATCTGGCTGCTGCATGTGCTCGACCGCTTCTGCCCGGGCTTTTTCAGCAGCTTCCTGAGTTAACTCGCCAACCTTCTTTGCCAAGGGGTTATTATCCATGTCGAACATGTCAGCGTCACTGCCGACATCCTCTTGGTCAGGTTGTTCTGCCTGCGGCGCGGCAATGAGTCGGTCATCATCTTGCTGCTGCATCGGCGTCGTGGCTGGTAGTTGGACCTGAGCCTGTTTGGTGGACCAGCCGCGGGTGTCCACAACTTGCGCTAGCTGCTTAAGCTGCGATCGAACCTGGTCAGGCGTGCGATCGTCTGCATAGTACTTTCTGACTTGCTTCAGGGCCTTAATGGTCACGTGGTCGATTATGCCGTCGCGGCTCCAAACTTTGACGCGCGGCTTAAGATAATATCCTAGGTATGCAGCCAGCTTGTTCTCAACTGGCTGATCCTTTGGTCGGTAAACTCCCAAAACCAGAAACACCAGGAAAACAGGCAATATTGGTATCAGCAAAAAAGGCGACACTTGCAGCAATAGAAAACCTGCAAAGCCAGTAACTCCAGCCACGATGATAAAAATCATCTGCTTGAAAGTCAGCGGGCCGAGGATGGTATCTTCGGCCTCGATGTCTTGCGGAACTTTGTAGTAGCCCATACCTATAGATTAACTGCTAGGGACTTCCTGGTCCACCGCCACTGCCCCCTCCGCCTGCTGGTCCTCCGCCTGCTGGTCCTCCGCCTGCCTGTCCGCCACCAGCCCCAGCAGTAGTATTTGGGTTAGGTCGCTCGTATTTGCGAGCACCAACTTTATCTGCAGGATTGCGGTCGAGGATAGCCTCTACGTCTACGGTTTGACCCCCAATGGTGGCAGTTCTAGCGCCACGAGGACCAATCTTGTCATATATGGTGTTTGCGACCTCACCTTTTGCGTTGCTGTGAATCGCATCAAAGTCGTGCCAGATTCGTGCGGCTCCAGCCTCGTCGCCCTTTTGCAGTTTTTCTAGCGCTAGATCGTGCATCGCGATAATTGGTTGTGGCTTACCATTGCCAATTTCGTAGGTATTGGCTTTGGTCCAGGCCTGCTCTAGGTTGTAGCCAGCGCCACTATTGGTGCCAGCAAGATCCCAGCGTCCTGCTCGTCCTGCCATCGCCTGTGTCTCGTTCATGATACTTCCAAAGTTGGCTGACGCCGACTCCTTGGCTGCGTCTGTCGTAAAGCGTGTGCCAGACGGGACGAAGCTGCCGGTTGTGTCGTCGTAGGTTCCTCCGGCAATTGAAGCCGCCATCGTTGCCATCTCGTTATAGCCAGCTTCACCAGCTTCAAAGTGGCGACCAGTTGTAGCTAGCTGTGTGAGTGCACGTTGTCGCAGCGGCGCAGAGTCGTTTTGGGTAATTGCTACTTGGTTTGCAGCTTTATTAATGGCCGCAACACCCTGATCATGCGACAACTTAGCTTGATCATATTCGGCGCTGGTAATCTGCCCAGCGGTCCGTGCATTACTCTTTTCTCGGAGTGTTCTGGTTTTCTCCTCTAGCATCTTGCCTTTGACTTCATCGCGCTCTCCAGACGGGTCCGCTGCGAGAAGCGCGAGGTAGTTTTCATCCTGGGCGTTGGCGGCAAAAGTTGTGTTGCTTTCTGCCTCCTGTGCTCCATAGTTTTGCATTTTTTCAGCTACGGCTGCTCGGTACTTCGATGGACGGTAGCTGGATGGCTTCAGTGGACTTGTTGCGCTAGCTTTTGCAGCACCGCGGTTAAGTGCGCCACGTACCCCTGTATTCGCCTTAAACAACCCTCCGGCTTCGATGCGAGCCTTGTGGTCTTCCATTTTGCCCCCGCTCCCTGCTGTTTGCCGTTTTCCGCCACCTCTGGCGCCACCAACTGAGCCGCCCTTTAGGCGACCGCTTACACCCTGTAGGGTAGTTGCGAGTCCACCGAATAATCTGCCAGCGAGTCGGAACGTGAATGGAATCGCCAAGTACGGCGCGACATAGGCGATGACGATGATGATTGAATCGACAGCGCTTTGGTTGGCGCCAGCATTGCCAAGTGCACCCGAGAGTATCGGTCCGACCGACAGAAACGCCATGATTATCGGGAACATCAGTAGTAGTTTCATGAAGTTGTCCATCCACTCCTTGAAAAACTTCTCAGTGTTGGGCAGGATCCAGGCGATAAAGGCAATGGGTGAAAACACAATCATCAGCAATAACGCAAACTTACGCAGCGTTAGGACAAATATTATCAACATGATTGCGATAAAAATCGTCGGCCAGATCGTGAGTGCGAACGCGATGATTGAGCTCAGACTTGCCGCCGCCACCAACGCTCCGCCAGTGGCGAATAAGGCTGTAGTAATGGTGCCCTGGGCTACGCTTGCTCCTTCACCCCCGAAGACAGTAAAATCAAGGTTATAGTTTCCGCCACCGAGTGAGCTTAGTATTAGGTCGGCCACTCCGACCCCCAGCACGTTAAATATGTCGACCAAGATTCGCATAATAAAGAACGACATCTGTGTAAGTATCACGCCGAGTATCAGGCGTGGCAGCATGCGTTTGATGGTGTAAGCGTCACTAAATCCGAGTGCTTGGGCGAAGATAATTAATAAAAATACCACCACGAACATGATGTTCGCGACACCTCTGACCGAATCCCACACTTCTTCGGCGTCTGGTCCGAGCTCGACAAACAGCAGTGGCTCAATGAAGTTCTCGTTCACTAAGGGCTGCAGCGATTGGTCGAAGAATTCAATAATCGAGCAGGCAATCCATCCTAGACCGAAGCTTGAAGTCTGACAGTTGTTGGCCTGGTCTTCGTCTTGCAAGTCGTTTTCGTTAACCTCGCCGACGATCTCGCTGTTGCTGTCGTCGGGTGAGTCAAAAACCGCTTTATAAAGTGCGACGTCGGTGTTGTTGAGCTGAACGACACTCACTCCTAGTACTCCAGCCGCGCTGCCGTCGCTGTACGCTTGCGCACATTTCCTGTCGGCTCCACTCACGCCTGATTGTGAAAAGGTACACTCAATCGCATAGGGGCTTTCGCCGCTGTCGACATTGTTCCACAGGACGTAGACTACCGAGCGCGCGATGGCGGTGTTAGTTCCCGGATAGTTGTCACCGATACAGTAGTAAGAGTCGCCCCTGTTCTGGTACGGGACACAACCAGCCTGTTCGGAGAATTTGTGCGCTGGAGCATCACCGAACTGAACGTTGCCCGCTAGTTCATAACGAATACGGTAGTTTGCAACACGATTGCCGGTGTTTGCCCAGTAGGCCATCCCCAGAAAGGTGCCCTCATCGTTTGAATCGTAAGCAGAGTAATTGTCGTCATTTTTCATCGGGGCAAAATGAATGCCGCTTGAATCGTAGGTCGGCTGAATGGCATGCGCAACGATTGGCCATAGCAGCTGCATGGCTAAAGCTAAGATTAAACTATAGATGGCTAGACGGTGTTTTCGCTGAGTCACGCCTCTATTATAAACATATGCGCTTTAATCGCATACCGTTTGCTGTAAATAGTGCTGCAAATTGCTCGCTTATCGGTGCAGAATGAACTAGCTTCGGGGGACTGTTTCGAAGCTTTCGTTGACGGTATACCACTGCGAGATTAGAGGCATCCTCTCAAGTCCTATGGCTGCTGCTGCGTCCCTAAGGGCTTCGTTTGGTAAATCCTCAACCGGCATCTCGTGAACACCGAGTTCAACTTCATTCGTAAAGACTTTTGCGTCAGCGAGATTGCCACCCACGGTATAGGTGTAGGTTGCTGAGTAGTAGTCTGCTTCGGGGTCGGCCATCCGGACTATGCTCGGCTTTGTAATCGGCTTGATGTCTGTAACGGTGATGCCGTCGGGTTGCTCTTCCGCCAGTCGCCAGTCGTTGTCTTCTTCAAAGCGTTTGTTATAAAGGCCAGGAGCCTCGGTGCTTCCGTCGTGCAGTCGGCCCTGTGCTATGTCGATAAATTCGTCAGAGAGGTCGCCACCATAGGGGTTATTCTCTACAAGGGGTGCAAACGATAGCTCGAGCGCTCGTGTCTCAATGTGGAAACTCGTCTCCATAACGCCGTATGCGTTTGTTATGAGTGTTTGTAGCATAGTACGTTCGTCCATGTTTAGTGTCGCAAGCTGGAGTCGGTCGATATTGTCTTTTTCATTGCTAACAAAAACTTCATTGCCGTCTGCATCGACTTCAATCTGTCCGCCCCAAGGGTAAAAATCAGCGAAAACCTCGCCATCTTCGACACGCAGTACGACATCCTCTTCTTCCCAATAGTCGGGGCTCTCACGGACTGGTTCAAACTCAAACAGCAGTACCGTCTGCTCTTCAGATGCTTCGGCAGGAGTAGCTGTCGTTTCTACTGGTGGTGGGGCTTCAGTTGCAGTTAACGCTGGCTCAGCCGGTGCGCCAACTACCGGCTCTGCTTGTTGACCTTCTGCAGCCGCAATCGTCTGGTCTGCAGGTGCATCAGTCTCGCCTTCGCCGCAGGCAGCCACCCCAAGGCTAGCTGCAAAAGTTATTGCGAGGGCTGTTTGTTCAAGTCTACTTGGTCTACGCATTAGTCTTATCTTACCTAAACTATTGTTAATTTAGTGTTATGTGAGATATTAAAGCAAACCTTGAGCTTTTTGTCAATAACCTACGCACCTGGGTCTGGCCTCTGGTCTTGATGCTTGGTGCCCCTGGTCACATTCGGAGAGTCTTTGAATTCATTAACATCCATATTCATGGTGCGCGCTGTTTCAGCTGCAGTCTGATGGAGATAGCCGAAGGCTTCTTCGGTTGAAGGAGTCGCGCCGTACATGCTGAAGCCGCGACCGCTGCTTCCGACGAATTCTGGCTTGCCGTCGCCGTCTTCTCTGACTGAGCCACCGCTCATGCCTTGACGTGCTGCCTTGCCAGTTAGCTCCCGGAAGCGTTGTGAATAGTCTGGGTCGACGCCACTCGCGGCGTATTGTCGCATACGAGGGTCGCTGATGATGTCGGCCATGGCGCGAGCATCGCCCTGACCGTTACGCTCGCTGAATGTTTCTGAGAATATGCCGGTAACCTTCTTTTTGTGCTCGAATGAGTCCTGGCTGTCGTTGTTGTAAAGATGGTTATAGAGATGGCGAGCGTCGCCCGATTGAATGCCTTCGTCAATAATGTCGTTATAGTTGGTATGACCGAGGAAGCGGTTTTGACCTTTGGTTACTTGCTTCAGAGTCTCAAATTTTAATTCTCCTTGTTTTTCACTTAGCTCTCCGCCACGAACTTGCTCACCGATAGCGTACATCGCGTTCAGCGCGCGGTCATGGCTGCCGCCGATCCAGCTGCCGGTATTAATCGCACCTTGAATAATTCCATCGTGACTGCTGTTCATCGCCCAGACTTTGCCGGCAGCGTGTCGACCTTTATCGATATTCTCCTGTGTGTGGTCTTCAGTTCGATCCATGGACAAGAAGGGCTTGCTACCATTGAGGAATAGTAGTCCAGCCTCTTTGTCGCGCTCGATGTCGAGGGCACCCTCCCAGCGGCCGGCGCGCATCTGTGATACTTGGTGGCCAAGTGCGTCAGGGTCGATTCCAGGAATGAAACGACTGGCCTTACCGGTAAGTCGTGAAATTGATTTTTGGCCACCTCGTCTGTTAAGGCGACTGCTCCAGGCGTTGCCGCGTTTTTGGCTCTTCCAACTGTTAGGGTCGTTGTAGTCGCCCATCAGGCCTTGGCTGAGTGATTTGCCGCCACCCTGGATTAGTCCGCCGGCACCGCGGAAGATGCGCCCGGCAAAACGGAACAAATATGGCACCATAAACAACGTCGCGACCGGCAGTAGTGACGCCAGGAACTGGTTAAACGTCTCAGTTGTTGAGCCGAGTAGTGCCAGCGAACTGAGCAGGCCCGACACCGAAAACAGCAACACCACTAGAGGGTAAACTAAAATTAGCTTGATCAGATTGTCGCTCCACTCTTTGAAGATGCCTTGAGTTCCAGGGAAGATTGCCAGCAGGAACGACAGGGGTGAAGTTACGATTAGTGCGACGATAGCCATTTGTCGTAAACTTAGGATTAACAGCGCCACGAATAGGCCAATCAGGCCTGAGACAATTATAATTGGAAATGCCGTAAATGCGGTAGTGGTTACGAACAAATAGATGCCTAGAAGTGATAACACGTAGCCGATACCCGCACCGACCCCTTGACCCAGTGTGCCATCTGGAACCAGGCTATCCTTGAGCGTGCCATCGTCTATCCCAGAGATAACCTCTTGGTTGATAGAGTTAAACAGCTCAGCGATGCCGGCGCCCAGCACATTACCGATGTCGACCATCAGTGCCGACAATACGAACGAAAACTGAATTCCGATAGTGGCGATTACGAGTCTCGGCAGCATTCGCTGGACGACATAAGCCTGATTGCCCGTGGTAACGAGGTAGATTATCAGCAGAAACGCCACCACAAGCAGCACGTTTGCGATATCTCGGAATACGCCCCAGGCGTTGTAGAGCCCAGAACTTGTCGGGTCTTGACCGCCGATATCAGTGATTATGGGGTTAAACTCCAGGAGACCCACTAGCCAGTTACCGATGATACGTGATACTCGGTCGGCCAGTTCTATAACAGGGCACAGAATCCAACTCAACAACCCTACGGTGTTGATGCAGGTGTCTCCATAATCATTGAGATCGGGCGTTTCCTGGTCTGGGTCGGCTGGCTGGTCGGGGTCATTCGCGGGGGCGGGCTCGTTCGGGTCTACTGGGGGTGGGTTGGGTTGTTCAGTTGGCTCATGTCCTAGTTGGTGGTCGGCGAGGAGTACAGGGTTGTTCGATTCAGCGTGTGCGAAGCCAGCCGAAAAAATCGGCACAAATATGCCGAATGCGAGCGTGACTAAAAACAGAGTTGCAATTCGCTTCAACCCAACCTCTTTCTTTACTGTTCTACTTTACAATAAATTTATATATTAGGCAATGTTATAACCTGAAATTTTGCAGTAGTAGCTGATTAGCTATATCATCTTAGTCATGAAGACCAATGAAAAAACAAACATTAATAATTACTGGTTGCAATTGTTACTACTGGTGGCTGTGGTTGTTTTTGTGTTTCTAGCGTTGCCGCTGCATGCTAGTGCCGCCCCTATAGAGGGAACCGGTGGCGCTCCCCCTGCCAGTGAGGTGGACTCACCGATTGACTGTGGCGATGATGGAGTTCAACTTGGAGTTAGTATTAATGACGATGATGATTGCATTGGCGAAGGTGACACAAACCCGATATTTGAGTATCTCGGGGCGATTGTGCGATTTCTGTCCGTGGGTGTTGGAGTGGTGGTGACGGCAATGATTGTTGTTGGCGGCATCCAGTACTCGACAGCCGGGGGCAACCCTCAATCAGTCGAGGCTGCAAAAAGCCGTATCTACAATGCTATAATTGCTCTCGTGCTCTATATATTTATGGTCGGAATTTTGAACTTCTTGGTGCCAGGAGGTGTACTCTAATATGTTCGGTTTTGTCTCCCAGTTCGCGGCCGGTTGTGGTAGCTTCCTCGGTATTCCGACGTGGTACGAATACATCTCGAGCGGCGATGGATCTAGCTGCGACAACCCGAGTGTTAGCTCGCTTAACGACATTTGGCTGATTGGTTTGGCTGTGCTTGACATGTTGCTTTCAGTGGCGGTTTTGGCCGCTATAGTCTACTTTCTTCTCGGCACAATCCAGCTAATCACCGCGCGTGGCAACCCTGAGAATATCGCCGGAGCTCGCTCAACGCTGATTAACGCTATAATTGGGCTCGCAATTGCTTTTCTGTCGGCCACTCTTGTCAGCTATGTAGCCGCACGGTTGGGGTCTTAGTCATGGACGGATTTGGCGACTGTGAAAGCCTCGGACTACCAAATTGCGGGGGGAGCAGCAACGGTTTCGCCGACATCGTGTCTACAATTTTCCTGGTGATTGGCGCCCTGGCGACACTGTACTTAATCATCGCCGGCATCCAATACGCGGCATCGGGGGGAGATCCAAATAAAACGCGCCAGGCTAAGGACTCGATCATCTACGCCTTGATTGGCGTCGCGCTTAGTTTTTCAGTCTTCGCGATTATCGAGTTTGTATTCTTGCGTGACAGTGTGGGTTTGGGCTTATGAGCAGGCTTTCTTTGTCTCTTCGAGTGGGCTTGTTGTTGGTCGGCCTGTTGGGCTTTATGACTATAACTAGCGCCACGCCAGTGTTGGCCGCAGAGTCACCACAGGAAAAAATCCTCGGGCAGCTGTGTGACGGTCCGGATCGTGACTTTGACGCAAACTGTAATGCGAACGCAGCCGAAACTGAAACAGCGCAAATCTTCCGCCGTGTGGTGCAAACAGCATTATGGGTAGCTGGTATAGTCTCGTTGTTTGCGGTAATAGTCGGCGGTCTAATGTATGTCTTTTCATCTGGTGGACCGGAACAGACAGCCCGCGCTCGCAGTACTATTATCTACGCTCTGGTCGGTTTAACAGTCGCGTTTGCAGGAATTTTCCTGCTCGAATTCGTGATAAAGGAGACGCCCACTAACAACCCGAGTCTTGACGACCGTCTGCCGACTGAGAACAATACATTTCGTGGCGGCAGGTAGGAACGGTTTGGTCGTTGAGATGTGCGCCTTCGCAGGAGTTACTGTATACTAGTTCGCATAAAGCTCATGCTTGTTTATAGGCTGTAATGGTGATATAAATACAAGTAAGGTTTCAACAAAACGAAAGGAAAGATATTATAATGAATAAATTAAAGCAAAAACTCACACGAGGAGCTGCGGCGCTCACGACTGTTGTCGTTGCCCCAGCGACAGTGTTCGCTCAGAGTGACACTATCCAGACAGGAATTGACGCTGCCGCCCCGGGCACCCAGGACAACGTTGATATCCAGGGTATTATTAGCAACGTTATCGACATCCTGCTTTGGGCGGTCGGTATTGCTTCTGTCATCATGCTGATTATCGGTGGCATTCGCTATGTCGTGTCAGCAGGCGATCAGAATGCTGTGCAAGGCGCAAAGAATACCATTCTTTACGCAATCGTCGGCCTGGTCGTAGCCTTCTTGGCCTACGCATTGGTCAACTTCGTGCTCGATGGCCTAACTGGCGACGTCGGCACTCCGTAGTCTCGGTAGCATATGCCGAACACGGCAGCCGCGGTGAATTCCGCGGCTGTTTTTTGTTGCGGTGTGATTTCTTCTAATCGTGTCAGTCTCCCAGCTGCTACATTGAGACCCAGTGGCGACCTTCTGGATTGTCGTCTCCGCTCAAATGAATAAAAAACCGTGACTCAGTGTGAGCACGGTTTTTGTTAGTGCCAAGATGTCTTTACTTGATCTCGATTTTCTTGACGGTGTTTTGCTCGACTTTATCGAAACCGATGGTCAGCACGCCGGCTTTGAGCTCGGCAGTGATGTTCTCTTCTTTTACCTGGACAGGCAGTGTCAGTGAGCGGCTGAACTCACCCCAGTAGCATTCTTGGACGTAGAAGTTCTGGCCTTTTTCGGCAGCAGTGCTTTTGCGGGTGCCCTGGATCGAGAGCGTGTTGTCGGCGAGTGAGACTTCGATGTCTTTTTTCTCGATGCCGGCGATTGGCGCTACAACGTAGAGATTCTCGTCAGTTTCATAGACATCGACTGCTAGCTGGCCTGGCAGTGCTTCGTCTTCCATCCACTCATCAGGCTGGTCGCCGCTTTGTTGACCGTTATCATCGTCGCTTAAGAACGCAGCTGTCAGCTCGTCGTCTAGCATAAAATCGTCGTCTTGTTGTTTGCGGGCCATTAGATATCCTCCATAGATTTGTATTTACGCTTGATTGAATATGTTTGTCTGTTTTATGTCATTATAGCTAACACGAATCGAGGGGGCAACCAGTGACAATATATGAGCGAGTAGTTTCTGTGTTCACTAGTGAGCGTTGTGCCTACTGCAACCACCATGGGACATCTGTTTGTGGGGGTTGCATCGAGTCAATTGCCGGCACGCGGCAGTCGCGTTGTGGTCTGTGCAACACCCTTACGCTTGATTGGCGAGTCTGCAGCAACTGTCGTCGCGGTTGCCCACTGGCGACCCTGGCAATCGCGAGTAATTACGAAACTGAACTGAAAGATACCTTGCAGCGGTTTAAGTTTCAGCGTCAGCGGCACTTGGCCCAACCACTCGCCCTGCTGCTCGAGCCATTGGTGGTCGAGCAGTTTGATGTCGTAACCCATGTCCCGACTGCTGGTCAGCATCGTCGTCAGCGTGGTTATGACCAGGCGGAGTTATTAGCGGTAGAACTCGCCCTGCTGCTCGACATTCCGCAGCAGTCGCTAATTATGCGGGTCAGGGGTGAACGGCAAGTTGGCCATAGCCGGAAGCAGCGCCAGCGGCTAGCCAGGCAGCAATTTGCGCTCGGCATCGGTGTTGATGAGGTCGCGGGAAAACGAATATTGATTGTTGATGATGTAGTGACCACCGGCGCCACCCTCTCGGCTGTGGCGAGCGTGCTTAAGTCAGCGCAACCGAAGCTACTAGCGGCGGTGGCGGTGGCTAAGTCATAAAAAAGAATTCCGAGCCAGGCTCGGGATTTTAGTATTCTGGCGGAGAGTGCAAAACATGCCGGTCGGCATGTTGGAGCGCCACAACGTGACGGCATGAGGCGGGCTCGCGAAATCTTTCAACAGAAAAATATTTGTGAGGGATGGTCGCTGCGCGACGCTGACTCACGTTGTTCGCTGGCGCCCGAACCTAGGTTCGAACTTTTCACTTTTTCGCATCAAAAAAGCATTCAGGCTCAAAGCTAAAGCTCTGTGTCTGAATGCTTCCTGGCGGAAGGGGAGGGATTCGAACCCTCGAGAGAGCTATAAACCCCCTGCCGGTTTTCAAGACCGGTACCATCAACCGCTCGGTCACCCTTCCAGGGTGTAATGTATCTGGCGGAGAGGGGGAGATTCGAACTCCCGCGCCAACTTGCGTCGACCTAACGATTTAGCAAACCGTCCCCTTCAGCCTCTTGGGTACCTCTCCAGACAGCTCTTGATTATAAACGGTAGGCACCAGTTCCTCAATATGAAACTGGTACAACTAGTCTTGGCATTTATCGTGCGCTTCATCATACTTGTGCTTAGATGTCAGCTACTACCAACTCTCGCCAACAGCTCTGCAGCGCCATTCAGGACCTGATGCACGCCAACCGGCGTCAGGCTGATGACGCGCTCTACACCGTGCCATCACCCGACACCTATCCGTACCAGTGGCTGTGGGACTCCTGTTATCACGCTATTATTTTGCGTCACTTTGATGTCGATAGCGCCAAGCGCGAGTTGCAGTCGCTGTTTCTTCGTCAATACGACAACGGCATGCTGCCGCACATGCTGTATTGGCAGCCGTCAGAGAAGATAAATATCAATTGGGGTAAAGATGGAGTTAGCAGCATTACCCAGCCACCGATTGTGGCGCTAGCGGTGCAGAAAGTACTCGAGACTGATGCTGACATAAATTTTCTGTCATCGGTATACCCAGGACTACAACAGTTCTACGATTATTTGCTGCGCGAGCGGGTTGATGACAGCGGGCTGGCGGCGATTATCAACCCTGATGAATCAGGCGAGGATAATTCGCCACGGTTTGACCAAGCGCTTGGTCTCAACAGTGGTCAGTCGTTGTCAGAAAATTTTGCAGCGCGGCTGGAGTTGGTCGACTACGACCGTGGCGGTGAGTTTGATTTAGACCGGATGCGTCAGAGGTTTTGGGTCTATGATGTGCCGTTTAACTGCTTCTTAGTTGAAAACCTACAAATTATGAGCGAGCTGGCAACTCAACAGGGGCTGAGCGATGATGCCCGGCGCTACACTGTTGCGGCCGACAAGCTGGAAACAGCACTGAAGCAGCAGCTGTTTGACGGTGAGGAGTATTGGCCGATTGATGGGGCTAATGGTCGCGAGCTGCACTGCCTGAGCTGGCACGTGTTCGCGCCCCTGGCGTGCGGTCTGCTGAGCGAGACCGAGGCGCGACGATTGATTCACAGTCGACTACTGTCAGACCAAACATTCTTGACGACCTACGGCGTGCGGACGGTGGCGAAACATGACCCAGCGTATGACCCAGAAGGCATGTGGCGTGGACCGGTCTGGACCTCAGTCAATTGGTGGGTGGCACGCGGGTTGCAACGCTATGGCTACGTAGAGTTGGCTCATAGCATGGGCGTTGCTAGTTTGCAGCTGCTCAAGCGTAGCGGATTCCGCGAGTACTACCATCCTGAAACTGGCGCTGGCCTGGGAGCCCATGATTTCACCTGGGGCGGACTGGTACTGGATATGCTAGAGTTTGAATCATGAGCCACGATCCACACCTTGTTCTTAAGCACTTATCCCAGGAACTTGATTACCAACCAGAGGTAGTTGGCGCTCAGCTTGAAGTTGCACGGCAACAAGTTGTGGTCGGCGGCATGGGTGGTTCGGCGTTACCTGCCTTGCTGTTGCAGCAACTCCGACCAGAACTGCCACTTGCTGTGCACCGTAGCTATGATTTACCGACCGGAATTACTGACGGCACGCTCTGCATCGCGATTTCACACTCTGGTAACACCGCAGAGTCGCTGAGCTTTGTACAGCAGGTCCACCAGCGCGGCTTTGACGCGGCGGTAATCACGACTGGTGGTAAATTGCTGGAGTTTGCCCGTCAACACGGACTGACACATGTTCAGATTCCAGCCGATGACATTCAGCCGCGTTACGCCACGGGCTATCTACTGAAGGCGCTAAGCGCGCTGCTCGGACTCGACCAGCTGAACGCTGACCTTTCAGCCGCGGCAGTAGACCTACGTAGTTCTGAGCAGAACCAACAACTTGCAAAAGATATGGTAGTCACACTAAGTGGGAAATTGCCGATTATTTACGGACCCACTTCGCAAGCCGCCCTGGCTCATAGCTGGAAGATTAAATTTAACGAGACGACCAAGATTCCGGCATTTATGAATGTGTTCCCAGAGCTGAACCACAACGAGTTTACTGGCTTCGACGTGGTTGATTCGACGCGTGGCATCAGCCAGAATTTGTGTTTTTTGATGATTGACGACCGCATCGATGACAGAATCAGCGCTCGGATAGAAATCACTGCCACCATCTTGCACGACAAGGGTTACAAAGTAGTATTATTACCGCACGACGGGGCAAATAAACTCAAGGCACTGTTTAATGGTATCGCCCTGGCCGACTGGACGACGTTGCTGTTGGCCGAAGACTATGGCGTCGAGCCGTTCGCGGTGCCGATGGTCGAGGACCTAAAGACCAGGCTGGCAGACCGTGGCTAGCGCGCTGTTTGACGTTGGCGGCACACATACTCGACTGGCCTTCGCTGATGGCGACTCCCTTGCAGGCGCTACTCGGTTTGATACGCGCGCGAATGATGCGCCCGCAAGCTGGCTGCGTGAAGTGCTTGATTCGCAGGCGGACGGTCGCGAAGAAATTGATCCAATCATCGTTGCCCTACCGGGCGTAATATCCGGCACGACACTCATCGAAGCACACAATTTACCGCAGTGGAGTGGCGCAGACTTTGCGCAGATAGATGCCGGGGTAGATGTGACTTTGATTAATGACGCTGATGCCGCCGCACTGGGTGAAGCGCACTATGGTGCCGGGCGTGAGTATTCGAGGTTCGGCTACGTGACGATTAGCACCGGTATTGGCGGCGGGCTAGTGCAGGATGGTCAGCTGGCCGTGAATCAGCTCGGATTTGAGGTCGGCAAGCAGATTATTGACTGGCAATCCCAGGTCAGTCTGGAGTCCCTTGCTGGAGGCTCAAGTGTGATTAAAAGTACTGGTCAGATGACAGGCATGATAACCGACGCCCAGCAATTGCAGCCGATTATCGATCAGCTTGCCGCTGGACTGTTTAATGTCGCCCTGCTGTGGTCGACCGACCAGCTTGTCGTTAATGGGCCGTCGCTTTTCGAATCCAAGTTCGTCTGGCCATTGCTCCAAGAATCTTTCATGGAGCTCCAGGCTAGCTCCGGACTACAACACACCATTAACATCAATCGAGCTCATACAGCAGATGACGCCGGGTTATACGGCTGCTTAGCCTTGGCAAACGACAAGGCGAGCCAAGACCAGTTCGCAGACACCAGCAATTAACTGCTATAATTAACCGACAATGGACGACCAAAGCGTACAGCTCGAATCAAACTCACAGCATCCTTTAGACGACCCCTACCAAGGTTTACGACCGGAGCAAACCTCGGAGCGTCATCAGCATGACGATATCCATGTCAGCTGGGAAGCTTCAGAATATGTGATGCATCATAAAAGTAATATGTGGTTTGTCAGCCTCGGTCTGATTTCGGCCAGTTTGATGGCGTTGTCGCTATTTGTGCTCGATGACATCCTTGCGACTGTTGTAATCGCACTGATGACGGCGGCAGTTGTCGTCTACGGCACACGCAAGCCGCACACCCTGCAGTACTCGTTGTCGGATGATGAGATTATCGTTGGGAACCGAGTCATGCCATTGAGTGACTTTCATTCGTTTTCTTTGCTCGAAGACGGCGCGCTCAAGGCGTTGTGGATGATTCCACTCAAACGGTTTGCTCCGAGCCTGACTGTCTATTATCCAGAGCAGCAAGAGAGTCAAATCGTAGAGATTCTTGGCCGCCAGCTCCCCTACGAAGAACGAGAGCCCGATGTTGTCGACCGAATCACACGCCAACTTCGCTTCTAGTTGCTGACCTCTGTCACGCGTGGTACGATGGTGACTGTTCCTGTTTACAGGAAAGTACTTTTTATTTCTATGCGGCGACGTGAGTTATTGACCTTTTGGTCGGTGCTCATACTCGCCCAACGTACCCGTAGCTCAGCTGGATAGAGCGTTTGCTTGCGGAGCAAGAGGTCATAGGTTCAAATCCTATCGGGTACACCACGGTAAACTAATAACCACCTGCAAGGGTGGTTTATTTGTTTACTGCAGTATGCAGTGGGGTTTGAAGCTAATCACAGGGTCAGTAGGTTTGAACAGCGCAACTGCGACGGCGAAGCCGGCATAGTGAGCAGTGAAAACCGTACATAATCCTATCGGGTACAGCGGTATGGATTCAAGACAGGGTTAAAGCTCTGTTTTTAATTCATATCCGACGTACGTCGGTGGAATTAAGCCTAACTATGGGTTCGCATAGCGAAATAAAAGAAGAGTGTTTACACTTTTCTTGTCTGAGCAGAGGAGCGACTGAGCGCAGCGAAGGAAAGCAATAATCCTATCGTGGTATGTGGTGGGATTTGAGGCCAGGGTTCGGCTAACAGTGGCTTTAGTGATTAAATCTTCATAATAAGCCACTTAAATGCCCCCTGCGTGATGTCACGCGCTGCATCGTGCCAGCGCACTCTATTGACGAATATATAATATAGTTATATAGTAATAAAACTATGCTTAGCAGAGACGGACAGATTACACACTTATTCAGAATTGAGAATCCAAATTTATCGGTTGCACCTCATCGCAATGGGCAAATATGGCATGAAGATGTGCGTGGAACGTGGTTCCATCCTGAAGCAGACTATGTCTCCAGCTATATAACTCAAGCAGTTGGGATAAAGTATGAAGACACCGTTGTTGACGGCGCGCGACTTGCAACTGCACATATACCCACCAATGAGGTCGAAAATTTTAGAGCTGATCGACACCCAATGGCATCAAAGATGTGGCACCTAGACGGTGACTACATTGTGCCAAGAGACGGCTCGGTAGACATAACAGAGTTGTCAGTCGATAGTTTACTATTTGGAGTAAGAAGTAGACGAAGTGGCGCACTGGAAAATCTTGGATTTAGAGGAGTACATGGAAGTGGACCTGGCCGTCGAATAAAAGCGCTATGTAGAGCTTCAGCTTTTTGGTATGATATTCGGCAGTAACTAGCGGTAGTCGCCTATAGTCGTGAGTCATTATGAATTCAAGAAATAGGGCTTTGCGCCCTGTGTTTATTCGCATTCGACACATTTTGAAAGCAGCGGTCACCGAAAGGAGCGCAGGAAAGCGTTAACTGACAGTTCTTTCTTTATATTTTACCTCTATTCCCTATACTTGAACATCTGGAAGAGTGGCCGAGCGGCTGAAGGCGCACGATTCGAAATCGTGTAAACGGTAACCCCGTTTCGAGGGTTCGAATCCCTCCTCT
>Ga0136601_1000183_pt1 | contig 32029 bp, 58 predicted proteins | sample AntRauMFilla2699_FD_181020 | JGI IMG/M metagenome (GOLD analysis project Ga0136601, IMG submission 181020) | Saline lake microbial communities from Rauer Islands, Antarctica - Metagenome Filla 2 #699 | ecosystem: Environmental > Aquatic > Non-marine Saline and Alkaline > Saline | place...
TTTTAATTATAGTGTTTGTATTCTCTAGTCCTGGGTCGCCGCTGCCTGGTTTGTCTGGGTCAACGTCTAGCGGTGGTTCTGGCACTGGTTCGCGTGGTGGTTCTGGTGTAGGCGCTGGTGCTTCTATAAAGCGGTCCAATAAAATACCCCAGTTTTTATTATTGTTCCTACTCCATTTACTACGGGCATACACCTTGCCTGGGCTAGTAGTTTTAAGTTCTACTAGGTCAATGTCTGTGCCCGCCTTAATAACGTCGCCGCTTTCCTGCATTTTGTCTAGGTCGGTTACTCGGCTGTCAAAGCCCAGGCGCATTTTGCGCGGCGTTAACATGCTTTCCCATTTAGGCGCTACTGTAGGCGGCTGCGTAATCGCTGGTACGTAGTCCTGGCAATCATTTATATTAAAGCCTTGCGTTGCCCGTATACTGCCGCTGTTGTAACTGTAGGCCGTCATGTAGTATTTACCGCCCAGGGCGTTAGTTGCTACTGCTACTACGTCTACTATGTGGCCTTTTCCGTAGGCCTTAACCGCTTTGGCCTTACTCCAATCAGTAAAATTAAAGTCCCATAGGTTCGCTACTGTTTTTAATTTAATGCGCTTAGGTGTAATAGCCTTGTAGGTAATCTTAGCTGGCGCGGGCGTAGGCGCTGGCGGGTTAAGCTGTTTTGTTACGCCGTCCCATACAACCTTTGCATAACCTTTGTCTTTAAGTTCTGCTGGGCAAAGTGTAACCCTGTCGCTAACGTCTTTATGGTAGTTAATGCTAACGCTAGGGTAGTTTTTGCGTAGTTCTAGTATAAGTTTGCCCAGGTTGTTTAGTGTGGCCTGGTCATAATAGCCGCGCCAGTCGCCGCGTACTTCAATAGTAATACTTTCGCTGTTGCTATAAAAATTGCCGTTAGTCCAGGCGGTGTTGTTTGTATCTACGTATTGTTCAATATGGCCCACTCTGTTACCTACCCAAAAATGGCTGCTACCATTTCTGTTAGGGTCTGCCCATAAATAACGTAGGGTTTGTTCCCAACCCGCGCTATGGTGTATGGTTACGCGTCGTATAGGCTGGCTGCGCCCGTTGGTGTAGTTGGTTGCGCTTGCTGGGTAAAATGCCGCTATGTTTAACTTCATTTTTTGCTGTTCCTTTCGTACTAAGTTAAATGTTTATACTATAACACTAATGTAATTTTGCCTCTACTCGTCTACCCTGGCAACTTCCCAGGTTGTGCTACAAAAATTAGCTACTTTGTCATGCCCCCATGTGTCAAATGTAATCTGCTGGCAAAAATTAACACTTAGGTTGTCGCCAATAGCTATTTTGTCCTCTGCGTTTACACTCTTTACGTCTTTGCATTGCCCTAACTATTTACCTCGTCCCTTAAACCACTCGCGTAGGTCGTCTGGCCCTAGTCCAATTACAACGCCCATAAGCAAACCTAATACCCATACTGGGTAATCAAATGTAGTAATTGTTGCGTCTAAAAACAATAACGCTATAGCGCCTATTAAACAAACAACCCTAAAAATGGTTGTTGCCGCCTGGCTTTCGGGTTGTTTTTTTAGTTTCTTGTTTTCTACTTTTACAATGCTTTTAACAGGTTTTTTAGTGTCTTTTGTTTTTACTGCCATGCCCTAAAATTCCGTCATGTCTAATTTTATACTCTATTTTATTAAGCCAACCGCGCACTATAAAGCCTGCAATCAGTCCTACATACAAACCTAAAACAAACTCCATTATTTCCATACCTCTTTTACTGACTTGCTGTTGTGTTAACACTTTTTATAGTAACATTTTTACTGTTTTTATTATAACCATGTCCGCGTTCGCTGTCTGTTAGTTTGTTTACTTTTCCTTTGTGTTCAACGTGTATTTTTTCGCTAACGGTCCTTAGTTCCTCTGGTAAATAGTTACCGCATAAAAAACACTGGTAAGCGTCTACATTGTCTACCATGCCGCAATACTGGCAATTCTTGCAAATAGGGCAAGTAATAAAATATTGCTGGGCCGTAAAGCTACACCAAACACACCTACTAACTGCGCAAACTTTGGCGCTGCGGTCCTGTGGTGTCTTACCCTCAAAGGTAATAGTATGCTGCGGGCGGTTGTTCATGTTCTTATTTAAACGCTTGCGCCCTGGGCGCGGTAAGCTTACCGTATTCCCGTTGTAGTGTAAACTAAGTCCATTTTCCATAATTCTACCGTCGCTATGTTAGTTATTATTCCTGGGTGTATTATACCTACATTAAAGTAACCCTGGACACCAAAACTAGGTTCGTTGTATTGTAGCTTTTCTATAATCTGGGTTAAGTCTATTGTAAAGTCAATTACTCGGTTGCCGTCTGCGGCCAGGTTAACGTAAACCATGTCTGGTTGTTCGCCCTCTGGCGGGTACTGTGGTTTGCCAATGTATAGTATTTTCCTATTGCCTACTGGTGTGGCCGCGTCAAACTTAATACGTATATGGCTGTATAGGTTTTTCGCCTCTAAAAAGTCGCTAGGTAGGTTAAAACTCATGGTAGCGCCATAGCCGCAACTAATAGCGTTTTTAGCGCTAATGCTTTTGTACTGGTATCTATATTCCTGGTGTCGTGTAGTTCCGCCCATGCTATAGCCTTTCGTCGTAATCGTAGTTAGTCGTTTTAAATACCTGGGTAGTCGCTGTGGCCCGTACCATGCGCCCAGTTGCGTATAGGTCAATCACTACGTAAAATATACCGCCCCAACTAGGGTGCGTTGGCTGTGGTATCTGTGGCGCGCTAAATGTAAGTTCAAATGGTACGCTTTGGCCGCCTGGTATTGTAACCCTGCTTACTACGTCGTCCTCGGTAAATATGCCGCCGTCTGCCTGGTAAACTAGCAATACGTCATAGTCAACGCTTGCGCCCTCTGTGTGGCTACAACCCCCGCCTGCGCCGCCGTCCAGGTGGCTTTTAAAATAAGTGTTCTGTAGTATTAACTGTCGGTTTCTAGTAACAAAGTTCGTGCCGTAAATGCGCCACCAAATATACCTAAAGTTTGCTGGTACTTGGCAACCGCCAGCGCCTAGCCCGCCACAACCAGGGCTGTAACTATAGTCGCTGCCTCGTACTAGGTTTTTTGGGTAGCCCAGTACTGGTATGTCTAATGCGCCCATTACTTAACCCCCGTTACTGCCATTGCTAGCCTAAAAAACTCAAATGCTATGTTAGTGCCTGCGCCTGCGTTTATAGGTCCTACTAGCTGTGTGTACTCGTAGTTAGTAAATGCAATAATTAAATTAAACCCGTCCTCTACAAATAATGGGCTGTCGGCCTTTTTAAGTTCTGGTAATAAGTTTATGCCACTATCAAGCATGCGATAATCGCCACCCCCGCTGGCCATGTATATAGGGTAGTCCTTGCCGCTTATTTTTTTCCAACTCGCCGCTAGTTCCTCAAAGGTGTAGCTAGTTCGTGGTGTTAAAAAATTATTGTCTGTAAAGTCGCCTATAGCAAATATAACGCCTAGCCCGCCCTCTTCCTCTGTGCTACCCGTTGCGTCTGTCGCGCTGCGTATGCTAAAAAAGTCAATATACATCTGTACAATTTCGCCAAAGTGCGGCTGCAATATTCGTAGGCTGTTAATGCTTTGTACTGTCGGCGTTACTGGGCCGCCATTAATGCTGTCAATACCAACTAGCGGGCAAATATCGCTACTGCCGCCGCCATTGTTAGTAAACGCGCCTACTGTTAGGTCGTATTCCGTAGCGTCCTGGTAGTTATGGCCAAATATATTAGCCCTTAGTGTTACGGCCTCGCCTCGTACTTGTCGGTCAAAACCACCCATAGCCCTAAGCTGGTCCTATGGCCGTCCAATATAGTCTATCTGCCGCCCTAGCACTGTTTGTTTTTACCATAGAAAAAGCAAAACCAGTGGTGCTTAGTGGCGTACCGCTACCTATTCTAGGAAAACTACTATCTGTTATAAGTTCTGTCCCAAAAGTAACAATAGGCGTTGCGCTAAAAGCTACTGGAAAAGTTACTGTTGTGTCTGCGCTAACGCTACCAACACTACTGCCGCATTGTATTAAAATGTCTGCTGCGCTTACATCATAATTAGTAGTCCCATGTTGCGCCCAGTTAGTCGCGTTACCGCCCTGCCTGCGGTAAACTACTCCACGCGCTAGTTTTTCTGCGGTTACTTGGTCTGCGCCAATGTGTCTAGTAATTATTACGTCGTCCTCAAAACCAGTACCTAAGTTAAAACTACTGTCGTTACTTCCTATTAAGTTCCATTTAGCTGTAGTAGGCTGTTCACTAGCTACAAACGTAATGGCTGTATAACCGCTACTTGCCATATTATTTTATCCTTTCAAGTTTAAATGTTTCGTAGCGTTCTACTGTTCCGTCTGTTTCATAGTCCGCCGTTTGTTTAATGCCTGCCTGCTTTAGCTTAATAGTCGCCTGTATCTGTGCGCGTTCAAACGGGCTACTTGCTGCAACTGGGCCGCTGTCTTGTACTATTGCCCCGTCTGCGCCTTTTACTATAGTCCGTTCCTCAATCTCGCCCTGTTCAACTTTGGCCAATATCGTACTATTGCCGCAACTACACTGGTAGCCATACATAGGCGTATTTTTTGGTGTAACGTCCTCGCGCCTGCGTACGCTTAAACAAAGGTCCTGGTAGGTGTATAGTGTCCGCTGCTTGTCGCGTAATACTACGCCGTCCATTTTTACTGGCGCAACTTCGGCTGCAATAACTCGCTTACAGTTCATGCAAGTAAGGCTGTATACCTCGTTAAAGGTATTTTTATAAAACTCTAACATTGCCGCTACTTGGGCTTTGTCTTGTTTTGGCTGTGTGGTTTTCGCTTTTGTCATAATATAATTTCCTATGGTCTTACTATACAATACTTAGCTTTACGGTGCTAGGTAGTCGCTGCCGCCAATCAAACTAACGCCTATAGTAAAGTATTCGTAGGTGCTGCGCTGTTCCAGGTCTAGCGTCTGTTTTAACTTTCCATTTTTGGCCACTTCAATAACGTTGCCAACTACAACCATTATAAGTTCGTCGCCGCTGGTTTCCTCGTCAACGGTTACGTAATCGCCTAGCTGTATGTGGGGTACGCCAAATACGGTACAAACTAGCCGCGTCAATGGCCCGCTAAATAACTGTACGTAAATGTAGGCCAGGGCGTTTGCTGTGCTAGCGTCCTGTACCAGGTTATTATTTATTTCTATAACCTCGCCGCTATTGTCTGGGTTAATGCCGTAGTCGTCTATACTGGCCTGGTCTACTTGTTCCTTGCTGTCAACTACCGTAACTTTAGCTGGTATGCCGTAAAGCTGCAATTTAGTTAGGTATACGTTCTGGTCGCTACTGTTTGCAAAGGTCATGCGGTAGCGTTCGCCAAATAGGTACACGCTGCTAAGGCTAACTGCGCTTGCTGCGTCGTCCCCGCTGCCGTCCTCATTGTAATTGCTTTGCCAACTGCTGCTAACTGCGCTGGTAATATTTACTGGCGTAACCACGCTTGACGCTGGGTAGTTTCCTATATCGTCCCTAAAGTCTGCAAATATCTCTAAGCTACCGCCTGGCGGCAATGTATAGGCCTGGCCGCTTTCCCATAGCTTATTAAAGGCTGCAATTTTAAACGGCTTTGCCACTACTATTGCGTCGTTAATTACTGGCGTGGTGTCCCAGTCTATGCTAGTTAGGTTGCTGTAATCAAAGTTCCAACGGTTCGTACTATTACTGTTTAGGTGTAGCCTGTTCCAAAAATGTATAATGCCGTCCTCATCAACAAACATTAACGCGCCCTCTGCCTCGCAAAGTTCCTTGAAAATGTCGGTTACTATTTTGTCCTGTACCATTAAATAACTAATCGGCTGTTGTAAACTGGCCTCTATAACATACTGGCCGCTAGTAAAACCCTGTTCGTCTAATAGCGCCTCTATAATATCGTTAGCGCTAGTGTCTGTAAATACTTGCAAGTCGCTTTTTTTATTACTCAAATATTGCAATGCGTCCCAGGCAATAATTGTAGTTTTGCGTTCCTTTATAGTACTGCGCGGCAATTCCGTATAACCAGTAAATAGGTTTACATATTCGTTATTTATTCCAACGCTTAGTTTTATGGGCCTATCTGGCTTAATGTAGTCGCCTATTACTAGGTCATAGCCTGGCGTATAGCGGTTGCTACTGTTTAATAACGTAATCTCTGCGCTAGCCATTGTAACGCCCCAGGGTTTATTGCTGGTTTTTCTGGTAATTTTATAGCTTTCCAGATTGTCGGTTTCGTTGTCGTACTGGTATTTATCAAAAAATGTAACGCTGCCGCCCGCCCCCTTAATCAAGTCTGGCCCGCCAATCTCACTTACGCCAATCTCAAAAAAGCTGTATGTAGGGTTTATTATCTTTTCCCAGGCAATCAAACAACCCGCGCCCATTGTTTTAAATGGGGCTGCTACGTCGGTTTCAAACTGTCCGCTAACGCCCTGCATATTTAAACTTCCTCAATGGTGGCCTCGCAATCAACTAAATAACTCTGGCCGCGCCAATAAGGCGTGCTGCTAAAGGTGGGTAGGCCAGTAAATGCAAACTCGCCCCCAGTCTTATTGCTTTGGTCGTTACTGTAGTCAACTGCTGCGCCGCTGTTTAATAATGTATTTAGGGCCTGGTACTCTGCAATACTGCAACGTTTCCATTTAATAACTGCAAACTTCTTTTGCCCTGCGCGTATTCGCTGTTTGCTGCCGTTAATGCTAGTTTGTGTGTCCTCGTAGTTTTGGTATTCCTCAAGTAAACCGCCCTCTGCGTTCGGTTGTTTTATTTCGGTTGCGTCAATAGTTAATGCCATAATTTACCCTCGTAATGCGCCTAGCTGGTCCATATTTAGGCCCTGTGCTTTTACCGCGTTTTTAATCTGTTTAGCCATGTCTACCGCGTCGCTTTGGCTAAACTGGCCTCTACCGTTATAGTTTACGTTAATGGTTACATTGTTACCACTACCGCCGCCCATGCCGCCACTAGCCATTGCTGCTTGTGTAGCGCGGTTACTTACAACCTGTGCGCCTGCTGGTAGCATAACTGCCTCTGGTCCGCTTTCGCCAACTATCGCCATACCCGCGCCGCGTACACTACCGCCCGTATACAATCTAGGTATTGTTCCAATGGTAGGCGCGCCAGGTACTTTGCTGGCCACGCTATTTACTTTTCCAATAAAGCTGTTTATTTTATCTATAACCCAATTTATAGCGCCCTTAGCCGTCTCTTTAATGCCCTCTATCGCGCCGCTAATGCCGTCTGCTATTCCGCTGCCAATTTTGCTAACAAACCCGCTTATGCGCCCCCAAATGCCGCCAAACCAACCAACAATACTGTCAATGGTGCTACTAACACTATTGCCAATACTGCGCATAGTGCCGCCTATCTTACTCCAAATAAAGTTCCATACCGCGCTTACTATCGCCTTTAGCCATTGAAAAACGTAACTCCATACGGCCCATACGGCTTTAAAGTAGGCAATTATGCCGCCAATTACTGCGCCAACTACGCTAAACAAAACTCTAAATATTGCTATACCAAAGTTAATTACCTTAGCTAACACGCCGTACCATACGTTTAGTACGTTAATAATTACCCAAATTGCGCCTACTATCGCTACGCCAATTATTATTGCCAGGGCTTTTAATATCGGTATAAGTACTGGGCTTATAAAGTTCCAAAGGTTCATAAGTGCGCCAAACAGTTGTTGTACTGTTCCCCAAAGTTGCATAATGCTAGGTCGTAAAAACTCCCAAACCTGTAGCAATAAATTAAATGCCCCTACTAGTCCGTCCTTAACAACCGTTGCAACTTGCGTTAATACTGGCTTTACTGCCGCCATTAAGTTACCCCAACCGCCCATGCTGTCTGCAACCTTAGTTAGAATAATAGCTATTGCTGCGCCTGCGGCCATAAATGGTAGTAGTGGCGCAATCACGCCCCAAATGCTTATTGCAACGCTGGCCAGGGCTGGTACTAATGCGCCTAGCAATACGCCTGCAACCAACGCCCCGTTTTCTTTAACCCAAATAAACGCGTTCTTAATGCCGTCGCTAATTTTGTCCTGGTTCTTTGCTATAAAGTCGCTTACGCCGCCAATGGCGTTTTTAAGTAGGTCAAATATTCCGCTACTCTGTACTATTTCTGCCATTGCAATAGTAACGTTGTCTTTCATATTGCTTAGTAGCTGGTTAAATGTTCCCGCCTGGTTCTTAAATGCGTCTGCAAACTGGCCGCCTGCGCCGCCCGCTTTAGCAAACATTTCCTCTAGCATCTCAAAACTAACCTCGCCTTTGCTAACCATTTCCTGTATGGCCTCGCCGCTTTTGCCCGTAGTTTCCGCTAGCATTTCGTAAATAGGTATACCCGCAAAGGCAAACTGTTTAATGTCCATTGCGCTAGCTTTTCCTACTGCGCCAATCTGCTGTAGGTTAACTATAATTCTGTCTAATTCTGGCTGGCCTTTACCCATAGCGCTTAGGGCCTTACCAACGTTTAATAGCATGTCCTGGCTGCGGTTTCCGTCTTTAGTAACCGCTGTCAATAGTTGGTTGGCCGCAATAAGTCCTGGTAATTCAAATGGTGTAGCCGCTGCGTCCTTTTTAATGCGGGCTATGGTGCTGTCCGCTTTGTCGGCGCTGCCCAGTAATGTAATAAACCCTTGCCTGCTGGCCTCTAGGTCGCCCGCTATTTTTGCCCCATAACCAATAAAGCCTGCGGCGGCTGTGGCTGTTGCCGCCAAACCTACTGCAAACTTTTTACTAGCGTCCGCTGCCTGTGCTGCGCTATTCTTAACCCCTGCCAGTACACTACTTGCCTGGTCCTTAGCGGTTATAAGTATTTTTATAATGTTATCGTTCATGCAACGGCCCTTTTTGCCAGGTTAGCGGCTTAGTTTTTTGGTCCGTTGTTTTCACTTTTCACCTCTTGCCTCGCTGCCTCTAATTTATCACGTTTTGCCTCTTGTTCCCATACCGCTATAGCAAAGTTAATCGCGTCTAATGGTTCTGCAGCAAACTCGGCCCAGGTCATTTTAAACTTTTCTCGGTATCTAAAGTACGTTAGCTTGTCAACCAGTCCCGCGTATTCCTCTTTAACAACTGTGTATGGTTTGCCGTTTTCGTCGTGTTCCTCTCGTACTGGGCTAATTTTATGTACTATTAAGTCCTTTAAGAGGCTTTGCCTTTTGGGTCAACTTTCCCCATTGCCTCTTTTAGCCATGCGTTAACTACTTCAACGTCTAAATAACCTATGTCGTCTGGCTGCATGGCCTCGGTCTTAGTTTTACCGCCGTCTAATTCAACTAGCCAAAAACCCTTTACAAACTTTTCTGCAAAAATTGCGCGCATTTTCTTAATGCCGTCTTTGCTTTTTTCGTCTATGGCCTCTAGATGTTCTAGGTCCTCGTAGTTAAACGGGCGGTATTTAATGTAATGTTCGTCCGTCCAACCGTCGCTAATTCCTGCTAGGCTGTATTGTTTAAATATTGCTGGTCGTGCCATTGCGTTATTCCTTTCGTTATTTTTACGCTGCTACGTATGTTGCTACGTCGTTTGTTAGGGTCGCCCTAATCGAGTAACCGCTTGTTAGGCTAAGTTCGCCAGTAAGTCCCATTGTCTGTTCAATAATGCTGTCTAGGTCGTCGCTGGTGTCAAAGTCTGTAACTGCAGCCTTTGGCATTTCAAACTCAATGCCTGGGTTAAGTCCTGCGCCTAAGTCTACTGCTGTGTTAACAAAACCAAATACAACGCTTTTCTTAGTGTTCGCGTGGTGCATGTCCTCGTATGTAGTGTCGGTATGTCGCGCTACTACTTCGCCCGTTACCTCAATCGCGCCCCCATGTATTTCTGCTGGTTCTGTGTCGCCTAGTTCGTGGGTAGGTTCTACGCCTAAGTCAATAGTAATTTTACCGCTTTTAATTGCGCTAGCTGTGTTAGCTTGTGCGCCTGCTATGTCGTCTACGTCGCCAAACTTTACGTATGCGTCTTTGCTAGTAAACTCGTATTCCTCAACGTAGGCGACTGTTTCCGCGCTGCTTTCGCCCTGTTTGCTAACAATGTCGCAAGTAAACTTAACGTAGTCGCCAGTTTCAATGCTAACCTCTAGGCTTTTAATCATTGCTAATGCGTGGCGGCGGCTTACTGTTCCGTCCACTCGGCTAAGTGTAAGGCTTTGGCTGGTGTTGCTTTGGTCTACGCTAAATACATGGTCGTAGCCAGCCCCATTTACGCTGCTGTCTACAGTTCCAAATGCGCCTAATAGAATAACGCCAAAACTTTTACTGTTTACTTTTCCGTCTAATGCGCCCTCGGCCCATTGTTTAACTGTTTCACTGTCGCTAAACTTTTCGCGTCGGTTTAATGCGCTTTCATTTTGTACGGTTTCGCCCTTACGCTTAAAGCCTAAGCCAAGGTGTCGTACCCAGTATTGCGCTGCAACTGCTGTGCCGCGTGTACTTTCAATTCCTACCCCTACTGCTTTGTTTCGTCCAATATAATCACTCATAATAAATACCCCTACTTAGTTTTCTCTTTTTTAACAATCGCCTCAACTTCTCTAAGGTCCTCTGCCTCTACCGTTTTACCTAAGCTAGGTACAAAGTAGCGCTGTTTTTTAACTACTACCGTCTTTTTAGCGGCCTTGCTTTCCGTTGCCTCTGGTTCTGTCGTTTGTTTCTTGTTACTCATATACTATAATCTTATATTAAAATTACTATTTAAACAATATCATGGCTATACCTAATACGTGCTGTGGCCATAATACCTAGTACGTTGCCCGCCTCTGTTTCTAGTATTTCCCAACCCGCTTGCGTAGGCTGTGTTATCACTGTAAACCCAGGCTGCAATGCGTCCAATTTATCTATAACCAGGTCCGTAAGGTCATAACCAATGTCAAACGCTGCGCCCTCTGCGTTAGCGTCGTTAGCCTCGTATTGTACGTAGCTAATAATTAAATACTCTGCTGTGCGTTCGTTCTGTTTGTTCGTGCTAATTTCGTTAGGCTGGCCGTTAAGTATCACGCGGGCCGCTGGGTAGCTGTTAAATGTTGCGCGGGTATCACTAACAACCTCTGCAAACGCGGTTTCGTCGCCGTACTGCAATGCTGTAAGGTCTGCTACTATGGTCGTTTTTATGTCTTTAAGTTTACCCATTATAAGCCTTTAATTGTTTTGGCTATTACTTGGTTAGCCATATTATTTACTGCTGGTTTCATTTTAACATAAGTTTTCTGCGCAAACTTCTTACCCTTAGTACCTTTGCGGGCAATGCTGCGGGCCACTATAAACGGGCTTACTTCCTGGCCCATTTTAATACGTACCCATTTAGCTAGCGGTGTACCGTCCCTAAACGGTGGTAGCTTTCCGCCAGGCCTGCGGCCAAACTCCATAGGTAGGGCGTGTTTGCTATCACTAAAAACTATAACTGTGTCTGCGCTTTGCCACTTAGGCCGTATGCTGCGCCGTAGGTCGCCGTCAAATACTGGGCTTTCAATTCTCATCTGCGCCTGGGTCATAATGCTACCTCGGCTTAGTATCTCTTTTTTAGCTGCCCGTATTTTCCCAGGCGCTTTACCTAGCATGGCCTGTACTTTTCTGTCGTCAATCTGTATGCCAATGCCTGCCTGGGCCATATTAACTACCTACGTTTAAAGCTAGTTCAACGCGCTTATGGGCTGTAAATGTTCCAGGGTTGGTTTGTATACCATTTACCTTATAAACGTTGCTAGTGGCCTCGTCTGTAATGCTGTCGCCTGTTTTAATGTCCTGGTCCTCTAAAAAATACCCGTCGTAGCTTTGGTTTAGTTCCATGCCTCTAGCTGCTGCTGCGCGGTAATCGCTAGGCAATATTAAACAACGTACGCCTGTTGCCAGTTCAGTACGGCCCGTTTTATGGCTGTTTGCTATAGCGCCCAGTCTGTTAATCGTTACGCGGTTAGTTAGCGTGTTGGCCCTCATGTTAAACCCTCGGTACGCGGTAGCGTCTTAGCGTGTTCATAAATACGCTTTCGTCTGCAAACTCAATGCGGTAACTGCCCGTACTTTCGCTTTTAACGTGTCGGCTGTCGCTGCCTGCTGTTCCTGTGTAAAACTCTTTAGCCTGTTGCAATGCCGCTAGTTTTAGGTCCGCTGGTACTGTTTCGCCGTCCCGCTTGCCGTAAACGTAAACAACTGTAACTGCGTTGTAATCGCCTCTGTTATAGTCGTCGCCGTAATTCTGGTCTAATGTAAGGCGGCCTATAAAGTTAAAAGTATAGTCGTCTGTGTCTAGTGCTGCGCTTTCGGTTTCCGTTCCAGTCTGGTAATTCTTAACGCTGGTAATACTCTTAACGCCCATGCGCTGTAAAAATATACTGTCGCGGTAGTCCTGTATTTCTGTGCGTGTTTTGTCGTCGCCATAATTGCGTAATGTAGTTTGTTCTACCTGTTCGTTAACGGCCTCAACTACTAACGTTAGGTTAGCGTCCTCGTCTGTTCCAGTAATTCCCAAATATGTTTTAAGTTCTGCTAGTGTAATCATAATTTATTTAATTCCCTGCCCCCATTGTAAAACAAAAACCCGCCATTTTATATAGCGGGTTAATTGCGCTGCAATAGTTTTACCTATTTTTTCGCTTTTTTGTCTGTGGTTGTGTCGGCGCTGTCGTCGCCGCCGTCTGTTTCGGGCTTTGCGGCTTTTTTACCTTTTACAGTGAATGCGTTTTTAATTCTCCACCTTTTAGCATATTCCTCTAGGCGCTTAATTTCTTTAGCGTCCAGGTCGCGTACGTCGTTGCGCCTGTAGTGGTCTGTGTTCTCGTTAAATGTTACTTCTGCCATAATTTTTTATACCTTTCGCTGTCTTAGTTGTGTCTAAATAATAGCACAAATGCAAAAACGGGGCTTATGCCCCGCCTTGCTTTACTGCCGTAGTCGCTTAAACTGCGGTGTTGTTTAGGCCTGTTGCGTCTGCAAATGCCTCTGCTAGTACTGGTGCGCCGTCTGTGTAGTGAATAACGCGTACGCTAATCTTACTACGCTTAAAGTCGTCGCCCTCTGTACCGTAGTCAACGCGTATACCGCCACCGTCGGCAATAACGTATTTACTAAAGTCTGCAAACCACGCCTCGCCGTCCGCTAGGTTAGCGTCGTAGCCTACTGGTCGGCCCTTAATCTTTTCTACGTCGTTGTCAAAGGTTTTAAGCAATGGGTCGCCGTTGCTGTCCTTAGCGCCGTCGTAAAGTCCCGCTGTAGCGTCGTTTATCATAAACGTACCATTTACGCGGTAGGCTTTAGGTAGTTTTCGGTACAAACTCATTGTATCGTCGTACAAGTTGTTTGCTGCCCCTTCTACTGTCTGGTCTGTTCCAGTCGCGGTGCTAGTGTCAACAGTGGTATAGCCTAATGGCTTGCCGTTTCCGTCGCCGTTTGTGTAAGCTGCGTCCTCAAGTCGTTGTATCGCTACTGCAAACTGGTCAACAACCATGCCCCTAATGTCTGGGTTGCTAGCTGTTTGTGTTAATACTTCGTCGGTAAACTTACCAAAACCTACTGCCTTAACAGGTCGTAGGGTTACGTCTGCAAACTCTGCCTCGTCCAATGTGGCCTCGTCGCCCTCAATTACCCAGTAAGCATTTACTAAAACATCTTGCGCGCCTAGCTTTAGGTCGCCAGTAACGTTGCTAAGTACTGTTGCGTACTTACGTATTTCACTGGTAGCCTCTAGCTTTTTAATAATAGTACTTTCAACGGTCAACGGTACTAAAAAGCCGCCGTTTGCGTTGTCTGTAATATTCTGGCCCGTAAGGTCTGCTGCTTTGTAGGCTGCTTTAACTTCGTTTTCAATCTCTGCAAGTGCTTTACTGTCGCGCTTTGCAAATGCCTTAAACCAACGGTTTTCTAGGTCCGCTGCCTCTTTTTTAGTAACGGCTTTAGCGTCTTTAGCGCCTTTTCCGTTGTCAATAACTGCGCTTTTAGCTTTCGCCTCTCGCGCTTGTTCAACTGCCTTGTTTACAAGGTCTTGCATTTTCATTTTCATAGTGTTAATTCCTTATAGAAAAATACTTTTATATTATTCGTCGTTTTTGTCGCCGTCGCTGTCCTCGTCCGCTAGCGCTGCCGCTACTGCGTCCGTAACTTGCTGGGCCTGGTCCTCTGTAAGGTCGTCTGGGTCTACCTCGTCGCCGTCCGTTCCGCCTGGTTTGTCCCCAGGTTTACCGTCCGCGTCGCCTGTAGCGTCGCCGTCCTTACCCTCATCATCACTAACTGCGTCGTCTTTACCGTCGCCTGTAGTGTCTTGCAAATTGTCAATGTCGGTTTTAATGTCCGCTAATGCGCCCACTAAGCCTGGTTCTTTGTCGCCGTCCCCGTTAATAACTTGTTCTAAACTAGCTAGTTTGTCATTAACTGGCTGTAGCGCCTCTGTAATAAATTGTTGTAGTTGTTCCATACCCTCTAATTTATCATCTTTGGTAAGTGGCCGCAAACCCTCTAATTCTTTTTCCATTGCTTTACTCAAAAATTGCGCGTCTTTTTTGCTAATTAAACCGTCTTTAGCTGCTAGTACAATCGCGTTAGGGTTCGCTGGTATAGGTACTATGCTAATTTCCAACAGTTCGTTTTTAGTAAGCTGTACGTTTTCGTAGTCGTCGCCGTCTAAATACTCATTGTTCATAAAGCCAACGCTAACAGTATTTAAAATACCCGCCTTAACCATTTCCCAAATTGTTTTAGCTTTGTCGTACATTTCTACGGCAAACTCAATAACTGCGTAAGTTTTGTCGCCCTCTGTATATATCTTAATGGCCTTACCTATAGGCAATTCCCAACTGTCGTGGCCAAATAATACTACTGGGTTTTTCTTAAAGTTCTCTAAGTCCCAACCGTCCTGCTTAATAACTTCGCCCTGGCGGTCTACGCTTTCGTCGCTAATAACAAAGGTGGCCTGGTACTTGGCCTCGTTTATGCTGCTAGCTTTACTTCTGAAAAACTTTTGTAATTGTTTCATGCTTTTTTATACCCTCGCTATAATTTAATACTATCATATTGCCCGTAAAATAGGTATAAGTACACACCTACAACTAGCGTGTAGTGGCGCGCCCTTAACACTATCGTAGCTAAACTTCAACGTTCCCGTAGTTTCCTTGCCCGCGTTCGTGGTGTAATCAACTTCTAGCTTGTCGCCCTTATTAAAGTAGTTGCGGGTTAGGCCAATTTCTAGGCCGTCCATATCGCTACAGTACGGGCATACGCGTTCGTCCTGGGCTGTATACCATTGTTTGCCCTCAACTACGCCGCTTTGTTTCCAGGCGCTAATATCTGCGTAAGTCTGCGCCCTGGCGCTTTCGGTCCTGGCTATGTTGTCTGCGCGGCGGGTACTGGCAAAACCTAAAGTATTTTCAATTCTGGCCCTTAGTTCAAAGGTAGTTTCGCTGTTAGCTATTCCGTCGGCTAATGTAGCACGTAGTTGCTTTTCGGTTTCGGCGTTAACGTCGCCGCCTACCTTTGCTGCCTTTTCACTAAACCAGGTTTGTACGTCTTTTTTATACGGGTCAAATGCTGGTACTTCTAGGCCGTTGTATGCCAACTCTGCCATTGCGCTATAACCAGTAGTGGTAATAACATTAAAGTAAAGCGGTTTAAGCGCCTTTGCTAATTCGTCATTGTATCTATTCCACTCTGCAAACAAAAACAACTGGTTAGGGTCAATTTCCTTACGGTTCTTAGCCTGCAAGGCTTTTTGTACCTGGTTAGTTTCCAGTAAGCCTACTAGGTCCTGGCGCTGCTTTTCAAATATTACGCGGCATTTCTCTATAAATTGCTGTTCAAAACTGGCGCTACTCTGCAAATAAACTTTGTATTTAGTTTCGCCATATTCTTTTATTGCTGCGGCGGGTATTTCAGAGGCTTTTTTTTTTGGGCTTTGTCGCCCTCTAGTGGTTCGTCGGTACTATCGCCAGGCGCGCCTATAGCTGGGCGTGTTGTTCCTGCCATGCTAATAGGTACTAGGCGGTTGTCTATGTAAAACTGTTCGCCCTGTTTGTTAGGTAGTGCTGGTAGGTTATAGCCTGCGCGTACCTCGTCAATAGTGGCCCAACTGTTAACTGCTGCGGTTGCTGCCTTTAGTTTTATTTCTACGTCCTCTGGTACTATCGGTTCTGTATAAAACTCTAGTTCTGTGTCGGCTAACTGTACCAACCGCGTATTAAGTAACTCTAGGTATTGTTCAACTCTAGGCTTAACTGCGTACTTAGCTAGGTTGTATTCGCTAGCGTCCATGTTGCTACGGTTCGCGTTCTCAACGTCGCCTAGCATTGCGCCACTAACAAAGAAAAATGCTAGTATTTCTTTACGGGTAAACTGCTGGCTGGCCAAAAAGTCCATTTCTTTTTGCGTTAGCATAAATGGTTTAATTGTCGCGCCCTCTACAATAATAGGTTTATGGGCGTTTTCTGTTCCTGTAAATGCCTCGTTAAAACTCTGTTTAAAGCGTTCGTATGCGTCGTCTGCCATTTCGCCTGGTGTTTCAACTACTATGCTAGGCCGCGCGCTATTGCTAAAAAAGCGGCGGTTATATTCCTTAGCCTGTTGGTCTGTGTCAATCGTAGCGGCTGCGGCTGCAATAACGCCACGCCCTCGGTACGGGCTTTTAGGGTCTGGGTTATAATCGCGCAATATATCAAAAATACTGTAATCTTTAGTCCCGTTGCGTACTACGCTGTCGTCCCAGGTTTTACCTATTATAAAGTCTGTAGTATGCGCTGGTAATACATGCAATGCGTCTGGCAATGTCTTTTTATTGTCGCCGCCCATTTTAAGTTCGTAGGCCTCGCCTACCATGTTCATATATGTATAGTGCAACTTGCGTAGCTGCGTACCAGTCATAAAGGCGTTAGGCTGCTTAACCAACTGTAATAATTTATGGTCCTTTACTTCCTCGTAAGTGCCGTCGCTTTTTCGTTTGCGTAATTTAATGTCAATGTTAGCTGCTGCAATACAAATAATTTCGTTGGCCTGCCATACTGCGCCTACGTTGGCCTCTAGCTGGCTGGCTTTGTTTCCATATCTGTTTAGTATGTTACTGCTACCAAAACCGTCCATAGGTGGCAATGGTTGTAAAAAGTCTTTGCGCTGTACCAATCGTGTGCCACGTAGTGCCTTTACTGCGTTATCTATTCTACCCATGTTATAACGTCCTCACTCTAAATACTTTTTCTTTTTCTGGCTTAATGGCCAAACCTATACTCCAAAAACTATCGCCATGCCCTAATTCGCTTTCCATAGCCTGTAGGTCGCTTGTAACCGCTAGCACTTGGTCTGTCTGTCGTTCTGCGTTCAACAGTTCTATTCTACTACTGGTTATAAGTGTGTCCAATTCTACTGCCATTGCGTTTTTACTCTTTAGGTTAAATGCTACTGGTTTAAATACTCTTTTAATGTCGGCTGTCGCCCTTTCGTAAAAGGCCTCAAACTCGCCTCTAGTATTATCATACCGTAAAACATCTAAATTATATAGCGCTGCAACTGCTAATAGGTAGTCCCACTGGTCGTTATAGTCCATGCCGTCTAGCCAACGTTCGTATAGCTGTTTATACACGTAATGGCCCTCTTTATTTTTCCACCTTTCAAATATAACAAAGTGGCTAGGGTGTCTGTGTTTACCAATGTCCAGGCCTGCTATTGTTTCGTTCGGCCCTTTATAATCTCGTACGTATTGTAGTGTATCATTTATGGCCGTTAACAATCGCTGGCGGCTAATGTAACTGTCCTCGCTGTAGGCTGGCTTTGCGCGGTATTCCTGGTTAAATGTCTTTTCGCCAATGGTTTTGCGTATGTCCTCTAGTTCTGCAAAGTCTGTCCACTCTGGCCAAAGTGCAATACGGTTAACTTCGTCTTTCATTGCGTCCTGTATGCGTACGTCCCATTTATTCTGTAGTTCTGGGTTGTAAAAAAAGTCCTCGTAGGTCTGTGGCGTTCCTACAATGCGGCATTTACCGCCCTTGTTTACCATAGGGTATATTTCGGTTGCAATGGTCCTGTTAACTTTCCTAATCACTGTAGGCGTTAACTTGTTCTCTGGGTCGCGTAATGGGTCGTCAACGTAAATACGGTCTGCATGTATACCACGCTTAAAGGCCAGTAGTCCCGCTGGGTTGCAAGTGTATAAAAAGCCGTCGCGTTCATAAGCTAACACGCCCTCGGCCTGGGCCTTAACGTCTAGTATGTCAATAAAAAACGGGTTACGTTTAATAAAACTTTTTAGCTTTTTTAAGTGGTAACTACTAAGGTCCGTATTGTATGAAAAGTACCACCCCTCTAGGTCGCGTTCAGTTGTAAATATATCAAACATTGCCTCTGCGTATAGCCTAGTGCTTTTAAAGTGGCCACGCGCTGTAACGTCCATTGTCCAGGTTAGCTTTTCCATACGTTCCGCTATGTCGTCCACGTAGTCGCCGCCTACAAAGTCGCCACCAAAACTAGCGCTAAACACGTTGTTAACAAAAAAATTAAAGCCGCCAGGCTGCCTACATTTACGCCTAACTAATTCAATCTGCGCTAGTACTACTTGCGCTTTAGTTGGTTGGTTCGTCGGTATCATCTGCTAAGGCCTCGCCCATTGCCGTAGCAATACGTTGTACGTCTTTGTCGTCCATACGGCTTAATATTGTTTCGCCATTGCTTTTTAGGTCAATATTTTTGTTAGGTGTTCCAAAGGCCCTGTTTAGTAGGCTGTCAATCGCCATATTGTTTGCGGGCTTAGTACTCAAGTAATAATATTCGTCGTCGCTGTCCTCTAGTCCGTCGTCTAAAAACTGTTTAATAGTTTCCTCGTCCGTAATAGTAAATGTTTCAGTAGTGCGGTTTTTGCCGTCGCCAGTAGTCTTTTTGCAAAATAGGTACTGTTCGCCAGTCGCTAAGTTAGCCTGGGCATTAAATAGCCTGTCTGTATGCCTGCCTACGCGTTCCCTAAACTGCCGTAACATTTCCTCGCGTTCTTTTACTTCCTTATTTTGGCCACCTTTTTTACGGCCTGCCCCCTCGCGCGCCCCGCCATGCTTAGGTTCTTTGTCTTGATTATTTTTCAACGTTTCAAGTTTTTCTAAAGTGTCGCCTACTTTTTCTGGTTCTGCCATTTTAAACCTCTGCCTTCTGTTCTTTTAATCTCTGGTCCAACTCAAATGCAATATGCCCTATGGCCCGTAGTGCCTCTGGCGTTGGTAATACGTCGTTGTCTACTTCTAGCTGCAACCTAACTAATTCCATGTCGCTTGAACTTAAAGCGTCCCTGGTTGCTGCTGTAAATATTTCGCGTCCTCGTTGTGGTTCCATAATTCTATTGTACCGCAATAAGTAACTAACGTCGTCTGGTACTCTTTTGCTTTGCCTTTCGCAGTGCTGCCGTTAGGTTAAATGTTCGCTGGCTAAATAGTTCGCCAAACCGTTTGCTGCCGCATTTACAAACTTCGTCCTTTTTCTGGCTAAACCTATCTCTGATACCAGTAAAGTAATGCGGTTCGCTGCAACCTAAACATATTGCTACTAACTTATAACGTTCCTCTGGCGTTGTGTGGTCCATTTCGTCTGTGGTTGGCGTTCTCATGCCTGGGCCTTACAAACAATGCAATGGCCGTTAATAATGCAATGCTTACCGTTGTTTACTGCTGCAAACCCGCATACGTAAGTAATCATTTTCCCCGTACAATCAAATTAAATACGCCTAGTTTGCAAGCCTGTATATCATCTATAGCAATGTCTGGCTGTAAGTCTGGGTTAAAAACATGTTTGCCGTTCTCGTCTTTGCCCTGGTGGTTTTTGTCTGCGCAAGCGTCTACGTACTTTTCTAATGCTAGTTTGCGTACTATCATTTCCGCATAGCTTTTACCGCCACCACTCCAAACAATTATTTTAGTATTTTTAAACCTACTAAGTAATCGTAGCAATTCTGTTTGTCGCCAATTAGTATTGCCGTCGCTGTCTATTAACGTACCGTCTACGTCAAAGGCTATTGTTATTTTGTTCATTGCCCGCCTCGCTGTCGTTAAACTGCCTAATAGTAATGTTTAAGGCCTCTGGGTACTGGCCCTCTGGTACTTTGTCAAACTCTAGGCTGCCTAGTAAAAACTTAAAACCTGCCATTTCTATATGGTAATCAACGCCTAGCAATAATGTATTTTCTGGTATGCCCTCAATAAAAGTAATAAAACCTTTGGTTGGTCGGTCCATGCCATTTTTAAACCAGTTAATTAAAAGGTCGCCACGTACGTATGCCATGCGTAGCCGCCGTTCGTCTATAATCTGCTTTTGGGTATCGTTTGCCCGTTCCATTTCTCGCTGTGTACTCGTCATTTTAAACCTCGCCTTTCTTACTTTGTCCGTATATTAACGCCGCTGCTAGTCTTAACAGTTTTGGTTGCGTCCTGCTGTACTAAATGCGCTATGTAGTTTGCTAGTGTACGGTTAGCGGCTTTGGCCTGGGCCTTTGCCTGTTCGTGCGTTTCGCGTTTCATATGTACTTTAGTGTAGTCGTCTGTGTAATCTTTTTTCGCCATAATTTACCTTTCGCTAATTGTTAAGTTTATAAAATGGCCGTCGTCTGTTCCCAGGGCCACGTTTATAATTTTGCCAGTACGTGTAACTGCTACTTTGTCTACGTGTATTGTCTGGGTTAAATTAAACGGTACTGTTTCCCCGCTGTGGTTTAGGTCATTGCCTGCAACTTTAGCGGCCTGGTCTGGCGTTTTCGCCTCTAGTTCTACGTAGCTGGTTTTTTTATTAAACATAGTTCCCCCTTAAAATGGTATGTCGCTTAGGTCTATAGGTTCGTCGCCTACGTCCTGGTTTAATGTATCGTTGGTATGCTGGCCCTGGTTAATATCATTGCTGGCCGTTGTCTGGTCCGCTGGTTCTGCGTCGCGCCTATTGTCCTGGCGGCCCTGGCCGTCCCTGTCGCGGTCAATCTTAAATATACTAGCAAAACCGTCCCATTGTAGCGGTATTGTATTTAGCTTAATGCTGCGGCGTGTTTTGCCGTCCTTTTCGGTTTCAATTAAAACGCCTATTGTATTCCACTTAGTCTTAGGTCCGTCGCGGCCCTCGTATTCCTCTGCTACTGCTATGTTATGCGTTGCTGGCATTGTTCTTTACCTTTCAATTTATAAAAATACTTTATTAAGTTTTGCTAGCATTTCGCTACGTGTCTTTGGGTCGTCCAATCGCTTACGTATAATTTTAAGCTGCTGCGCAATATGCTTAATTTTTTCTGCGTCTTTTTTGCTGTCAAATGCCATTTTAGTTGCCCGCCTTTTTGGTGTGGTTTTTTCGCTTAATACGTTCCTCGCGCCGTTCTACCATTTCTATTGTAGCTAATGCCTTAGCGCGTGGTGCGTATTTAATGTCGCGGTATTCCTGTACGTGCTGTTTAGCTACCTTTTTGCGTTTTTGCCTCTTAGCGCCCTTACGTGCTGCCCGCTGCGCTGCGTTAAATGTTCTACTCATGCTAGGCCTTTTATTGTTCTTTTCATAATCGCTGTAACCCACTTTCGTTGTTTTGTATAGTACTTCTATGTTACTACGTTGGTACTAATAATGCAACAATGTTTATGGTAACAGTTCGCTAAATGCCTCTGCCAGGTCGGCCCGTAATAATTCCTGCGTTCCAGGCCCGCCGTTCGTGCTAATAAGTAGGTTAAGTTCGCCTGCTGCGTCCTGGCCTTTTTGTTCAACGCCATATTGCGCTGCTACGTGGCCGTCTGATAATAAAACAATGCCACTAAACCCGTACGGGTAATTGTCGTGGCGGTAGCTGTGTATTACGTCCAGGCCTTTTAGGTTGTGTAATAACACGTTCCAAAGTTGCAAGCTAGTTACTTGCGGGTCAATCACTACGTTAAAACTATCTGCAATTAACTTAGCGGTAGCTGTTCCGTTGCCTATAGTTTTCCGTTGTTCCCTCATGGTTTTTATTATACTTGCGTTTAAACAGTTCGCCTATAGGCTGTTTGCTGGCCTTAGCGTGTACGGTTATACACCAATCGGCCCGCTGCAATGTCTTTAGCGGTACTGGGTAGCCTTGCATTTTCTTAAACTCGCCGCCCGCAATAGGCTTTTTGCCTTTTCGGTATAAGTCGCGGCATAGTTCCCGTAGGTCCTCAAACTTCATAACGTATAAAAATGGGCTAATACTGCCCGTTGGCTTGTAGTCGTTACCGTCTTTTTCCCAGTCCTCTACTGCCACTACAAAATACTTGGCCTCTGTATGTTTAAGCGTGTCCACTTCAATAAACACGTTGCCCGTTTTTCCGTATAGCTTGTCATACTTAACCTCTACCCATGTCCTACAATGGCTGCAAAACATATCGCCGCGCGGTTCGTAACCCTCGCTTTGTACGTACCAACAGTTGCCACGTTCCAACCTACTAAATACTTCAAATACTAATTGTTCTGCTGGTAGTGCGCCCGCTAGGTCGTCTTTAAAACTACTGGCTGCCCGTTCCTCTGGCGTATATGCCCCCATTGTCGTTGTTCCCCTCGTTGTTTTTAATAACAACTAACCTTGCTGCGGCATACGCCCCACTGTCCAATAAAGCTACTGCCATTACTTTTGTAAATGCCATAGGCAAATTGTACGTTAGTTGCTGCGTTTTTTAATGCGGCCTCGCTTGGCCTGTTCCTGGCGTTTGCCCCGTATAAGTTAATCTGAAAACAACCTACGCTGTAATCGCCCGTTGCTGGGCTGTTATTAACAATACCTGGGTTTAGGCCACTTTCGGCCCTGGCTACTGCTAGCGCTGTGCTTTGCGCCCAGTCATACTTGGCAATCTCTGTTGCGCAACTGCCGCTGCCTACGGCGCTAGGCGCTGCTGCCCTGGCTGTTGCTACGGGTGCTGGCTTAGGCGTTGCTGCCTTAGCGCATTGCCCGTTGTCTGCGCGTACTATTTCGTCCTCGGCGCATTTCGGCCAGGTTGTGCTGTCTTTAGCGTCAAACGGTTTAACCGTCGGCGCTGGTGCGTCCTGTTTAGTTTGTTCTGGTTCTGGTTCTAGTTCGGCTGCCTGTGCGCTGGCCGTTTCGCTTACGTGTATCTCTGCCACTTTACGCGGTGGATTCTGTGTTGCGTTCAGTAGCGCTATTACGGCTACAAAAACTAATGCTATTACAAGTTTCATAATCTGCGCTAGGTCATTTTTACAGTCGCTACCCCTGGCGTTTATTGTTACCCTCATTTAGTTAACTACCCTATTTTACTACACTTAGGGCAAAATAAAGCGTAAATACCATTAAGGCGTAGCCTAATACCTGTGTAAACATTTCGCTTACCTGTAGCATACCCGCCATGTATAGCGCGGCCAGTCCCATAATAAATAGGGCTGTTACTTTAATTACTACTACTGCCTTGCTAAAGTCCTTTGGTTGCTTTGGTGCTTTAGCCTCGTTGTTTGTTTTGTTGTTTTTTGCCATGTCGTTGTTCCTTTCATAGCTTAGTTAATTGTTTCTTTTGGCTTATGCCTACTTTAGATACTAGCATACGTTAGTACTAATTGCAATAGTTATTTATACAATTAGTGTAGTTTCGTACTGTTTCCTTGCGGCCAACGCCTTAACCTTGCTAGGGCCATAGTATAGGTTTTTAGTTCCGCCAGTCGCCGCCCATATGCCTTTAGCGTTCTGGCCTACCCCAACAATGCCGCTAGTATTATTTCGCTGCATGCGCCTATTGTTCTGCTGTTGTGTTCTAGTTGCCCACCTACAGTTGCCAGGTTCATAATTACCGTTAACGTCTTTACGGTCAATAGTATGTTTAGGGCTGGGCCGTTCGCCCATGTCCTCTATAAAGTTCCTAAAACCCTGGCCATAATGCGCTAGCCAACGTTCGCAAACTGCTATACCTCTGCCCCCGTAGTACGGATAATCTGCGCTGGCTGTATACCTACAACGTTTTTTCATTGCGTTAAATGCGCTATATGCTGGGTGTTTTTCTACTATCATTGTCAACCGCCTTTATTACTTGTTGTTTGCAATCTGCAAGTACAGTTTTTACGTAGTCCTCTAGGCGGGTTACGGCAAACTCAATGCGCGGGTTTTCTCTGTCTATCTCATGCGTAATTAGCTGGGCCTTTACTTGTCTGTCGTTTAAGTAAATACCGTTAAAAAATACATTTCCCGCCTTGTTCTTGCGTTGCTGCAATACGTCTAATACTAAACTAATGTCTAGGTCTTGTCTATAACTTTGGTAATATACCGTAGCTATAAACAGTACGTCGCCAACCATAGGCGTAAGGTCGCCTGGTATCTGCGCCCAGGCGGTTTGTTCAAAGGCCAATGCGTCTGCGCTTTTAATAAATAACCCACTACGGGTTGCGCGGCGGCTGTTAGCTTTACTAACTACTTTGCCGTCAATGCGGCCCTTAACCAATGTAGGGCCGCTGTGTTCTGGTTCTTTATTCCTCTGCGCCATACTTTTTGGCCAATAGCTGCAAGTCGCTAAAGTTGTCATTTACTGCGCCTATAGTTCCCTCTATCCTGTGCAACGCTAATAGCATTTCGTCCATTGTTAGCATTTTGCTAGGGTCTACACTTAGGCGCGCCCGCATGTAACCTTGCTTTTGCGCTGCGTCCAGGCTAAATGCTGTTGGCTGGTTGCTATCACGCTTTGCGCCCTCAACTGCCCGCCCCCAAACTATGCCTACACCTAAGGCCACTACCGTTAAAATAATTGTTTCAATCATGCTACTAAAAACCCCCATAGTCGCCAGGCCAGTAATGCGGCCCAGGTTGTTACTGTTATTGTAAACCATAGTTTATAACGCCACTCGTATTTACTGGCCAATTTCCATGCCCCGCGCTTGTGTACGTTCTCTATGTCTAAATGTAGTTCCAGGCGCTTTACGTCGGCCTGTAATTCCTCGTAGGTTTTTAGGCCCTGGCTGTGCATTGCGTCCTGTATAGTTTCTGCTGTTTTTGTCATTTCGTTGTTTTCCTTTTACGTGTTAATTTTGGTTCGTTTGGGCTGGCCTCGTAATATAGCTTGTGTTTGCTTAGTGCGCTAGGACCTGTAGGCGCTGGCGGCTTTGGTCTCCGCCAACGCTTTAATGCGCCCTTGCGTCCTGCGGCCTGGGCTTTCCCAGTGGCCGCAAAACCCTTTTTGCCTTTATACTTCGCCTGGCCGCCTTTGCGGCCTGCTGCTACTCGTTTTGGGTTACTCATGTCTAATGCCTCAATAGCTGCGTAATGCGCTACTAAAACCGTTCTAAAAAGCGTCTTAAAAAACCTTTTCTGCCCTCTAGGTTGTAAAGTCGTTTTACTACGTTGTCGTCGCTTTCAACTAACAAACTGCTAATAGTCTGTACACGTTCCTCTAGGCTGTTTGTATGCTTTAGTATTCCGTCAATCAGTGTTTTAACTTCGCGCTTGCTATAGGTTTGTTTTGCATTGCTAATAATCTCTGCGGCGGTTTTTTTCTGGGCTTTGTCGTTTTGCCGTTTAGCCTGGTTGCGTTCCTTGCGGGCTGCGCTTTCCTTTTTAACTCGGTCCTGCTGCAACTTTTTAAAGTCGTTTATATTCTTAGCTGTTACTGCGTTCTTAACGGTTTCATAACCGCGCCCAGTCTTTTTAGCTACGGCGCTAACTGTTAGGCCGTCTTTATTCACTAGGTTTTTAATCTGCTGTAATTCTACTGCTGTTACTGTTTTGTTAGCTTTCGCCATAATTTTTACCCTCGCTTATATTGTTTTCTATAATTTAATGTCGTTAAAGTTATCGTTATTGCCTGGCTTGTTTTCCTGCAAATACCACTCGTATTGCTGTATAAACTCGCTGGCGTAAGTTTGTATAAAGTTTAGCCCCCTTTCCCGCTGTGCGTCTGTTAAATGTATTCTAGCTATGGTTAGCTGGTCAATAAACGGGTGCTTACAACGGTATTCAAATAGCGTAGCGTCTGGTACTAGCACTTTGTAAACGCTGTGCTGGTAACTGCTGCTATATACAGTGGCGGTGCTGGTCGTCATTTTCCAATCACGCAATGTAGGCTGGGCCGCGTTAGGTTCGTAGTTGTCGTACACGCCTACAAACTCAACTATGTTATTGCCTAGCTTAAACCGCTTAACTAGCTTTTTTTCTACGGTCCAACCCTCGGTTAGTTCCTCGCCGCCTAGCATTTCTGGTATGCGGCCCGTTGCTAATATCTGTTTTTCCCATAGGTTATGGTACTTTTTGCCTAGTTCCATTGCTGGCGTTGCTGGCAAACGTACGCGGTTAAACATGTTAATTGCCTCGTCAATGTAGCCTAGCCGTACTTTGTCCAGTATTGAAAAGCTAAGGCGGTAAACTTTCGCGGCCATTATTCTATAACCTTAATGGCAATGCGGTAGTTACGTACGTTTAATTTAACGCCTGCTGGTAGTTTGCCGTCGTGTTCCTCTTGGTATCTAGCAATGCCTTTGCTGTCTACAAACTGGCGTACGGCTTGCTTAACAAACTCTGCTGGTACTTGTTTAATGTCGTCCGTACCAAAAATGCTGCCTGTCGCGCTGCGGTTAACTTTAATTTTGCTACCTACAATACTGGTTACTGCTGGGTTATTTTCGTCAATCACTTGCTGCAAGTTGTTTTGCGCCTGTTCTACGGCCTCGGTAATCTCTGCCTGGTATTGCATTAACAGTTGTAAATGCTTTTCTGCGCCAGGTTTAAAATAAAACTCGCCCGCTTTGTCAACTGCTACCTTAACTTTGTCTGTGTCAATGGTTACAATCATGCTTTGGCCTCGTCCTCTTTTTTGGTTGGCAATTCCTCTAGGTCGCCTAGCTGGGTGTCAATCTCGGTTATTTTGTCGTCGTACTTTTCTGCCTTTTTTTCTTTTTCTATGGCCTGCTGGTCGTCTGCGTCAAAAAAATTAAGTTCCCTATATTCGTCTGCTGCGTAAATATCGCGGGCTATTCCCATGTCGCTAGCGCATTTTTTAAGTGCGTCTGTAGTAGCGGCCTTTAAGTCGTTACCAAAGTCCAGGGCTTTTGTTTTGTCTGCGCGGGGTACTTTAATGTCGGCCCGTCCAAACTGTTCACGTATTAACGTGGCCTTAATGTTTCCGTCCTGGTCGCGTATGTTGCCCTCTAGGTGGCCAAAAACAATACACTGGTTGCCCTTTACGGTAAACTCTTTTACTGTAAAACTCCAATCAAACCCAAACAGTCTGTTTAGCTGGCTTTTAACGTATGCGCCAGTTACGTATTTAAAGCGCCCGCCACCCTTGCCTGGCTTTTCGTGTACGTGCGTTTTAGGTGTTCGCTTGTAAAGTAGGTTCATGTGGGCCGTGCTTAAAACGTTATGCGCTACTGTTGCATGTTTAGCTGGTAGCTTAATAATGCTAGTAGGGGCTACCTCTCTGTTATTTTGTTGTTCCATAAGGTTCGTTGTTCCTTTCGTTGTTACTATTGTAGTACTAATTATAGCTATAGCATAAGCAAAGTCAATAACTTTTTTGCAACTATTTTCTATATTCCCTGTTTAACACTTGTGCTAAACTTTTATTGTAGGCGGCGGTTTCGTTGTTCCAGTCGCCTACACCAAAAAACCCAGGTTTAATGCCTGGGTCTTTTGTTTATTTAGGTTTGCATACGGTCCAATCGTCATTGCAAATTATATCGCTAGGCGGCGCGCAACCTTTAGCGCCTGCCATTTCGTAAAATGGGCATTGCCCTACAGTATATACGTAACTCTGCGGGTCGCCAGGCGTTACGTTCTTGTTAGTAAACTCAATATGCCCGCCAGGTTTCTTTTTAGCTGGTTCTGGCTGCGCTGCTGTAGCCTGTGCTGGCTTTTTAGCTGCGGCTGGGTTGGTTGCTGGTTTAGTTTGTTCTGTCGGCTTAGGCGCGTCCTGGGGCGCTTGTGGCGTTTCGTTTTCTTTAATATTAACCTGTATTGGTTCGCGGCCATTTTCATTGTCGGCCTGTACGGTTGGTTCGTAAATATGGTTACGCCCCATGTCGCCCGTTCCCGCTGCGTAGCTGTATAGGCTTGACATTGCTGCAAGGCCTACAACCACAGTAATTATGCTAATAATAATTACTTGCTTTTCGGTTAATCGTAGTGGATTAATCATGGTTCTATTTTTCAATTCTGTTGTTATCTATAACTATACCGTTTTTTTCTGCGTCGGCCAATAGCATAACCGTTAAATAGTTCTTTATATTTCGGTGGTCCTTTTTAGCTAATTGCTTTAAAAGTTCGTGTAGGTACGGTTCAAGTTGTACCGTTTTAACGTCGCGTTTTTCATTGTCTGCCATTATTGTATTACCTCGTTTACAAGTTGTTCTATGCTGTCAAAATTGCTAGCTACTTTTTCCAGTAATTCTACTGTACGGTCTGCTAGCGGGCCGCCTGCGTCTGCAAAACTTTGTTTGCTGTTGCGTAGTATTTCGGCACTATCTGCTGCTAACTGCCTTGCGTTGGTTAACTTAGCCTCTGCGTCTGCAATGCAAGCCTTAGCGCCTCGTAGGTCGCTGCCATTACCCATTGTTAGTTACCTCGTTTACTGGTTTGCTTTCATCACTCAAAAACTTTACTGCTGCGTCCCTTGCCTGGTAGTAAAACTCAAAGTACAAAGGTTCTGTTTTTTGGCCTAGCATTTCTGGGATTTCTGGGTTTGCGTCAAACTCTACAACCCAACCGTTGCTAATCTGTTTAATTGCTACTGTGTATTCCATTATAGTTTGCCTACCTTTTTAAGCTGGTCCGCAATTATTAAGTTTGCCTGTTGTATCTGGCTAGCACTACCTGTAAAGGCTACTACGTCGCCCAACTCTGCGGCGTGTTCCTTTACGTAGGTCATAAACTTGTTAGCGTCTGTAAAGGTTTCTACAACCTCGCCTGTGTTACGCCAGGTAAAGGCCATGCCTCGTTCGTCCCGTTCAATGTCTACTGCTTTTAGTAATTGTATATACATTATCGTTGTCCCTTTCCTAGTCCGTAAATGGTGCGGTTGCTGCAACCGTCCATACGTCGTTAGTCTTTTCTGCTTTAATAAAATACATCTGGCAAAAACCCGCTGCGTCCTGGCTGTCTGCAATGCCGCCTGGCTTAATGCCTCGTAGTAAGTGCGCTATAGCTTTTACGCCGTCCTCATTATCAGAGTAAGGCATAGCTACTATTGTAATACGCCACTCGTAAATACTGTCGGCGTATGCCCTGGCCTGGCCTGCGCGTACGGTTTCATACGTAAAGCCAGTTCGTCGTTGTTCCATTAAAAATGTCCTTTCGTTGTTTTGTTACTACTCTATTGTACTACGTTAGTACTATAATGCAATAGTTTTTTGTTGTAATAGTGTAATAAACATTACCGCAAATAAATAAACGGCCCTCGCATAGCCGTTTATTTTACACCTGGTTAAACTCAACCTAACCGTATAAGTCCCTCGCGTTTATACTATCATGTTTTATAATGCTAGTGCTATAGTTAAGTTGTGGTATGCCACCCGTACCACCAAACAAAAACAAACCGCCCTGGCGTAAGCTGGGGCGGTCTTTTGTTTGTACAGTCGCTTACATTTTGTAGCTTGTTCGTCTTACGGTTAATGCTGTTGTAACAGTTCAACGCGGCGTATATCACTACTGCGGCTGGTAAGGGTTCGTTGTTCCTTACTAACTACTATATTAGCATAAGGGCTTTAGTTTGTCAATACCTTTATAAAGCCGCCACTGTTAAAATTGTCGCAAACCTCGCGGGCCTCTGCTGTCTGCGGTCCTACGTATATATTGCATTGCCAGGTAAACGCTGCGTAAGTAATCAAGTAACCGTATACCGCTATATACCCTAACGCTACTACTATTACTAACAGGCCTGCTATTTTTACTATGTTTTTTATTGTTCCTACCATAAGCCCATTAAACCATAGCTATATTTCTTTAAAAAGGTCTGCCCTCAATTTATGGTAAAGCATGTAACGCTTGTCTTTATGCGCGTATGGTCGCCCATGCAATCGTTTGTAGGCCCGTTGTAGTTGTAGGTAGTCTTTAATTGTATATGGGTTAATAATCTCTATCTGGTCTGTGCTTTTAGTTAGGTTGCAAGGCGCGCAACTTGCTACAAAGTTACTAAGTTTGTTTTGTCCGCCATGATAAACGGGTATTAAGTGGTCTAGGTGTCCGTCCATGCCTATAGCAATGCCGCAATAAAAACATAGGTTATGCTGGCTTTTAAGTTTGCTGGCCATAGCCTCATTGCGTCTTAAAGCCTGCCGTACTTGTATGCGGTCTGGTTTGACTGTTGCCTTGTAAAGTTTGTGTAGGTCTAAGTAATACATATTTTTAACCATAGTGGGCCTCTATACCCTACTAACCCCCGTAGCGTATTTAAGCAGTTCTAAACCTAGTAATCTAGCTTATACCTTGTTAGCTATTCCTCAATAACTACCTTGCTAGCTGGCCTAGAGTGCTTAGTAGGGACTGGGTTGACAGGCCCGCGTCATTGCCCAGTTTTGGCTAAACACTCTAGTTACGTCTTTTTTGTAGGGTAGGGTCGTACAACCACCCATTACTAAATTGTTTGTACGGGTTAATGCTTTCCTAGTTGTTCCAAATAGAAAAACCCCGCCGTAATTAGCTGGGGTTTTATTGACTAGCAACCTATTCATAATAATAGTATCACTACCCTAGTTGCATTGCAACAGGGTTACCCTCGCTTAATTACTAGTTAGGGGTTAGCGTGAATAGGTGCTAATCCTAACTTACTTTAATATTACTACAATATGCCCATAAATAACAATGCCCCATATATAGCGTAAAGCAAAAAACAGTAGCGCTAAACTACTGTTTTAATTGCTGCGTATCGCGTTTGTACCGCCAACTGTTTATAGTTCCCTGCGGTCCTGGTCATGGTTCGCGTACCAGTGGCATTAAGACACCAATCTAATTTAACATACTAATACTCTGGTGTTTTAGCTTTTCCTAGCAATAGGCCCGCTTTCGGGTGTTTAGCCTCTATACGCCGTACAATCAAGTAATAAGCACTACCTAGAAAAGCTGTTAAAAAGCCTGTTAGGTTGGCCGCTGCTGTCGCGTCCAGTTCTATACCTTTAGTTGCTAAATATGCCAATACTGCGCCTACAAGGCTAGGTACGGTTGTTCTAATAAAACTAATTGTTAAGTCGTTCATATAAACCCCTTTCGCTTATCATTGTATAACATTTCCTGTAATCGCGTCGCGCTGCAATAACAATGCCTGTATTGCCAAATGGCCTACGTTGCGTTCTATGCTGTGGGCGCGCGGGTGTTCCGCTGCTTTGTAAATACTAAATAAAAGGTTGTCTAAACTTTCCATAGTATCTGCGCCAGGTTCAAAGTCTGCGGCAATTCTTAATAAAGCATGTGGGCCTAATAACGGTACGCCTGGCGCTACTTTATGGGTATAGTCGTGTACGTCCTGTTCCAGTCGCGGTATTAACGTTGGCTGTTCTCGTATGTATATTCCTTGCGGGCTACTTGTCCAATCTCTGCCGTAATGTACTATGTGGTGTTTGCTGGTCTTAGGCCTCATAGTCTAAACCTAGCTGGCCGTCGTCTGGCTGGGCTAACAGTCCACGCATGGCTGCAAGTCCTAGTAACTTGTCTAAGTCGCCCTGGGCCGCTACTAGGCGCATTTCCTGGTGTCCAATCACGCCTAGTAGTTCGTCGTCGCTTAAACGGTCCGTATTTATTTTTATTTCTGCTATTCGTTCAGTCGCCATTTTCTTATTCCCACTTAATGCCTAAAAAGTTTAGTATTGCTTTTAGCATTTTAATTATAGTGTTTGTATTCTCTAGTACTGGGTCGCCGCTGCCTGGTTTGTCTGGGTCAACGTCTAGCGGTGGTTCTGGTACTGGTTCGCGTGGTGGTTCTGGTGTAGGCGCTGGTGCTTCTATAAAGCGGTCCAATAAAATACCCCAGTTTTTATTATTGTCCCTACTCCATTTACTACGGGCATACACCTTGCCTGGGCTAGTAGTTTTAAGTTCTACTAGGTCAATGTCTGTGCCCGCCTTAATAACGTCGCCGCTTTCCTGCATTTTGTCTAGGTCGGTTACTCG
>Ga0136601_1000188_pt1 | contig 31344 bp, 30 predicted proteins | sample AntRauMFilla2699_FD_181020 | JGI IMG/M metagenome (GOLD analysis project Ga0136601, IMG submission 181020) | Saline lake microbial communities from Rauer Islands, Antarctica - Metagenome Filla 2 #699 | ecosystem: Environmental > Aquatic > Non-marine Saline and Alkaline > Saline | place...
GGATGCTCCATCACGCGTCATGCCGTCCGAGCTTACTCCGCCCGTTAAGATAACACGGATGTAGCAATCAGTGAGATTGTTCTCATGAATGAGTTCTGTAACGATCTCTATAAAGGAGTCTCTCGAGACAGGTACGGGAATTGAAAGAATCTTTGCAGACGCCATGAGTCGTGCAAAATGAGCTTCTATCATAAAAGGTTTCTTTCTATATACTGCAAAGTAGTCAAAAACACCAAAACCTCGTAAGAATCCAAGATCCCACGGACTTATATTCACTTCATAATCTTCGACAATACTTCCATTCCAATACACTTTCATTGTCTCAGTTTAGCACTTTCTTTTCTTACAGGAAGAAGTTGCTAGAAATCTAAATAGACTGTTTTGAGAGGCTCTTCTCCGCTACTCCCATCAGTTTCGAGAAACTCTTCATCAATGTCAGTGATAAACTCGGAAGGAATAGTGCCGTTACGCGAACCGAAAATGGTGCGAACCATTGCGTGGGTTAGGTAGAGCTTTTTTCGAGCTCGGGTAAGCGCAACATAAAAAAGTCGTCGCTCCTCCTCCTCGCTTTCTTTAGAAAGAGATCCCTCATCAAACCGTGCGTGCGGAAAAAGACCTGCTTCAAGTCCGGTAATAAAGACAACATCAAATTCAAGCCCCTTCGAAGCGTGAATCGTAAGAAGCTTTGCTCCTGACGTATCCTTCTCGAGTGAATCTTGTTCACTTGCAAGCGAAGCGTCCTCCAGGAGTTTCTCAATACCCTCTTCAGGCGGCCTGTCATCATACTTCTGCGCAAGTGTTACAAGCTCCCGTACGTTTTCGAGTCGCTCCTTATCTTCATCAGTTCCTCCCATAAATACCTTTTCAAGTCCACTTGAGCGGATTATAAACTTAATGGTCGTTGATGGAGGTTTTGATGTTGCGTGTAAAGCGATGTCGCTGAGGAATGTACGAAAATCCTCCACTCGTTTTTTCATAGCGGGGGTTAACTCTTCCTCCTTGTTTGAAAGAATTCGTAACAATGTTGTTTTGCCAATTCCACGCGGAGGAACGTTAATAACCCTCGCCAGGTCAGTGCTGTTGTCAGGGTTGAGTGAAAGGCGGAGAAAAGTAAGCACGTCTTTCACCTCTTTTCTATCAAAGAACTTTGTACCAAGAACTTGGTGCGGAACTCCTGCGTCAATAAACGCTTGCTCAATAGCGCGTGATTGAAAGTTTGCTCGATAGAGAACTGCAATTTCTTCCGGTTTTGTTCCTTCTCGTATAAGAGACCCTGCGCACTCGGCGATAAAGCGCGCTTCGTCCGATTCATCAAATGCTGTGTACAGCGTAATGTTGTCTCCATCTGGCCCTTTAGTAAAGAGATTCTTTTCTTTTCGAAATGTGTTCTTTGCAATTATGGCGTTTGCAACAGAAATAATCTTTTTTGTTGATCGATAGTTTTCTTCTAGTACGACAGAATGTGTGTTTGGGAAATCTTCTTCAAAATCAAAAATATGCTTCATTTCTGCACCTCGCCATGAATAAATGTTCTGGTCCATGTCGCCCACCACGCAGATATTCTTGTGTTTTCCTGCAAGAAGTCGTGACAGCTCATACTGTACTCCGTTAGTGTCCTGAAACTCATCAATGTGTATGTGTGACCATCGTGATTGATAGTGCTCAAGTATTGTAGGATTTTTCTTAAAAAGAGTAAGTGTTTTTAAAAGAAGGTCGTCAAAATCAAGAGCCTTATCTTTTTGTAGTACGGCTTCATACTCTCGCCATACTCGTGCGACGAGCTCGTTAAACATATTTCCTCGTGCCTTTTCTTCAAATAATTCTGGAGTCAGCGCATCTCCTTTTCTTCGAGAAATGATTGAAAGAATTTTTCCCGGATCGTATTGTTTTGGATCAGCTCCAATTTTTTCTAGAGCATGTTTAATAGCCCGCTTTGAATCACTTCTGTCAAAGATTGAAAAATGCCGAGTAAGACCAAAATACTGAGCATGTTGCTTTAGAATTGAGACACCAAGAGAATGAAAAGTTGAAACAAACGGCCGTGAGCTGTGTGAATCAAGACGAAGTTCGGGGTCGTTCTCAATCAGTGCAAAAACTCGCTCGCGCATTTCTTTCGCCGCCTTATTTGTGAAAGTAATCGCAAGTATCTTTTCAGGAGAAACCCCCTCTTTAATAAGGTGAAGAATTCGTGTCGTTATTACCCTGGTCTTTCCTGCTCCTGCTCCTGCAATAATTAAGAGCGGTCCATCGGTTAATTCAACGGCTCTTCTCTGAGCGTTGTTGAGGTTTTTCAAGTGCTGCATTCAGGTATGATACCACGGGGTTCTTCTCTTCCCATTTTGTACAAAAAGAGGGAAATTAAAAATCACAACCACTAAAAATATGCAAGCACATTCTCCACATCATACCGTTGACAAGTTTTATAAGTTTTCTATACTTTTTTCTATTGCTGACGAAGGTTTGAATTGAGCAGAAACATAAAAATGTTCTGTGCGCACATCGACGGAAACGCTGACGACAAAAACTTAACTACACGGCTATTTTACCCAGTACACAGGATCCGGACCCCTCTTTACAACGAGGTTCGGGGAAATATAGAACTCTGGTAAAGAAAACGAAGAAAGGTCGAGCGCGTGCTCTTGCTATCTTAGTTTTCTTATCTCTCCCCTTTCTTGCAAGTGCGCAAGGAATTTTTTCGTCTACTCAGGGAAGCAAACTCCTGTCAGGAGAGATTAACGACCGAGCTAGTCACAATGCACAAACACTCGCTCTTCTTGATGCGCGCGGGGGCATCTCCTCGTATTCGCGTGGAGGGGGCGACGTCGAAATCATTGATGTTACTGCCCTCAAGTCAAGACAAGGACCCTCAGAGGGTGGCGGTGAGAAGATTGCGAGTAAAAAATCAGGGAACGTAAGTCTCTATACGGTTCGTGCAGGTGATTCCATCGGACTCATTGCAGAAATGTTTGGAGTCTCCTCAAACACTATTATTTGGGCAAATGATGTAACAAACAGCACCATTTCTCCAGGGGAAACGCTTATTATCCTCCCCATGTCAGGCGTTCGCCATGAAGTGAAGGAGGGTGATACGATTAGCTCTATTGCGCGGAAATATGACGGTGATGTTGACGAAATCCGTGATTTTAACGATATTTCAAATGACAACACGCTTGTTGCTGGTGAGTTTATTAATATTCCAGACGGCGAGGTAAAAGAAATAGTTTCTAAACCTCCAGAGAAGCCAGCGAGTGCAACAGCTGGGTGGCTTATTCGCCCTATTTCAGGAGGTGTTAAGACGCAAGGAATCCACGGATATAATGCGGTAGACCTCGCGGCTCCTGTTGGGACCCCAGTTATGGCTTCTGCTTCTGGTACGGTTATGACAGCGAAGGCTGATGGTGGATGGAACAGTGGATACGGAAATTATGTCATTATTAAGCATCCAAACGGTGTTCAGACGCTTTCGTCACATTTTGGATCGGTAATTGTTGGTGCGGGCCAGTACGTTGTTCAGGGGCAAATTATTGGATACATTGGCATGACCGGTAAAACAACAGGCCCTCATGTGCACTTTGAAGTGCGTGGAGCAATAAATCCTTTCTAGTTCTATATTTACGATTATAAAAAGAGTGGTTTTTGACGATACTGGAGCGCCTCAAGGAGGTGCTCTTCTGTTACTGTCTTTGAATGCTCAAGATCAGCGATTGTGCGCGCTACTTTAAGCATTTTGTGGTACCCCCTCGCTGATAGTCCTAACTCTTCCGCCGCTCTTTCAAGAAGTGCATATACCTTCTCGTCAGCATGTACTAAACGATGAATTTCTCGAGGCCCTAAGTGGGCATTTTTTGTTGCTCGTGTTTTAGAATAGCGAGTTTTTTGAGCATTAAGAGCTCGAGCTATTCGTGAACACGCTCGCTTTTCTGCTTCCCCGTTCGCTTTTTGTTGTTCTTTTGAAATAACTCCAAGAGTGGCAAGTGTTACTTCTCCAACCTCAACCCACAGATCAATTCTGTCCATAATGGGGCCGGACAATTTACGCTCATAGCGGACTAAATCCTTTGGAGTGCAACGACACTCTTTAGATGAGCCGCGATTGCCGCAGGGGCATGGATTCATTGCTGCAATTAAGATAACGTCTGCAGGAAATTGAGATGACTTTTGAGAGCGCGATACTGTTAAGCTTCGCTCTTCAAGTGGTTCTCGAAGTGCTTCTATGACCCGCTTATCAAACTCAGGAAACTCATCGAGGAATAGCACCCCTTTGTGTGCAAGGGTTATCTCTCCTGGTTGAGGATAGGCTCCCCCTCCTACAATAGAAACATAGGAAGAAGTATGGTGAGGCGCCCTAAATGGAGCGTTGGTTAGGAGGGAGCCCTCAAGCATTCCTGTTGCTGAATGAATTGCAGTAACCTCAAGCGCGTCTTCAAAGGAGAGGGGCGGTAGCAGTTCGGTGAATGCCTTTGCTAAGAGTGTTTTTCCTGTTCCTGGAGGGCCAAAAAGGAGGATGTTGTGCCCACCGGCGGCAGCGATTTCAAGTCCCCTTTTTGCACCTTCTTGCCCCCGGATATCTTTTAAAGAGCTTCTTGTACTGTGCGTAGCGCTGCTCTTTTTATTTTCAAGCGGGGTCGGATTGTGCGGTAGGAGCGTTGTTAGGCGTTCAAATAAATGCTTGTTTGATTTTTTCACGGAGTGCTGAGCTACCCGCGCGTACGTTCCTTTTGGGTCAAGATGAGCAACTGCATCATTAAGGGTTAATGGAGAAAAAATAGAAACCCCCTTGATAAGGGCAGCTTCACGGGCATTAGCAGGAGGGACAAATATTTCTTTAAAACCGAGCTCTTTTGCATAGCGTACAAGTAAGAGTATACCGCGCACGGGACGCAGATAACCGTCTAGGGAGAGCTCGCCAAGGAAAAGTTTGTTTTCTGAATCAAATTCTACGTCACCAGATGAAAGTAAGTAGCCTAGTGCAATTCCTAAGTCAAAAATAGGTCCAGTTTTTTTGAGTTCAGCAGGGGCAAGTGCAATAACCACTTTTTCATTTTTTTGTTTGTGTGATTTGAAGCCGGAGTTTTGAATTGCAGCAGAAACTCTGTCACGAGATTCTTCTACTGCTTTATCTGGTAACCCCACAAGAGAAAAAGAAAACAAGCCGCGTGAAATATCAATCTCAATTGTCACGATGTGTGGATCGAGAGCATCTATCTGGGCGCTCGCTACTTTTGAAAACCCCATTACTAGCAGTATAGCAAATTGGTAGAAATAAAAATGTTCTAAGTTTTTTTATATTCAGGCTAGAATTAGAAATTCTTCTCGTTACATCTCTTGTTGTTTTAGCTTCAGCATTAATACCTTTCTGTATAATCACGTTAGTAGTTTAGAGGCAAGGTGTATTCATCAAGAAACAATGTCGCTTAAGAATAAAAAACACCTGAAGCAGCGCTGCTTCAGGTGTTTTTTATTCTGAGTATCTCGACTTGTGTATTGCGAGTTAGTCGTTCATGTGTGCCTTACTTGTTCGAGCTGACGCATTTGCTTCCAGTCGGTCAATCTCGATTGATTCACCGCTTATTTCGCATATTCCATATGTTCCTGCTTCGATGCGCTTAAGTGCATCAAGAACCTCGTTGTATCGCACCTCAAGCTCTTCAGCGATGACGCTATTTTCCTCATAGCTTTCAATTTTGTCCGCGACGTCGTTCGGGTCGGTTTCTTTTGCTACAGAAGAGTCGGGCATGCCCTGCCAGTCTTCGGGGTTATTTGGATTTTGACGTCCGATTTTTTGAAGCTGAGAATGGAGAACGTCTCGCTCTTCTTCAAGCTTCTTCTTAAAGTAGTCTACGTCTATGTCACTTTTCATATTCACAGTATACGTGACAGCGTGAAAAAGATAAAGTTCGCCCTTCTATTGAAGGCGTGAAATAATTCGCGCTAGCTCTTCTCGTGAATGTGTAATAATGAGCGTTTCCTTGTTAATAATAGAGTAGATTAAAACGTCTTCTTCGCTCTCAGACAAACCACCGTCTTCATTCATTATCTGTTGAACTTTTGTCAGCACTCGAGCGTCGAAACCCGCGACGATAGTATCGGAAAAGGAAGATTCGCCGTTTCTTGTGGCTATGTTTACATCATCATGGAAAAAACCATACAATTCTCGCGGCATCGCCCTTTCCCAAGCTAGAAGTGCTCCAAAAATTTCTTCGTAGGAGATGATTTTCGCGACAAGAAAAGCGCGCGCTTCCCCTCCTCCAGAGGCACCCAATGTGTATTCATTAATATTTCGACTTAACACGCTATATATTGAGGGGTCTATAATATCTAAAAGTGAAGTAATATCAGCGGTTTCGGTTTTAGCGTTTCCTTCTGTTTCAACGCTTTCTCTTAAGAGAAAAGCTGTGAGAGTACCCACGTCGCTTTCCCGTGACTCTTCGTTGAGAATGCGACGTATCTCAGCTCTACCCATTCCTGAAGTAAGTACAAGTTCTTTTACGTTATCGACTTGAACAAGGAGTGTGGGGAGAGGAGTGGGCGAATCTACAACCGTTTCTTGGTTAAAGAGTGAGCCAAGGCCAGGCAGATTAACCGCACTAATATCTATGTCTTGGCGAGAAGTAAAGAGGTAGAGCGACGCACCAAACACAATAAGCGTAAAAAAAAGAAACCCCAAAGACCACGAAATTCGTTTCCTTTCCGAAAGCGGTTTCTTTTTGTATTTTTTGGTGCGCTGGTTTGCCTCAGGACCACGCTCAAGACGAGAAGTATTTTCGTGTGCGCCTGCTTTAGCAAGGGCCTGTTGAGAAAGCGTTACGTCGTTGTTTTTAACGCTTTGCTCTAGATCGTCGGCAAGCGTACGAATAGGAGAAATCGTCGAAGAGTTCTTGCTATATTCTCCGTAAGGCTTTGAATCATTTGTTGTGTTCTCCGGAACTCCTGCGTCTTCGTTTTTGACTGCAGTCATAATCCCCTTCCCCCCTTGTTCGAGCGATTCGGAGCGAGTTTCAAAACTGTCCTTGTACTTATTCATTAGAGCGTAATGTTTCTTTTATTCTAGCACGTCTTTTTTAGGAAGTGGCTGTGAGCAAAAGCGTCCACTCTGATTTTTTAGCTTCGCGTGTTTTTTTGCGTATTCTTCCGTCCCTTTCCGCGTGGTCTTATGAGATACCTACTGGAATCTTCGTCGAGGTCAACAAAGTCGTCGACTGCCTCCTTCAGTCTTCCTGATGCGGATTTTCCAAAAGTAATAACCTCAACCTGAGAACCCTCTTTGTTTTGTATATAGTTTACTAACGGAACAAAGTCTCCGTCTCCAGAGCAAATAACAATGGCATCAACCTTGCTTGCAAGTTTTATTGCATCTACTGCAATGCCGACATCCCAGTCTGCTTTTTTTGCACCGCCATAAAAAATTTGCAAGTCTTTCGTTTTTGTTTCAATTCCGAGTTTTTCTAACGCCCCAAAAAAGTTTTTTTCTTCTCCAGATTCAGTTGTGATGACGTAGGCTATCGCGCGAATAAGCGTCCGATCAGCCACTGCTGTTTTTAAGATTTCTCCAAAGTTTACTTTTGATTTATAGAGATGTTTCGCACTATGGTAAAGGTTCTGCGCGTCAATAAAAATCGCAACTCGTTGTCCCGGGTGTTTAATAATTGTCATGAAAATGTTATGTGTTTAAAGAGTTTCACAAACAAGCCTCTTGCGTATGGTGTCCTAGAGAGTGCTAGCCGTCAAACTTGTGGGTTGAAAATAATAAAAATTGTCACACCTTCTTAGTATACCCCGCTCAATAAACAAGAGCCTGTGTAAAACAGGCTCTTGTTTAATTTTATGAAAGTTTGCTTGTTTTCAAAGCGGCCTTATAACGCTTCGTATCTTTCTTCTCAAGATACTTAAGGTGCTTCCTTCGATCCGCAACCATTTGCAAAAGCCCTCGTCGTGAGTGTTTGTCTTTGGTGTTTTTCTTCAGATGCTTTGAGAGGTCGTCAATTTTCTTTGTTAAAAGTGCAACCTGAACCTCAGGAGACCCTGTGTCCCCTTCTTTTCTTTGAACTTTTTTTATAACCGTTTGTTTCTTTTTGGTACTTAGCATAATTTTATTGAAATGTGTGACTCGGGTACGATAGCATACTTTTATGAGTCTTGCAAGGGTCGCTGTGTCGTTATTTCTGCTATGCTTGCGTTAGAAAGGAGGCTCTGATGAAAACAACACAGTTCCTTGGATACGTGCTGGACCTTCGTCAACACGCCGAAATTCAGGAGAGTATGCTACGAAACCAGGGTCGGTTTGAGGGGTACATACAAGACCTCGCTGCCGTCATCTACCAGAATCGAGGTGTCACTACTGGCAGAGACATACATTTTTCAGTTCTTATCGAAGAGTATGCAAAGCAGAGTTACCCAGGGCTTATTGACGACAGTGGTGACCGAAGAGCGAACGCTAACACGGAGAAGCGTTTTGTGTTACGAAACGAGCGCCCGCCCATCTACGAACGCATCATAACGGATCAGATAGTCGTCGACCGAAAAGTGTTTACTAACTTTCTGATGCATAACTCAAATCGGATTCTTGTGGGTGCTCCACTCCCCGCTCCTGTTGATCTGGAGCTTGCAACCAAACATGAATCCTTGTCATAAAACCAAGAGTCGTCTTTCGTTCACACCTCTTACGTGCAACGGAAACGACTCTTTTTTGATATACTACGGGTGTTATGAAGGCCATTCTGACCTATAAGCGTGAGTTTCTCGAATACGTTGAAATCGAAAAGGGTCGTTCTCTCAAAACGGTGGAAAACTATGATCGATATCTTACCCGCTTTATCGTATTTGGGCAGATTTCAAAACCTGAAGATATTACCGAGGATTGCGTAAGGCGATTTAGGTTGTATTTGAACAGGCAGATTGCGAATGCAGATGGCGAAACGCTTAAGAAGAAAACGCAAAACTACTATTTGATAGCGCTACGTAGTTTCTTGAAGTATTTGATTAAGAGGGATATAAAAACGCTTGCTCCTGACAAGATTGAGCTTGCAAAAGTGTCAGAGCGTTCTCTCGATCTCATTACGCGTCCCGAATTAGATCGAATTTTAGAAGGACCAGTACTAAACGGCGCGACACTCGAAGAAACTCTTAGGGGTCTCAGAGACAAAGCTATCCTTGAACTTTTCTTTTCAACAGGACTTCGGGTTTCTGAGCTTTGTTCATTGTCGCGAGAAATTGATTTGTCTCGAAACGAGCTAACTGTGCGAGGTAAGGGTGATAAGGTGCGAATCGTTTTTGTTTCAGACAGAGCAAAGTCAGCTGTACAAGAGTATCTACGTAAGCGCGTTGACATGGAAGGATTTCTTTTTGTTTCGCATGCAAAAAATGTATCAGGAGGCCTTACTACTCGTTCGGCAGAACGAATTGTACAGAAGTACGCAATAAAAGCAGGAATTTCAAAAAAAGTTACTCCTCATGTGCTGCGACATTCATTTGCGACCGACTTACTTCAAAATGGTGCAGACATACGATCAGTGCAGACGCTTCTTGGTCATGCTGATATTTCAACGACACAAATATATACGCACGTTTCAAACGAACGTCTTAAAGAGGTTTATAAAAAATATCACGATAAGCCATAAGGGTTTGTGTCGGCTCCGTATAAAAATAAAGTATAAAAAAGAGCGCAAAGTAGTTTGGGAGAAGACTACGTTTGCGCTCTAGTGTCGCATCGACAAAGAAGTTAATTTTCTCTGTCGGCTCTCCGAGAATATGTATCGGGAGACTTACACCTCGAAGTTCTTGGGAGGGAGGGATGGGTCGAGGCGGAGCGGCGACACCCCAATATAGACGTACAATTATTACTTCCCTTACGAGAGTATCACGAAGATTTCCTGTGTCAAGATATGTGTTGATATAGAAAATAGGCGACAATCTTTTATGATTGTCGCCCTGTTCTTCGGAACCGCTTTGCTGTCTACGGTCTACAGCGCGGGTCCCACGACTCCCTTTCTCGTATGAGTCTATAGCTCGCTACAATTTCCCCGTCGAGGTAGAAATCTCCTAGACTGTTCCGAAGCTCAACCCTTTCCTCTTCGCCCGCATGTGGTAGTGAAGAAGCCGTAAGGTCAATCTCTGGAGTAATTCCTGAACCCTGCCATGAATTTCCCAAGGGTGAGAAAAGTCTGAGACTGGTTATGCGAGAAGTGCCTCCGTTCGAAAGCTTGACGGAGTGTTGCCCCACAGCTTTTCCATAGGTTCTTCTTCCTACTGTTACCGCTCCGTTTTCATCAAGAGCAGCTGCGACAATTTCAGCCCCTGAGGCCGTCCATTGATTCACGAGTACGGTTGTAGACATAAAGTGGAAATTATTGTCGTTGACGCCTGCGACGAGACGCTGCCTCAATCCACTTCTGTCTTCCAACTGAACAATAATTTGATTTCGAAGGAAGTTCTTGGAAACCTCTATTGACGCTTCTATGAATCCTCCGGGATTATCACGTAAATCGAGGATGATATGAGGAAAGGTGCACTCCAGCACGATGAGCTTGAGTGTGTTTCTCACATCGCTTGCAACGTGCGTTGATAGAAAGGAAGTAATTTTAAGAAGGTACGTATTTTCGCCAAGTCGATAAGCGTGTGTGAGTCCGTTCGTTCCACTTGGTACTTCTCCTATGTCTGACACCACTTCGTGCCAGAAGTTCTCTGCCTCAACTGGCGTGAGGTACATGCTGTAAGTGTCACCAAGTGACGTGTGAGCCCTCATTATTGCCGAATCGGTATGAATCTCAGCCTTTGTGATCAATCCTCGTTCGCAGAAGTAGCTTGCAAGAAAAAAGAAGTCTTGAGCGTTTTGTTCGTTGCGCACACTGGGGGTTCTTAGAAAAACAGCAAGTTCGGGAACCGTACGCCGCTCTTCTCTTAGTCTTAGAATTGTATTTTCAAGTACTTCGCGTTCATACGGCTCATCGAGGGACTCGTTAAGGCCGAGGCTCGCACCCCACCACATTCTTGGTTTCGACAGCTCTGTACCAAACAGAAAGTATTCTTCAGCATGGTCGATGCTTTGAATGAGGGAGACAAACTCGTCGATTAGAATTGAGCACGCAGTTCTTTTGTAGTTAAGGTCAACAGTCGTCCACCATGTTTCGTTCGCAGCACGCATGGTCTTTTCAGCTTGAAAGCTTGTAAGCGCTACAAAAGTAAGAATAACAACAGAAAATCGTGTGAACGTTTTCATTCATTCCCTCCTTTTTAGGTAGCTCGTGCGACAAAGAAGTGCGGCTGTAGAAAGCGATAAGGAACAGAGATTCCACTTACTATTCAATATGAGAAAAGTAATTCCGTCAATTTGGTATGATATCAGAATGAACATTATATCCTGGAACGTTAATGGCATTCGTGCGCTTGAGCGAAAAGGTCAATTTAACTGGCTTCTTGAAAAGGAGCCGGGCATCTTTTGTTTACAGGAGACAAAATCGCGCCCAGAACAGCTCAGTAAAACACTTACTTCCCCTCCTGGATATCATGCGTACTTTTCATCGCATACCTTTAAGAAAGGATATAGCGGTACTGCGCTTTACACGAGAGAAAAACCTGACTCAGTGTTGCGAGGAATAGGCATTGAAGAATTTGATGCCGAGGGGCGCATTATAATGGCAGTATTCAACTCGCTCTTAGTTATTAATGTTTATTTTCCAAATGGGGGCGGAGGACCTGAGAGACTGGATTATAAGCTCAGATTTTACGATGCGTTTCTTAACTACTGCACCTTGCAGAGAGAAAAAGGTTTTGAAATTATACTGATGGGTGACGTTAATACTGCTCATGAAGAAGTTGATCTCGCTCGTCCAAAAGCAAATGAAAAAAATACTGGATTTTTGCCAGAAGAACGAGCCTGGGTTGATGAGCTTGTTCGAAGCGGATTCACTGATGCGTTTCGTAGTAAGCATCCCACCAGGGTGGATTCCTATACGTATTGGGATCAAAAAACATTTGCGCGGGATCGAAATGTAGGATGGCGCATTGATTACTTTTTTATAACTCCTCGAATATTGTCTGCGCTTGTAGATGTTACGCATCACACTGATATAACAGGCTCAGACCACTGTCCGATAGAAGTAGTTCTAAAGGACATTTTCTAAAGGACAGTTATCCACAGAAATGTCCTTTACAAATCTAAAGGACATTCTATACTTACAGACAGAAGTATCGCGATACGCGTCATCAGAAACCAACTTCGGGATCCTTCGGGACTCCATAAAGTAATATTGTGGTTTTTAGAAGACACCGTTCATTCCGTTCATCAGGCCAGATGAACATACAATTTAAAAAGCCTGCGTTATAAGCTACGCTATGTTTGCTCCGGATTCAGCACTGTGTGTCCACTATATATGAGCGAAAACGTATACGAGCTTCTATTATAAGCCGCACGTCGTTTTTCTTAATCCCACTGGAAAATCGCACTGTGCGGCTTTCCTATTTCCCTTCTGTTTCTTGTGAAACAGAAAAAACGGTCCAACCCATGTGTTGAGCCGTTTTTTTGTTTTCCTTTCCTATTTAACCGAGTGTTTATGCCGTATTTCTTCTAAAAGCTTTTCGTCGTGCATTTCTTGTGTTTCTCTGCCCTTTTTCCCACGTTTAGCCAGTTCTTCAGATTCAAGTTGATAGAGCTCGATTGCGCGGTTTTTGAGGTAATCAGGGGTATTTTTAGCTGGATCGTCAAGAACCTCATCAAGAAGTGCGTGAAGTATATGCCCTACATGTGCCCCCGGCGCAGATGCCGTGAGACTAATAATGTCGTCTCCTTTAATATTGAGCATTCCTACTGATATAGCATCTCTCATGACCTCATCAATCATGGATTCATACTTTCGGAGCCTGTAAGGGCTTTCTTTAGGCCGTCCCGTGCCAATTCTGTCTGCTCTGCGTAATGAAAGGAGGTCTTCTACGTTCTCTTTTCCGACGTTGCGTATCATTCTCCGCACCGCAGAAAGAGTGATTTGATCAGTATCAGAGAAAAACATATGCCATCGAACAAGCTTGGTTACACGTGCAACCATCTGTTTTTCGAACTTAAGCCTTTCAAGAATTGTTTTTGTAATGCGTGCACCAACTACTTCATGACCGTAAAAGCTCCAATCATTCTTCTTTTTCGAACGTTCGCGTGTGTATCCCTTACCGACATCATGAAACACTGCCGCAAGTTTCACGTGTAACGGTAGGTTTTTATCAGCAGCATACTGTAGTGAGCGAAGGAGGTGCTCCCATACAGTAAACGTATGCGCTTGGTTTTGTTCCATAGTAAGCGTAGGTTTAAACTCAGGCAAAATATGCTTTAGAATAGCTAGGCGTTCCATGAGAAACATGCCGGTCATGGGGTGCGGTGAGTTAATAAGCTTAATGAACTCATCACGTATGCGCTCCCGAGCAATATGAGTGAGTTCTGAAGCGTGAGCCGTAATAGCTTCTTGAGTAGCTGGGTCGATTGAAAAATTAAGCACGCTCGCAATTCGTACCGCCCGCATACTGCGAAGGGCGTCTTCATTAAAGCGCTCGTGCGGGTTACCAACCGCCCTTACGGTCCTTTTTTCGAGATCCTGTTTCCCATGGAACGGATCTACAAATGTTCCACGTGAAACATCTACTCGCTCTTTTTGAGTAGAATCGGGTAAAAAGGCAATTGAATTAATGGTAAAATCCCTTCGCTTAAGGTCATCTTCAATGTTTTTCGTGAAACGAACCTCGTCGGGCCTACGTTTATCGCTGTAGATCCCTTCGTGTCGGTATGTCGTAACTTCAATCGTTTTATGTCGTTCATCCTGTGCTTCTTCGAACACAACACCAACGGTTCCGAAGTCGTTTTCATAGAAACCATGTTCAAAAAGCGTAAGGACTTCTTCAGGCAGGGCATTCGTTGCTATGTCCCAGTCTTCTGGCTCGCGTCCAAGAAGTATGTCACGTACGCATCCCCCTACGAGATAGGCCTCAAACTGAGCTTCTTGAAGTGTTTTTAGCACCTCAATAGCTTCCTTTGGAATAGTAATAGGGGAAGAAGTTTCTGTAGTCATTGTTCGTATTGTATTACAGAATGCACGTTTTATCTATAAAGGACCTCAAGGCACCTTTCTCAGAACTTTTTTGTTGTTCCTAGCAAAAACATTTCTTTTACCCTATACTAGACACGTGCAAGAACGCTCCTGTGGTGAAATGGATATCACAGCTGACTTCGGATCAGCTATTCTGGGTTCGAGTCCTGGCAGGAGCACAAAAAGCAGAGCTTTTTTGTGATGAAGAGGCGCGGGGCACCTTTGTCCAGGACGCGAAGCCCGATTGAGCACATGTTGCGATTTCCTGAAGCAACATGTCCAATCCGGGGTACTGAACCTGTAAGGTTCGAGTCCTGACAGGAGCACATCAGTCAGTTTGAGACAAGAAGTAGTGCGTGTCTAAAAGACGTATTACGTGGCAAGAGCGAGCAAACTGCTTTGCTCGCGACTAAGAATTCGATAAGGTTGAAGCTATCCACTGCCATTCCTGTGGCAGGGGATCTGAAACCGGAACCGAACCTGTAAGGTTCGAGTCCTGACAGTATCAAGATCTACTAGCTTTTTTATTTTTATAATCGGTGTGCTATACTCGCTCTAGTGTTTTGAGCACCAATTCAATACACAAGCGGGTATAGTTAAGTGGTAGAATACGTCCTTGCCAAGGATGAGACGAGAGTTCGATTCTCTCTACCCGCACAAAATACAAAAAACACATACTTTTAGTATGTGTTTTTTGTATTTAAAGAGCGGGTAGAGAAAGCTAACTGCTTGGCTTTCGTAGAGAATCGAAGGCCAGAATATGTCGCGTCCCGCGACAATGAGGCGGGGTCGCGAGCCGAACGAAGTGAGGACTTGTTGACCGATTCTCTCTACAAAAGCACCCTTCGGGGTGCTTTTTGCTAGTGGTGCAAGGGTAGGAACGTGCCTTGAGGCACATTCGTGAGTGAATCGAAGACCTTGAGTTTATCGCAGCGAGCCTATCCTGGCGAAGTGAGATACGAAAGGTGTATAACTTCTGTAAGAAGCGATTCTCTCTGAATAGCTTGCGTGAGAGAATCGAAGAGGTCGAATATATGTTGTTCGATTCCTGTCGAACAGCATCTGAGATCTGTACCGTCCGTGTAACGGAAGATTCTCTCTTTGAGTGGTTTGCCGTGAGAGATTCGAAGAATCTTGGGTCTATTGCGCAATTCTGTTCCTACGGAAAGCGTGACGTGAAACCTGTACCACAAGGGCACTTCTTGTTTGATAAATCAAACAAAGTCGCACCACAGAGTGGTCTTCACTTCTTGTGTTTAAAACAGGATAAGAAACTTCGCCAAAGCTTAATCGTCACAAGAGTACTTCTTGTTTGATAAATCAAACAAAGTCGCACTGTTTCTGAAAGAAGCAATTCTCTCTACCCGCTCAAAGAAAACAAGTTTGCGCTACTTGTTTTTCCATTCCTTCGTTTCTTGAAAGAGGTAACGCCGTACGAGAAGTGAAGTGTGTGCAATATTGTAGAGAACATTCGTGTGAACGTTGAATGCTGACTGTTTCTTGTGTTACATCTCCTTTGTTTCCCTTTCAAAACTGGATGTTTTTTGTGGAACACGGTGCATATATCCCCACGGTCTCATAAGACAAAAAACCACAGTTAGCCATATATTAGGGACATACTGTGGATAACTCTGTGTATATGTGTATAAAGGACACTTGCTTTGTCTCATAGATGTCTTTTCTGAATAGCTCAACAGCGGTATGCTAAAGAGACAATGGGACGGGTAAGGAGTCACACCATCGGACAGATCGGCGAAAGAGCAACTCTTGAATTCTATAAAAGACGAGGCTATTCTCTTGTTCAGATGAATTATCGAAAGAGAAGTGGCGAAATCGATGTTATTGTAGAAAAAAATAAGTTTCTTGTTTTTGTTGAAGTAAAAAGTGTTTCTTGCGAAACGTTTGATTCAGAAGCATATCGAGATAGAAATCCTGCAGAGAATATTCACTCAAAAAAGCAAGCGAAGTTACGCAAGACCATCGCGATCTTTTTAGAAGAATACGCAGTAGGCAGTGTGTCTTGGCGCTTTGATATTGCGACGGTGCAAGTGCATACTGCACTGAGGACAGCACGGGTCGAAACGCTGGCCGACGTTATTTTGTAAAAGCTTTTAGGGGTGATTGAGTTTTTTGGTAACGAGTGCTACTATTGCAGAGCAGTTAACAGAACGGAGCGTGGTGTAACGGCTAACATACTCGGTTTGGGACCGAGCGACTCCGGGTTCGAATCCCGGCGCTCCGAACGTAGTGAGGAGAGTAACGCTCAGTTTTGAGCGTTACTCGGGATTCGAATCCCGGCGCTCCGAGAAAACGATAGTGAACGAGGACGAACGAGCAAACTACTTTGCTCGTGTCCGTGATTCGAAGAGGTTGAACCTATCCACCGCCATTCCTATGGTGGGGGATGTGAAACCTGTACCGAATCTGTAAGATTCGAATCCCGGCGCCTAAAGAAGCCAGGCTTTAGGGGCGGGTATTCAAAAAATACCGAACCCACCTATGAAAGTATGGTTTGAGAGGGAATTTTGACTTCGGTTTGGTCTGTTTTGTAATTAATAAAAAAGATAAAGGACATTTTTTGTTTAAATGTCCTTTATCTTTTTTATTAAGGACATGGTATCGTTATGGTATGAAACAAGATGACAACAAAAACACAAACAAACCTGATGCTGATTACAAAGAGTCCGATAGTCAGGACACAAAAGAAACAGACGGAAAGAACCCGAGCTTAGGCGAAAATAACCCAGATGAAATTTTAGAAAAAGAACGCGATGATAGTGAAGATACTCGGGTAGAAGAGCCAATCGGTGAGAATCTGGGGACGCAGGGCGGAACTCAAGATCAAACATCCGGTGAAGACGGCACGGGGGGTTTTTCCGATGAGGCCTATGGTGATTCTTCGGAAAATAATACTGCTTAGAAAGCACTCTGCAAGAAGGGTGAAAATATTGCCTACACAAGCTCGTTTTGGTACTATTGAGCCTGTTTGACGGTTCTCGGTGCTCCCACATCATTTGCGGGTATAGTTTAGTGGTAGAATGACTGCCTTCCAAGCAGTAGACGAGAGTTCGATTCTCTCTACCCGCACAAAATACAAAAACCATCCAAGTTGGATGGTTTTTGTATTTTGTGCGAATAAGCAAGCCACTTGAGTGGCTTGCGTGAGAGAATCGAAGAGGTCGAATATATGCTGTTCGATTCCTGTCGAACAGCATTTGAGATCTGTACCGTCCGTGTAACGGAAGATTCTCTCTACTCAAAAAACACAAAACTACGACACGTGTCGTAGTTTTGTGTAAGTGGAATAAAAAACAGCGCACTACTTATCGTACTGCATCCTTGAGAGCCTTTGCAGGACGAAACTTTGGAACGCGCATTGCAGGAACTTGTATCTTTTCTCCTGTTCGCGGATTGCGCGCTTCACGTGCTGCTCGTTCTTTAGCTGAAAAGATACCAAGCCCCGCGATTGAAACCTCTCCTCCTCCTTTAAGTGTATCGGTGATGGTTGAGATAACTGTTTCGACAACCTCTTCCGCCTGCACCCGTGTTCCTCCGGTAACTTCTTGAATTTTGCTTGCTAAGTCTGATTTATTCATAGTGAATTTGTTGAGTAATTTTATAATGAGGCTTGAAACGCCGACGAGAAAGTGTGACTCTCGACCTGTCGTTATTTTCTACTTTCCCAAAAGCTCCTAATCAAGCCATACTTTCTCTATTAACAATTATAGTATACCCAGCAAACCACGCAAGAGCCTTTTAACTAGCTGTTTTTATCGAGCGTACTCAGTCATTCGAGCTTCTCGGATGACGTTTACTTTTATTTCGCCAGGGTAACGGAGCTCTCCTTCTATTTTACGAGCAATGTCCTTAGCCAGTTCGAGCGCTTGGAGGTCCGTAATTTTCTCAGGGGTTACGAATACTCGTATTTCACGGCCAGCTTGAAGGGCGTAAGCCTTTTCAACTCCATCAAACGTGAGTGCAATATCCTCAAGATCTTCAAGTCTCTTGAGGTAGTTATCGATGGTGTCTTTTCTTGCTCCGGGTCGAGAGGCTGAAATACTATCCGCAACTTGAACAATTTTTGATTCGAGGCTTTCAAAAGGATATTCTTCATGGTGAGCCTGCATTGCGATAATGACTTCTTTCTGTGCGCCAAACTTTTCTAAAATACGTTTACCAATTTCAACGTGAGAACCTTGTGCTTCATGATCAACAGCTTTTCCTATGTCGTGAACAAGCCCCGCTGTTTTTGCCGTCATTACGTCAGCCCCGACCTCTTCAGCGATCATACCTGACAGGTGAGCAACTTCAATAGAGTGACTGAGTACATTTTGCCCGTAGCTACTTCGAAAGTGTAATCTTCCAAGAATTGAGATAATGCGACTGTCTAAGTTATAGATGCCACATTCGTACACCGCTTCTTCGCCACGTTCTTTTATAATTTTATTAATGTCTTCATCTGCTTTTTCAACCTCTTCCTCAATTTTGGTTGGTTGAATACGCCCATCACGAATAAGATTTTCTAGTGCAATTTTGGCAATCTGTCTACGAACAGGGTCAAAGCTTGAGATAAGAATAGTGTTTGGCGTATCGTCAATAATGAGTTCAACGCCTGCAACCTTTTCAAAAGCTCGAATGTTCCTGCCCTCTTTTCCAATAATTTTACCTTTTATGTCTTCACTTTCGAGAGTGATGAGAGTAGACATAATTTCAGGAGCAATTGATTTACCTAGTCTTTGTATGGTGCTCGTTAATATCTCCCTTGCTTTTGTCTGAAAGCTTTCTTCGCCTGCTATTTCAAGTTTATGGAGGCGGTGGAGTATGTCTTCTTCTTTCTCTTTGGTGATAAGAGCAAACATTTTCTGTTCTGCTTCTGCTTGTGTCATTTGTGCTACGTCACCCAATTTTTGTTTTAGCTCTCCTTTTAAGGACTCGAGCAGAACTGAATGGTTTTGGTTTTCTTCAATTTTTTCTTTTAGCTCTGCTATCTCAGAGTCAAGAATGAGTTGTCGTTTGTCGAGCAATTCTTCTCTTTTTATGAGCCTATTCTCAGTTGTGAGTGCTTTTTTTTCAACCTCTGCAACATCAACGAGTGCTCGTTCACGTACCTCGTCCGCTCTTTTTTGAGCATCAGCTAAAATATTCTTCGCTCCCTCGCGAGCATTCAGAAGAACTTGCTTTACTTCAAGTTCCACAGAGCCCTTTTTCCCCAAGGAAATAAGAAGTCGCAAAAAATAACCTGCTGCAATACCAACAACAAGTGCAAAAGCCGTATAAAGGATTAGGAGTGTATCTTCAACCATATAGTAGGTGTGTAACGTACTCTCTTATAATAGGGAATTTAGAGCGCTCTGTCGAACCGTATGTAGAACAAAAAGGCTTCGCATCAGAGCGAAGCCTTTTTGTGGCGAAAAGAAAAAACTATTTTTTGGAGAGTGGCTTTGTGAGAACATTGTCAACAAGGCCATACTTTTTAGCTTCTTCAGCATTCATGAAAAAATCTCTTTCTACGTCGGTCTGTATTTTTTCAATTTTTTGACCCGTTCGATCCGCAAGAATTTTATTAATTGTTTCTCGGGTGCGAATAATGTGCCGTGCGGTAATTTCAATATCCGTCGCCTGGCCTCCTACGTTTGAAGCCCACGGTTGATGAATCATCACTTCTGCGTTAGGAAGGGCGGAGCGCTTTCCAGGAGCTCCTGTGGCAAGAATAACTGCCCCCATAGAAGCAGCAAGGCCGACGCCCGTGGTCGCAACGTCAGCGTTAATGTGGTGCATTGTGTCAACGATCGCAAGGCCAGCAGTAGTTGATCCTCCTGGTGAGTTTACGTAGAGGTTAATATCTTTTTTTGGGTCTTCCTTTTCAAGAAAAAGAAGTTGCGCAATGATAGTGTTTGCCACACCATCATCAATTGCTCCGCCTAAGAAAATAATGCGATCTTTTAAGAGCCGAGAGTAAATATCGTAAGCTCGTTCTCCGAACTGTTCTTTTTCAATAACTGTTGGTATAAGCATGGTGTTAATGGTACGAATCCTTAGGTTGAAGTCAAGAATATTACTTTTGATTCTCGAGGAAGGTAAAGACATTTGCGTTTGCAAGTTGTGTTTCCACATATACTTCCGCACGCTCCTTGTCTGCAGTCGGGTTATGTTCTAAGAGGTGAGAGACTTGATGATTAACCTCTTCTTTTTTTGGAGCAAGCTCTTCTTTTGTTGCTATTTTATTAAGAAGAAGTTGCATTTTAGCTCTGTTTTCAGCGTGAGGCCTCCATTCTTTTAGGAGCTCTTCTTCCGTTTTTCCGGCCTGCTTAAGATAATCTTCTACCTTTAGCCCCGATGCTTGAACATCTGCGGTAAACTGCGCCATCATACTTTGAAGTTCGCTTTCAATAATGAGATCCGGAAGAGTGATGGTTGACCCCTCCAGTATTTTTTCCATAAGAGCTAAGCGATGTTTTTCACTTGCTTGATTTTCTTTGTGTTTTTTGAGGTCCTCTCGAACGGATTGTGTAAACTCCTCGACTGTTTTTAGTGAAGAAATTTTTTGTACCTTTTCATCGTCAAGAGGGGAGGGCTCTTTCTCTTCTTCTTTGTCTTTTTTTTCAGCGCTTGTTTCTTCGGGGGTTTCTTTGGCTTTTTCTTCGTTTTCGCGTTTATCAAGTTCTTTTCTTACTTCGAGCAGTGCTCGCTCAACTTCGCTTTCGTCAAGCGTTATTTCACTCTTTGTTTGATTGAGTTCCTTGGCTATTTTTTTATAGTCCGCAATTTCCACAGTGGGCATAAGGGGCGTTGTAATGCTGAACTCAACAGGATTACCCGGTGTGAGTTTGGTAAAATGTACTTCTGGCCTCCCGAATACTTCGAGTTTCTTTTCTTGAATAATAGCTGGATAAAGCTCGTTTAACGTACGTGTGGCTATTTCTTCTAAAAGAGCAGTTTCCGAAACATTTTTTTTGATGACTTCTTCCGGAATATTCCCTTTCCTGAAACCGTCAAGGGAGAGGCTTTCAGAAAAGAATTGTAAAGCATCGGCGCGGTGTTTCTCGAGGGCGTCAAGCGAAAGCGTGCCCGTTATCGTCGCTTCGTTCTGTTCATTTGTTTCTACTTTTATATTGTTCTCTGTAATGATAGACATGTTGATTGATTTAAGCGAAAACCATACTATACGCATTTGAGGAGTTTAGTGCAAACCCGTCTGAGCAAGAGAAGGTGGGTGGGCAAAAGAACGTCACAATGAGACGTTCTTTTGCCCCTTTTGTTTGTGTTTTGGCTATTCAGTAAGTTCTGTATCGAAATTATTTTCTTCTTCCGTGCCCGTATTATCAAAATCTTCTGGTTCATCCAACTCAGTTTCCTGTGTTTTAAGGTCATCAGGCTCATCGCCTCTCTCTGAAAATTCATTCTCGACTTGCTCCGCAGAAGCGTTATTGTCTGTCTCTACTGCGCTCAAACGACTTCCGTAGACGTAGAGAGCGCCGAGAATGAGGAGTGCAAATAGAATAACTGTTCCAATGATTGCACCGATAGGATTATGGTGCGGTTCTCGAGGGCTAAATTCAGGAGAATTCCCCACACTGTCTGGAGTCACACTTTCTTCATTCTTCTCACTGCTCATATTTGGGTCATTGTCGTATTTTTTCATGAAGATGGTTTTACGTTAGTTTAAAAAATTGTGGAAGATACCTTTAAAATTACTGCACGATACGTACAGAAGTAACTAAGGAAAGTATATCTCACTCTAATAAAAAACTATCAACAGTGATAGTTTTAATGCGCGCACAATCCGTTTAGTGTAATGCTTATGAGTTAAATTTCTGCTCGTATAGTTTGACCGATTTCGTGACGGCACTCAGTGCGTCTTCTTTTCCCAGGACTCTTCGTATCTCAACATGTTCCGTCACCGCCTTTTCATCTTTAAGAATTTTATAGGTTTCAAAAAAATGTTGAAACTCTCTTAAGCTGTGAGGATTTAAGTCTTGAAGATCATGAACATGTTCAAACCGTCTGTCATAGACAGGAACCCCGATTACTTTAAAGTCGCTTTCTCCAGAATCAATCATTTCAATAACCGCAACAGGGCGAACTTTAACAAGTATGCCAGGGTGAAGCGGGTAGGTGGTGAGCACAATGACGTCGAGCGGGTCATTGTCTTCCCAGAGTGTTTGGGGGGCAAACCCATAATCAAAGGGAAATGCCGCAGAAGAGTAGTTTGCTCTGTTGAGAGCAATGAGACCCGTTTCTTTATCGATTTCGTATTTATTGTTTGATCCACGGGGGATTTCGATAACAATATTAATTTCATGAGGTATTGTATCCCCAAGGGGTGTGTCGTGCCAAAGATTCATAGATTTCTATACATTTAAATAATAAATAAAGCTAATGCGTTGCTCAAAACATATTTCATTATGTTTGAACATTTGAATAACGGTGTTCCTACGTAATAAAGTGATTATTCTCCAGATTTGTCTTCGGTATCATTTACTTCCGTTTCTTCCGTTTCATTTGGCGTGCTTACTGTTTCTTCTGATTCACTTTCTTCATCTATTGCTTCAATAAAAGCATGTTCCCCATCATCTTCAAGAGCCTCCTTTTCAGTTGGAGTTATCGTTCCGTCGTCTACTGGCTCTGCTGTTTTTACTACTTCTTCCTGTCCATCGTCGCCGACTGAGTGTATTTCAATTTTCCAACCCGTAAGCTTTGCTGCAAGTCGTACGTTTTGACCACCCTTTCCAATTGCAAGTGATTGTTGGTCAGAAGAAACTTCTACAAAAGCCTTGTTTTCTTCCTCCTCTATTTCGACAGAAAGAACAGAAGCGGGGGAGAGTGCGTCCTCAATAAATTTATGCAAACTTTCTGACCATTCAATAATATCAATCTTTTCTCCTCCAAGTTCAGACATAACCGTAGAGACACGTACTCCTCGTTGGCCAACAAGAGATCCAACGGGGTCAACATTAGGATCATTTGAAAAAACGGCAATCTTTGAACGTGAGCCAGGCTCGCGTGCAATCGCTGTTATTTCAACTGTGCCAGTCGATACTTCCGGTGACTCTGCTTTAAAAAGTTCTCTTAGAAAATCAGGGTGGGAGCGTGAGAGACGCAAGAAAACCCCGCGCCCACCTTCTTCTACTACATAAAGGAGTGCTCGTATTCGCTCGCCCTGTCGAAAACGTTCTCCTGGAATTTGATCATCCCACCCAATGATTCCAACAGTTCGTCCTAAATCAACAAAAACTGAACCTCTCTCAACTCGCTGAACCGTTCCCGAGACAATCGTTCCTTGTTTTTCTCCGAAATCGCCCATAACGGAAACTTTTTCAGCTTCACGAATTTTCTGAATAATAACCTGTTTTGCGGTTTGGGCGGCAATTCGTCCATAGTCATCCTTTTTTTCCAGAGGGAAAATAATTTCTTCATCTAGTTTTGCATCTTTCTTTATTTTTCGAGCATCGTCAATAAAAATATGATGTTCGGGGTTATACCGGCTACGCAAATCTTCTTCGCCCGCTTCGTTTTTTGGTAGTTCTTCTTCAGACTCGATTGGTTCGCCCTCTTCATCTGTTTCGACAATTCGCACCGTTGAGTCATCAACGACAATCTTTACTTGAAAAAACTCAACGTCACCAGCGTCAAGGTTAAATTGTGCTCGAATAATCTGCCCACGTTTCCCGTATTCTTTTTTGTAAGCTGTTGCAAGGGCAAACTCGATTGCTTCAATAACACTGGTGCGTGGAATTCCTCGCTCGTCTTCCAGCTCGCTTAGTACTGAATTAATTACTTTTAGATCAAACATGTGTGATTTTTTTGATTTTTGATAAAGAAAAAGCCCGTTATAGACGGGTACAATGCATACTATTCATTCATTTCTGATACCGTTAGTATAGTCGATGTTTTTGATCTGTCAATCGTGGCCGCTTGAACACCAGACCTCCCCTTTTTTCACATTTTAGTTGGATATGCGTTTGAAGACTTTACACTGGGGCTTGTTGTATCCAATTACTTTGTTCTCAGGTTAGTTTTGAGAAGGAAATACACAGTGTACAAGAAAAATTTTGGTATACTATGTAGACGATATGCACCTTACATCGGATCAACTAAAAAGCTTTCTCAAGGATACCCACATTGTTACTCCCGGTGACCTTGATGAAGCCGAAAGCGTCGCACGAAAAAAGTCGATCTCGCTTGGAGCTGCACTTCTCGACACAGGTCTCATTACGGAAGAGGATCTTCGTCGAGTAAAGGCGAACATTCTAGGTATTTCTTTTGTAAACTTAGAAAATCAATTGATAGAAAAAGAGATTTTGCGGCTTATTCCGGAGCCAATTGCTCGTACGCACAACATTGTTTCATTTAAAAAAACAGATACAACGCTTGAGGTCGCAATGCTTGATGTTGATGACTTGGCGGCTATTGGATTTATAAAAAAGAAGACAGGTCTTAAGATTTTGCCACGGATTACGAATGCGGCTTCTATTAAATACGCACTTCAGCTTTATCAAAAAGATCTTAAAACAGAGTTTGGAGACATCTTAGAAAAAGAAGCGTCACAGCTTAAGACTATTTCACAAGAGGAGGGAACAGAAATGAGCGAGGGGGATCTTAAAAAGCTCGCTGAAGAATTGCCGGTTGTGCGTGTTGTTGAGACACTTTTGAAGCACGCAATCATTCAGGGGGCATCAGATATTCATATAGAACCAATGGAAACGCAGCTTTTGGTCCGCTATAGAATTGACGGATTGCTCCATGATGCGATGGTGTTGCCCAAAACTGTCGCGCCAAATATAACTGCGCGAATAAAGGTTCTTTCAAACTTGAAGCTTGATGAAAAACGGCTTCCTCAAGACGGACGCTTCAAAGTTGAGAATGATACGGAAAAGGTAAGTTTTCGAGTTTCAATTTTGCCCACCTCATTTGGTGAAAAAACTGTTATGCGCCTCCTTCGTGAAAGTTCTGAGGGGTTTACCCTTGAAGGACTTGGGTTTCACGGTGAATCGCTTGAACGAATTTATGTAGCTACAAAGCAGACCACCGGGCTTATTTTGACCACCGGACCGACGGGGTCAGGTAAAACAACGACGCTCTATACAGTTCTTGATATTTTAAATACACCCGAAGTTAACATTTCTACCGTTGAGGATCCGGTTGAGTATCAAATGCCTCGTGTTAACCAAACACAGGTTCGTCCAGACATTGGTTTTACGTTTAGCGTGGGGCTACGTACGCTTGTTCGCCAAGATCCAGATATTATTATGGTTGGAGAGATCCGTGATACAGAAACCGCTAATCTTGCAGTGAACGCATCTCTGACCGGGCACCTCGTGCTTTCAACGCTTCACACTAACTCAGCAGCGGGGGCAATTCCACGTTTAGTTGATATGAAAATTGAACCGTTTTTGATTGTTTCAACTATAAAAGTTGTGATTGGTCAGCGACTCGTGCGTCGCTTGTGTGATAATAAAGAAGAGTATTTTTTGACGCCAGAAGAAATTACGAAACTCGGAGAAACGGTTGATCTTGATCGCATTCTCATATTTCTCAAGTCTGAACGTGCCGTTGGGGAAGATGCAACCTGGGAGAAGATTCCATTTTATCGACCAAAAGAAAGTAAGGACTGTGAAGATGGATACGGGGGTCGAGTCGGTATTCATGAGGTCCTTCATGTAAATTCAGCAATTCGAGAGCTTGTTATGAAAGAGGCTACCTCAGAAGAAATTGAGGCACAAGCAAAAAAGGACGGCATGATGACCATGATAGAAGACGGCGTATTTAAGGCAGTGCAAGGGCTTACCTCGATAGAGGAGGTGCTCCGTGTCATCTCAGAATAATATGAAATATAAATACATACTAGAAAGACACGGAGAACAAATAAAAGGCGAAGAAACCGCTGAGTCGAAAGGAGATTTGTTCGACAAAATAAAACAAACAGGGGATACGCTTATTTCTATTGATGAGGTGCGAAGCGGGGTTAATTTAAACATTAACCTTGATAGTTTTATCGCAAAATTAAACCGCGTCAAAGCAGAGGATAAAATCCTTTTTGCAAAAAATATTAGCTCTATGATTTCCTCTGGGCTCAGTATGTCGCGAGCGTTGTCTGTTATTAAACGTCAGTCCAGAAATCCGAAGTTTAAAGGTGTTATTGAAACGGTTGAAAAAGACATTTCTTCAGGAAAAGGTTTTGCCGATTCACTTGCGGAGCACCCCGATATTTTTTCTAAAATTTTTATTGCTATGGCTCGCGCGGGAGAAGAGTCGGGTCAAATGACAGAATCTTTGCGGGTGGTGGGAGAACAAATGGAGCGCACAAACACGCTTAAAAAGAAAATAAAAGGTGCGATGATGTACCCCTCTGTCATTATGATCGCCATGGTTATTATTGCGATACTAATGCTCATATACGTCGTTCCGTCACTAACCGCAACATTTAAAGATCTTGATACGGAATTGCCTGGCTCAACGCAATTCATCATTTTTGTGAGCGACGCACTTAAAAATAACACCTTCTCGGTCTTTGGGGGGCTCTTTGCGCTGGTGCTCGGAATTGTTCTTGGTCTGCGTACCGAGAGAGGGAAAAAAGCGGTTAACACGGCTGTATTATATGTACCTGTGGTTTCAAACCTTGTGAAAGAGGCAAACTCAGCAACAACCGCGCGAACGCTTTCCTCACTTCTTTCTTCGGGAGTTGATGTGTCTCAAGCTCTTGAGATTACTAAAGAGGTTGTTCAAAATCATCACTATAAAGCTGTGCTCGATGACGCAAAGACAGCAATTCAAAAAGGAAAGCCACTTTCAGAGGTGTTTATACAGAACGAACGACTCTATCCTATTTTTGTGGGGGAGATGGTGGCGGTCGGTGAAGAAACAGGGAAGCTCTCAACTATGCTTGAAAATGTTGCTAAGTACTACGAAGAAGATGTTCAGCAAAAAACAAAAGATCTTTCTACTATCGTTGAACCAATCCTTATGATTGTTGTGGGGGCAGGAGTGGGATTCTTTGCGCTTTCCATGATTACCCCGATGTACTCAATTGCTAATAACATCTAATCCATGCGACTTTTTTCAAAAAAAGGGGAGGGTAAAAAAATAAGTCATGGTTTCACCTTAATTGAACTGCTTGTTGTCATCGCGATACTCTTCATGGTGGGCGCCATAGTTATAACAGGCTTTAAAAACTTTCAAACGCGCCAAACATTAGAACTTTCCGTAAAAGAAGTTCGTCAAATGCTTGAACTCGCTCGCTCCGAGACGCTCGCCTCGCGCGCGGATACTCAGTACGGCGTGTACCTCGAAGAAAACAGAGCCGTTCTCTTTGAGGGCGCGAGTTACGTAGAGGGCGAGGTGGGAAATGACTCATTCGAATTACACCCACTTGTTTCTCTTTCTCAAGTTTCTCTTGTTCCTGTCAGTGATGAGATTCTTTTTGCGCGTGAAACTGGAGAGCCAAGCTCGGCTGGATTTATTGAGGTGTCACTTGTTAACAATCCAAGCACGAAGCGAACGATAACAATAACCACTACTGGTATAATACATTCAAATGAATAAGGTACTTCAAGCGAATAAAAAAAGAGGCGTGGGGCTTGTTGAGGTGATTGTAGGCTCAGCTATTCTTGCCGTTGTTCTCTTTGCATTTACTTCATCGCTTTCGTTGTACTCGCGCGCAAACGCTGACGCTACAAATAGGTTGCAAGCGCTTTATCTCGCCGAAGAAGGACTTGATGTCGTTCGAGGATTAAGAGATGCTGGATGGGCAACGCATATAGCAACCACTTCAGTTGACACAGACTACGGTATTTCTTTTGACCCTGTAAATTCTGTATGGGCGTTTGTTTCATCGCCCGACACTGTCGAAGAATTTACACGAACACTTACCTTTAGGGATGTATATCGTGACAGTAATGATGACGTTGTTTCTGATCCATATGAAACGTATGACCCTGATTCGCGAATTCTTGAGGTGGAGGTTACGTGGCCCGGTGTTCAAGACTCACAACAGGTTCGACTTGAGTCAATTGTTACTAACGTTTTTGAATACTAACTATGAATATGAGATTCCATCGCGCTCATACTTCTCCTTCCTCAGGTTTTACCCTTGTGGAACTTCTCGTTTATATAGGAATACTAACCCTCGCTCTTGTTTCTATCGTGGTACTTCTTACAAACGCCACAAAGATTGTTAACCGCGTAAAGGAAGTAAAGGAAGTACGCTCGTCAGCGCTTATGGTGCTTGATCGCTTAGACAGAGAGATTAAAAAATCGACGAGCGTCATAGTCGCAGAAAGTGTGCTTAGTGCAACACCAGGTTCGCTTACCTTACAGTCTGTCGACGAAGGGGGAAGCCCTCGAGAGGTTATGTTTGCGCTCAACGGAGATGACGATATCGCGCTTTATTATGATGGCGCTTCACGCGGCGCACTTACTTCAGAAGAGGTTATTGTTAATGAAATGATATTTTATCACGTCGAGAACATACTTTCTGAGTCTGCTGTTGTGAAGATAATCCTTTCACATAGAGATGCGCCAACAAAAACAGAGACTTTTTATTTAACCGCAGTGTTGCGAGGATCATATTAAAAAATGAAAAAAACCTGCTTACCGTACAAAAAAAAGAACCCAACACAAGACGGATTTATCATGCTTACCGTTGTAGTAATTTTTCTGATGATTTCTCTTGGCGCAGCGCTTTCGCTCGCTTCTATTGTGTATCGCGAAGCCGCGGTAGTTCGTAACAGTGTGCGCTCGGCTCAAAGTATGTATGTTTCTGAGTCATTGCAGGAAGATATTTTTTATCGCTTTGTGAGCAGCAAGGACGTCCCTCCAACTGTGACCCTTACGCTGAACCAGGCTACAGCTGAAGCTGTTGTTGAGGATTTGTCCGGAACAAAAAAAATAACAAGCGTCGGAGATGCTGAAAATAGAATTAGGAAAACAGAAATGATTCTAGAAACAGGAGCTGGTGCAGCATTTTTCTACGGAGTGCAGGCAGGGCAAGGTGGTTTTGTTATGACGAACTTTACGCAAATAATCGGAAATGTCTATTCGAGCGGACCAATTATAGGAACAAACAAGGCCTCAATAACAGGTGATGTTGTTTCAGCGGAGAGTACGGGGATAATAGACGGACTTCAGATTTCTGGCTCAGCTTTTGCTCAACGTATTGAAGACGCAGATATTGAAGGTGACGCTCATTATCAAAGCATTTTTAACTCGACAGTTTTAGGTACTGAATATTCAGGAAGTGAAAATCAACCAGCTCTTCCGCTCCCTATTTCTGACGAAATGATTGAAGAATGGAAAACCATTGCGGTAGAAGCGGGGACGGCAACAACGTGCCCCTATTCAATTGGCTCAAACGTGACAATTGGGCCTTTATATATACCCTGCGACCTCGGCATCTATGATGGAACCGTAACTCTCGCTGGTCCAGTCTGGGTGGATGGCGACGTAAACATTTCAAATGATTCAATAATCCAAGTGTCTCCAACACTCGGCTCTCGCAGTGTCCCGATTATTGCAGATGATGAGTCGGATAGAGAATCGCGCGGTCGGTTTACTCTTTCAAACAGTAGTCAGTATCTTGGTTCAGGCGATGAAAAATCTTACGTTATATTAATTTCACAAAATAACAGTGCAGAAAATGGAGGTAGTACCAAGGCCATTACCATGTCAAACAGTTCTGAGGGCAAACTCATACTCTATGCGGGCCATGGAGAAATAGAGCTTTCAAACAATGTAGACCTTTCTGAAGTAACTGCATACAGAATACGACTTTCTAACAGTGCCATTGTGAGATATGAGACAGGGCTTGCCAGTCTTACGTTCAGCTCTGGACCCTCGGGAGGCTATATTCTTGAATCTATTAAAGAAATTCAATAAGAGAACCCACGATTAAAAGGCGCGTGATAGAATAAAAAAATGGCTAAAGTACAAAAAAGAAAGACCGCAAGAAAAAAGCGGAACACCCAAGGTGTTGTAATTAAAAATAAAGTAAAAAATGAGACACCGATAAAAAAAATACGTATGCAGACCAAAAGAATGGCTGTTTCAAAAACGAAGTCAAAAAAGTTTTACGTCATTGCAAACTGGAAAATGAATCCAACAACAGCTCCGAGAGCAAAAGCGCTCTTTGGTGCGATAAGCGAACGGTCTCGAAGACTTAAGTATACGAACATTGTTGTGTGCCCACCTTTTCTTTATATAGATACGTTAAAAAGCGGATACTCAGGAAGGAAAATAGCGTTTGGGGCTCAAACGTGTTTTCTTGAAGAGTCCGGTCCTTTCACGGGAGAAGTGAGCGCACCAATGATCAAAAGCGTAGGGGGTGAATACGTCATTCTTGGACATTCCGAGAGGCGGGCCATGGGTGAAACAGATGAAGATATTCGCACTCGAGCAGACAATGCCCTCAATTCAAACCTGACTCCGGTAATATGTATTGGAGAAGATGCTCGAGACGAAGATGGTGATTATCTTGCTGTCATTAAAAATCAAGTGCATGCAATTTTTTATGGAATGTCGAGGGATTGGTTGCGACGAGTTATCATTGCGTATGAGCCAATTTGGGCGATTGGCAAAACAGGGAAAGATGCAGTAACCGCACATGGTTTGCACGAAACAGGTATGTATATCAGAAAAATTCTTGCTGAAATGTTTGATAAATCAATTGCTATTGAACAAAGGATACTGTATGGAGGTTCAGTAAAAGCAGAAAACGCTTCCGCTCTTATTGATGGAACACAAGTCGAAGGGTTTCTTGTTGGAAGTGCGTCGCTCAATGCCGAGGAGTTTTTTGGAATAGCAGAAGCCGTTGAAGACTATGCAAAACGATAATATTCCTCTCTTAAGAAATACTTCTATTACTCCAGGGACGCGTGTTCTTGTGAGGGTTGATTTTAATGTACCCACTGAAAATGGTGATGTGCAGGGTGAGTTTAGAATTTTGCGCTCACTTAAGACGATTAATTATCTTAGAGAACAAAAGGCAAAAGTTATTCTTGTGAGTCATATCGAATCAACCTCAAGTCTTGAGCCGATTTCACGATTTCTAGAAAACTATATACCTCACACCTTTATTACTCCTCTAAAATCCGCAGAAAGCGAAGAGGCGCTCTGTGACATGAAAAACGGTGACGTTGTGCTCCTTGAAAATATTCGACATGAATCAGGGGAGAAAAAGAATGATCAAGCACTCGCACAATTCCTAGCTTCGCTTGCTGATGTGTACGTTAACGATGCTTTCTCGGTGTCTCATCGTACGCACGCATCCGTTGTTGGAGTCCCTCAG
>Ga0136601_1000189_pt1 | contig 31278 bp, 29 predicted proteins | sample AntRauMFilla2699_FD_181020 | JGI IMG/M metagenome (GOLD analysis project Ga0136601, IMG submission 181020) | Saline lake microbial communities from Rauer Islands, Antarctica - Metagenome Filla 2 #699 | ecosystem: Environmental > Aquatic > Non-marine Saline and Alkaline > Saline | place...
TATAGACTACTATTAGGAAATGTAATACATGGAAGTACAGCTTCTCAATTCTCTATTAAACACATTCCCCAATGTGGCTTTATCTATGATACTCTTGTTCTTTGTCTATAATATCAATACTAGTCTTGTAGATTTACAGAACCATCTTAATGGTATGGATAGAGAGATTGAATACCTGAAAACCAAGATTAAGGTCTTGCAAGAATCTCTTGATAAGATCAAAGAAGACTCTATTAGAACTACCGTGGAAGCCTCCACGCTCAAAGAGCGGCTTGACAGAGCCGGGATAAGGCACCCCTAAATGCCAATACCTATCATCGGAACAATCATCTCAGCTATCAGTGGCTACCTCTCCGAGAGAAATGCCAAGAAAAGAGAGAAAAATCAGGCCGTACATGAGCGTGAACTCTCCTTAATCAAGTCTGATACCGATTATAACCACGAAGCACTACGTTCTGAAGGGTGGAAAGACGAATATATCACTATAATCCTGTCTCTCCCCTTCGTTAGCTTCTTCGTTGGTACTGTTTTCCAGATTCAAACCCTTACAGATGGCACACATGAGTTCTTTGTGGCCATGGAGAAGGCTCCAGACTGGTATCAATGGGCTTTTTTGGGTATGATAGCTGCAATCTTCGGCCTTAAAGGCTGGACTCTTAACAAAGCAATGGGTAGAAAGTAAAATGGCCGTAGATTTCACGCCAACAACCATTACATCTGGCTTCGCAAGCGTAGATACGCTAAATACGCTCTTCACATCCATCCAAACCTCCTTGGATGATGCCCTTTCCCGTTCTGGGAACGGCCCTAACGTCATGTCGGCTGATTTCGACATGGATTCCAACCGTATCTTGAACCTCCCTGAACCTGTGGCTGATCATGAGCCTGCTCGGAAGATTGATTTCGAGAATATTCAAGGTGAGAAGGGGGATACTGGTGATACAGGTCCTCAAGGCCCACCCGGTGCCGATGGGGCAGACGGAGCCGATGGAGCCGATGGGACAGACGGAGGAGGAGTCCCTGTAGGGGGCACTACAGGGCAGCACCTGGCCAAAGCATCAGACACTGACTACGACACAGAGTGGGTAGCTGCAGCCTCTGGTGGTGGTGGCGGTGGTATCATGGAGGGCGAGTACACCAGGACTGTATCCAGCACCGGAGGCTCCAACCCCGGTAATGGTGAGATTTCCGTAAATAACTCGTTCCTGCGGAACGTCACCGAAATCAAGTTCAGTAACGCGTCGCCGGACGGCAACAGCTGGTACCCAGGTTTCTTCGCAAACTCTTTCGCCGCCGGCCAGTTATTGCAGTGGTATACCACTAATAGGGACGCCTTTGGTAATCTGATCTGGACTACCTACGAGGTAGTAAGTGTTTCTGAGTCCAGCTCCTTCACGACTATCACGGTCACCAATGGGGACGACGACTTCAACAGCCACAACGCCTTGGTTGGCGACGAGGTGATTATCCAGATACGTCCTGGGGCACCGCCCTCTTCCTTCAGCGGGGCTTTACCCGGTGTAATGCGGTATACGCATAAGAGCGCCCTAGGACCTTTCGATACCCCGGGCAGCGGCGAGCTTGGCCTGAACAGTACTACACTGGGCAGTGTCACAGGGATTGTGGTTAGCACAACTACCGAAGATGGTATTGGCTTTGGGACTGACCTTGACTTCTTTAGGACAGGGTGGCGCCGGTCGCGTCTAATGCTGCTGCAAAAGCAGTCCGACCCCGCAGTGTTTGGTATGTATCGTATTACCGATTCCAACTTTGAGACCTCAGCTCTCCATGGCGTAGCCCTAACAGAACTAGACTCTAGTGGCGCTGTGGCAGATGATGACATCCTGACCATCACCTTCCTTAACGAAGGTATCTTCGATACCCCGTCAAGTGAGTTGTATGCGTGGCAGTTTGGTGACCTAGTTGGTGCAACCCCTACCTCAGGGCAGATTAACTTCGCTGATGGATTCATCTCTGGAGAAACTTCCTTTGATCTCCACATGGAGAACCATGACAGTGAAGACCTTTCTACTCTGATTGATAAGCTGTACATCGTAGGTGCATGGATCACTATCTACTCTCCACAAGCAAGGGCCGAGAACTTCTCTTGGTGGGAAACATTCGAGATTGACTCCATCAGTAAAGCTAGCTCTGTCTACTCGATTGGAGTGACTCACAAAGCAGGTAATGGTATGTTCCCCGTGGAAGGGTGGTACGCTCAAATTGAAGTAACAGCGTAATCTTCTAATGTCTAAAATCAGCCTTCGGATAGGCCGGCAAAACACGAGTGTCTTTGGTGAAGCTGGTAGTGATATTAACCAGGCTGATACTATTGACGAAATCAAGGAACAGCTTGGCATCGGTAATACGGACACCAACAATCTAGCAGGTGTTCCTCTCAATATTACCGGCCTTAGCAATAACGATGTACTCAGATACTCAGGGTCCGCAACAGAGTGGACAAACGTAAACCAAACAATTCTAACAGACGGCGGTAACTTTTAACCATGTCCAACACTATTCGAATTAAGCGCAGGGCAAGCGGAGGCTCCGCAGGGGCACCTAGCTCTCTCGAGAACGCTGAACTAGCGTTTAACGAAGCCGATGACATCCTTTACTATGGTAAAGGCACTGGTGGTGCTGGTGGCTCAGCAACCACTATTGAAAGCATCGGTGGCCCTGGTGCTTACGTAACTCTCGGCACTACCCAAACTATTACTGGGGCTAAGACTTTTAGTAGTGGCCTCACCACAGATATCACGGGTAATGCAGATTCTGCTACCGCCCTCGAGACGGCTCGTGACATCACTCTCACGGGTGACGTAACTGGTACTGATAGCTTTGATGGTACTGCTAACGCAAGCCTCTCTACCACGCTCGCTAACAGCGGTGTAACGGCAGGTACGTATACCAAGATTACTGTGGACGCCAAAGGCCGTGCCACTGTAGGCGATACTCTCCTGGCAGCTGATGTCCCTACTATCACTGCCTCGAAGATTTCGGACTTTGACACTCAGGTCCAGACAAGCCGTCTCGATGAGATGGCAGCTCCCACGGCCAGCGTCGATCTTAACTCCCAAAAGATCACTGGCTTGGCTGCCCCTACCGCAGCTGACGATGCAGCTACTAAGAGTTACGTAGACTCTACTGCTCAAGGCCTTGATGTCAAAGACTCTGTCCGGGCAAGTACTACTGCTAACATCACTCTTAGTGGTACCCAGACTATTGATGGCGTCTCTCTTGTAGCAGGCGACCGTGTCCTGGTTAAGAACCAAACTACTCTTGCAGACAACGGTATCTACGAAGTAGATGCTAGCACGTGGTCCAGGACTACGGACTTCGATGACAATGACGAAGTAACTGCAGGTGCCTTTACCTTTATCGAAGAAGGTACTACCAACGCAGATACTGGTTGGGTACTCAGCACGGCTGACCCGATCACTGTCGGAACTACCGGTCTCGAGTTCGTACAGTTCTCCGGTGCTGGTACTGGTGTCATCGCAGGTGATGGTCTTACCAAGACTGGTAACACTCTTGATGTCGGTGCAGGAACGGGTATCACAGTAGACGCTACTGACGTAGCACTTGATACCAGCAACTCTCGTAACGTTGACCATACCTCCGTAGACATTACGGCAGGTGATGGTATCACGGGCGGTGGTGATATCTCTGCTACTCGTACTCTGACGCTGGGTACTCCAGGTACCCTGACGGATGCCACTACTAACGCTGTCACGGCTACTAGCCATACTCACGCCGTTACGTTCCCTGTTGATAGTGTCAATACCCAGACTGGTGAAGTTGTCCTCGACAACACGGACATCGGGCTTGGCAACGTTACTAACGACGCACAGCTGAAGGTTGCAAGTAACCTTAGTGATGTGGCCAACGCAGGTACTTCTCGTACTAACCTGGGCCTCGGTACTATTGCTACCCAGGACGCAAACAATGTTAACATTACTGGTGGCACGGTAGACGACATCACTCTGACGAATACTGTAATCAACGGCGGGACGTTCTAATAGACTATGTCTAATACTATCATTCACAAGACCTCTTCCGTAGCAGGTAAAGTACCAGAAACCACAGACTTGTCTCTGGGCGAACTGGCTACTAATACCAATGACGGCCTTCTCTTTCTTAAGAAAGACGATGGGGTCGAAGAGATAGTTACGATAGGACAACTTGCACACGACTTCCTTCCTCCGGAAACTCGTATTCAATTCCCAAGGAATAAACCACTACCCAATGGTTGGTACAACCTAGCTGACGCAGAGTTTGGCCCCCTTCTCTCTATTACCAACGTTACCTCGGATGATATGATTCTCCGTGTAAAAACGGACAACGCTGGTGTTAGTACTTCCTCGCAGATGCTTCTCCCTGGAAGAACTTTTAGAGACTACGACTTTACTATCGACTGGGGGGATGGTACCGTCGAAGCCTTGGACAATACAGACTTTACAGCTGTTAGTGGTATTGATGGGTTCCTTCACACATACTCTTCTGCCGGCACCTACACGATTAGGATCAATGGCATCTACGATGAATTGTATTTTACTGGCCAAGGTGATGAAGAGAAGCTTGTCGAGTTTGCTAACTGGGGTGACATTCCTTTCCACCGTCTTGAGTTCGCATTCAAAGGTTGTGTAAATTGCTACTTTACGTTTGGCGACAACCCCAATGTAGGCCCTCGTGATGATGCCATTGATCAATTGTTTAATGGCTGCGACTTGTTTAATGCAAACGTAACAGGCTGGGACCTATCATCCACATCGGGTGACATGGACTATGTGTTTCTTGGATGCAGCCTCTTCGAAGGTGTAGGCCTTGAAACGTGGGATGTTAGTGGCGTGGTTAGCATGAGAAGCATGTTTGCTGGCGCAACTATCATGAACCGCGACATCTCTGGGTGGGACGTGTCTAGTGTAACAGACTTCAGAGATACGTTTGATAACGCCAAGGCGTTTAATATTGATATCTCTGGCTGGGATGTATCTAGCGCTACTACTATGGAAGACATGTTCTTTGCAGCTTCCGACTTCAACCAATCCCTGGGGGACTGGGATATTAGTAGTGTTACTGATATGACAGAGATGCTAGATTTTACAGACCTAAGTACCGATAACTATGATGATACTCTGATAGGTTGGGCGGCGCAAACCGTACAGCCTAATGTAACTCTCGGCGCTACTAATCTTGAGTATACTAGTGCAGCAACGTCTGCTCGTAACACGCTGACTAGCGCTCCTAATAACTGGACAATTAACGGGGATACGCTCGTATGACCGAGGCTATTAAACTCCCTGAAGTAAGCGAGCTTTACTCAAAGGGCACAGTCCGTAAGGACCTAGTAAGAGAGCTTGCCAAGCGTGGCAGGAAAGCGGCTGTATATACTATGAAGCCCTATGATCATAGTGGCCTAATCTCCATCCGTCGAATCTATATGGAGTGTGCAGATGAGTACGAGTTTGCGGCGAAAGTATTTGGAACCTACGCAAATTTTGAGGAGTATCTGAAAGAACCGCGCTTTGTTAAAGGCCCTCATCAAGAGGACAGGTACCAAAACTACCAAGGCCTCACCGAGTGGCGTCGAGAGAAAGAGCTCAAGGATAAGTCATCTGCCAAGAAGCTTCTGTGGCAAAGTGCTAAGAAAGGTAGTGTAGCAGCGCAGAAACTTCTCTATGAAGGCGACCGCCAAGCTGGGCGCCCTTCGAGAGAAAAAGTAAATAAAGAAGCAAACCGTCGTGCAGAGGAAGAAAGAATTCTTTCTGAAGGATGGGAACGAGTACGCAAGTTAAAGCTTGTAGAGGGTAATGGCTAACACATATCACCAGCAATCAATTATTGACGAGTGCGAGAATAACCTCTACGCATTCGCCACATATTTGAACCCATACTATATGTATGGGGACATCCACGAAGAAGTATTTTCGTGGCTTGGTGATGGTGACTCTGCCCTAAGGCAATTGCTACTACTTCCACGGGGCCACCTCAAGTCCCATTGTATCGCAGTCTTCTGCGTGTGGAAGGTAACGTACGAACCTTGGACCACGATTGTTTACCTGTCATCGCAGGACGACTTGGCTAAAGCACAGCTTTACGCCATGAAGACTATGATGCAAAGTAACAGATATAAAATCTTGTGGCCTGAGATGTTCAGTGAGGAGAAGGGCGAAAAAGGTACGTGGTCAGCTTACGCATTTGATGTCGACCATCCGGCCCGAAAGGATCGTGGCATCAGAGACCATACTGTTCTTGTCAAGACCGTAAAGTCCAACGCCCAGGGTTTGCACTGTGATGGCCTAGTCGGAGACGACGTGGTAGTCCCGCAGTTCGCGGACACTGAAGTTGGTCGTAAGGAATTGTCAAACAGCCTCGGCTACTTCTCCTCGATTCTTAACCCTGGCGGTTGGATGAAATATGTAGGGACTCGGTACCACCCGAGGGACGCCTACGATTCTATGATCAAAGCCAAGGTACAAATCTGGGACAGTGAGAAGCAAGACTATGTCGGAGAAAGACCTGTATGGGATGTCAAGGAGAGAGTTGTCGAAAGCTCGCCGGACCGCTCAGGAACAGGACAATTCCTGTGGCCTAAGACCGAGTCTCCTCTCGATCCCGGAAAGTCCTACGGATTCGACATTGAAGAACTTGCAAAAATTAGGGCAGACTATGTCTCTCATGGGAGCCTCACCCATTACTATGCCCAGTACTACAATGATCCGAACGATGTTGGAACGCAGCGAATAGATCGAGGCCTCTTTCAATACTACGACCGTAAGCATATCACAATAGATGGTACTACTGTGAAGCATAGGAACAATCGACTGAACGTAACCTGTGCGATGGACGTAGCTTGGAGTGAGAGTTCTGGAGCAGACTACACAGCCATCGCTGTAATTGGTGTAGACAGTGAAGGGTTTATTTACGTCCTAGACCTCATCAGGTTTAAGACTAGTAAGTTCCAAGAGTACTACGATGCAGCCGTAAGCCTCCAGCAACAATGGGGTTTCCGGAAGATGCTAGTCGAATCCAACGCAGGGGGTAACTTTGTTGCCCAAGAAATCGAAGCCCTCGTCCGTCGAAACGGCGGTAACTTGGTTGTAGATCGTAGGCCATCCACGTGGCGGCAAGGCAGTAAGCAAGAAAAATGGGCAGCTATTCTAGAGCCCCGTTACGAATCGAGAACGATTTATCACTTCAAAGGTGGTGTAACACCTTACTACGAAGAAGAAGTTCTTACTGCCAAGCCGAGACACGATGACCTTAAGGATGCTGTAACAGCAGCTATCTCTATCTCTAAGCCTCCGGCGGCTCGGAAGATCATTGACTACGATGAAATAAATAATAATGTCGTATCTCTTAACAAGAGGTTCGGTGGACGAAGAAGGATTAAACATGCTTAAGCAGGAACAATAATGTCCGGAGCTGAGACGATAGACATCGACATCATCTTCCCCGAAGGAGATGACCTAGCAAGACAAGTAACTAGCCTCTGGGAGCAGTGGAAGCATGGTCGGGCTGATTGGAGAGATCGGGTAGAAGAGGTCCGTAAGTATCTTTACGCCACCTCCACTCGTGAGACTGCTAATATTCAGAACGATCACGAGCACACCACTCATACCCCTAAGCTGACTCAGATCAGGGATAACCTTGAAGCCAACTATATGGCAGCAATGTTCCCCTCTGATGACTGGCTTCGGTTTGATGGACAAGACGCTAAGGCGGAAATCTTTGAGAAGAAGCGCATTATCCTTGGTTACATCAACACCAAGAATAAGTTGAACAACTTCTACAATATCGTTAACGAGCTTGTCCGTGACTGGATTGACACGGGTAACTGTTTTGGCGGAGTTACCTACGTAAGGGAATTCCATACCGACCCAGAGACTGGTGAGGTAGTAGCTGGGTACATCGGGCCGGAAGTCTTCCGTATTAGCCCAGATGATATTGTGTTCAACGCCTTCGCTTCAGACTTCGAAAGCACTCCTAAGATCGTCCGTAGCCTTAAGACAATGGGCGAACTTCATAGGGACGCTGAAGAGAATCCAGAGCTAGGGTACTCTATGGATATTATTGACAAGGTCAAGAAATCCCGTGAGATGCTCCTAGAGTTCTCTGACACCACCGTTGATAAGCACCTGCAGTTTACCTTTGACGGGTTTGGGTCTCCCAGCCAGTATTACCGTTCCGGGTTTGTAGAAATCCTCGAACTCTATGGGGACATCTACGACACATACCACAACGAGTGGATGAAGAATCGTGTGGTCACTGTGGTAGACCGGACTTGGGTCGTTCGTAATGAACCCCTTAATACCTGGTCTGGTAAGCCCAACATTTTCCACTGCCCCTGGAGAAGTCGTCCTGACAACCTCTGGGGCATGGGGCCTCTCGACAATCTGGTTGGTATGCAGTACTATATCAACCACCTCGAGAACGCAAGAGCAGACGCATTCGACCAAATGATCGACCCTGACCGTAGAATCTACGGGGATGTCGAGGTAGAAATACGTGGTGCTGCAGTTGACTACTACATCGCCGAGGGAGGTGACGTAGCGTACCTGGCCCCAGATACCACCGTGCTGAATGCAGACTTCGCTATCCAGCGGAAAGAAGCACAGATGGAAGAGTATGCTGGTGCACCCCGCGAAGCTATGGGCATCAGGACTCCTGGTGAGAAGACAGCGTTTGAAGTAGCTGAGCTACAGAACGCAGCATCCCGTATCTTCCAAAGCAAAGTAACTGTCTTCGAGACGGTGTTCCTTGAGCGCATTGTTAATGCTGAGATTGAGGTAGCGAGACAAAACCTTGACACGGCGGATATCGTCAAAGTAGTAGACGATGACTATGCCGTATCTGAGTTCTTGGAAATTACTGTGGATGATCTCCGTAGTAACGGCAAGCTCATCCCTGTTGGCGGACGACACTTCGCTCGACAAGCACAGCTTGCACAAAACCTAATTCAGTTTACATCTGCTATGCAACAAGACCCACTCCTTGCTCAACACTTCCCCTCCGAGCGGCTTGCTAAAGCCTGGGAAGACCTGCTTGGATTCAAGCGGCTTGAACTCTTCGAAAGATTCGGACGAGTGGAAGAAGAGCTTGAGATGGCAAGAATGCAAAGCGCAGCTCAAGATCAACTCCAAGTTGAACAGTCTATCTTCCCTGAAGATGAACTCCCTGAAGGAGCCCCTGAGGGCCCTGCAGCAGAAGAAGACTTCCCCGCTGAAGTTCCTGTTGAAGAGGAGGCTCTCTAATGAGGATGAACGCAAGGCTGATCAAAGGTCTTGATAAAGAAGACATAGATAAGTTCGAAAAGAGCTACAACGTTTCAAAAAAAATTCTGCTGAAGATAAGGGCAGAGATTGTCAAACAGATTGAAGCTTCGTATATCGAAGAAGAACATCTGGAAGAAGTCTCCGCTACTACTTTGGCAAGGACTCTCGGATACCGACGGGGGTTGCGAGAAGTCCTGACATACTTACCCGAGGAGTAACAATGACCGATCTGACCTTTAAATCCGGCGACCCCGGAACTGCACCTGATAAAGACGGTGCCGATGGCAACCAGGATGCCGACACCACTACTACGTTTTCCACTGGCGACTCCAAGAATAACGATAGAGTAGGTGGATTAACTCGCGAAGAAATCGAGCAACTTCTCAAGCGTGATCAAAATGCTCAACGATTCATCGACCAGCTCAAATCTGAAAGGAAGACTGATCGTGAACGAATCCAAGAGATGGAACAACGCTTGTCGGAATCTACTCAGTTCGACGATGTAATCGAAAGGATGCACGACACCAGAACCACAGACGAGAAGTCGACAACTTCTGTTGACGTGGATGAACTGGTAACAGCCACTGAGCGCAGGATTATGGAATCCCTTACGTCACGTGAGCGCGAGCAAAAAGAACGAGAGAACTTTAACAAGGCAGTTGAAGACCTCCGCTCTAGCTACGGTGAAAGCTTTGGTCAACGAATTGAAGAGAGAGCTACACAGCTTAATCTTCCCATCGAAGAGATGGATCGTTTGGCTAAGACCTCCCCCGAAGCATTGGTCGAACTCGTACGTGGCTCCCAAAATAAGGGACCAATGCCTACGCACAGTACAACTAAAACTAACGTTGCTTCCCAGCAGCCCCAAGATTCACTCTCGTACTTTGAGAAAGTGCGTGTTGAAAACCCGAAGGAGTTTTACTCCCCCGAGTTCCAAGCACGCTACAACCAAGTGATTCTTGATAAAGCTAGGAAGGAAGGACGAATTAACTAAATAAGGATATTACCCAATGGCAATTAACTCCACTTGGGGTAATGACCATTTCCACCGGAACGAGATTTTCAATGCTCGTCTGAAGGAAGCGTTTCGCCACGAAACGTTCGCGCAACAGTGGGTCAACTGGATTGGTGACTTCACTGACGGCTCGAACTACAAGATCAACTCGATCGGGGAACTGACGATTGATCAAATGGCGGAAGCTACCGCACTTCCGGACCGTCGTCCTGACTCTGGCCAGTTTGTCTTCAACATCAACGAATTCGTTGGTTTGAAGGTTCCGTTTACGGACGTCTTCTTTGAAGATGATTTCATGGCTAATCAGGTTATGGCAATTATGCCAGATCGGTTCAAGCGCGCTTTCGACGAATACATGGAAACTCGCGTACTCCGCCTCCACCGCGAACAGACCGCCAATGATGCTAACATGATCAACGGCGCTGCTCACCGGTTTGTGGCTAACGGTACGAGTGGAACCATTACTCTGCAAGACATCGCATACGTTCGGTATGCACTCCAAAAAGCTGCTGTCCCCATGGCAGGTCTGATCGGTATCGTCGATCCTAGCTTCGAGTTTGCACTCAATGTTAGCTCGCAAGTTACGACTTCCGACAACCCGCAATGGCAGGGCATCATCGAGTCTGGTATGGGCACCGGCCTCCGCTTCGTTCGTAACATCTACGGCATTGACTTCTACGTAAGTGAATACCTGGATACGATCGACACGGCAGAAGCTGCTCTGACGGATTACGAAGGTAACACCACGGCAGGCGCTGTTGGCATGAAGGCTAACGTCTTCTTCTCGACTGCCTCCATGATGGACCTTCCGTATATTGGCGCATGGCGTCGTCAACCCAGCATCAAGAGCTGGCGTGACGAGTCCAAAGAGATCGAATATCATCAGATGTCCGCTCGCTTTGGTCTTTCCATGTACCGTCCGGAAAACCACGTCACGGTTCTGTCGAGCACTACGCTCGCAGCAGCTAGCTAATAGGTGAGGAATAAATAATGGCACGTCAAGCAACTTGGGTTAATGAGGACGGCCTCGAGGTCGGCTTCGGCACCCGCGACTCCAAAAACCCGCACCTGGCTACTGTTCAGACCGAAGGCAATGTTGAAATTGCTTCCGTGGTCTTGGACTACGATGACCTCCCCGCTGCTGCAGGCACTGCACCAAGCGCCAAGGACTTCGGTGTTCCGGGAGACTCGGTTATCACTCGCGCTTACCTGCGTGTGACGACTGCGTTTACTTCCGGTGGCACCACGACCTTGACGGTTGGCTTTGTCAACTCGGCTGGTACGGCAATCGACCAAGATGGTCTGGATGCTGCTATTGCAAAAGCGGCCCTCTCTGCTGACGCAGTGATTGAAATGGACGGCGCCCTTATCGGTGATAACATCGGTTCGGCTGACGGTTACATTTCCACTTCGACTGGCAGCGGTCCGTGGACTGCGGGTCAGGCAGTACTGACGATTGAGTATGTGCGTCCCATGCCGGGAAGCACGCCTCAAGACCCGATTGACGGGATTGTTGGTAGCCTGTAAGGCGTAATAACTGGGGGCTCTTAACGGGGCCCCTAGTTTTACCTAGAGAATTTAAATGACTATCCTACATACAGCTTTAACAAGTGCACAGGTTCATGAACCAAAGCACATTACTGGCGCAACCACAGCTGACGCTGGCAAGGTTATCACACCTTCAGAGTCGGCCTCTGGAGCTTCGGTCCTCAGAAAACTGACTGAAGCAGATATTGACAATCGTATTACAGAGCTATCCGCTCGTATTGATGATATCTCTACGGCTGGTAATGTGTATGTGGTGTCCCCCTTTACAGGGACGATCACACGTATGCAACTAGTTCTGTTTGATGCAATTGCTACTGCTGATGCGACAGTCACGATTAGGGTGGGGGTAACTGATGTTACCTCTATTCTTGTAGAGTATGATGGCTCGGCTGCAGGGGATACATACACAGTCTCCCCAACAGTAGACAACGAGGTCACTGACAGCCAAGCCATTCGCATTAGAACCGATGGGGCATCTGACAATTCAGTAAGTGCTATGGTTCTACTGACAATCGTAAGGGATTGACATGGCAAGAAACAGGATGACGTTGCTTAAGATTGTCCAACTCACGTTGGATGCTCTCGGCAGTACTCCGGTAAACTCTATTTCGGACTCCGTTGAAGCAACACAAATCGCTGAAGAGGCGAGGGTAACCTACTACGATCTTATGGATCGTGATGAGTGGCCCCACCTTATCGGTACCATCCAATTAGAATCAGTTAGCGACAGTAATCGTCCTAACTACCTGAAGATACCACAGGATGTGACTCGAATCCATGACGTACGGTACGAGGCTACCCAACTGGGTGACCCCTCTACTACCGACAGACAGATCGAGTACCTCACTCCTAAAGGTTTCCTGAACCTAGTTCAAAAATCACGTGGCTCTAACCAAGATAATGTAATCCAGGTTACGGACTTTGGTGGCTTCGACTACTATGTAATCGACGATACCCCTCCGATGTACTGGACTTCTTTTGATGATGAGCACGTAGTCTTCGACTCGTATGACTCTGCACAAGAAGTCACTATGAGCGGAAGTAAGTCTACTATCAGGGCAAAGATTCTTTCTGATTGGACTACTGCAGACGGTTTCATTCCTGACATGCCCGATAACATGTTTGGGACCTTTCTCGCTGAGGTAAGAGCTTCAGCACACATGTTCCTAAAGCAAACCCCGTCTCCAAAAGACGAGCAACGGGCACGCCGTGGGATCGCAAAACTTAGACGACAAGCAGCAAAAGTGAGTGAATATGATGGACGAGCGCGCTATGGAAGAAAACGTTACAGAACCTATGGAAGCCAAGACGGCGTCCGAGGAAGCATCAACGCAGCACTCTGGCCGTAAGGAAGAGTTGGAAGCAGCACTTGATGCAGCTTCTAAGTACGAAGACATCGCTTCCGTGAAGGAAGATGTAGCAGAGGACGTAGAAGTCCAGGAAGAAGATAGCGATGAGCCTCAGGGCACCGTCGTAGGCGTCTCCAGTAATGGTAAGAAGATGATCGCCAAGCCAGATAGTGTCTATGCAGGCTACGTCCTGTGCTGGGCAGATGGCGGCGTCATGCCTAAGGAACTGGACGGTCGCTGGACTAACGTAGAAAAAGCACGTACTGCCGCAACTACCTACCTCAACAGTAAGTAATAACTATGGCCGTCCAAGGGTCCATTACAAAGAACTATCTAACCTTCGTAGCCGGGTTGATCACAGAAGCCAGTCCTCTTACGTTCCCAGAGAACGCAGCTAAGGACCTGGACAATGTGGACCTCCGTCGCGACGGTAGTATTTACCGACGTCTGGGGTTGACTCAGGATTTTGCTGAGTTTTCCACGCTGTCTTTTGATAGAGCAGATATAGAGAATTGGTACATCTCTACTTTTGTATGGAAATCTGTTGATGGCGATGGAAGCAGAAGCTTTGCTGTTATCCAAGTAGGCCCCAACCTGATCTTCCACAACTTTGTGGACGATGAAAATATTTCTTCTGCCGTAGGTTATATCGACTTTACACTGGCAGGTATTCGTGATGACTTCGCGTCCTACCCAGTTAAGATGACTCAGGGTAGAGGGAAGCTTTACGTGGCCAATAAACTAATGAACCCCTTTGCGGTAGAGTTTAATTCTGATGGCCTCTCGTTTACTGGTATACCCCTAACCATGCAAATTAGGGATATAGACGGGCTAAACGAACGAGAAGATACTACCCCTATTCTTACTGGCAATTCAGCCACCCCACCGGTACCTACTGCGGTACCGAGGGTAGAGTTCGACCTGCCATTTACTAGTTTGGTTTAACATGAGTGATCTGATTACAAATAGGCCCTCCCAGCTTACGGCCATGCACAATTACAACCTCCGTAACCAAGGCTGGCCCAGGACTCTCACGTGTGTGCGATCCTTGTCTGACCGAGGTGAAGAGGCTGATCCAGTTGCATACACAAAAGAAGTAGCAAACATCTACCCTTCCAACGCAGATGTGGTGTACGCAGCTAAAGCGAGCACAGCTAAAAGGCATTCGGCTATTGGAGCCTACGCCCCTACTGAGTTGAAGAAAGCAGTGTTTGGTAATACTCCTGCTGGTAAAGGACACTACATTCTCCCTGCTTTCGACAGGAACAGGAGTTTGATTAGCGGGATAGCGGGTTTATACAATCAATCTCGAGATAAAGATAGGTATCGCCCTACTTCTGTAGAGTTTTTCTCTGGTCGCGTATTCTTTTTGATGCCAGATGGAAAAATACTGTACTCCCAGACTATTGAGGACAGGGACTTCTCCACTTCCGAAAAGTGCTACCAGGAAGCTGACCCTACTGCAGAAGATATTAATGAGCTGGTCGCCACAGATGGCGGCACCATGGTAATCCAGGAAGTTGGGGAAGCCTACAAGCTTACCTCGACCGGAACAGAGTTACTACTGTTTGCAGACAATGGCGTGTGGTCCGTCTCCGGATCGGATCAATCGAACTTTAAATCCACAGACTTTAGGGTACGGCGGATTACAAACATTGGTGTGACTGGCGTAGACACTGTCATTACAGCAGAGAGCAATGTTATCTACTGGGGGCAAGGTGGTATCTACATCCTGTCGTCCGACCAAGTAACTGGTGACCTGCAAGCTCAGAACATATCTGAACAAACTATCCAAGAGTTCTACAACAACATCCTACCTGGGGCTCGTGCAAGCGCTAAGGGCTTCTATGATGAGCGTGAACGCAAAGTCATGTGGATGTATAATGATACTGCTGGGTACGACGGTGTCTCTTTTAAAAATAAGTACAATAGGATACTGTTCTTTGATGTAGTACGTGGGTCTTTCTACACCTACACAGTAGAGTTCCAAGACCAGATTCCATACATGACTTCTCTTCTTCAGAAGGAAGCTACTGGGAATAGGGTAGTACCCAAAGATGTTATTCTTACTACTGACTTCCCAACTGGTACGTTTGTTACTACCTGGACTCTCGTCGACTTTGGTGCCCTTGAGGACCTTCAAATAGAACTTCCTATCGTTGGAGTTAGCCCGCTTAATTTTTCAGTAGACTGGGGTGATGGTACTCAGGAAATAATTACCAGTTCTGCCGGTAGGTTCCATACGTACTCAGCGGCCGGTACTTACACAGTAACTATTGGTGGAACCATGCCTAAATGGGACTTCGGCTACGGCAGTGCAAGCTTTAATAATGTTAAGATTAGGTCTGTCGAGCAGTGGGGCAATATTGAGTGGGGCGCGGACCTTGGTACGTTCATGGTGGATTGCCAGAACATAGTGTTTAATGCGCCAGATGTCCCTGATTTCTCTAATGTCACCGACCTCAATTTCGCTTTCGCAGGTTGTGTAAACATTACGTCCTTCCCACCAGTCGATGTCTCGAATGTAACTAACTTCAACGGGACTTGGCGAGATTGTAGTAGTCTTACTGTTATACCAGCTAGTCTCGACTTCAGTTCTGGCACCACATTTAACGACACTTGGAGGAGATCAGGGATCACCTCTTTCCCAACATTTAATTTCTCTTCTGCCACTACTATGGACTTTGCATGGGCACAGTGCGATTCGTTAGTAAACATGTCGTCCCAGCCTAGTACTACGAATGTTACTAGTTTTGCGGCAGCTTGGGCTGGGTGTCATAGTTTGAAAAATCTCTCTGTAAACATGACATCCGTGACTGACATCAGGGAGTTGCGAGACGGTCCGTATACAAAACCAGTCAGCGGTCCCACTGCTTTGGAGACATTGCTCTTTACAGGGTTGACTAATAATACTGGCATCACTGGGGATGGTCTCTTTCTGCTAAGCCTTGGGCTTAGTGATACAGCTTTGAACCAGTTCTTTGCTGCCCTAGGTACTAATACTACCACTAACACCACCCTCTACATAGCAGGGAACCCTGGTGCAGCCACTTCCGACCATTCCATAGCCAACAATAAAGGTTGGCTTGTTGACGATAATTTTGGGGCCTGATCAGTGGGTACAATTAATGTCTTTCACGCCGACGACCAAGTAATTGTAAACGTCTTAGAGTCTATCTTTAGCGAGCTCAGTGTAAAAGTACTCAACTTCAAAGAGACTTCTACAGATGTTTTTCAGTATAACTTTGCAGATTTTAAAAGCCGTACTTTCAAGGATTGGGTCCAAGAAGATGGTGGTATAAACTACCAAAGTTTTCTAGAAACAGGACATGACTTGCTCGAAGACCCAATCACTATTAAGTATGGTAACTACCTGTACGCATTCTTCTTGAGGACAGAAGATGGGTTTGATGATGACCTTAACGCCATGAACCAGAGCTCTTGTCTCTACCGTGCCAAGTGGCACTGGAGTGACAGCGAGGCTAGTGGTAAGTGGTCTCAACAAGAACAACTTTACAAACTAAGCCGTCCGTTCTTGCCAGCAAGCGTTAATGATCCCTTTGACTATGGGTTTGAAGTAATCGAAACTCGTAGTAAAATGCGCGGGGAAGGCAGAGCCTTATCAATAAGATTCGACTCAGAGGAAGGAAAGGACTTTAAACTCCTGGGTTGGGCAATTCCATTTACAGGAGCAGCACGATGAATGTAACTTACGCAGTAGAAACCTTTGACGAAGCCTTCGGAGAACTTGGAGAACTGTTTGCAGAGAACCACAAAGAGAGTGGCGTCTTCCCAGACAAGATCGACCTCAATGTTCTGGACGACTTTTACGAGTGGTCTAGTGAGAATGGTAACGTAAGGTTTCATATCGCACGAGATGATGGGAAGGTAGTTGGATACACCGTCACGTTCATTGGAAACCACCCTCATTACCAAGACAAAGTCTTCGCTACAAATGATGTCTTGTATATCACACCCGATTATCGTAAGACATCTGTGGCTAAAGACTTGATTGAGTTTGTAGAAAAAGATATGAAAGATACTGGTGTGGATGTAATGTCTTTCCACACTAAGTGTGACAACCCCTGTAGAAAACTAATGGAAAGTGTTGGCTTTAAAGAAGATGAAATCCAATACTTTAAGTACATAAAGGACTAATATCAAATGTCAGGCGTCCCTGCAGTATTAGCAGCAGTAACGGCTATCTCCGCTATCGGCGGCGGTGTCGCAACTGCCGTGGCCTCTAAGAAGAGGAATAAAGCTGAGTCCCGTGCTCGGAAGATCGAGCAAGCAGCAGCATCCCTGGAGAACCAACGTCGCATACGCAGGGCAATTGCTCAACGACGTATTCAAGAAGCTGAGATTCAGTCCCTTGGGGTTGATCAAGGCGTTCAAGGAAGCTCTTCCATAGCAGGTGCCAGGTCTTCTCTTGTCACTCAGACAGGTGCCAACATCGGTGCAGCTCGGACACAGTTCGGTGCTGAGCAAGGGCGTGCTAACGTTCTAGCCAGTGGCTACCGTAAAGGTGCTAAGTATGATAGCTTCGGCTCTATCCTTGGCAGTGTTGGTCAAGCTTCTCAAGGCCTTGGTGGTTTCATAGAAAGGAATCCTGACGCCACACTTAAAGATTTCCTTCCAACCTTTGGACGTAGATAATGAGCGATCCCCGCGAACTCCTTCAAAGGATTCGAGAGAGTAACTACGAAGACGAAGACGCTATCAACGAACTCAGGAAGCTGTCTGGGGGCGATCTCCCTCGTCCTGCAGAAACCCAGATAGACGCAGCGTCTCGTAGGAAGGGCGGAGCACCAAGCCTCTCCAGGGAGCCTGAGAGCCCCTCACAGGGCGATGACCTCTCCCTGGTAGACATCCCTAACATCGAACCGCGGCTCTCCTTCGAAGGACGCACAGGCCCTAATAAGAGCAAGGTCAACTTCGAACAGCCGCCTATTACTAAACGAAAGCCCGTGATGCAAGAGCTGATGGCTCGTCATCTCGCGGCCACTGAAGCATTTATAAGAGGTGATAATGAACCTTCTGAAACGTCTCAAAGAATTCTGGAAGAGCTTGAACGTGATGGGTCAAGCGAAGAAATTTCTAAATCGGTTGCTGAAGTTGATCGAGTGGATCAAGAACAAGCTCTTGAAACTGCTCGGGAAATTGCAACGGACCCTTCGGTTCCTGTCGATCGCAAAATCCATAGTCTCGAAAGCGTCATCCAAGGCGCAAAGACTGGCCAAGAAGTTGAAACAAAGCTAACGGACTATCTCCGACGGGCAGTCCTGCAAAAGCTTGAGGCTTCCGGCGGACAGGATCGTGTGGCTAATCAGAACGTTCTTGAGTCCATGCGTGAGCATATCTGGTACACACAGGAATGGGCAGAAATCCTTGCCGGCCTTGAGGGCCTCAACGAAGGAGCCTGGGGCCAAGTCAGGGATATCACTCAGATTGGTTTGATGCCAGGCTTTGCGCAGCAGTACCGTAAGGTACATGAGGCAGCCTTCCCTGGGACAAGTAATCTTCTTCATACTGGCCTTGGCGGCGAGATGATTAAGATGACGAATGACATGCTCAACGAGCTGCCTGTCAAGGAACGTCTGGAAAAACTACAAGTCATGCTCGGAGCTATCAACCAGAATGAGTTCTGGGGCATAGAGAATGACGTGATGAAGTTCTTCCTGATCCAGGAAATCTTCCCCGACCCTCTGATTACAGATGGAGAGCTCGAGACAGAGCGTGTACTAGTCAACGTATTCAGTGTACTTGATGCCTTGGCCTTTATCAGCCCTATTGTAACGGTAAGTCGTACTGCTCAGAAGCTGTTTAAGGGGGCCAAGCAAGCTAGGGCCACACGTAGGCAGATCAGGTCTATCTCTGACAGGTTCCAGGTATCTCCTGAGATGGCTCAGACCATGGTAAACGATAAGATGACCAACATCTTACTTCGTCTTGATAACTTGGAAGGGGATTACCCACGTAACCATCCCCTTTCTGTTATGGAATCTGTGGCCCCTAGCCAAGCATCTAAGGAAATCGAGAAAATACTGGATGATGATACCCGTGAGCTGGCTGAAGAGCTTAACATTGACTATGATATCCTCCTTAACCAGCACGTACTGCCTAAGTCTGCTGTTAGAGAGGAGATCAGTGGCCACGTAAGCCTTCCGCTCGGAAGGTCTTTGACAGATCGTAAGAATGAGCTGGAGATCGCAGCTGCTCAGCTGGAATACAACCCTGTTTCTGCAGGGCACTTTGCAGCTGAGGTAAAATCAGCACAAAACATGCATATGCTCCGCATCAAAGAGATGACGGAAGATATGAACTTGTCTCATTTAAACAAAAGCCAAATCTCCCCTCTGCAAGATGGCTCCGGATGGTATATATCTCATATCGTAGGACGTGACGCCAACAGAGGGTGGAACACAGTAGAAGATGCACGTAAGGCAGCACAAAGGTACGATGAAGTAACCGTCCAAGGCATGCCTTATCAAGTACTTGCACGCCATCCGAGGAAAGGTACCTACGTTTCTCTCGATGAGTTCAAGGCTTACGAAAAAGATGTAATGAAGAATGCCCCTAAAGGCCTCCGTGTAACTAGCATCAAAACTGACTACATCTTGAAGATGGACTACAAGCATCTGTATGATTCTGCAGACGCACTAGCTCAATCTCAGTTGAAAGGTGATACCTTCATTAGGGCAGACGGCCTTACTGGAATATGGGCAAGGTTTACTCACAAGGCTGGGTACCTGACAAGTACTATCATGAGAGCTGGGACAACGGCTGTTGATATTGCACAGTCTCATCTTCAAGCATACCGTAGGATTCTCCGCCCCGTAACCGATCTTAACGCAGAGCAGCAGCATCAGCTCAGCAAGCTCTTGCAAGAAGATAACGGCAAGCATCCGTGGAGGAACATGGCCCAGCTTAAGAGAAGGTGGGGCCACCGCAAGGACTTTGACAAACTAGTCCTAGCCTACGACTCCGCTCGGATCATCGCTAAGCAGATGTATAGGACTCAGGATAAGAATGTTGCTTCGAAGCTCAGGTCCGAAGGAAACAGGGTAATCAAGTTCGCAAGAGGACTCCCGCCTGGCCTGTCTGCAGACAACCGATTGATTGGCAAGCCTATACAAGGAGTGCCTCGCACGTTTACAGGGGATGTCCCGCGTAAAGTTTGGGACCCAGAGACCGGTCAAATGGTAGCCATGACCCCTGAGATGGCAAAGAAGATCGTAGACGACGGTGGGCAGTTTCTCAAGTTCAATTACCCCATGCGTCTTCTGAGAGGTAGTGGCATCTACGACGATGTCAACTTTACTTTCAAGAGGATTGACAGCGACGCTATCGAACTCAACCGGATACCCGAACGTGGCGTACTGAGAGAGTTGGATTCCTATGTACCTCAAGTCCATGAAGCCCCTTGGGTTGTAGGTAAAGTCATTCGTACCCAAGTGGACGGTGGGCCTATGACGGAAAAGTTCATTCCTCTGTATTCAGCATCCAACAAAGGCGAGGCTGAGCTCCTTATCAAGGATGGCACCTCTCCCGATTCGAAGTTGGAAATGCGGTCTGGTAGGGATTCCACGGTAGCTAGGGCGTTCGCTAATGAACAGTCCCTCGAAACCTTTGACGCTACTGGTCGCCTGTTCACATCCCCACGTAGTGAGAGGGGCTTGCCGGGCATCAATGGTCGGACTAACCTGATTAACCCAATCGAAGCATTAGAGATTGGTATTCAGAAAGCAGCTCGTGATGAAATCCTGCTCCCGATTATCAACAAGCTTGTGGCTAACTGGGAGAAGAGCTTCGGCAAGAAGTTTGGGGTGGTCGATAGGAACGGCCAGCCAGGCAAGATGCCAATGGCTCAGCGTGGATGGCTTGGCGGTGACAACACTCTCGCTAGGCCTACAAACCCGGATGACTTGGCAGAGTGGAAAGACGCTGTAGCCTTTAGGGACCACATTATGCAGCTTCTCGGTGGCAGTGAGCCTGCTTTCCGTAAGATGTGGAACGAAAGGGTGGACATGTTTTCGGACTATCTCACCACGTCCTTCCGCAACGATACTATGTGGCAGCTCTCTGATGGATTCCGCAGAACTTTCAAAGATGCTGACCCTGTTGGTATCTCGAAAGCCTTGGCGTTCGTTCGTTGGATTGTATTCAACCCACTGCGTCAGCTTTTACTCCAGTTTAACCAGAACTCTCTGTATCTCGGGCTCGATGGGTTCGGTGAATACGCTAAGTCTGGTAAGCTCTTCCTTGAGTACAATGGCCTGGCTATTGGTATCAATTCTAGGAGAACCAAGGCCTGGGATAAAATCCTAGACATGGTCCCCCAGAAGATGGGGATGACTAAAGAAGAGTACACCGACTACATTGACTCTTACATCAAGACAGGGCTTCCTATCGTAGACTCCCATACCTACGCCAACATCATGTCCCTGCCCTCTGAAATTATCCAAGGTTCTGACGCACCCTCTGCTCTGCAACAATCTAAGTTCTGGGCAAACAGGAACCTGAAGAGTTCCTTGAGGTTCGTCAGGAAGATTGGTTTTGATACCGGCGAGCAAGCCCACCTGTTGACTTCGTTCAACCTGGCTCGTAATCGTTGGATGAAACAGAACCCAGAAAAAGCACACCTCTGGTCCACCGAAGGCTTGCAAGATATCGCTATGCAAGCAAGGACCTGGGCACTTGATATGAACCAAGCTGGTGCCATGGACTTCCAGAAAGGTACCTTGGGCTTGATGTTCCAGTTCATGAGCCACATGACCAAAAGTCTTCAGATGGTCCTTCCTTCTGAGAAGATTGGGTTGCCAGGTATTGGACAGGTTAAGCTTCCTAAAGGGTATAAGAATACAGTAGGCAAGCTTTCCAACAAGCAGGTAAGTGATCTAGAGAAAGACCGTATCCGTACCACACAGTTCATGCTGTATGGTGCTGGCGGCTTTGGTCTGGTACAGGCTTACCAGAGTGCAATCTCGGACATGGGCATTGATCCGCCTGAAGAGGTCAACATGGGTGTTGAAGAAGGCCTTGTTGGCACGGCACTTAATCTGTGGATCAGGTCTGGGGACGAAGATACCCAACAGAACATTGACTTCGAACAAGAGACTGCTTCGAGCAGAGTACGCTTTAGTGAACAGTACGGGCCTTTCGCAGGTACGTGGGGCGGCATGCCAGTGATTGGCGGCGAAGCCACCAACCCCCTTGCTAAGGTTGTCAACAGCGTTCTCCTCTCCAATGAGAGGTTGTATGAGATCGTAGGCCACGCTGCTTTGCCAGTCTACTCTGATATCGGCAAAGCACTGAAGTTTACTGGTACTATCATGGGGTTCAACACCAAGTTCAACCGCTTGGAAGACCTGGATATTACAGAGCCACATCGTGTGGCACTATTGGTTGACGAGTGGGCCAGGCTGATGCCCGTCTACAATAACTTCGCTAAGATGCGTGCTGGTATGCAGGCAAACGCTGTCATCTCTAACAGTAATAACGAAGTTGTGAGGGCGACGTTCCGTGAACTCCTGGCTAAAGGGCTTCTAGGGACGCCACTGGCCAGGGAAGAAGATACCCGTAGCCTCCTTATGGAGCTGACTGGTGTCAGGGCTCTGGAAGAAGACCCAATCACTAGCGACCTAGATGATATCGCCAATACATACTATGACACTATCCTTACTGTCCTTCGTAGGACCGGGGGGGATAGCCTTGTACATGGCGGTGTGATTGACGAGGAAAAAGCTCTTGATATGGTAGAGAACAACACATCTTATCTTAAGTTCATTCTTAACGAAGATGAATACCACTACGTAATCAATAAATTCCGTGACGCTGTGTACAGCGATGTAAACGACAGGTTTGAGCCTCGTCTAGTCGAAGAGATCATGCGTCTCTATGCCTCTGGCGGAGCTCCTGAAGGGTTCCTCGACAGAGTTAGGGTAATGGCAGACTTCGATGGGAAGAAAGAGTTGATTGAACTTGTAGAAGATGTCATGGAAGAGTACAACCAAGAAACCTCCTATGAGCACCTAGGACCAGAATATAATTTAGGAACAGAGTAATGGCAGAATTTCGTCAACAAGGACCTGAGGTACAGCCTGTAAGGCGGGACTTGTCAGGGGCACGCAGGTTCGAAGGAACCGCAGGCTTGGCTGGGGCAGTGCTAGGGTTTCTCCCAGGCTACACTGAGCAGCTCTCTCAGAGTGCTGATAGAGAGTTCGATAATAAAATCGCCTTAGCACTTACTGACCCCAAGGTTACCGGTATCAACCGTGACCCTGAGACAGAAGAGATTGAAATCTCAGCGGCTAAGCTTAAGCGAAGTGACGGACAACGTTCGCTGCATAACCAGTCACGTGTACGTGCTACTGTGGAAGCCCGCCGTCTGGCAGAAAAGTACCCTCATCGGGCAGCCGAAGTATTCCAGAAGTTTGGCCTGATGACTGGGCAACCTATCCTGGCAGCAGCTAGGGATATTGAAGAGGAAGCTCGTCGCCCTATCTTGGAGCAACAGGCCCAGGTAGACCAGTGGTCTTTGGCCGAAGGCATTTCTCTTTCTGTACCTCGTGCAGAGAGGACAGAGCAGTTCATGAATGCCTCTGCACGTATGCAAGAAGCAGCTCAGGCTCGTAGGGAAGTAGAGATTCTACAGAACCAAGGCATCCTTACAAACCACAGGGCACGAAGAACTCTGCAGAAGGAGAGCGGAGCTCTTTACGAGGAGATGTCAGCTCTTGTAACTCAAATAACCAGTGACATTGATCCTGCTAATATCTCAGCAGCTGATGCTACCGAACGGGTAGCTGAATACAGAGGGTTGATTGACTCTCGTATTGACGAAGTGATCGAGTCTTACGACGGCCACATCACACGGCAGGAAGCGGAGCAAATCCTAGCTCCGAGTATTCGACTTTTCCAAACAGCCGTCGCCTGGGTTAACGGAGAAACTTCTCTTGCCCACCTGGAGAGCGCTAACAAGTTTCTTCGGGAAGCACATGACAATCAGTGGCTCAACACCCCAGGGTTCCAAGACCTTGAGCGCAGGGCTTCCCTGATCAGGGACTTGCCGGCTAACTGGGGCACCCCGCTAGTCCAAGCCAGGGAAGGTAACGCCTTCTTTAAAGAGTACAAGGCAGTATTGGAAGCTAACCGCAGAGTTAGGAATGGGAACTCTAACCCTATCGCTGATGGCCAAGAAGAAGGTATGTCAGACAGGGAACTTGGCAGACTCACAGAATCTGCTATGAAGTACTTGGCAAGTGTTAGTCAGAACGAGGATGCAAATCCAATCGAGGTGGCTACAGCTACTGAAATGGTTCTCACTGCATACACAAACCAATTCTCAGAAGACCCCTCCAGTGTACCTACTAGCGTATACGACTCTGTTCTCTTTGCTCTTGGTGACTCTCAGGTAGGACCATGGCTCAACGACGTCGGCGCCTTCGGAGAGAATGCTCAGGCCTTCCGTAACTACAGGCGCATGACGCAAAGGTACATGAGAGACATCACGGAAGACGTGGCCTCAGAAGTACAGCGTCTTAGTACAGATCCAAATGTATCCTCCGTAGCGTCTGCCGCTTTCTCCCTCCCGTTTGGTGGGATTAGTACAGTAGGCCGTAGTATCAGGGAGATGACGAGAGGTATCATCGAGTTCGACATCAAGAATGATGGACGTGTGGTAGCCACCCCTGTTAACTCCGGTGACAGGAGGATGTCAGACGCAGCTGACTCGTTTAACGAGAAATACTCTGACCGTTTCGGCATGGTATCCAGGTCACAAGCCCACTTGTTCGGCCTTACTTCTAGCGACGACTATAAGCAAGCGGCTAATAGATTCTTGGATGGAGCAGGCCTTGATACCCCAGACCCAGACACTCTTAACAGTGCTTCGATGGACAGGGCTATTGAGAACCTTCGAGCTCAAGGATTCTCCGAAGAGCAAATTCAAATGGCAGTTGAAGAGTACAGGAACCAACAATAATGGCCTCCCCTAAACTCCTGAAAAGAGCTGTAGACCCCACAGAAGTAACTCGGATTGAGAAGGCGTTAAGTCAGTCTATCAGTCGTCAGCAGAGGATTGGCGAAGAGTCCGACGTTATTACCCAAGAGCTACGGAAGTTCATTGACAGTGAGCAAGGTCAACTTGCTGGTGAAGTCGGTGATCGTGTGGCTAGGGAGAGGGCGTCTGAACCTAAGTTTGATGGTACAGGCCCAAGGCCTCACCAACAACAGCAGCGTCAGCGTCAAGAGACCTTCATAGGTCTTTCTGGTATGAGGTCTCGTGCTGTCAATAACCCTGAAGAAGCAACCAATATCTCCAGGGCCACGGATATGAATGTGGATGGGCATAGTGCCAGGGAAATCTGGGAAGAGACTGGTGTAATCTATGGCCCTGATGGCCACCGTCGCATGGAAATCCCTGACTACGACATGGATTACAACAAGCCTCTGATGGATCACATACTGGTAAATGGGCCAGGGTCTCTCGTTAGACTTGAGGCATTGGTTAAGCATGATGGACTTAGGGAAGTCTACCCTGAAATCTTCTCCACTAGGGTCAGGGTCATTACCCGCCCGGAAAAGTTCATTGCTAGGGTACAGTTTCAGACAGCAGAAGGCAAGCCTGTAATCGAAGTAAATCAAAACTACTTCAAAGAACTCAATGCATACGAACAGAGTGCTGTTGTCATGCATGAGGTACAGCATATTATTCAGAATCTAGAAGGCTTGCCCGCTGGTACTAACCCTAACTTCGAGGCTCTCCGTTACCTGCAGAACAATATCCCTGAAAACTTGTTGGGCCACATTCCTGGTGGACCAGACCCGGCTGGAAGCCTTCTCTCTACTACGAGGAGTATCCTTAATGATCTAGTTAGAGGGGCTGCCGAAAGAGAATTAACCCCTGCTGAACGTCAGGATATGATGAAATACGTTCAGATTGAAAAGCTAGCAGCAAGGGCTATTCAGGAGGGCCGCTCTGCATACTTCCGTAACATCGGTGAGGTGGAAGCGTTTGATGTGGAGAACCGTCTCGAAGCTATGGGGCTCCTCGACGATTTCCCACCTGCCCTTATCCAAGCATTGGAGGAAGACCATCTCGACAAACTATACCAAAGACAAAACGAGGGGCCAGGTATCTCAGAAGCCCGTGGCAGACGCCCAGGCGGACGTACTACAGACCCTCGCAGGCTCCCCTCCCTCCTGCCTAACGGCATCCACTATGACAACAACGGCTTCCCCTTCAAGGTTAAGGACAGGCGCATAGTTCGTATGTCTGACGAGGAGACGGAAGAGGCACTTACAAATGCACCCTTGACTGGGGAAGAGATTGATGAATCTGTCCTGATCCAGAGGGCTAGGCAAGAGAGCCAGGAACGAGCTCGTAAGGCTAGGCAGACCAAGCTGGATAACGAGAAGAAAGCTCGTCAACAGAAAGAGATGGAGGATTTCAAGAACTCCGAAGAGTTCAGGAGACTCCAAGAACAGTCCCTCTCAAGGGTACAACGTGCACGAGAGCAACGGTTTAGGGAGTCTGAAGAGTTCCAAGAGCTGCAACGACAGAACTTGAACCGTAGCAGAACTGCGCTGGGACAAAAGCCAGAAGAAGCTCCAACCCCTCAGTCAGAGCCTACTACTGCCAGTACCCAAAACACTTCGAAGCCAGAAGATAGCTTCGAGAAGAAAAAGAAAGATGCTATCGCAAGGGGTAAGGATAAGAGGGAAGGTAATGTTGAGGAAAGCAAGGAGAGCCTGCTTGCTGGACAGCAAGGGCAGTTCGATGAAGCAAGGCTAGCAGCAGAGAACGAGGTATTCGCTGCTCAACGAGACTCTATCTTCGAGCCTGCCACTATGGCTCAGATGGATGATGTTGCCTTGTTTGAGGACATGCAAGGTTTCCTTGATGAAACCAATGCTCTTGTGGCAGATGGTAAACTACCTGAAGACAGGGCCCAGTCTCTCCTTAATCTCTACCTTGAGAGAGTAGATGCAGCTGGTAAGTCTGACCAGATAGAAGATATGCTGTCCAAGCAGGAGACTACTCCTCAGCAGCAACAGGCACAAGCCCAAGGACGCCCACTGTTCCGTGGACTTAAGCCTAATGGACGCCCACGTGGCTACCCAGGCGAGTTCTACACAGAACTAGAAGGCCTTGCGGGCAGGTACGCCGGTGCAGATGGGTCCATGATCACACGTGAAGAGCTACCAGAGCAGCCCTTTAACGTGGACGCTGTAGCAGACATGCCTCAGGAAGAGCGTATGCAGATGCTGAGTGAGTTCACTGAGTTTATGAAGGCTCGCCATCCGGGTGTCCCTGAGGAAGAGCTCATTGGGCCAGGTCAATCAGACTTTGCCTACCTAGACCGGGTACTTGGAGAGCCTTTCGAGACTGACTTCATCTACCCTACTCAGGATGATGTAGACTTCTTGAGAAGCAAAGGGTATGACTCTGTATTCTTTGGACAAGAGGGTGGAGAAGAAGTGAACAGCTGGTTCATCTTCGATCAGCCTGAAGCTAGGCAGCCTACTCCTCAACAGCAGCCTCAAGCACAAGCTTTTAGGCCTGGTATGGCCACACAAAGAAACGAGTTTGGCGACACAGCCGCAGCATTTAGCACTGTCAATATGACAGAAGACGGTGGCAGTAGGTTCCTCAAACAGATCACTAAAGACCAACTAGAGAGGAATGTTTCCGTCTCGCTTAAGAACCCCATCCGGCTGAAGGACGGGGGCAGGTTGTCTGGATTCACTGATCCGATAACTCAGACTACCATGTATGGGTACAACAAGAACGGAGAGCTATTCACTTGGAGACGAGGAAGTATCGACCCTGAAGAACTTGTATCCTCAAGAGACAACAATAAGACTAGAGACGCTCTCAAAGAGTTCTTAGAGACTCAAAGAAACAAAGGCAATCTCTAACACCTAGGTAAACTCTAGGCAAAAAGAAGCCCCGACTGGAGTGATCCGGCCGGGGCTTTTTCATGTCTATAGTTTCTATTAGCTGTGCTTATCCCATGTCTTAGCAGCTGTGACTAACAGCCATACTACTAGGGGTGCAGGGAGCCCCATGAGTACCAGGCTAGTTATCATCAGCGTTGATCTCTAGCTCGATACTATTCAGTACAATGTTGCCGTCCTCTGGAGAGCTGATCTGCTCACTCCACCAGGTACCAGCGTAGAAGAATGTCCACCGTGTACCATGTGGGTGTTCAATGCACTCGCAACCTTGCGAGTCTAGGAAGCTATAGATTTCGTGGTGATCACTCATGTTAAACCTTTAGTTCTTTAGTCTTAATTCGAATAGACCACTCGTCATTTGTAAGTAGAGTGTCCATCAATTCTTTGAAGGTATCCCTAGAGTTGCTTACTCCTGGTCTACCAGCGATAACACCGTAAGACTTGCCTACTAGAATACAACCTTCAGTGTCTTTCTCCCAGTTACCTGGGTGAATCATGATAAAGGTCCTGTTCGGTACATCACATACCTCCCAACCTTTCTTAAACTCACCGCCACTAGTACGCTTTACGATAGACGATGCGCGGAGACGTAGGTCGTACCTACCATCGGGGATGCAAGAGAGCTTCTTCTTGTTCTCGAACCACCTGTTCTCTAGAGTAAGGCAGTCGTACAGAAGCTCTCCGTCATCCCATACGGACATCTTACCGAACACTCCCCACGGACCGCTGCCAAGCCTTTCAAGGGACACTTCTGTTGCCGGTATATCCCCATGTTCCGGATCATTAACGGCTGCCATGGGCTCGCACAAGGCTTCTTGGAGGTACGTCTGGATAGGTTTAGGGACAAACTGTCGGATTGCTGATTGAAGCATCATTCTTCCTCTTTAATGTATTCCATTATTTCCCTGAAGTCCCTTTCTATATCAGATGAGCCTTGTATTTGTAGCTCTCTGGCTAGCCACACCCCAGCGTAGATAGAGCCGCTCCTAATTTCCCTAGACAGATACATCTGTGCTAGATTAGCGATGCGGCCCTTCTCCGCTTTACGTTTATTCCTCTCATAAGTGAGAGAAACCACGTTACCATCAGAGCCTGTCTGTGATTTTTCCATCGACATCATACAGTACTGGTACGTCAACGTATTTATTCTGGGAGTCAGAGAATACCTGAAGCTTAACCTGCCGGGTTGGCTTCAGTTTCTTTAGCCACGACATCTTGGTCTGCTTGACCCATCGAAGCTTTGTCCTCGCCTTGCTCGTTGCGTTCCACGGCATGCTCTGCCTCCGTTTGCTTTTCTTTACGCTCGATTACGTTGCGGAGAATCTCCAGTGCTTCGTCAAGGACGGATTCGTCTCGATCACTCTCGACAATATCGTCAGCATGCATGTGCACAAGGGTTTCCATAGCGTAGAGAACGTGCTCTACTTCGTTGTGGCTGATTTCGTACATCGTTTCATCCATTTTTTAAGCTCCTTAAGCCATTCAATTGGGATAGTTTTATCGGCGTACTTCCAGGTTACCCCTTTAAATTCGCCTCTGCCTCTGCCCTCACATATATCTGCGTATGTGGTGGTAGAGTTCTTAGATATCTTAGCCTTAGAGTTAGTAAACACAAAGCGGATATCTAATTCCGGGAACTGCTGTCTGATTAGTAGGTGTTTCTTCCTGTCAGCTGCGTTCCATATACCCTTGGTCTCTACTAGAAATAATCCTAGATCAAAGTCAGGGGTGTATACTGCCTTTCTTTCTGGTACTATGTACCTTATCTTGAACTCTTCGTAGGTGAACTTAACACCAAGTAGGCTCAGGCTCTCCGCTGTCTTCTTCTCCAGGCCGCTTCTGTACGTCGCCTTCAGGTGTCTTCTTTGCACCCCTTTCTTTTTTCTCATTAGGTACCTCGACTGTTACGAGGCCTTCGTAGTTACACCACTTACAACCTTCGCAGTCACAAGCAGGGCAGGGATGTAGGACATTACTCATAGTAATCATCTCCGTCTGCTTCAAGTGCTTCTTCCCATCCTTCAGGGAAATTCCACATCTCTTCCATAGATCGTTTCATCCAAAGAAGTCTTCCAGTTTCAAGGAGGAATATTGCTGCGTAGTTACCATAGTATTTCTTATACCAGGTATAGACATGCACAAACATGTCAAGTTCATTATCAAGTTCATCAATCTTCTTGAATGCCCTTGACTTACCGCCTAGCATGTACAAGCCATGGATATTATCGGCTGCATCACCAGTGATAATCTGTTTGTAGAAACTACGTAGGCCATCTACTGGGTCAATCCACCAAGGACCCATCTCTTTCTGGTTGAAAGACTCCCACCTGTAGTGCCACCCAGGCACCATTAGTAGGTCTTTATCCCTGGTGCAAAGCACTGTGTCCGCACTTTCTTTCAGCTTGAGGTGACCGTCTACCGTCTTGAGGATGTCTCTAAGATTAGACCACTGAGTGATGGACAATGCATCGTCTGCTTCCATACCTTCTACGATTATGGAGCCACGTTCTTTAGCTAGATAATCGTAGACTCTCTGGTACCAGTGCGGCTTTTTCTTTTTCTTCCTGTGCTCTTTGTACTCACGAATTGTGGCGATGTCGTAGCGAAAGTTTGACTTATCCTGTGAGGTCAGGTATCCTGTCCAATAGGTAGCTTCAGTCTTGTCAAGGATAACATTGATCCTTTGATCTACCCTCCACCTTACAAGGCCCCAGTCTAGCGGGAACCCTTCAGGGTCTACGCTGCTCCCCATTTCGTAGCACAGAATGTCCATGTCTATCAATGCGTGCATATGAAAACATCCATACAAGTAGGAGGAGGGGCAGAAGAAGCACCCACTTTAACCCAACTTCTGCCTCCTCCCACAGGCCGCTCAAAATGGCAGGCTATCGGAGTTATCAAGGGCAGGTGTCTCTTTCCCCTTGATGTCCCCGCCTTCCAACTGCTTCACCATAGACTCCACTTTGGAGTCGGGGTAGTTAACAGCTTCTTGGATCAGGGACTTGGTAAAGGGAGGAATCTTACCCCACACCTGAGGGTCAGGGTCTTTCCAGCTAAACCAGAAGGGCTCTGTGTCCAGTTCTGGCACCTCAATGCCAGGCAGTAGACGAGTAACGCTGTCGATACG